>Ga0272441_10001648_pt1 | contig 47143 bp, 59 predicted proteins | sample SSMProp6N_FD_193582 | JGI IMG/M metagenome (GOLD analysis project Ga0272441, IMG submission 193582) | Marine sediment archaeal communities from Little Sippewissett salt marsh, Falmouth, MA, United States - SSM-Prop-6N | ecosystem: Environmental > Aquatic > Marine > Wetlands > Sediment ... | reverse complement strand
GGAGGAAGGGGTTGCCGGCGGCAGGCTGCGCGCCGGGGACCATGCCCGACATGCCGAACAGCGCGCCCTGCGCGCCGCCAGCCCAGTCCTCACCGAACGCGCCCTGGGAAGCACCGAGAGCGCCCATCGCGCCGCCGCCGAGGCCACCGAACGCGCCGGCGAAGCCGCCACTCATCGCGCCGAGCGCGATGGGGGCGAGAGGCTGCGCGGCCTTGGCGACCTCGCCCCACTGGCGGATCATTTCGATGCCCTCCTTACCGGGAGTGAGCATCCGCTTGATCGCCTTACCGATCTTTAATCCCATGAGAGTCCTCCTAGCGCCGGCGAGGCGTGATCAGCCGAATTAGTGGCGGGCCCAGGGTCAGCGCGCCGAGCGCAACCCCGCCCCAAATGAGATAGGTCGTCATTTTTTTCGGGATGCCCAGGACGCCGCCACTTCCAAGTCCTAACGGATCGAGTACCGACCGCACCCCTTCGGCCTCGCTCCGCAGATTCGCCGACCACTGCCGGGCCGACTCCATGTTCTCGGCCGACAGCTTTCCCAGTTCCTCCTGGGCGTCGTCGTAGGCAGCCTCGGCCGCGCTGCGCTCTGCCTGCTGGCCCGCCCTGGCACCAGCCTCCTGGGCCATCCGGTTGGCCTGGGCGGTGGAGTGGCCCTGCGCGACGGCGGCGTCGTAGGTCTGGATGTCGGCCGCGCGGCGGGCGGCATGGTACGCCCCGATCTGCATGTACGCCTGAATCCAGAGCGGCGTCGTGCCGGGCGACGTGCGCGACACCGGGAACGTCCCCCGGCTGCCGACGCTCTGCTGCCTCCACATCCAGTTCCAGACTTCCTTCGGGTCACCGGGGAAGGCCTGCTCAATCTCAGGGGGGACCGAGTCGGCCAGCGGCCACGACCGCCGGCCCCAGGCCTGCCCGCGCCCCGCCGCCTGCCGCAGCACGGTGAGGAACTGCCTGGGGTTGGCGACCGCGCGGGCGTAATCGTCGCGATCCCACGTTCCAGCGGTCGGCCGCAAGAACAGCAACCCCGGCATGAACCAGATACCGCGAGCTTGATTGACCCGGCTGTCGGCGCGGCGGCGGTCGTACTCGTCGCACAGGTAGGTCACCACGTCGCGGTTGCCGGGATCGGTCGGCCAGTCCCAGGGGTTCGGGTTGGCGGTCGGCGGCTCGACCTGAGTGTACTGCGGGCCAGTGGGGGTAGATGGCGGCGACCAACTGGTAGGCAGTGTCGCGTTGGAGGGGATGAACCCCGCCGGTAGAATCCGCTCGTACTTGCGCCCGTTGACCTCGGCCTGCTGCAACCGCGCCATGCTGGCGCGGTTGAGGTACTCCACCGCGCGCTGGTAGGTGATGTACTGATTCCCGGCGGAACGTAGGTTCTGCCACGCATAGGCGATCTGCCGGCGGGTGAACGGGTCACCGAGGCACGATGAGTCGGCGAGATATCGCGGCATGGCTTGCTCCGTTGTGGTCGGCTACGAGAGCCGAGGCTACTGCTGCTTGAAGGAATCGACCAGGGCCTCCATCTCGGCAAGCTGAGTAGCATCGAGGGGCTGGCTACACCAGACCCACAACGCAGTGCCGGCCTGATAGGACCACTGCTCGATGAGGGCCCCCAGGGCCGGGTTGCTGGCCTCCACGTAGGCCTTGAAGTCGAGCGGGCGTTGGATGACGGGGAACAGCGTTTCGAACAGCGTCCGCGCGGCGGAATCCGCAACCGCGTCGATGATCGCTTGATGCTCTCGATACGACTCGGTGGGCATCGATAGCGCGCCGCCTACGGTGCAGTCGAACGTGTGGATGGTGGACATGGCGTCTCCTAGCGTAGGTAGTCGAGGATCAGGGCCACAGCCCCCCAGTTCCCCGCGCCGGTGCCTTTGAATAGGTCGATCCCAAATAACTGGTTACCGCGCAGCGGCGTGTTGAACCCCGTCGCCCCCTCGAGGAACGTCAGCCATTCGGTCTGCCAGTCCTCGGCAGCAATGGTGGTGGCGGTCAAGGCAGCGGCGACGTTGAACATCGCGCCCGCAGAATTAAGTAGCGTCGTGGGGCCGTTACTTAGCGCCCCATTGACGGTTGCGACGGGCGCGGGCTCGATGGCGTTGCTGATGAGAACCAGCCGGGCGCGGACAAACCGTTTGGCTTCGGTGGGTAGGCGAGCGGAAAACATCGCACGGCTGGTAACGGCGTCGGCACGGCACCAAAACACATTTATTTGCCGGTAGGTCGTGCTTGTGGTTCCGGGGACCGCATTGATCTGGAACGTCTCATGGATTGAGACTTGGTCGGGGGAGGCACCGCCGCCGTAGGCCGGCGGATACCACGTCGCGACCACGTCGGCGTTGGTTTTCCAGACCTCACCGTTGAGTTTGACGTTCGCGTTCCCCAGTCGCCAGGGGATGGACCCGTTCGCGTTTAAGTTCCAGTCCTCGACGGTGGCGTTGATGATCGCCTGCCCCTGCAACGCAAATCCGATGACCGTGTTGCCGGATTGAGTGGCGACGAGCCGGCCGACGCGGAGGTCCATCGTGCCGGCCCCCGTGGAGCCCACGTCCCACACGAAAAACTGATGGTAGCGGGCCTCCCCGATGATGCCGATCCACTTGGTGTCGGCGGTGAACGTGGAGTTGGTGTATAGGCAGGCGTAAGCACCGACCCCGGCGGTATGCTCCAGGTAGTCGAACCGGAACAGGAGGTTCCCAGGCTGGAACCCGATGATCCCTTGCTTTTCGGTCGTGACCACGCGGGCCTGGGCGTAGGCGAAAGTCCCCGCCGCCCCCTGAACCTCAATCGCCCCGGCCCGCGCGCTGGCTGCCCGGTGGTCGATGGTGTCGAAGTGGACCGCGCGGCCTGCACCTAGCCTGACGCCGCCTTGCAGCGTCGCATCGGGAGCGTGGACGGTGATCTTGGTGGAGACGCCGAACTGGAGGTCGATGTCCTCGATATAGACGCCGCCGTCGATGACGTGAACGCGACCGCCGCCGATGGCGTTCACGGCCGTGATCCCCGCGCCGATGGTTAGCTTTGCGTTGGCCTCGTCGGCTCCTGAGTTGGCGTCGTTGCCGTGCTTGCCGACGTAGATGACGTTCACGCCGACGTATCCGCCGCCGCCGGCCGGATACTCCACCCAGTTCCCCGCGCCGTCGCTAAACCGCTTGAGTAGGGTTGCTGTGTTGAAGTATTCCAGGCCTGGGAAGGGAGTGCCGGCGGTGTCCCACCCAAGGGCAACCGCCTGCGCGGTCGCGGCGGCGTCGTTCGCGAACTCGCCGATCCATTCCGCCGCCCCGTTGACCCTTGGGTAAACTGCCATCTATAGCTGCTCCTCGTATCCGCCGACCACGATGGAAAAGCCCGAAGCGCCAGGCGCGCCGACGTATTGGTACTCCACCGCGACGGCCCCAAGTAGCGGGAAATTGTGTGACTTCTGGAGCCCCAACTGGTTGGTCGGCTGTGGGGGGACGGCCCATATTCCCGCCGATGACGGCAGCGTGGTGGGCCTGACGTTCACGTAAGCCGCTGGGTTCAGCGTCTGGTTGTTCACTCCGAGCAATACGTGCAGGGAGGTGGCGGGGACAAACCCGGAAAGGTTCACCAGACCCCATGCCGGCGCGGCCGTAGTGCCGCCGACCAAAGCCGGAACCAGAGATACGTCTTCGTCGTACATCACGGTGCGACGGCGATCATCACCCATCTGCACAAACGCGCGGAAGTCCCCGGCGGCGTTGTTGTAGACGCTGCCCACGCGGCGAGCCCACTGGTAGCCAGCGGGCAAGGTAGGAGCGGTCGGTGACGCGGACAACAGCGCCGCATACTGCGGCGTGGTGTCGTCATAGATCAGGTAGACGTAGTACCACGTCGATGCCGCTTCTGCGCCAGCATCAAGACCCCCCGCACCGGCCACGGTGATGTCCGCGACAACGGAAGCAGGGGAGCTTAGGTTGACGGTGTCGGTGTTATCGCGGGCGTTCCCCGGCTGTATCTGGACCTGGGAGGCGTTGAGGTAAAGTAGCTCAAGGGCCTCGATGTGCGCGGGTGGATACTGGCTCTGGATGATTACCGGCGCGCTCGCCGGGCTGAACCCCGACCCCACCCAGGAGATGTAGTCGCGGTCGGAGTCCACGCTCACCACGCGCGCCCGTGGCGTGTTGGCGTAGGTACTTCTCGTCTGATAGATCACCGTGGCGATGGGCGTAAACTCGGCGAAAGGCAACCCACCAAGGATTAGGTTTCGAAGCTCGACCTCGGCTGCATCGCGCGCCGCGCTGAGGCTAGGATAAGCGGCCTGCCCAACGATAGCGATTACCGGCGTTTGTACGTCGTTGCTCGCCCAATAATGGATCAAAACAAAGTCCGCTTGTGGCACCTCGGTGAGTTGCCACGTTGCCCCCGTAAACTCATTGAATGGCACCCGGTTGTTCGGGCCTACCCACACTCCGTCGCCGCTGTACAGAAAAGGGAAAGCATCGGCTACGCGCCGACGCCACAGGCCCGCCGCGCCAGTGCGGTAGAACACCGGGATGCGGGCTATCGGCGACAAGTCTTGCGGGGTGTCATCGACTATGTCGAGTTGGATGTCCTCGTCGCGGATGACCCCGTCTTCGACCGCGAACTGCGCGTCGGTGTCGTTGTTCCCGCTTCCATCGGCGATCAGGTTCGACAGCCCCAAACCGTTGATCCACCGAGTGCCGAACGCCTCATGGAAGTGGAGGTGCGTCTCCCCATCCATCACCATGCCGTGCCGCTCGTCGGCAAGGTAGATGGCGACGCTGTTGGTGGCGTCCCAGTAGAGGATCGCCACCAGCGCCTGGGACGTAATGAGTGATGCCGTAAACGTCGGCGTTGCCGCCAGTGACCCCGTCGCCCCGTCGAAATAGATGTACCACAGGCCCTCGGCGATCACCGCCGTGAGGTCAATGCTCTCTGGTGCCGCCTTAATCGTCCGCACCCCGCGCAGCCAGACCACATACTGCGCGCCGGTGGGCTGGATCGTGAAGGTGCGAAGGCCGTCGTCCCAGGTGAACTCCGAGTCGGTGCGGTTGACGAACCCGGTCCACTCCGAGGTGTCGCCGAAGTACTGCTCTAGTATCTCCAACGCCTCGCCGCCACCGCTGTCCCCCAGCGGCGGCACAGTGTGGATATAGGTTCCTGGGTGGTGGCCGTGCATGGTTACCTCTTGGCGGCGTGATAATCAGGGATGGAGGCCACGTTGGGGACGGCCACGTCGCGACCTCTTGGGTTGCCGACGGTGACGGTAAGGTAGCCCCGACCCTGGACTGTCCCCCATTGTGCCGCCTTATCGTTGGCCATAAAAGCACTTTCCCGATGGACCTGGAATACCCATAGGTCATCGGGCGCATCCTTGCGAAGCATCCGCGTGGCGATGCCAGTATTTTCCAGCAGGCCGTCCATGATGTCTCGCGCCTCTGTCTGCGTGTACCCATCCGGGGTTTCGACCGACTGGCGCGGGAAGCACACGTAGCGCACTCTCGGATCGTCCACCCTGATGTGAGTGCCGGGCACGTATTCCCCACTGCCGATGGTGACGTGTTCGACCTCCGCGCCGCGCAACAGCTTGTCCACCTTCGTGGATGGCGGGTGGTCGCCCTCGACTCGCGGCGACGGGAGGTTGGACGGGATCGATAGGCGGGAGGCTACTGCGGCGTTCTCGGTGACCCAGTCCTCGGCGTCGTTTGGGTTGGGTAGCTCCAACTCCATCGCGCGGGCTAGCAGGCGCAAATTAAACCATTCCCGCTCCTCTGCCGGGCCCCACGACGACCCGTCCGCGAGCATCGAGAACAAGCGCAAAACGATGGCGGTCGCGGCCTTGAGGTCCGCAATCTCCATCTGCTTGTGCTTGAGTGCCTCGATTAGCGTTCGCATGGTTGTTACCGGCGGCGCTGTGCGCGCTTGGCCTCCCGTTGCTTTTTCTTCGCGTCTTGGCGCAAGCGGCGCTCCGCTCGCTTGCTGGCTCGCAAGGCCTGCTGCGCCTGCTTCTGCCTCCGTTTGGCCTCGCGGCGGGCATCAGTTGCCCGTTGCTGGTCCTGCATCGCCTTTCCTCCGATTGGCTTCTGCATCGGCCGAGTCTTGAGGCATCGGCCGGCGGTGGCCCCATTGATGCCGCGCTTCGCCGCCTGCGCCTCAGCCAGCATCTGGCGCTTAGCAACGAGGTCACGCTGGTGCAGCTTGCGCTTGTCGGCGTCCATGATCGCGGCGGCGATCCTTGCGGTCTGAGCGGTGGCCTCCACGTCCTGCGGATACGCAGGCGAAAATGGGTTGTGGACCGATGCCTCGGCCAATGGTTGGCGGCGTCGGCGGTTGAAACGACGTGCGCCCCGGCGCTCGACCAGGGGCCGCATCACCTTGCCCAGCCACCCGCGAATCCCGCCGCGACCACGAACCGGAACTGCATACTGCGGACTGCGTGGCGTCTTCAGGTGGCCCTGCTGAGCCATGATGGGGTCCGCGTATTTGTATTCGGGCATGGCGACCTCCTAGTCCCACATGGTGCCAAGGAGCCCCCTGGCGTACACGACACCCACTCCGATGCCGGCACCGGCCAGGGTGTTCCGAAGGCGGTTTCGGCTGTCCCACAAAAAGCCCCAGGTCGTGAGTAGGCCGAAGATGATCGTATTGACCCAGTCGCGGAATGGCCTGCGGTGTTGGTCGTCACCGCCGAATAGCTGCGGCCACGGGATCGGCCGGATCGCGGGTTTAACGTAGCCGCTGGACGGTTTGGTGTAGGTCGCGGTCAGCTTGCTAGTCGGGAAGTCTTGGCCGACGATCCCGTCCCACACCGTGAACTCTGGCATAGGCATAGGCTCTGGTTGCCCCACCAGTGCCGGCTTGCGAACGGCGGCGTAGGGGTCCGGCCATGTGAAGGACTCGTCGTAGAACGGGTTGCCGTCGCCGCTGGCCCAATCTCCCAGCCGGCGGGTGCGATACCGCGCAATGCGGAAATCGCGCGGGTTGGGCTTCGTCGCCGCGTGACCCGCTGCCTTCTCGACGCTTTGAATGGCGTTTTTCATGGCTACCTCTTGCTGGCGAACCACACGGCGATCCCGATGCCGGCAGCGACGGCCACCCCGATGCCGAGGTACAGGCCCATGTTGTTGTCCTCGGTTTCGGCCTCAGCATAGTAGGGATCGAAATAAGGGTCGGGCATCTGCGGTGCCGGCTGCCAGTCCTGCGGGGCTGGCGCGGCCTGCTGCGGCTGCGGGGAACCGCCGCGCATCCGCTGGATAATGTCCCACATGGACGAGGTCTTGCGGGTGGAGGGCGTTGCGCCCTGGGGGCCCTCCGCTGGATCAGCAGGAGCCCGGCCGGCAGGAGGCTGGGCGGGGGCCGTCCCACGGTAAGGCGTGACGTAACCCGATTGCGGTCGCAGCTTGGCAACGCCACCCCGGTGCAGCACGTTGATGTCGCGAGCCGTGCCGACACTGCCGGACGAGAATCGCTTGAACACAGGGTAGGCGGGCCCGTACTTGGTGGAGATAGGCGCAGGCATAGCCGCTTTGGGCCCGGCCAATGGACTCGGTGTATACCCGTACCGGGAGGCAAGGGTGTAGTCGCGAGCGACGACGAACGCGACATCCACCCCCTCGCGACGCTGCGACTGAATGGCGTTGATGTTGGCGCGCCCCGTCGTGATAGCCATGCCTTTACCCTTTCCTGTTTACACGAATTACTTCATTGCGCGCATTACGCCGACGAGCCCCAGGCCAAGGACCACCACCCCGCCCGCGATCATGAGTGTCGTGTTACTCATGCCGGGAATGATCCCGCGCGGCGCGGTCTGACCCGTCACCGCGTTGACCTCGGCCTGGGCCTGCTTCATCGCGATGGCCTGCTGCTTTTGCATGTCGATTTGCGCCTGCATGGCCGCGAGGCGTTCGGCGGCAGCGTCGGCCTCCTGTTGGCGCTTTTCAGCCTGCTCCTTCGCCGAGGCGGTGTTCAGGTCGGCCTGATGTTGCGCGAGGGCGACCTCGGTCATGCGCGCCTGGAACTCGCCTTCCGCCTGGGCCTCCTCGGCGGTGGTCGCCGCCAGGGACTTTTTCACGCCGGTGAGCGCCGCCTTCGCCTCCTCGCGCTGGGCCAGAGCTTCCGCCATCGCCGCCTCATACTCGGCGAGTTCCTGGGCCTCCGCGAGCTTGCCGGCCTTGTACTGCGCGATGCGGTTGCTCGCGGTGGCGGCACTGATCCCGAAGCCCGTGATGTCCTGCGGACTCCAGATCAGCTTTGGCCCGACGAACGTGTGATGCCGGCCACTGGGCTTGTCGTTTTTTTTCCGGCGGTCCTGGTAGACCGTGATCGACATCCCGGCCGGGAGATAGATGCCCAGCACCTTATCGTTCCACCCGCCCCGGAACTTGATGGAGTGGTCGTAGTCGCGAGATTTGCCCGGCGCGATTCGCACGTCCATCACCGACTTGTCCTTCCAGCGCCAGAAACGGATCGCGTTGAACGTCATCGGGTCGGGAACGCTGCTGACCGCCCCGAACGACGCCTCCTCAAGGGTGGCCCGGTCGAAGGTTTCGGCGACCTTCGCCCCGGAAAGGATGACGGGGTAGTCGTAGGGGCCTGCAAGGTAGGCGTCATAGTATCGCGGCATGACAACACTCCTACTCGTCCATCGCGACGAGGACGACTTCAAGGATGACGAGGTCGGCGTTGGGATTCTGGACAGCCAGGGAACCGAGGTAGTTGACCGTGAAGTACCGGCTCATGCCGTAGATTAGTTCAGCGGCTGGCGTCGCCCCGGTTTCGACGCCGCCGATGTAGAGCGTCAGGCCTATATTCGCCTGCTCGATAGGATTGCGGACCTCGATGCCTCGGATGGCTCGCTTTGAGCCGGCGGGGTCAATGGGGGCGGCGAAGTACCCGAAGCCTAGCTCGTCCAGGGAATGCAGGAGCCCATCATTTGGGACCACGACTTCATGCATCCACAGGTGGGCGGGGTGGATTTGATCCACCACTTTTGCCGGGGCCTGCTGGTAGTTCGGCATGATCTACTCCTCGCACTGCAACCCGCCGGCACAGGCTTCTGTCTGCGCCATGATGCGGACGTGCAGTTCTCCCTGGGCAGTGATTTGGTCGCGCGGGATCAGCACACCGGCGGTGGTGCGGACCCTCGCGCGGAGGCTGATGAGGGAGCCCTCGTTGGCTCTCCCCATGATGGGAACGTAGACAGGCTCCTGCATAAGGCCCGTCCAGATGATGCCGACTCGCTTGGCGTTGATGTAGAGCGCGAAGTCCACGATGGACGACCACGCGGGATCGCGGATCGTCGCGTAGAAGTGCGCGTCATACGCGAGGTAGCCGGCAGGCACTGTCACGCGGACCACGCCGGGGGCCTGGGCATTGAGCAGCGGCCCGAAGTGGTCAAGATCGGTTAGCACCTCATGCGCTGGCCGGAAGCGCCGACGGTTTGGCGGCGGGGCGGCGTCGTCTGGCACCATCAGGTCGGCGACCCCGACGCGGTCGAGTATCTCCTCGTCCCGGTTGAAGGTGAAGTCGCAAGGATAGCTGCGACCGGGGAACGGGATGGTCGAGCCCTTTTCTAGGGGATCGCAATCCCGCACCGGAGGCCGTCGCCCTGACGGGATCGGGAACCGTCGGGGGTTCAGGTTCGGCGTGACGGGCGGTCCAAATGACTCGCGGGGCATGGCAGACCTCGATTGCTAGGGCTTGCGGTTCCAACCCTCCCACATCAGGGAGATTTCCCCCGCCTCGCTGGTCGAGGACCAGAGGTTGACCGCGATGTCGGCGCTGCGCTCCCACACCCAGTCTACCGGGAACACGAACGGCTGGCCGGCCCAGCCACAGCAGCACGGCAGCGCCACCGGCACGTTGGACAGGCTGAACTGGAACCGCTCGTCGCGCAACTCCAGAAACAGCGGCCACTTGATGTACAGCGACGGCAGCGAGGCGTCACCGACCTGGAGAGGATACTCAGGTATCACACGGGCTCGCTGGTAACGCAGGAAGAAGTCCCACTCGGCGTTGGTCCGAATGTGATCAGTCCCCCTCACCGGCGCGTCATAGGTGCCGGTGGGGAGGTCGAGGGGTTGGTCGCTAACGCCAAGCGCCGCCGAGACGCCGACGTACTCTAGGTTGAACTCGTTGTTGGGGCGAAGCGTATGCTGGCCTTGCCCCTTGGCCCGCTGTGCCTCGATCAGGGACGACATGTACTGGGTCGGCGGATGGATCGGCGCGCCACCACGCGGGCCCGTGGTCCGCAGTAGCCGGCCGATGAAGTACACGCCGATGGCGTAGTTGTAGCTGTCGTCGTAGTTCGTGACTCGGCAGGAGTAGGTCGAACCCCCCGCCATGATGTTGGGCACGAACAGGAAATGCGGTGCGTACCCCTGGCCGGCGAGGTTCGCCCAGTGGATAGGTTCGGTTTGCCACATCCGCCGCGCGGGCCCGTCGTAGAACTCCAGAAACACCGGGGTATACGTCCCCTCCGGGTTGACGTACTCCAGTTCCCGCTCCTCGGTGAGCCGGTACAGCACCAGCACGATGGCGTCGGTGTAGAAGTTGTCCTTGGGTTGCACCCGGAAGTTCAGCATCGTCCGGTCAGAGTTGGCCGGCAACTCCACCAGCAGGCTACGCCGCTGCTCTTCAGGGCCGAGGAAATAGGGGAGCCCGCACGTCAGCCAGTTCCTGGCAAACGACGAGGAGACTTTTGGGAGTGGTGCGCTATTGTTCATAGGTGCCCCCCTCGGTCGTGAATTGACGCAGGCAGCGGAACTCCAGAATGAACTCGATGGGCACCGCCTCGCGGTTGCGGACTCGTATCTCCCACACCGAGTTCGGCATGAGAACCCTGGGCATCGCAAGGTAGTTGGGATACCTCGCGGTCCCGAACACGTTGCGCCCGTGGAGCCACGATCCCTCCGGTTGCCACCACAGGTACTCGCTGACCTCCCGCTGGCGCACTAGCCAGTCATGCTCGACGCTGGCGAGATTCTCTTGTACGTCGCGGGTGGTGGCCACTAGGGCGATCATGTAGTGCGCCATCGTCGTAGACGTGACGAGTTCTACGATTTCGTCGCTGTTGGCCTGGACGGTGAACAGGCCCCCGCGCGGCATCAGCGAGTAGTGGAGGCCCACGTCCTTGAAATTGATCCAGTTGTCGGGCACTACCCTGGCGGGCAGTACACCCTGACGCCGCACCCCGGTCGGCAGATCGCCCGGCGGTTGCGGCGGTTGGGCTTCGCGGAGGCGGCGTCGTGCCATCTATTATGCTCCCTGGAAGGGCGACGGGCGGGGCCCCCGATGGGGGCCCCTCCCAAAGCCGGAAGGACGACTAGTAGTCGAGGGGACCAGTATAGTCCCCGACGAGGTAGGCCGTCACGTAGTAGTCGATGGTCGGCGTCCAGGGACGGTTGGGACGCCAGTTCATCTCGACGCCGAAGTTCACCTCGGCCGGGAGCGCCACCCAGTAATCCGGGTGGGGGAAGCGCCAGTAGTCGCCGGTGGCGTAGCTGCCGGGCTGGAAGATCGCCCCGCCGGCGGCGCTGGGGCCGCTGAAGCCGCCAAAGCCGCCGAGGTTGATGTTGTGCAGGCGCAGCAGCGGGGAGTCGCCCTTCTTGAAGGTGAAAAGCCCCTGGCTGTACCTGAGGATGTCGGCGGCGATGTACTGGTCGGCATCGGCCGGCACGATCTTCAGCGCGAAACCGCGCAGCGAGAACGTGGTCCCGCCGGGCAGCTTTCCGCCCTGTTGAAGGTTGGTGTCGATGTAGTCACGACCCCCACCGTGACCCTCGGCGAAGAAGACCTGGGGGTTCTCGTCGTAGATTTGCCCGGCTTCGAAGAGTTTCACGTCGAACAGGGGCTGCCAAATCCCCTTCCCGCCGGCCATGACCTTCCCGCCGGCGAGGTTCCTCTTGGTCGGCAGCGCCGGGATGTTGGGGCTGCGGACGGGCTCTTGTGGACGCATCGGCATAGTTCTGCTCCTATCGCACGGTTAACGATGGACTGAAAGGCCCGTCATCGGTTGTGGGTGACCGACCGCGACTAGGCTACCCGTCGATGGAGCGGGAGAGGTTCCCCTCGAGGTAGACGCGCATGAACGTCTCAACCTCGTCGGGGCTGACCGCGCCGACGATGGAGTTGCTGTTGAAGATCAGCGACACCTTGAAGTTCATGCGGGACGGGATGCCGATGGGAATCTTCAGCTTGTTCCGGCCGGCGAGGGCCGGGTTGCCGCTGATGTACCCCTGCCCGCCGCCCTGGGTCGGCGTCCCAGTGAGGCCGGTGCCGGCCCAGTGCAGGACGTGGTCCTCCAACAGGACCGTCTCGTCCACCTCCAGGCGGATCAGGGACTCGTAGAGCAGGCTGCGGAGCCACTGGAGGGCGTCGTTGCTCCCCGAACCCAGGCCGAGGTCGATGAAGGACACGATAAGCCGGTGGACGGTGAGCGTGATGGGCCGCTCCAGGCGTCCCGGCAGCTTCATGTTGGTTTCCGCGCGGGTCAGGTTGTAGCCGAAGCCCGCGCCGCCGCCGGGACGGCCCAGGGCGGTGGTGAAGAACTCGTACTGGTCGGGCAGCGCGGTCGCGGCCGGATGCAGGCGACTGGACCAGCGCGCGGCGTTGGACTGGATCGCCTGGGCGGCAACGAACAGGTCGCCCTGAGGGATGGCTTGAAGTGGTAGCTGCACGGTAGACCTCCTTGGTTAGGTGCAGACGAAGTGCGTATCCGAACGAACTACGACGGCGACCGCGCGGTCTACCGCATGGAGCGGGACATGATCCCGTACAGCCACAGCCGAATCCAGTAGTCACTGGAGGCGCTGAAGCCGGGGGAGGTCCGAAGCTCGACCCCGTAGGGGAACCCCGTCGGGATCGAGAGGACGAAGCCGAGGCGGTGGATGTCCATCGGCACCGGCGAGCCGATGTTCACGAACCCTCCCGCGCCGACGACGGCGGGGTCGATGGCGCTTACCACGCCCGGCCCCGGCAGCTTCTCCGTCGGCATGAACCAGATCGGCTTCTGGCCCTGGACGTACTGGACCCAGGAGTAGGCGCGGAGGGCTTTGAGGTCGGCGATGGTCGGGGGGAGCCCGTCGCTGTCCAGGCCGACCTGGATTCCCAGGCCGAGGATTGCGAAGGTCTGCGGGGAGGGAAGCTCGCCCTCGGCCGGGATGTTGGTGTCCACGCGGGACTTCGCGACGGGGGGCACGGTGTTCGTGTTGAAGTCGGCGAAGAACCGCAGCCGCTGGCCGGCGAGAGCCGGATCGACCCGCAGGGTATCGAACAGCGGCTGGTCCATCCGGCGCGACTTGATGGGCACTCGCCCGCCAGTCGCGAGTTGCGCGAGCGGGATGTCGGCGGTGACGAGCGCCGCCTTGTCCGCGCTCACCTTCTGAGGCGTGACGGTCAGGTTATCGGGCATGATATCGTCCTATGGAAAGTGGTTGTGGGTTGCGCGACGACTCAGACTACGGGACTGCCGACCTACTGGAGGTTGGCGTAGAGCATTTCCTCGTCGTCATAGTCCCCGGCGTTGAGTTGGGCGTTGTCATAGCCCGACGGGACGGGGCCCGAGACGGTCTGGTCCTCGTAGTAGGCGGTGCCAAGTTGTGACTCCTGCTCTCCATAGGCCCCCTGCCACATTTCCCCGGCCATCGGAAGCTGAGGCACCGCCCCGTATCCCCCACCGAAGTCGCCAGAGTCCCAGGCCCCACTCAGGTAGTTGAGGAACTTGTTGTCGCCCGCGAAGTTCTGGATCAGCGGAACCATCACCCCCTGGAACGATCCGACGTACACGCCTCCGATGAAGGCGTCGCGCTGGAACATGCCAGGGAACTGCGCGGCGACGAAGCGCCCGGTGAAGATTTGCAGCAGCGCGGTGACGGCTCCGATGCCGGCGTCGCCGAGCGCCTGGAACATTCCACCGGCGCGCGTCCCCAGCAGCATCTGGAACGCGGTCGTGACGATGCGGGAGAAGTAATAGCCGGCCGCAGCCGACATCACCGGGCCCGCGCCGCCGGACGAGCCGCCCGTGATGGTCACATCGTCCATCACCGAGCCCGGCCCACGGAAGGAAAAGGCGTCCTTGATGGACTCGCCCACAGGGTTTACCAGCGTGATCATGTAGTCCTCCTCCGGTCTAATCGACCGGGCGGCAGTCAAGGTGTCCAGGCCGCACGTAACCGAACGCGCGGTCCTTTTGTGATGGATCGACAGGCACCCAGCGCCGTTTGCGCCGGCACCAGCCTGCTGCCAGGACGTGCTTGAACGGGGACACTCGATCCGGGGCCCAGAAGCACAACGACACCCGGATGCCCACGCTGGACATCATCGCTCCCGTTAACGCGGCGATCCCGTCGCAGTCCTCCTGGCGAGTCCGCAACAGGGTGGCCGGGGTCGTGACCATTTCACGCCCAACCGGATCGCCGGTGAAGCGAATGTGTTCCTTGACCCAACGCCAGATGGCCTTCATTTCGCCATAGTCGTCGCGGTCGCGCACACCACTTACCACTTCCTGGGCTTGCGCCCGCACTACCGGACTCACACCTCCTTCCTTGACTAGCTTTTTCAGATACTCGACCTTGTCGCTTACTTCGACGGTGCGCGCGCCGACCTTTGCGTCGCCGATCTGCACCGTGGTATCGCCGAGGCGCTCATCAGGGTATCGGACGCCGACGACGGTGACCTTGTACGACCCGCCGGGCCTGCCGACGGCGATTCTGTAGTCCTTCCGCCCGCTGGGGAACTCGTCATCCAGTGTAAGCGCGTCGCTTGGCACCATAAGCTCAACCACGGTGCCGTCCCCGTACCCTGTCTCGCCCCCACCATACGAGCCGCCGCCTGGGTCTGTGGTGACGTAGACGTGAGGCTCACCCGCCGACCTCAGACGGCCAGACCGCTCAATCTCGCGCCCCCCTCGTCTAGTTGTCCCGTGGTATACACGCACCAAGTCACCATGCCCGCCGAGCGCGAATGGCTTTTCCTTGACCTGGACGACGCGCCCGTGGGGTTTGCCGGCGACGAAAAAGTACTCCCCCAATCCGTATGGCCACATCCCCTCGCGCTTGGGGATGCGGATCATGGTTTCCGGGGGAAGCAACACGACCACGTCAGCCCTAGCCCATTGCAGATCGTACTTTTCTGCCTCGGATACTTCCCTCGTCTGCACGATGATATGAGCATCAGAGCCGGGGTCTGTGGCTTGATACTCGCTATGCACATCGAACTGCCGCTCTTGCCATTTCGCCTTTGGGGGGCGAAGCATGGACAGTAATTTTCTCTTCTCGGAGGGGTGGTACAGCAGCAGTCGCATCTCTATTTCAACGCGGCCGGGGTAACCGGCTTGGCGATAGTGCAGCGAGTTGTAGCCGAGGCTGACCGCCGCTGAATAGCCAAGCCCCCCGTGCAGCGTCGGCAGGGTGTAGGTGTGCGCGTTGCTTGCGACATCGGCCAGCCACCCGGAGTCGAACCGATCCCGTCCGTATAGGTCGCGCTCGATCCACTGGAGATAGTACTCGAGCGGGATTACCGGCCGGTCCTGATACCGCTTACGAGCGCCCGTTGCGCTGCCAGCAGTGCCGGGGATGGGATCGCCCAGGGCGGTGTCGGGATAGCCGTTGAGTTGCGTGGCCCTGAACAAGTCGCTCCAGTTCAACACCTTGATGTAGCCGATCCCCAGTTCCGATAGGTCGCCATGCCGGCGCAAGTCGCGGGTGGCGTGGTCGCCGCTGATATGCTGGGCGATAGCGATAAGCCGGATCATGTAAGCCTCGGCGACCGCGTAGTGCCCCCCCTGGACCGCATCATCGATTCGCTTCGCGGTCCAGCGTAGCTCGTCCACCCACTCGGCCGACCGTCGCCTCTCTTGGGGGATCACATGGTTGACCTCGTTCCAAATGGTAGCCACGTCTTGCGGCTCCAGGCGCATCTTCAGCTTGCGCCGGCCGGGAAGCGTGGTGCTTTGCGCTCCTCGCTCCGCGACCGGGTTGGAATACCCGGAAAGCTCGAGGACCATTTCGCCGAGGGAGCCCATGCCGGGCTCTGGCTGCCAGTGGCGCTCAAACAGTGAGCGGGCCTTGGAATAACTTTGGGGAGTAGCCTGGGGCCAAAATAGAGGATCGGCCTTAGGCCGCGTTTCGAAGTACTCCTGAAACGCCATCACCACATCGTAGGCCTCAGGCACGGTGGTGACGGGCATGACTGGCCCTGGCCGGTCTTCACCGTAACAGAGGCGTATATGCAGTCTGCCATCAACCCACTGCATTTTGAACGTGTTGGGGCGCAGCGGGCGATCCTTCATCGGGCGCTTGCAGATGTTGCCCCGCGTCTTTGTGGTGTACCGGGACCAGTCGGGGGATACCTCGATGTCCTCCGCGCGGCTGTACTCCTTCGCGGTACGGGCGATGGGGTAGGCCTGAGTGTTCACCGTGACCAGGGGCTTAGATTCACTCATTGGAACCACCCTTCTTTGCGCCAGGGCCGTGCAGCGCATAGTTGATGGTTTTCCTGGGAGAATCCCAACACGCGCGGCACTTGGCGTGGCGGCACGTATGCTGTTCCGACTCGGTGGCGTTGTAGGCGGGGCAGTTGTACGTGAACAAGCCCTGTGCCTTGAAATGCGCCGCGTCATCCTTGTGGCATACGGTCGATCCGCCAGCCCATGCGGTGCGAGACAGGTGCTTGCCGACGCCATCGCCGGGCTGCATGGTCTGCTCCTCCGCGTGAAACGTGCTGGGCCTGATGATCAGGTTGCGGGCGCTGCGGTTGACCTCGTTGATCGTGCGGACGTAGCCCTGGTAGTACTGGAGCCGTGTGGGTGCCCAAAACCGAATCGAAGGTAGCGCGTCCGCGATGGCCTTCCATGCGCGTATGTACTCGGCACTGAAAAAGTCCCCGCTGTCGTGGATGCGGAAGTACCGCTCTCCGGTAGGCTCTGCCGGCCACCCGGTCGCTTTCCACCCGTCCAGGTGGTAGTTCAGGTTGTCGATAGCCTCGGCCATGTACGGAACAAACTCGCCGGTTCGCAGAGCCTGCCGGGTCCACAAATACAAAACCTCAGACGCGGCCTGCTTACTAGCTCGCTGGTAAAAGCCGGTCGCCGCGTAGCAGTACTGGCACGTCGCCCGCCACCACTCCACTCTGTCAGTTTTGTCCGCGACGGGCTTTGCCATGCCCATGCGCTTTGATTGCGGCACTACTGATAGCCCGGCCCGCGATGCTGGACACGTTCCGCCCCACTGGGGAGGGCCAGCGGGCAGCGAGAACGACGGGGTGGCCATCTTCTTGGTCATCGTAAACACAGCCGAAGAGCGGAACGCATCGCCAGAAAACTGGTTCCACGGAACCGTGTCTTTCGGCATGGCTGGCGAAATAGTAATCCGCCCATCCGAGGTCGCCTGGAGAGTCCGGCCGACGAGGCCACGGTAGATGGCGTACCGCGTCATCAGCATGGAAACCCACTCGGCATGCATCAGCCCTACAGCGTCCCTGATTTTTTCGTTCCACTCGGCGGGGCTGCCTGGGATCGCAATCACGTTGGGGTCGCCCCAGTCGGGATCGCCAGCGACAACGGCATACCTTCGCGTCGGCCGCGCGAGGTAGGCGCTGTCTACCCCCTGGGGGCGCTCAGGACTGGGGACGATTGCGGTCATGCTGGCCTACTGGGCTGGTACGATGAGTTCGTTTCCGCAAATGCCGTGCTGCTTGGCCTTCCGTTCTGTCGGGAACACCAGAGCCTTCTTGATGTCCTTTGTGTAGGAGTGCTGGCTGCCCGGTGGGGTGACGTACTTCCCGTCGTCGGTGCGGACGATCACGTAGCCGCGACCGGCCCCACCTCGGTAGTCGCCCAGGTTCTCGACGTGTTCCAGCTTGCCCCTGGGGACGCTGGCATACCTCCCATCGTCCCACTGCACCATGACGAGGAGCTTCATGGGATCGGGGTATACTGATTTCCCGCCGATGGTCGCGACCTTACTGACGGTCCCGCGAGCGCCTCTCTTGACCCCGCTGTAGGAGTCGTAGGCCACCAGTTCGACCCGGTCCCCCTCGCGATACCCGCCAAGCCGACCGGCGCGTCGATGGCAGGGGTTGTCGTACCCGAACAGGATCATGCCGGCTTCGCCCTGGTCGTCCACGTCGCGGCCCCCGTCATCCTCCATGAAGGGTAGCTGGGTTTCGACCTCGGACTCGACCTCCATGCCAGCGCGACGAAGTTCGACGGGCTCCTCCTCAACAGGCTCCGCGCCTTTGCTGGGCTTTTGCAGTTCGGTTTGCTCGATCACCTTGACCTCGACGGCCTGCCGCTTTACGCCGGCCAACTCAAGGCGGCGAAGGTACTCCTCTGGAAGCGGGCCTCGCCGGCCGCGCTTGTTCGGAAACCTCAGGTACGATGGCTGGTCGCCGGGGATATCGGTAGAAACGCCGACGCCGGCGTTAAACGCGAGCTTGTTGTCGGCGATGGACAACATCGGGGTTCGCGGCGCGTACTCGCTGGCCAGGAACAGGTTTTTCCCCGTCTGATCCACACCGAGCCACACCTGACCCATCGCTCCCGTGGACCCCTCGCCGTCGGTCACAGGGACCGGGGAAAAGCGCAGGGTCAGATACCGATACCGCGAAGGGGCGATGTCGAGCTTGTTCTTGCGGGTGCGGACCTCCTCGACGCCAATGGGATACCGGACTTTGATTGAGACGAGCCGGACGCCGACGTACTTCCCGCGCGAGGGGCCCTGGTGCGGATGGACACGATGAACGAACCAGTGCGGGACGTGGCGGCTCACATTGGTGATCGCCTGCTCAAAGGCCGCGTACTTCCGCAGCCAGCGTTTGAGCCCTCGTCTCGGCAGTTGGTTCGCGCGGTTCAGGGCGGCAAGAAGGTACACGCCACCCATCACCTCGTTCTTGTTGAGCCGGCCGATAATGGACTTGCCGTCGGGGTCCGAGCCCGGCCGCTGGTCGGTATAGGCGAGGAGCAACACCCACTCCAGCACCGTCTTTGCCTTCGGATAGCCGCGACCATAGCCCGCCTCTCGCACCCGGTCGCTGATCAGGACGATGGCCTGCGCCAACTCCTCGCGCGAGCTTCCCCACGCAGACGTGAGTTCCGCGAGCGCGTCAGCCTTCTGCTTGAGGCCATGCTGGAGGAGCTTCTCGACGTGGGCGACATCGAGGGGCTTGCTCGTCCAGCGCAAATCTGCGCCGCGCTTGGCGCGCTTCTTCTTGGTCTTCGCCACGGTGGGCCTCCTAGATGGTCAGGCCGAACAGGCGGTCCCCGCTCTTGATGGCGGCGGTGGACTCCAGAAATATCGCGCGGTCCTTTGGTGAGGTTCCGCCAATGGGGAACACCGACCGCACCGGCTTTCGGTCGGTCGCGAAGAACATCCGGCGGAAGGATGAGTCGAAGCACAGGTACAAGCGGCCCGCCGCTGTCTCGCCCAGTAGAGCCTGATACTGGTCCCGGTCGGCGGCGAACCGCGAGATTTTCGCGGCAGCGGTGGGGTGTGTGATCGGCGTTGACCACCGCTTGACCTTGCCGTCGGCGGTGAACTCCTGGGGTAGGGAATAGGCGATTTCGGTCACCTCCAGGCCGAACACCGTGGTCGCCCTTGAGGGTGGACGCCAGGGGTGTGCCTTGTCGAGGCTGATCGGCTGGATCGGGACTCCCTTGTGGATGGCGTCGAGAAACCGGGTGGCCTGCACGAAAGCGTGGTCGCGGCTCGACAGCCGCGTCTGCCGCATACCCTGGAGGTAGCCGGCATAGCTGCCAGGAACTCCCCCCTGATCCAGCGTGGCCAGCAACTCCGCAAAGTCCACGGGGTTGACCCGGTACGCGGCGGCGGCGTGGCCCAGTTGGTGGAGCCAATGGACCACGCGGGACACGTACTCAAACGGCAGCGCCTTGGCAAACGCCTTGAGAACCGCGTGGCGATCTTGACTGGATAGGCCGTCGAGGCCTTCTCCCGCCAGTCGCTGCGCGAGCTTGGTGTCGTTCGAGGCAAGGTACTGGGTGTACCAATCCTTCACCGGCCCCCTGCCACCACCCCTGACAATGGCCGCAAGTTCGTCGCGCAAGTGCGCGCTTGCCGCCCGCCGCATCGCCTCCGAGTGGTCGAAGGCATACACCATCGAGCCGAGATACCAGGGATCGGCGGTCGCGCGACGCAGTGAGTGCTTGGGTTGTTTTAGGCTGCGCTTGCGCGGCGCGCCGGCCCATACCCTCCCGATCCTCGGAAGCACCGAAGTCCGCAATTCTGCCGCATTGAACTGCGCGCCGGCGATGACCTGTTGGGATGCAGACTTGAGCGGGGGCTCCATGTAGCGCACAGGTTCCGGCGCTGGAGGCTCAGGTGGCTGCGCCTGCGGTGGCTTCCCACTGGACGCAGTCTTCTTCTTCGCGGTCTTTTTCTTCGCGGTCTTCTTCTTCGCGGTCTTCTTCTTCGCGGTCTTTTTCTTCGCGGTCTTCTTCTTCTTCGCCATGACGACCTAGCGCCTCCCCCCGCGTCGAGCCCCGAAATACGAGGATAACCACGAAATGCCGGCGATAGAGCCCCCCACGATGGCGAACCCTAGCAGCGTGGCCAGGAGGGGGTTCTCGGTCACCCAGGTGAAGATGGGCGACTCCTGCTCCTCCATCGCGGCTTCCCCGGCGGTGAGGCCGGTGGAAATGGCCGATGCATATTGGCCGATGCTTCCGCTGGCCTCGCGCAGCGTGGTCAGCAAATCATCGCCCATCAGGTAGGTGCCGTAATACACGCTTACCTCCCTCGCGGTGTGAGGTCGGAAAAGGCACCCTCGACCAGCCAATGCTTAGGGTGCCGGGATGTCGCGCCTACGCCCTGCTGCTTCAGCGTGGCATCGACGGCTACAGGTTGACCGCCGATGGTGTACGCGACGAGGTAGATGTGCTGTGGGCCCATCGTCTCGTCGCCGGCGAGCCACAACTCGATTCGCTTACCTGATGCCAGCAACAAAGCGCCCAGCAGGACGACAAGGTCGTCGCAGTCACCCTGGCCCGTCAGTAGCACCGCCTCTGGATCGCGGACGGTTTCCTCCATGTACGGATCGGTCGAGTACCGGATGTTTCGCAAAACCCAATCGTGTAGCTCGGCAATCTCGACTAGGTCTTGCTGGTTCGGGGCCAGCGTCTCCCTGTCGGGAAGGTCACGTAGGATGCTGTTCGTAAGGCGCAAGACCATCGGGTGCGTGTAACCCTGCTTTATGGATCGCTCCACGAAGGCGAGCGTGTCCTCCAGGTTATTCCCACGCTTTCGGCGCATGATGATCTTGCGCTTGGCCACGGCTATTCCTCCTCTTCCGGTGGGGCGTTGCCGCCGGCCGGCGACTGGGGCCCGTGGCGTTCGTTGTTGACCGACCGGATCGCGGGCTCATCGTCCTCGTACTCGGCGCTAGGAGGTGCGCCTCGCAACTGATCGAGCAAGAGGAAGACGTTGCCGAACCATTCGCGGCTTTTCTCGACCAGGGCAGATGGCAAGTCGGGGCAATACTTCGCCAGCGCCTTTTGCGCTCTATCGGGCCCGCCGTCGATGAACTGCTGCAAATCCGCGTCGCTCAGGTGGGCATACGCCATGTTCGCCCAGTAGAGTTCGGCGGTTAACCTTTGGTTGTCGCCCATGAACGCACGACCAATGCCTTTGATCAGCGCGACAGGTCCAGGTTCTTTTGGCTGCGCCGCCGCCGGCTGGGGCGTTGTCGCCGGCTGCGGCCTTTGAGGTTGTGGGGCCGGGGACGGCAGGCCTGGAGTAGGCGGGCCGGGTAGCCCACGCGGTTGGGAGCCTGCTGGGTTAGAGATGGCGTCGCCGATGGACCTACCACCCCCGGCTAAGATGGGCAGCACCGCCGCGCTTACGATTTCCGTAAGCCCAGGGGTGGATGACTTTTGCGCGAGTTCGATGCCCTTGGCGATCCCTTCCCAGGACGATGAGGTCAGGGACTTGAGCCCGGCGACCAACCCGCCGGCGAGAGGGCCCAGGATGGTCAGCCACTCTTTGATGGAGTCGGCGGAACTGACGTTGCCGTCACGGTTGGATCGTAAAAGGCGCTGCTCGCGTATTTCCCGCAGTAGCTCTTCGGTCTGCCGCATCTGCTGCATCTGCATGGCGACAATGTCGGAGCCAGGATAGTCTGTGGTCGGTGTGGGAAATGCTGGTGCCGGGGGTGGAGTAGGCGGATCATACGCCCGCCGGTAGGCGTAGTCGTCCTCGTCCTCCCGTCGTGTCGCGACGGGAGCCGCAACGGTCCCGTCGGGGCCCACGTCCAGGTCGAACACGTCTATCGTTTCCCACTTTTCGGCCCCCCGCGCGCCCTTCTTCACCAGACCCTTTTGTGTGATCCGCCACGTCCCGGTGAGCCCGCCGCTGCGCTCGTAGATCATTCGGGCTAGCTGTTTGGGAGTACGCCGCCCCAACACCTTGGTCGGCTCTGACGTGTCTGAATCCTGGTCCTCATGCAGGGCGTAGTAGGTGATCGCGGAAAACACCGTCTTCTCGGTTTTTCGGCCACCACTAGCGCCAGCCAGCACTCCCATCACGTCGAGGTCGTCATCCTCGTCGTCTTCGTCGGAACCCATGCGCCGATTCGGTCGAGGATCGGGCATTTGGAACCGACGGCGGGGTTCCATCAGGGACTCTATCCCGTCGTCCCCCTCTTCTCCCTCGTCCTCGTCCACCTCATCGTCAGCATCGACGCTTTCCAAAAAGTCGTCCTCCATCGGAGGAAGCCCCGCGAGGATATCGTCGGGTGATTCAACGTCGGTTTCTCCGGCGTTGGTATCTTCCTTAGATGGCAGGGTTCGACGCATGGTCCGTTTTTCGGAACTCGCTCTCTGGTAAGGGTTTGGCATCGCTCACCTCCTCCGCAGGCTCCCGTCAGACGTAAATGTTAATATCATTACTCCATGCACCTCAAGGACTTACGTCGATTTAGTATACGCCGAAACGGCCTTATAGCGCCACCCTGTTTCTAACTTTTTTTTTCTGCCCTCTCGCGGTAGTCTATATTCTGGTGAGCCTGCCTACCTCTGAGGATCGCGATGCCTGCACCATCACCACAGGTCAGCCTGTTTCAGTCGCTGCTGGCGACCATCGACCACCACGCCAAGAAGCAGCGGGAGGCCGAGAAAAACCTGAGGGATACCGTCGAGAGGGCGGTCAAGTCCCTTGCGGCTTCGCCTTCGACGCCGGGGCAACCAGCGGCGGCGGCAGCGGAGCAAATCGTGGAGTTCAGCAGCGCCAACGGAGTCGAAACCTTTCGCTTCGACGGCGGCGAAACGTGGACCCACGACACCCGAACCCACGTCTGGACGAAGTTGTAGGCCGCACCTCGCGGTCGGGTTAAGCCCCAGGAGGAGTCGCATGGCGAACGGAGAAACCACAGGACAACAGCAGACACAACCAGCGCCACAGGCACCGGCGGCGGTGAAACCCCCGCCGCCAGCGATCACCGCAGAGGAGGCCCGTCGCCGCATCGAGGCGCTGGAGCAAACCAGTGCCCACTTTGTTGCCCTGCACAACGATGATTACATGCATGGCGAATACAACAAGGCGCTTGAGGCGCTAGAGGCCCGGCGTCCAACCCGGAGGCAACCGGCGGTAGACACCGAGGACTGGGAGGATTTTGGCCCCGTTCAGGCCCGCATGGATAATGGCCGTTTTCAAATCCGCAAGCCGGCAAAAACATGGTCGTTTGACTTCGGCAAGTGGGGCCCGTGGCTTTTGTTGGCCGTTGCGATGACTCTGTTGGGGTACTCCCAGTTCAAGACGCCAGCGCAACCGACGCCGGCCGCTGTCCCGACGCCGGCCGCTGTCCCGGCCGCTGTCCCGACGCCGGCCGCTGTCCCGGCCGCTGTCCCGACGGGTGTTCCCCAGTGCTATCTCGACGCACTGGCTGAGTTGCGGGATATTCAGGGCACTCAGCGATACCCGACCGGCCTCTGGTGGCGGGCAGAACCGCCGCGACGCGAGCGCATCGACGCCATCCTAGAGGAGGCCGACCGTGCAACTCCCAACGATTAGCGCCGTCGCGGTCGCAGTGTCGCTTACGGTCACGATGATCGGCTGCACGGTGACGGCCGATGGCGAGGAAGTTCTGAACGTCGGACCTGAACGAACGCCAGCGGCGGTCGAACCGACGATCAGTAATGCACATCGTGCCGGGGTTGCTCGGCCAGTTCCCGCGCCACGGGAGCCGGAACCTGAGCCGGAACCCGAACCAATAGAGGACCAGCAACCGCCGCCGCCGGCGTACCCAGCCGGCGACTGGATCACCCGCGACACTCTCACGCGATGGTGGGAGCAGGCCTGCGCCATCGCCTCGGCGCTTGCACACGCCGGCGGCGGCGAGGGGTTATCCGAGGACGCGAGGAACCTTGCTTCTGAGCTAGGCCATGCGGCGAACCACGCAACCAACACAACACCCGAACCCCCGGAGGATCGCAACAATGAATAGGACGTTAACCATAGGGTTACTGTTAACCATAGGGTTACTGTTAACCATAGGGTTGCTGTTAACCGTGGGTTGCGGAGGCGATCCCCAGGTCGCCGAACAGGTCGCCGATGATGCGGCCGTAGTTCGGCAGAACATGGACGGGCTCACCGACGAGGTGATCCCGAGGTACGCTGACTCGGTGGAGGGCATGACGCAAATCGCCGAGGCCAGCGACCAAGTGGGAAAAAAGGCTGTCGAGGCGGGGCAAGCGATCAACGCCGCCGCGCAATACTGGGCCGCGTTCGCCGATGCCGTCATGCTGCTGCCGATGGTGAAGGACACGCCTGAGGCTATCGAGATTGCCCAGCGAGCCGAGGAGCAAATGGAGACGGCGGCGGTCGCTGTCGAGCAGGCTAGGCAAGGATCAGAGGCGATCACCGGGTCCGTACTTCAGACCGCACTCGACGTGGCGGATGCTACTCAGGCCGTTGAGGTGGCGGCACAGAGTACCGGGGAGGTGGCCGCGCGTATGGAGGAGCAGGCGAGACAGGTCGCCCGCGATATCCGCGAAGGGCAACAGGTCGCGAACATAGTGGGAGGTCTGATCGGCAACCGTCTGGATATCCCTCGGCTCCAGATTGACTTCGACCCCTCCCGGCTCATCCCTGGAGATAGGATGCCCCCTACCATGTCAGACCCTCCTAGAGAGGAGTTGGACGAGGACCGCCGCCCCGCGCAGCCACCTCAGGAGGGCGGCGGCGTCTCGGCCGAGGTGATCGGAGGTGGCGCTGTCGGCCTAAGTGCTTTAGTTTGGGGGCTTTACGAGCGCCGCAAGCGCAAAATGGGGCAGCCAGACAACGTACCCCGTGGAGGTCCAGGTCGGCCACCAGCCGGCCCGAACGGAGTGGACCCAGCGATGCTGGCAAGCGTAGTCGAGGCGATGCGGCGCAAGCAGTCGCGGCGGGAGAGGCCGATTGCGGATGCGGAACCTGTAAGTCGAGGCGGGCTAAGTGATTCCGACCTTGCTGCCGGCAACGGAGGTCGTCTAGGATAAAGGATAGCTAGATGGATTTGCAGGAAGCCATACATCATACAGAGGGAATGCTCGATTTGTTCATCGTGCCCCCTCTTATGGTATACTGGGGTAGAAGAATAGACGTAAAATACTTCCGGGTTGGTCTGTATACCCTTGGTGCTGTTGCACTTATGCGCGGTTTGCGATATGTCAATTCAGTTAAAATTATGCGTTCGAAACGTCAGGTTGACCATGAACAAAATCACTTACGTAAGTGATTTTCGTTAAGTACAAATAAGCGTTCCAAACGCTTTTTCCCCCTGTAGAACGTAAACCAGAGGACAACAAAATGCCGAACCTGCCCGCCCCAAGTACTGATGCAGCACAGGTTTACGCCGGCAGCATCTATTCTAGTCTGACTGGCAAGGGACTTGCGTCCCCTCAGGATGTCAGTCCCAACGCTGCTGTGCCCCCTGGCACCATGCCCCCGGTGGACACCCCACTGAACATCTGGTGGGCTCTCCGGTACGCCCACGCGCTCGCGGAGGCGATCACCGCCGACCGCCCAACCTTGACCGTCGTGAACCCCGCCGACCTCCCCTACATCTGCGCCGCCGCGCGGATCGCCGGGGAGATTGTCCTTCAGCAGGAAACACCCCAGTTCGCCGCCGACGCCGCCGGGGCCTACGACGCGGTCCCTGATCCGGCCGCGTTTGGGGCGTTCGCGGCGCGCGTGTGGGCCCTGGTGGACTCGGTGATCGGCCAAGGGATGTACGCGACGTGCCCTTCGGCGGGGACAACCGCGCCGGACATCGTGGAGGAGATTGACCTTTCCGCGCCTCCCGGTGGTCCGGTGATTCTCACGCCCGACCAGATGAACCGCAAGGTCTGGATTCCCGCGAACGATGGGTTCGATCCCGGCCCGCCGGCCAACGTGACGCCAGCCATCGTGCTGCTTCCGCCCATCGCTGACTCCCCGCTACCGCTGGGGACGACGGTCATCCTTTCGACGCCGCGCATGGGCGCGGAAATCGGAATCAGCGACTACGTCCACCAGTACCCCCGCACTGGTCCGTTCCTCGCTGGGAGCTACCCTCCGATTTTCCTCCAGATCGGGATGCAAAACCCCAACGAGCGCCTGGAGCTTGTCACCGGCGGCGGCGGGCCTCCCCCGCTGAACCCGCTGATCGAGGTCGGCGATGCCGGCGGTGGAGACGAGCCGACGACTGGATACTTCGAGGTCATGCTTCGGGTCATGTATTTCGGACCCGCCGACAACCTCGGTTGGTCCATTGTGAACAGCCAGGACAACTTGAGGGCCGAGCCCCTCGCGAATTAGCGCGTCGCGCGGCCTAATGGGCCCTAACCCTTCCCTGGTGGGTTAGGGCCCGAATTGGGCCGTAAATGGGAGCCTGCGAACGTGCTAGCCTTATCACCACCCCACCGCCGCCCGTCCTGGGCGGTACAGTCCCACCGTCGCCAGCGCCAAGGCGCTCGCGTCCCCGCCGTCGCATTGCCCGGTTGTGACGGCCTCCCGCCGCCGGCCGAACCACCCACCGGCCAGCCACCCACCGGGCACAGCTAACCACCCGACGAACGGAGTATAGAATGTCGGTCACAGTAGAGGATGTGTTATCACGCCTGGATGGCGTCGCCCAAAAAGGGGGGTACTGGATTGCCAAGTGCCCGGTCCATGATGACCGGCGGGCATCCCTGTCGGTCAAGGTGGCCAATGGCGATGGGCACCTCCCCGACGGGGCCATCATCGTCAAGTGCCATGCCGGCTGCGCCAAGGAAGACGTGGTGGCGGCGCTGGGCCTGGACCTGTCGGACCTGATGCCCAGCAAGAAACAGGCCCCCCGGATCGTCGCCGAGTACGATTACACCGACGAGAATGGGCGTCTGCTGTATCAGGCAGTGCGGATGGTCCCGAAGGACTTCCGCGTTCGCCGGCCAGACCCATCGAAAAAAAGCGGGTGGCATTGGTCACTCCCGAAGGATCACCGGCGAGTCCTGTATCGCCTTCCTGACGTGCTTTCCCAGGCGGAACGTGGCGGCTGGGTGTTCGTGGTGGAGGGCGAAAAGGACGCCGACGCCATCCACGCCCTTGGCCTCGTCGCGACCACAAGCGTGGGCGGCGCGGGCAAGTGGCGTGACACCTACGCTCGCTCGCTGATGGGTGCGCGAGTAGCGATCCTTCCCGACAACGACACGCCCGGCGCAAAACACGCGCAGCAAGTCGCCGCCTCGGTCGATGCGCTCACGGCTGGGTGCGCGACCGTGTTAGACCTCCCCGACCTTCCCGAAAAGGGTGACGCCAGCGACTGGATACGAGCAGGGGGCACCGCCGATCAACTGGTCCGGCTAGCAGAGCGTAACCCTCGGTGGGAACCTCCCAAGCGCGGCGACCAGGAGGCCATCGAGGAGGAGGTGTTTGGCCGCGAACTCTGGATGGCCCGCCGCGTGGTGGACCGCCACGGTAACGATGTTCGCTACGTCGGGCCCTGGAAAAAGTGGCTTTCGTTCAACGGGCGCGGCGTGTGGGAACACGACCAGACAGGGCACGTAGAGCGGGCGATCAAGTCCGAGGCCGACCGGCTGGTGGACGAGTGTGTTCGCGACATGCAGTACGGGGGAATGGCGCAGAAACGTCGAGACGGGAAGGAGCGGCTTGACCTCGCCTTAGACTTTTACACTGCCGCCAAGCAGGGCAGCGTAGAGCGTCTAGCGCGCACCGAAACCAAGGTCGTCGCCGACGTGGATCAGTGGGACGCAAACCCCTGGTTGCTGTCCCTCCAGAACGGCACGTTGGACCTCCGCACGTTGGAGGTTCGCCGAGCCCGGCGCGAGGACTACATCACGAAGCAGGCTTCGGTTGAATATCGCCCGAACGCCCAGTGCCCGACGTGGGAGCGGTTCCTCCGCGAGGTCATCCCCAGCGCGAACGTCCGAGCCTACATCCAGCGCGCAGTCGGGTACGCGCTCACCGGCGTGATCCGCGAACACGTCATCCAGATATGCTGGGGCGACGGGGCGAACGGAAAAACGACGTTTTGGGAGGCCATCGCCGAAATGCTGGGCGACTACGCCGGCCCCGCTCCTGAGTCCCTACTGATGCAGGACGGCCGGACGCAACATGAAACCGAACTAACCGTGCTACACGGCAAGCGGCTGGTGATCGTGAGCGAGACGCCTGAGGGCGGCAGGATGAACGAAAACCGCATGAAGCGGATTACCGGCGGGGACCGCATCATGGCGCGGCGGATGCGGGAGGACCACTGGACCTTCGCTCCGACCCACAAGCTCGTCATGTTCACCAACCATAAGCCCCGTATTCGGTCGGTGGATCACGGGACGTGGCGTCGCCTTCGACTGATCCCGTTTACGGTGAAGATTCCCGATGAGCGCATCGACCTGAAGCTACCAGAGAAGCTCCGGGGGGAGTTCCCCGGAATCCTGAACTGGGCGATCAAGGGATGCCAGGACTGGCACACAGGCGGGCTCCGACCGCCAGCCGAGGTGGACACGGCCACCGGGGACTGGGCCCATAGCGAGGACTTGGTCGGCCAGTGGATCGCCGAGCGGACCCGCAAAGCGGACACCTTCGTTAGCAGCACCGAGCTATACCGGGATTTCAAGGCATGGGCCGAGGAGGAGGGTGAGCAGAAGATCATCGGCCAGCGAACTCTTTCGTCTAAACTGCAAGACCGAGGCCTGGAGTACGTTCGGTCCCCCACGCGAGGCTTCCGGGGGATACGCCTTGCTACCCCATATGAAATCGCGCATCCCCAGGAGTCTACGCCAGAGCCAGCGCAAGAGACTCCATCCGGGGAGGTGCGGACGCGGAGGCTGATATGACTCCTCGGCAAATCCTGACGTGGCTGGCCTGCCATGACGTGCTGATCGAGAGCGTCGGGGACGACCTCCATATCGAGGGGCCTACGGAGGTGCTAACCGCCAAGCTATTCGCGCGCATCGAGGCGCGAAAAAGCGAAATCATACAGGAGCTAGATGATCATGGGCCTGGGCTGCCGGATGTGATTCCAGGGGATGTGCCGAGCCTATGGCCGCATGACGCGCGGAAAGATTGGTACGAGGAGCGAGAGCAATGGATCAACACGCATCACAATGACCGCCTAGCGGCCGACCGAACGGCCGAGTTGATCGTAAGGGCGAACCGATACCAGTTCTGCCACCCGGAACTCAGTGTCGCGGAGGTGATCCGGGGCCTGAAGGATGGGACAATCCCCCCCAAGGACCACCCACTAGCGAAAGGACCACGCCATGACCCGTAACGAAGACACCGACGACCCCGTCGCCAAAAAGGTGATCGAGGAACGACAGGCGAACCTCGACCGAATCCATAAGGCCGTATCGATCCAGGCCTGGGCCAGGATGTCTTGCTCGCTGGACCTTGGGCGGGCCATTAAAGCGAGGATCGACAAAGCGGAACGGGACGCCCTGAAGGCCGTACTGAACCCCGATCACTCGCTGTCGCAAGCCGATGTCCGGTACGCCGAACTACGCGGCGGCTACACGGCCATGTCCGAGATACTGACTCGGCTGCAAGACGACTACGACGCGGTAAAGCGGGCGGTTGCCGCAGCCAAAACCTACGAGAAAAGGCTGACCAGGGACCGAGGGCCGATGTTCAGTACCACCCAGCCGAACTACGACGAGTACGCCGAGGCCTGCCAGCGTGACTACCTTGCCAGCCGCGACGAACTCTACGACGCGATGCAGGCCTACCGCGAGCTATGTTCCTGCTACCGGCTTGGGAAACGACCATCTGAATCGCTACACGCACGGCTCGAGCTAGCGTCGGTGATCGCGAGTGCCCCGCAGCCCGCCGAAATCACCGACACCGACACCGACACCGACACCGACACCGACGGCAATGGCGACACCGACACCGACGGCGACACCGACACCGACGGCGACACCGACACCGACGATATCTGGCGGTATTGCGAGCTATGCCGGGTCTATTATCGCCTCGACCTTTGGCCTGCCCCAACTGCCGCCGACAAAGAAACACTCATCAGGTGCCCCGAATGCGGCGGGCTGAACATCGCCACACCATACGAACACATCCAGGTTCACTACCCCGACCAGGAAAACAGAGAGTGGCCAATCGGTCAGAAGGTCCGTTTCAAGGTCCAGAAAAACGCGAAGGATCGCGAGGGGTATATCGCCGGCATGAACTCGACCGGAAACCGCTATTTGATTCGCTGTATCGACCGGGACAAACCGTACACAGCGCCCCCCGCCAACATCGAGGCAATCTAAAATGATCGAGAACTACACTTTAGAGTGCGGCCGTCTGGTTATCGACGCCGAGCTACACCGTAACGGCTCTACCGAAAAAGCGATCCTCCGCGCCGCGACACCCAATGTGCTAGAGAGCCGATCCGACCTGGAGGCGTTTGTGCGCCAGCTACCCGGCGGGAACATAGCGTGGTTCTTCCTGGGCCGCGTGATCCCCGCCTCTCTTGACCAGTTGCCCTGGGATCACACCTACCTGGGGATGGTCAACATCACAATGGACCCCGTGATGACGCAAATCGTGGTCACGATGTCCAGGCAGTCATTCGAAAAACACCTCCTGCCGATGCGGAAGCTGGGATGAAACTGGACATCACCCGCCAAGGCCTGGAACTGAACGACCTCACGCGATCCGAGGCGATGGCGGTATATTATGCGTTTGGTGGCAAACGGGACAACGGGTCCATCCGGTTGAGCCCGCGAGCCGCCATCGCCATATGCAACCACTACGGTGCCCGGCTCAACACGACGCCACGGCTGGATGCGTGGCTGTCGGATCAGATGGAGCCACACAAGGTTAACCATAGGCTGTCTCCCCATCTATACCCGCACCAGCGCAGCGTGATGGCCCCTCTCCTCCAGGGTGGAGGGCATGGGGCATTCGGAGAGGCCGGGTTCGGCAAAACGATGTGCGCCCTGGAGGCCGCGCGCCTCCTGGGCCGGACCTTGATTGTGGCCTCGCCCCTGCTTTGCGAGGATGCCTATATACCGGACTGGAGGAGGTGGTATCCGAGCCTGAGACTGATTGACACTACCAAGCGCGATGCGGACCAGCGCAAGGCCCTCGTCCGCGCTGCCGCCGATGTGGTGTTGGTTTCTCCCGGCGTCATCGGCGGGATGCTGCCAGAGCTACTCGACTCCCCGTGGGCCTGCGTCGTCCTAGACGAGTCGGCGATGATCCGCTCGCCGAAATCGCAAATCACGCAAGCCATGCTGGAGCTAGCCACCCAGGTGCCCTACCGGCTCCCCATGTCCGCGCTGCCAGCCCCGAACGGGGCTCAGGACTATTGGGCCCAAATGGCGTTTATCGATCCTGGCGAGCCAGAGGGCCGCACGATCTTTGCCTCTCGGCGTTTGGGGACGTGGCAGGACTTCCTAGACGAGTACTCGTCGGGATCATCGCCATACCCACCCTACCGCAAGTTCGACGACGCCTCCCGCAACGAGGAAGTGCTGCGGGTGGTCCGCGAGTATGCCACGTTTGCGTCAGCCACATCGTTTTGGCGCGATCCTCCCTCGCGCAAGTACCACCTCATCCCCGCCACAATGAAACGCCGGCAACGCGCGGCATACGACTCGATGCTCGCGGACTACCGCATCCGGTTTGACGAGAACACTGAGGTGGAGGCCGTCAAGGTGGCCGAGCGCCTGATGAAGCTCCGCGAGGTTACGGCAGGGTTCGTCTACGACCGCAGCGGCAACCCCCTGGTTGTCGGCCACGCCAAGCTGGAGCAGCTTCAGCGTCTTCTGAGGGGACCACTCGCCGGTGAGCAGGCCGTGATTTGGACGCAGTTCAAGCAGGAGGCAGCCACCATCGAAAAGGCTCTCCAGGCCTGGAGGGTCAGCTACGTGAGCCTCACAGGGAACAACCGCGAGTCGCGCATCGCCCTCCGCGCGTTCAAGCGGGGGAAAGCGCGTATCGTGATATCCCATCCGAGGACGGCCGGGCATGGCCTGCGTTTCGACCACGCGCACCACACCATCTACATGAGCCTCGATTATGACGCTGACACCTTCGTTCAGAGTCAGACTCGGACGTGGCGACCCCCGCAGCGAGAGGACTGCCACTACTGGATCGTCCATGTACCCGGAACCGTGGACGAGGTGATCTACCAACGGCTACGCGACAAAATCGCGTGGCACGACGCCAACCGCCGCATACTGGGGGGGGAGTCCAATGCCTGAGACGCTGTACGATGTCCTGGGGGTAAGCCGGGACGCCAGCACCGAACAAATCAAGCGCGCATGGAAAGCCATCGCGACCAAGGTCCACCCGGACAAAATGGGGCCCAATCCGCCGCCGGCCCTGGTCGAGTATTTCAAGCGCGCGCAGGCAGCCCATGAGGTGCTATCGAGGCCAGAGGACCGCGCGGAATATGACGCGCAGCTAGCGCACATGGAGAGCCAGATTGACGCCGGTGTAGACCCGTTCACCAACCCCCTGGGAGCGCCGCCAGCAACGCACACCCCTCTAGGTGCGGTTCTGGCGGGGAAAGCCCAGGCAGCGGTCGCCAGCCTCACCGAGAACTGGATACGTAGTGCCGAGGAATGGGTGCTAGACCGCCTAAAGAAGGCCATGCAGCCGAAGAAGAAATGACCGAACTGCCAAAATACGTTCATAGTTGGCTTAGTGAGTACACCTCCAACACGACGAAGAGGCTGTACACCTATGCGGTCCACCGGCTGATGAGGTACTTGGGGGAGGTCGAGGTCATCGCCGCGACCATAGACGACATTGCCGGTGCATGGGAGCAGCTACGCGGCGAACGCATGAGCGACGCCGGACACAATCAGGCCGTCAGCGCGTGGCGATCCCTTTACGCCTACCTCCATGACACCGACCGCATCCAGGTCAATCCTAGCCGCCGCCTCAAGCAGCGCCCGGTAGCGCGCGGACCTCGCCGAACGCCGACGCCAGACCACGTTCAGGCGATCTGGAAGGTGCTGCTCAATGGCGACGTGTGGGCTCACGCCAGTTACCGGGACCGCCGTCGCATCCTACGCGACCGCGCCTTCTACGCTTTGATAGTGACCACAGGGTTGCGCGCGAGCGAGTGCGCGAACCTCGATGTCCAGCACGTTCTGCTGGAGGAGCGGACAGTCCAGTGCCGCCAAAAAGGCGGTCGAGAGCGGGTGGCGGCGTTCCCTGAGGAGGTCGTGACCTACATTGAGCCCCTGGTCGTCGGCCGGGAGCCAGAGGCCCCGTACCTCGCAAGTGTCCACTCAAGAAAACGATTGCACCCCAATAACCTGAACGACATACTGGCTGACCTCTGCGAGGTCGCCGGCACACCCAGGTACACCATCCACAGCTTCCGGCGGTTCTTTGTTACCGACGCCCTTCACCGCCTCCCGCTTCACGACGTATCGCGAGCGGTCGGCCACGCCCAACTGGGCACGACGCTGATCTATTATGAGGAGATGGAACGGGCAAAGGCTATCGGCCGGGCCCACCTACCAGAGGACGAATAATGGCCATCGAAGACCCACCGGCACCGACCCTTCCTGACCCCGCCACGACGGCGGCGCTGTTCTCACCGCCGAATCGGATCACCAATCGATACCCCTTCGAGGTGTCTGACGGTGAACCCGCCGAGAACGATTATTACATTCTGAAGGTTGCCAGAGTGGCGGGGGAAAAAGTCCCCACCGTCACGCCCAACCGGAGGGATGGCGTTCCTCGTCCCAACGTCGATGCCTGGGCCCAGGCCGTCGCCGCCCTGGTCGTGTAGTTAGCGTTCCCTCCCCCGAAGGACCACAGCGAAAGGACCACCATGTCGCACCCCTTACGTTCCGCGTACCCATCGGTGTTGATCACCCGCGCCGAAAACGGGTTTCTACTCACAATCCACCCACCTCAATTCAGCCGCACCGACATTCCCTCCCTCGGCGAGGTAATAGCCCGTTCCGCGTCGAGCCCCAAGGCGGCGGTAGCGAGCCTCGTCCAGGCCCTCGGCGATATGGCTGCCGAGCGGTTCCCCACCGTCGAGGTCTACCACGACTTCGATGCGCTGCGCGACGCGCTAGTGTCCCACCTGACGCTGCCTGAGGAGTATGCGGCGCTCGCCGAACGCCCAAGCGAGGATATTGCGAACATTTGCTCGCAGTGTACGTTCCTCGAGGACGACGGGGATATGGCGATCATGTCATGCCCCGAATGCGGCGGTCCCGTCGTTTCCCACCGGGTGCTGCCGTGCCCGATGTGTGGTGGAAGGGTCCACCTATACCGCCGGTCGAACCGACCTCCGGGGCACCCCCACGAAGTCGTGGAGCTATCCTGCGAGGACTGCGATTACGAGGACGAGGCGATGCCGTTCCAGGCGAAGGGCCCCTCGATCCAGTGCCCGCAATGCGGATCGGTTCACGCCCGCAAGGGTGAGGACGGCATGATGGAGTGCGTGGCCTGCGGGACTGGATATTCGGCCGACGCCACGCAGGAGGCCATCCCTGAGGGGGCAGAGAGGGCCACCGACGATGTCGCCTGCGCCCGGTGCGGCGGCGACTACGTCCTTCCCGACTCCCCCCTCGTATGCGCGCAGTGTGGTGGTGAAATGCGGCCCCTGTCCGGCGATCCCCCGCCGGACGCCCAGCAACCGCCGCCGCAGCCCGTGGTGCATATATCGGACATCCCAAGCGCCGACGATGAGGGCTTCTCGGTGTGGGTCACCGGCGACCGGATTCGGCCTGGAACGGGGACCGCTAAGGTCTTACTAAGGTCCGGCCTCGATACGCTCAATGAGGCGATCCAGCATGCGGCCGAATACGATCCCGATGCGGTGATCCGCAATCCCGATGGTAAGGTGGTGGAGGATTGGGCTGGCAGCACACCGAAGGAGTAGGTCATGCGCTTCGGTGACGCCAGGATCGGCCTACCCGTGTGGGTGTTACCCGACGGCGAGGCCACCGAGTGGCTGAATAGCGTACCGCAGACGGGCTACCTTGGCGTGGTCGTTGGGGTGCAGATGCCGGGACTGAAAGTCGCCGCCAGTCGCGGCCCGGCAGTTCCGGCTCAGGTCCAGGGCGTCGGCGCGGAGTATCTCCAGTCGGCCCTGACCTTCCCGGTCGTGGTCAATAGCACTATCGGGATCATTGTCGGCGGGTACGCCAACGGGGAAATCGCCATCCACGAATACTACGAGGACGACGCCGGCGTCTACGGATCGCTGCTCATGAGCCGGTCGCTGGACGAGGTCGTGCCGGCCACCCTTCGCGACCTGTACCAGATCGGCCGGTACAACGCATGGCGCAAGGACTTGCTCCAGCGCCTGAACCTGAAGGCTAAATAGCGGCGGGAGTGCGCGCAGCCCGTCGCAGGCCGCTGGGGTAAGTGGTCCTTCTCCAGCGGCCACCACCTGAGGACCACGCGGTTGGGAGCCGATTATGGATGCCGAAGAGGTAATAAATCAGCAGGACTGGACGCCGACGACAATCCGAGTCGAGGTCATGGCTTACGACAGTGGGCCAATGCGCGTCAGGTTACGGGGTCAAACGGGCGATGGGTGGCACTTGCCCACCCTGGAGAAGGAGTTTCTGCGCGATGCCATTCTCGATCCGACCGAGAACCCAGGACAGGCGTGTTGCTGCGAGTTCGATACGGACGGGGAATTGCGCGAGCCGTGTGTGTACCACGCCCAGGTAATCGCCCAAGTGGAAGAATGCAATCAGAGGTGCCGTAGAGCCGCACAAAGACTGATCGAGGCGGCAGGGGCTCCTGGGCCAGAGGGAATTGAGGAAACTGCGGAACGTGTGGCATCCGAACTTGACGCCGCCCGCGCCGAAATCGCTCGGCTGCGGGGGTTCGTCCAGGCGGCGTACAAGGACGGGCAGGCGTGTCCTGGGATACCGTGGGAGCAGACCGGGTGGGTTGGAGAGATGATGGACCAATGATACTGCCATCCTGCTGCCATACGTGCCGGTTTTTCTTATCCGAGTCGTGGCAACCGCGACGGCTTGCCAGCTATGGGCTATGCACCCACCGGCGGATGTACTTGCCGGTGGAGCCCATGCATCACTGTCCCAACTACCTCGTAGGGCACGACTCGCTATTTGTGTATTGCGGATGCTTCGTTGAGTTCCCCGCATTCCATTTCGACCGCGAGTATCAGGTGTTCTCGGTCGAGTCTAGCCTGGATGGCAGCAGTGCGTTTGTGTACGCGATCCGACCTCAATGCCCCAGGTGTGCCGGGACCGGGAGGGTCGCTTATCACGGGCCCACATGGAGCCGTTGCAGCCGCTTAAACCCAAGACAAATGACAAAGGAGGTAGCCTATACCATATTGGCCCTAGATAATTAGCATTAACTCATACCGCATATGCCATATGGCAGAGTGTAAAATCGAAAGGAAAAACGACATGGGCCCCATCTATCGCAGCGTTGTCCAGTTCGCTCATGACCGCGAGGTGTCACCGAGCGAGGTGTTGGGCGGCAAGAAGCGCCTCGTCCTGCGTGTGCTGAAGAACCTCGAGACGGGCGACTGCCATTTCGAAGGTTCGGACATGGTCCTCGCCGTTGACAAGGCGTCGGGGATGAAAGTCCCGATCCGGGTGGACTTCACGATCCCCATTGCGACCGACGAAACCGGGAGCGACTACCAGCAGGCCTACGACAACTGGGAGAATGCCCTCGAGGAAAAGCGGAGGGCGGTCCAGTCGCAGCTAGACTCTGCCGTCCTCGCCGCGCCCCCGCCCCCCATGCACAAGGGCGAAAAGTCCCCGTTCGAACAGCCCTTCGGCTAAACCATGACCACCCCTCCCTGGAATACCCGCGCATGGGGTTCCTACACGGCAAGAGACGACGACATGACACTAAGCCGCCGATTCCACAACTCAGAATGCCCCTGTGCGGTACTGCGGATACGTGACGGTGGCGTCGAAGTCACCATCTGCACTCCTGGCCAGTCCGAGGAGAGCCGCCGCGAGAGGATCGCCGCCGAGGCCGCGAGGCTGGAGGGCGATGCCGCCCAGGCCGCGTATATTCGAACCTTCGGGGACGACTGCTACGAACCGAGGCCAGAGTGCGTGACGAAGCTGTTCCCCACCCTGTCTTCGGCCCTCTCGTATGTCGCCCAGGAGGGTGGGCTCTCACATCCCATCGACCAAACCTAGCTCCCCCTGCCAACCTCGCAACAGGAGAACCTGACCCATGTATCGAGCCCTCACTGGCGCGCTAATCCTCGGCGCACTCCTCTCCCTCGGCCTGGGAATCGCCTACGCGATCCTGAGCCCCGATCCCTACTCCCTCGTCGTCCTGCTGCTGGCCGTCGTCGTCGCCGGCGTGTGGTCTATACAGGCGCTCCAGTCCCTGGCGGGGCAACGCGCAGACCAGCGCCAGCAGCAGAAGTATTTGGAACTAGCCGCAGCGGCGCTGCCAGTCTGGCTCCAGCACCTCTTCGGGCCTAAGCCGATAGCCGGCATTATCCCAGCCCCCGCGCGGAAACAGCCGGTGCTATTTCGGCGGGTCCGAGGGGGGATTCCGGGGCCGATCACCACAGCGCCGCTCTGCGAGGCCGCGCAGCCCGGCGACCAAATTTGGTACGCCGGCGAGAAGGATGGCGGGTGGCAGCCGCTGGCCCGGTACGACGGCGACCAGTGGGTGCTGGTCACGGGCTCACCTGAGGCCCCTGAGGCCCCGGAAACCGATCCGCCGGCAGAGCCGCCGGCAAGCGACGCAACGGCCGAATAGGGCCCTCTATGGGCCTCCACGGTCATCCGGTCTATCCATAGACCGGATGATCAGCGAAGCCTAGCTGTAAACACAGCCCTGCCAGCCACTTATGGACGGCAGGGCTGTTTTAACGTGTAAACAAAAAAAAAAGAAACTAGTGGTTGACTGTGGAGCAACCTGGGGTATACTATTCTTGTTCTTTGACTCCTCGAAACGACGCGCAGCCGCCCGGCACCCCTGCGAGGCAGTGAGCCCCGCGAGGCCCTCCCCAGGTAGGTCCGGCAACGGCCAGCGGTCGCGGAAACCGGCAAGACCCAGTGACCAGGGGCTGATATCCCTGAGAGGTGAGCCGGGACGGGGCGATCTATGACAAGTGAATAGCTAGACACCAACCACTAGAGGGGAGAGTGCGGGCGAGAGCGCCCACGGGCACCCATGCGGATCGAGGACCGCTACTCCCCCGTTCCGGCCGGCATGTCGCCGGCCGGGGTCACCCAACCGAAATGGAGACAATTATGGACCTGAACAACACGCAGATCATCGACTCCCTTGCCACCGCGTCCTGCTGGCTCGCCGAAATAAACCTCGACCTGGAGCCCGGCAACTGGAAACGGGTCCGGGTGTCGGGACACCGCAGCGCAGTCCGCGAGTCGGTGCTGTTTGAGGCCGTCCATCAGGCCCGCGCGATGGTCCTGAACGCCGAAAAGGGATTCTTGGCGCTGCTTCACACCACCAAGGGGCAGACGACCATTCGCCTGTACCTGCGGGACTCGACTGGCCAGTGGTGGCTAGTCGAGAGTACACGCCCGTTCACCCTGCCTCCCCGCACCAGCGCCAAGCGGGTGGAGGGCATCCTGGTCGTCGGAGCGGCGCAAATGAACCTCCACGTCAAGGACATCGCCGCCTGCGCGATCAACTAGCCGCGAGCCGACGGGGCTCCCGCCGGGTCCGATCCCCGGCGCGGCTCTCACCCCCTCCCTGTCACCCACCAGAACGGAGAAACCCATGTCCAGTCTCACCCTGCCCGCCGCCCTGCTTGCCAACCGTGAACTGCCCAACGGCGCGACGATCATCCACGCCACCCTGGTCAGCCCCACCGAGGGATATGTCCTGGCCATGTGGACGAAGGCCCCCGGCTTCGGTCACCCAGCCGGCGCGGAGTACTGCGTCTGGCACGTCTACCTCCGGGGCGACCTCGCCTCCCCGGAGGTCGTGACCGAGCATGGCTCGTATATCAACGACCTGATTCTGGCCGTGGACCGCTACCAGGGCCGGATTGAGAAGGCCTACCGCTAGCCGCGAGCCGACGGGGCTCCCGCCGGGTCCGATCCCCGGCGCGGCTCTCACCCACCCCCACCACCGCCATGAAAGGACCACGCCATGAAGTCCAAGTCCAAGTCCAAGCGCCGGCCCTCCCCCTACCGGCCCTGCTGCGGCAGGCCGTTCGTCGGGTGGGACACCCCGTCCTCCATCCGGCCGGCAATCGAGGAGCTAGAGCGGCTCTACGTCGGGCTCCTCGACCTGTTCCCCGGCGAGCATCGCGAGCGCATGGTGGTTGACGGGGTTCCCGTGATCCTGGTGCAGCATGACCAGCGGGCGACGAGCTACGGATGGATGGCCCCTCTCGCCTGGAGTGCGGGGCGCAAGAGTAAGGCGCGAAACGAAATCAGCCTTACCGCCGAGTACCTCGCCCGCGAAATGTACGCGCCGCGCGGAATCGGCGAGACTCTGCTGCACGAAATGGTCCACCACGCTAACAGCCTCGCGGGCGTCTCGGATTGTTCGGACGCCCAGTACCACAACAAGCGATTCGCGGCGCTGGCCGAGGAGGTCGGCCTGTCGTTCGACGGCGAGGGGTGCCGCACCCGCAAGGGCTGGTCGAGCCCGATCCTGGGCCCGCGCTCCCGCGCCGCCCTCGAGGCCCTGGAGCCTCGCGAGGAGGTGTTCGCGATGTTTCGCCGGGGCGCGGGCCTCGGTAGGCGCGCGAAGCAGACTACGCGCATGAAGAAATGGACATGCGGCTGCACCATCGTCCGCTGTGCCGTGGACCTCCAGGCGACGTGCGCCAAGTGCGGCGAGCCGTTTGAGCGCCAGGACTAGCCGCGAGCCGATGGGGCTCCCGCCGGGTTCGAATCCCGGCGCGGCTCTCACCCACCCCCACCCACCCAGCCGGCCTCTGCCGGCGCAACGAACGGAGAAACCCATGTCCCGCAGACCATTTTCAAACGTGTTTCACGGGTACAGCGTCACGGTGATCGCCCAGTGCGGTCACCCCGTCCGCATCTACCACCCCCGGCCCTACGGTGCAGAGCGGCAACGGGCGTCCGGTCCTCCGTACTGTGACGCCTGCGCCGCCAAGCGCCGCGAACTCGTTCGGCTGGCACGGGAGTACGAGCGCGAGCAGCGCCGCGAGGAGGTAATCGACGGCGGCGTGGCAGTGGCGAAGCGATACGAGGCCACGGCTGACTTGCTGCGGGACCGCTACACCGGCCTCGTGGACTTGGACGACCTCAAGGTCCACCTGGGCCTCGACCGCTGGCCCAGTGGCTGGCGAAAAGCCCTGCTGCGGCAGCAGGCACTGCGCCTGACGCGGCAACAGCGTCGCGCGGTCGGCGATCCGCTAACCCTCCTCACGATCCAGCAGCGGGTCGTGAGCTACCGGGCCCGCCTTGCCCAGGAGCGGCTCGACCACCTCTCCCCCCTGGTCCGCGAGGCCTGGGACGAGTGTGGATACCGCCAGTCAGAGTCTAACTGGGCCGGCGGTGAGCATGAGGTTCGGGTGCGGGTGGCCGACGACCGCCGCCCCGACTGCGGCGGCTGGGCCGACAAGGCCTGGAGCAGCAACGGCAAGTGGTCCGGCAGCAACAGCGTCCACTCGATCACCGTCCGCTCCGACTGGGAGTCGGAGGTGTTCGGTCGCGGCCTCGCCGTCGTGGACGGCCTGTTCACGCTCGATGCCCACCCCGTCGAGGTGCCGGATAGCGTTGCGGGTGACGTGGTCGAACTATACGACGCCACCTGGGCCGTGCAGAGCAAGGGTGTGGGCGTCCGATCCGAGCGCGGCCTGATCGCCGTCAGCGACGAGGGGTGGCGGTTCCACGCGAGTTCCACCCGCGCCCTGCGGCGCGGGTACAACCGCCGCGCGCGGCAGGAGGCCGACGCCGAGGTCGCCCGGCTCTCCTCGACGAGGGACGCCGAGGAGTTCCTGGCGCGGCTGGAGGAGGGCGAGCGCCACCTGGAGGTCACCCTGGCCGACTCCAGCGCGGCCGGCAACTGCTCGACCGGGTCACGCGACTGGGCCGCAAGGCATTTCCGGGGCCGCAAGACGGCCACGGTCGAGGAGGTGATCCGAGTGGCCTACCACAGCGGCGACCGGGTCCGGTTTGTCGTCGCCGCCGCCCTCGCCGCCATTTGCCGCCATCGCCACGCCAACGTGGCCTAGCCGCGCCCCGGTCAGCGGGGCCTCGCCGGGTTCGACTCCCGGCGCGGCTGTTGCGCTCCGCGCGTTGCGGGGCGTGTATCACCCAGCCCGAACGGAGTCTGCCATGTTCCACCCCGTCAGCGACGACGGCATATACCTCCGGGTGTACGACCGTCCCTGGTCCTACCGCCCCTGCTGCGGCGATCCCTACGTTCCGATTCCCCCGGCGATACCCCGTGCCCCCCGCCGTCGGGCGATTCCGTCTATTGCCTCGGTGATCGCCAGTGACGCCATACGCCACGGGGCGACCGGCGTGGTTCTCCCGTCGGGGGAGGCCGTCGAGCCCGACGAGGGGCCGCTGACCACCGCCGAGGTGGTCCGCGAGGTCGGTCCCCCGAAGCGCAAAAAACACACGCCAGCGCAGGCCGTCGCCAGCGCCGAGCGCACCCTGGCCGGCTGGGTCGCCAAGCGCGACGCCGCGCAGCGCAAGGTCACCCACTGGCGCAAGGAGTTGCGCCGCCGCCGCAAGCGCGCCGAGCGCGCGAAGGGAGGGCCCGATGCGTAGCCTATCCGCTACCCAGCTAGCGACTCTCAAGAGGATGGCGCAGACCGACAGCCCGGCCAGTTACGAGTGGTGTGCCGCCTATGGTGGCGAGGTTACTGGTGCCGCCCCAGGTGCAAAGCAGGCGACACTAGAGGCCCTCCATCGGCGCGGCATGGTCACGCGCGAGCCCAAAGAGACGCGGTGGCAGGTTCCCGCCGGCCCCTTCGGGTCCACGCGATACGGCTGGCGAACCCACCACGGGGTGTTGATCCTGTACCGGATTACGGCCGAGGGCCGCGCCGCCGTGCAGTCCTAGCCCCCCTGTCACCCACCAGAACGGAGATACCCATGACAACAACCGATACCGCCCTCAAGCCACTGAAGACAGCGGACCTTACCGCGCCCGGCGACGACGGGCAGACGCTGGGCCACCTGTGGGCCCGCCACCAGGGATCGCTGCTGGCGATCCTCAGAGAGTACTACCAGATCACCGCCGAGGCCCGTCAGATTGAGTCCCCCTACGTCGGCAGCGGGCGCGTGACGGTGTGCCCCCGCCGCGACGGCGAACCCTGGGGGGCCTCCTGGGACGTGGGGTGCTGGTGCGACCATGACTGCTGCGGGCACCTCTGCGGCCAGAGCCTGACGGTCCACCCGGCTGGCGAGTTCTGGCTGATCGTGATGCGGTTCGCTTACAACTACTAGTCTGTGTAAACGGAAAGAAACCGCCGGGTTGCGAGGAAGCGCCCGGCGGTTTACGCTGGGTCAACCCCCGCCTGTCACCCAACCCAAACGGAGAATGCGATGGGAGGAAAGATTTTACCGATGGAGCCCAAAGAAAAGGTTCGCTTCGTTTTTACGTGCATCATGCAGGAAAAGGGCCTAACGGGATACGAGCTATCTGCCAGTCTCGGTCTGTCCAAGGGCTACGTCGCCGGGATTATGCGAGGGAACCGCGCCTCCAAGCAGACCGTCAACATGATCAGGCACCTATATCCCGACATCTGGAAGCAAGCCTGCGCCGAGTGGGACCGGCTCCAGCACCAGAAGGAGGTCGCCGCCAATGGTGGGCAGGCCCAGGACGCGGCGGCTCGCGGAGTCCCGGCCGAGGTCGATGCCCGCCTGAATGCGATTGAGCAGCAAATCATCCGCCTTTCCACCTCGACCGCTCGCGTCCAGACGCTCCTCGAGAGCGTCGCCAAGGAGCTTGGCGTCGAGGTGCCCTACAGCCGCAACGGAGCGAAGTGATGGCTATACCGATTGACGCTATTCGGCAGGAGCGGATCGCGCAGACCCTGGCACTAGTCGAGGTGATCCCCCACGACCTCGACCTGACGGTGTTGCGGCTGCGGTACGCCGCAGAATACGCCGGCAGCACCCAGGTACTGTCCCCCATTGTGTTGCCCGTGGTTATGCGCGAGCAACTGGTCCTCGCGTACAGGGAGAGGGCCACGCCACCACAGGTACTCCTGTTGGCGTCGGGGGACTACTCCCTCGCTATGCCGCTGTCCTGGCGGTGGTCCCGCGTACCGTCCGATCCCCTGCCGCCACACGACGAGGCCATCCTCCTCCGGGGAATCCTGGGGAAGGACGAGCCGAATGTGGCGCGGTTTGAGGCGGCGCTGCGAGACGCACAGGAGGCCTACGTCGATCAAAATTACGCGGCCCTCGGCGAGGCAATCTATTCCGCCGGCGACTTCTACGACGAAACGACAGCCGCCGGGTCCAGTGAGGAGCCCGGCGGCTAGTATCGGTCGGTCACCCAGGCCGACGAACGGAGAGTTTATAATCGCCGGCCCACCACGCCGGCGCAAGCCTTTCCCCCGAAAAAAGGACCACAATGGATTCACTCACTCAGGCGATCCTCGACGCGACCGCTGCGCGGTCGCTCAACGACCGGCAAGTCGCGGAGCTTGCGGGCATCACCCGGCAGGCCGTGTTCCGCGCGCGGCACGGCCAGAAGGCGTTCGGGCGCGAGACGCTGGTCGCCATCGCTTCGGCACTGGGCCTGCGTTGGGCCCTCGTCCCCGACGGCGACCTCGTCCCCGGCCCCCGTAGAGACGAGAGGCCGAAACCCCAGGGCATCCCCTCGGAGCCCCTGCGAGGGACGTTCCGTTTCGCCGATCCGGTCAACGTGATTCGCCGGCGTGACGCCGGCGAGGATTCCAAGGGCCGGCCGGTGTACGACTACCTTGACGGGCAGGACGTGGTCCTGCTCCGCAAGAGCCCTATCCGGTACGTGGTGTGGTGGTGCCTGCGGCTGCCGGGTCAGCCCCGCCGGTGTCTGCGACTCAGCACCAAAGAGGCTCCCAAGGTGCCGGACGATGTGGCCCCGCCCGCGTGGCTGCCGCACCTCAAGCTGGAGGGCGTACAAGATGCTTAGGCTGGCCTTCAAGCGCACTTCCGGGGGATATGACATCGTCCTCGACGGCTCCAAACCACTGCTGGTGGGGCGCATGACCACCACGCAGACCGGCGAGGGTCTGCGGTACGACATCGCCCTATCCACTGTCCCTGGCCTGCAACGCCGGCACTACGTCTACGGGTACGCTGCCGCCAAGGAAGTGGTCGAGCGCAGCGTCCGCGAGGGCGTGGAGTATTGGCTGTCCCGCCTAGCGGCGATAGCGCAGCGGGACGCCGACGATGACCCTGCCGACTGGGTCAAGCTGCATCGCGGTCACCTGATCGTGTAACCCTGAGGTCACCCACCACCGAACGGAGAACCCATGCACTACGTATACCTCTGGACACAGTCCTCTATGCCGATCCTCTGGAGCGTCCACGCTGACCGAGACGCGGCCCAGTTCGCCGCGACTCGGTGCCAGCGGTTCGCCGCCGACCTCGGTCCCCGCGACTCCTGGTACACCGTCGAGAGCCTGGACGAGGCCGACCTGTGGGCCGCGATCCTCCGGGGAGAGGTGATCCCCCCGTGGAGTAGGAACTAATGACGACCGCCGACGCCAACAACGCGCAGTACCTGAAGAATATCTCGGCGTTACCTGCCTACTGTTACGCGGTGATAGACGACCGCCTCGTCCGCATCAACGTGGGCGAGGCCGGCGTTTACCCGATGCTCGACGCCGGGCGCATGGTCGAGGGCGATCCCGCGCGTAAGCGAGCCGACCTCCTCAACCGATCCATCCTCGTCACCCCAGCCCAGCAGCAGGCGATGGTCGCCGGCTACCTGGAAGGCTGGGAGTCCCCAGCAGCACACCCGGAGGCGTACTCATGAGCGATCATCAGATGACTAAGCGCGACCTGTTAAGGTCGGTCGGCGCGGTCCAACACCGCACCGCCGAGATGCCCGAATACTGGACCCTCCCCAATGGCAGGCGAGTCTTGCTATGGGCCGGGAACCTCTACATGGGCATCAGCACCGATATGGACCTCGCGCAGGAGGAGCTATTCCGCGCTGCGAATGGCCACGACCTAGACCGTTTCGCCGGCATCGTCGAGTGCGAGGCCGTCACTGTGGTGGAGGTCCAGCGCGGCGTCGATGGCCGCGTTTGGGTCAACGTGGATGGGGTTTGCCGGCTCCGAGCCCGCGACGCCGACGAGGTCACCGTCCGCGATATCCGCCGCCTGGGGCCGGGCCACATGGCAGAGTCCGAGGGGCTCGTCCAGCTAGAGGACGTGGACGTATGCCCCATCTGCGGTCACCCAACAAACGACGGCTGCACCTGTGGCCTATCCCCGAAGTGGTCCGAGGCCACCGAAGAGGTGGACGAGGACGACATCGACGACATCGAGGCCCCGGCCGGCCCCAGCCCCGCCACTGTCCGTATCGAGGCCAGCGATCCCGACCGGCCGGTGTACCTTGTCACTGGCGTCCGGCACGGGGCTCTGGTCACCGAGGACATAACTGACTCCTCCCGCGTGATGCCCGAACCCGCCTACGTCGTCACGGTCGATCCCGATGGCAGCCGCCGCCTCGACCGCGTCAACCGCAAGGGGCGGCTCCGGTTATCCTGGGTGCCCAAAGGGGCCCCCGATAGTGCCCTCATAGAGGCCTATCGAGGCGACAGATTGACCCATCGGTCCACCGGCCAGGGTTAGCGCCTCACAGGCCCAGCAAAGCCCCTCTATGTGGACGTGTACACCACAGGGATACACAGAAAAGCCGGCCTAGCGCCGGCTTTTTTCGTTTATACGCGAAAACACCGGGGGAAGCGCGGAGGTCGGAGTCGAACCGACACCTCCAGGGCGTCCCCCGGTGTCCTTCCGGTTAGACCACTCCGCGCCGCGAGCTACTTTTTCGCGTTGCGGATTTGCGTCACCGTCTTGCCGGCCTTCGCCATCTTGCCGACCGCCCGTTGCGCGGCCTTGAAGGTCCGGTTCTTGCCGGCGTTGACGCGGGCCTTCGCCAGCTTCACCTGGGTGGCGAGGCTGATGCCCTTGCCCTTCTTCGCGGTCTTCTTCTTCGCGGTCTTCTTCTTCGCGGTCTTCTTGCGCCCGCCACCGCCGGGCAGCTTCTTCTTCGCCTTCTTGGTCCCCGGCTTCAGCGGGTAGCCGACGGCCTTGAACTTCGCGCCGCGCGGCCCGTACTCGCGGATGCGGTAGCCCGCCTGGAGCCCACCCTTCGGCGGCGTCCCCAGCCAGATCACCAGATACCCCTTGGAGGTGGTGACCTTGTAGGCCTTGAGGCCACGCTGCTTGATCCACGCGGTCATCGCGTCCTTGATTTTCTCGCGGTTGCGCGCGGTGACCTTCCGCGTGGACATCAGGGCCTTCCACTTCCAGGTGTCCTTGCGCTTCTTGCGCGAGTGGACCTTCCCCCGCTTGCCCTTGGAGTAGGGGTTCAAAACGGTCGCGACGGTGCTGGCCATAATCGATCTCCTATGGGTGAGGAACCGAAGGGATTACCGCGTTAGCGGCGACGGGACAATGCGACGAGGCCGAGGACGGTCCCGACGCCGAGCAGTACGACAGGCACCACCCACAGATTACTCCCGCCGGCACTGTCGCCAGCAGGCACTCCTCCGTAGGTTGGGTAGTAGGGGCTCTCCATTGCCATCGGCTGGATGCCGCCCTGGAGGAAGG
>Ga0272441_10001647_pt1 | contig 47158 bp, 78 predicted proteins | sample SSMProp6N_FD_193582 | JGI IMG/M metagenome (GOLD analysis project Ga0272441, IMG submission 193582) | Marine sediment archaeal communities from Little Sippewissett salt marsh, Falmouth, MA, United States - SSM-Prop-6N | ecosystem: Environmental > Aquatic > Marine > Wetlands > Sediment ... | reverse complement strand
ATATAGCACACGACCTTACGGCAATTTCTTCAAACCTGGAATCGTCTGGTATACCCAATGCCCTCAATGTATGAGGCACATTTTCGTTTTCTAAAAACTCAATAAAATTGAAATCATCCGCAACCCCGACATATTTCATCCATGCCGGGAACAAAACCCCCAGTATCGCGCCATGCGAGAAATCATATATCCCACCGATCTCATGCGATATGGTATGGCAAGACCAATCCTGTTTACGCCCAAATCCGCAAGAGTTATCATGTGCCAGTTTACACGCCCACATAATCTCGGCTCTTATGTTATAGTCCGTCAAATTGTTTTTAATCTGTTTGCCATAATGGATTAATGTTGATACCACCGATTCGCATAACCCACTTGTCAGCATTGTGTAATCGGTTCTTGAGTAATACCGTTCTAGCGCATGAGTAATGCCGTCAATAATCCCGTACATAGATATATGATATGGAACGGAATAAGTTAATTCGGGATTAAGTATCGAAAATCTAGGAAATAAAACATCATTAATAAACGTTCGTTTAACCCCATTTACAATAACAGACGCATTACTTGTTTCACTCCCGGACCCTGCGGTAGTGAGAATAACACCTATATTCAAAGCCTGTTTAGGCTTAATCCCCTTAACATAAAAACCAAAAAAATCACCCGAATAGGGTACACCAACGGCAACGGCTTTAGCGGTATCAATGACGCTACCACCCCCAACGGCTAACACCATATCAATATTCTTTTCCCGACAAATATTGATTAACGAATAAACTAAGTCCGCCCTGGGATTGGGTTTAACTCCAAAATGATTACTGTATTTAACTTGAAATGCGCCAAGCGAATTGCTTATACGATCAACAAGTTTACCTGGTGCTTTACCGTAATAAATTACCATTATGTTATGAGAATATTTACTGATCTGCTCACCTACCTCAAGTTCTGCATCTTTTCCAAAAATAAACTTAATAGGATTGTAATGGTTTGCGTTTATCATAGGGCGTATAGGATGGTTTCGGCTAAATAGCCAGTATAGTTTCTAAGAGTTAATTGATAACCATTATATAAATAATTAATATATAATGGTATCTCCCATATGTGCTCAGGGGTGTGGTAAACTGAAATAGCCATGTGGGGATGATTTTTTTGAATAGTGCGAGCAGCACCTTTCAATGCTTCAAGTTCAGACCCCTCAATGTCCATAGTAATATATGTTGGAAAAAAGTTCGGCAAGATATCATCAATCGCGCAACATTGAATATGGTTATCCGAATTGCCTGTGATAGATGAGTTCATCTTGCGTTCAACAAACGGTAATCGCACAGTAGAACTATATACCCCCGTTGGTAATAATATAACTGTATCGGCAAACGCATAATTGTTTCCAACTGTTTCCCGTAATTTTAAAAAACTTTCTCGGTTAGGCTCAAAACAAACCATTGTGGATACGGATAACCTCAATCCCATAGGTGGCAAAGTATCGCCAGTATATGCACCGCAAAATATAGAACGCCGCAAGTTAATCCAAATATCTCTTGGATAATATTGTTTTTCGTTCTTTTGTCGCGGGATTTTAGTGATCCTTTCCGTTTGATACATTTCAATAATTTTGTCATAAATAGTAAGACTGAGTTTGTCTTTAAATAATTTCCGGGCATCTTCAATATCTTTTTTATTATTCTTAAAATCTATTTTACCGGAATGAGTGTATGGCAGGTGATATTCGTATATATCCATAGCGGATAAGATATACTTGAACCCCATGCGTTCCAGTAAATTAATAATATTTGGATACTGCTTCTTATCTCCAAGAGAAATTATAATAACGCCGTTTTCCATCTCTTTAGCGGTCAACCGAAAATTATACGGTGAATATATATTGACCCCGTGCTTTTCCCCGATCTTCTTTGAATCAGCATCAAGAATAGCAGACGGCGTTATTCCAAACCTATCTAGGACAAACGAAAACAATGTTTCGCAACCATCCCCAGCCCCATAAACAAACACAGTTTTACCACTAAAGAAATCGGCACTATATTGTTTCATATTAAAAACCCCCGCCATGAATTAGGTTGATTATATTGCGCTAAAATAGTATTCAGTTTCGTAGCATTACATATGGCACATTCTTCCCCCTGAGGTGAAGTAGTCAAAACCCTCTTTATTATCTCTTGCCTACGCATACCTTCCCAAATTTCCCTGAATGTCTGCTTAGTAAGATCACCATAACTGTAATCCTTATCGTTTCCCCAAAACCGCCAACAGGGATAAATATTGGCATCAGATGAAATAATCCCGTAAAAATATATCCCCTGACAAAAATCTTTTTTCCAAGTGGTTTTATCCATACCGACAAAAAAGGTTTCATCATTAATCGGAAACCTGCATTTTACCCGACACTCATTAGAATCCTGTAAAAGAATCTCCCGCTGAATATCTTTAATTGCTTCCCGAGAAATGGTTTCTGAAAAATATCTATAATCACTGGGATCAAGCGAATAATTACCATATCGTGATTCCTGAATAACTAAATAATCCATACCCAACCCCCGGAAAAAAGAAATAATATCTCCAATATGCCTATAATTATCTTCATGGACATAAATCGTTCCCCACATAGCAACGGGAATCTCTTTTTCATGCCTTAATTTATTCATATATGCGATATTGTTAATAAGTTTTTCCCAATCAGAAACAGTTGTCCCATGAAGTTTGGCATATCTTTCTGGATTCCGATCCAACACGCTAAACCTAACATAATGCAGCTTATCCAAAACATCATCTTGCCATACCTGATTAAACAATACCCCGTTAGTCGTTAATCCGATTTTAAGTTTTGTATTAACAAGGAATATTTTTAAATCCTTATTCATCAACGGCTCACCAGTCCCTTGAATAAGAACAGACTGAACCCCATAGGTTTCCAGTTCTTCCGGCAACCGCCTCAACAACTCACTCGATAACCTTTCTTTAGGATGCCCCTTTTTCTGTGTATAACAATACCGACATTTCTGGTTACAGGCATGGATCGGGTTGAGCTCGACTATGACCGGTGGGAAAGTCTCACCATGCTGCCAATGATATAAACTATCAACCTGCGTGGTCGTTCTAGGTAAATCGTATGTTTTGAAATATTCAGAATAACTCATATTAAAATAATTTCACCCCCAAATGAAATAACAAAGCAATCCACTCTCCTAAAATTAACTTAATATTTTCTTCACAACCTCATGCGTTTTTTTGCAATAACAATTATTTTTCTTCCCATATTCGACCGCTTCTGTAACTGTTTTAAAATTGTGGCAACCGATTGACAAAATATATTTATCTTCGTTGCAATATATGCGTATCTGATATTTATACAACCCACTCAAATTAATCAAAACTTTAAAAACAAAATCGCAATATTTGCACCCCTCGCCGAAACTGCACCACTCGCCAAAACTGCACCCCTCGCCGAAACTGCACCACTTGCCAAACCTGCTTATTAACGTATAATCACCTGTCGGCAAATACAAAATACCGTTTTTGTTTCGTTCAAATTTTTCAACTTCGACTAAAGTGTATTTTCTCATTCCCCACCCCCTATCGCCTCTTATCTTTCACGCCGGATTTCTTTTTGCGTGTTGTTTACAATATAAACCGTTTTTTCCAAAACCACGCTTTCTGCTACATTGATAAAAATGCCATCCAGAAGAATCGCTTACTTCTTGAACGCATTTTTTGACATCTTCTAACTCGCCATTGGGATTGCCAGCCCATTGATTGTATCTTCGTAATTTTCCGTTATCCTTCACTCCCCACCCCCTATCGCCTTTCAAGAATAGCCAACATAGACGGAAAATTTGCAGGTTTCCCGGTTCTAAATCTTAACCTTCCATTAACCCACAAAAAAACTGCCCCGGCCTCTTGCAATTCTTTAAACCATTTTGTAGATGTGTCCATCCGCAACAACATTACAACAGTTTTACCTTTTATGCTTTCCTGAATAGCTTTCTTTATCCAAGGCAAGGGGTTAGAATATGGAGGATTCACAAATGTTTTATTTTCCCAATCTTTTTCAAGACCATCTGTTCCCCATAAAGCACCGATATTCCCCGCATTATTAAATGGACAGGGATCAAACCATCCATCAAAAAGTGCCATTATTTTGTTATCTGTCGCATAATTATCATTCATTTTCCGTACTCAAAATATATTTAATATCATTATCATTGATTTTATCTGTGTACCAAGTTACTTCGGATAATTTATTAAAATCATTACAACTCTCACAATCTCCAACCTGTAACCATATTTCTTTAGGTATATTCTTCATTCCCCACCCCCTATCGACTTGATAAACCATTCATCTGTTTTACATAAATTTATAATATCCTTACATTGGTCAACATTACATTCTCCGATATGAAAATCCGCCCCGAATCTTCTTTTAAGAAAACCATACGCTCTATCTCTTTTCACCTTTCCGCTTTTCCAAATAGGGTCAAATGTTGCATGGGCTTTTTTACGCCACTCCCTTGTTTCTCTATCAGCCATTGTTCCAAGAGGTTCTTTGGTATTATTGTGGCATCCAACATAAGCATCACATTTACGGCATAGCCAAATCATTACAGACTTGCCATAATTCTTCCCATAAACCCCTTTATTTTCTACCCATTCAGCATCACCATTACAATAAGGGCAATACATCATTCCCCACTCCCTATCGCCTTAATCTAATTTCATAAAACAAAACCAATAAGTTGCACTTATTCTTTTGTTTTCTTTTATATCAAATTTTGCCTTAGTTTTATGACCAAACAAAGGCTCAACCTTAAACAATGAAAGAATTTTTTTAACTGTCGCATCCCGACTAATATTTGCCCACTTATTACAATCACTCCACTTAAATATCAATACACCAAAATCATCTAGAACTCGCCAACATTCATTAAATCCTTGTGTTAAATCATTTTCCCATGTATCAGGACTTAAAACTCCATAATTTTCGGCAACAAGACTTTTGCCAATTTCTTTTTGTATAATATGCGGAACATCCCAAACCACCAATTTAAAAGTTTTGTCAAAAAACCCTAAGTCACGAAAATCCCCCACAACATCAGGGCAAACAGATGACCTTTTATCCAAAAACAAAACATTTTTATGACTCTTGTTAAACCACATCATTCTTTTCCCACAACAAGCATCTAAAATAAACTTATTTTTATCCATTTCTCTCCCCACCCCCTATCGCCTTGAGATCAATATCACTTTCTACTTCGTTACCCCAGACATCCCAGCCGGGGGTCTTTTCACGGGCAAAGAGTTCTATGCGGGGTAATTCACCCATAAGTTCTACAATCTTATCTCGTATTATGGGGGGTTTCCTCGAATGAAATCTTTTGTCCCTTATCGCCTCTACTTTTTGGCGTATTTTATGAGACTTGATATAACCATGTATCTTCCCCCTCACGCCAAGCATTACCATCTCACTTCCCCGCATTGTCCATCCACCATAATAACAGACATCCTTTCCCGACTTTTCCTTCTTATTCCAAATAAAAGCAATGTTGACATATTTAAATCCCCACGACTCAATTACTCTTAATGCAAGAGGTAATTTGGTTTCGCAAAACCACATAAATAATACACAGTCATTATCAGCAAGGGCTTTTATCGGCAACCTAACTATTTCCTCACCAGACATTGTACTATATCTACCGTCGCCAACCGTTGTATCAGGTTTATATCTCTGAAACTTTCCACCTATCTTCTTGCTTGATCTAATGCTCCCGAATGGCCACGGTGGATCAGCATAAATTATCTGGTATTTCTTCATTCCCCACCCCCTATCGCCTCTTTCTTACTCATGGTTCACCTCAGTTAATTTTTTCCAATGAGCAACCACGTTGGAATATGCGTCTGGATATTTTTCTAAAAGTTTCTTTGCTCTCTTGCTCAATTCCTCACGATTCTCCATTAATAATTGTTCATAAGACTTAAACTTGTATTTAAATTGCGGATATAATAAGTTTTCATAGTCTAAAATAGCACCCCACTCCAAATTTCTTGTCTGTCTTAAAATATCCATATCAGCACACCTGGCCTGAAATCCAGTTACACCAAGTTTGTGTGCAACATAATTAAAAGCTGCCGTCGCAGCAAAGGACATGGCATAAACACAAGTCCCATAGTCGTGTGTCCTACTGGAAAATTCTTTAATATAATTTATTAATTCTTTTTCTGTTTTAGGCCGAATTGCCTTTGTTTTCCTAAAATTTTCTTCCTTCATGTCCTTAATTTTCATTTCTCCCCCATTGTCTAGCCATTATGCCTAAAATATATAATTTTACAGCTTCCGAACCATCATATATTTCCATAATGAAGTTGACAACTGCCTCTACTCCAAAATGTTTTTCTTGAGGAACATTATAACGTGTTCTACATTTTGGACATTCATGAATTAAAACATTATTGGCATCTTTCAACATACAATTTTCTACTTTTATACGAATAAAATCTTCTACTCCTTTTCTCTTAAAATTTTTTTTACTCATCCCTCCCCCCTTCCACCTATTTTGTTAAATCTATTCCCTTTGCCTCGGCCCCTTCCACACAATCACAAACATCCTTCTCAAAATCAAACTCGAATATTTGCACCAACACCCACCCTTTACCTTTGCATCTTGGACAATTTGGATCAGCTTTCATCCCCCGCCCCTTTCAATCATTCAAATAACATTTATCTTCGTTGGCTGACACTTCAAATTCCCCATTCTCAACTCTCATTGCCAACCCTTCAATCATGTCCTTAATATCCTGTATTTCTTGCTCAATCATACACTTATCAACATTGTGAGAATCTGCTCGATCAACATAATTCATAACTAAATTTAAAATGTCCTGTAATCCCTTATCCATTTCCCACCCCCTCCGCAATTAGGGTTAGTTTAGTCATGGCTAACATATTGCCCATTTCTGTTGATATACAAAAATGATAATTTACGGAAACGTATGGTAAAAACTTACAGCGGTTACGGTAACTTTTTACAATAGCTGTCATTTTGTAACAGTTCCTGTTATATTTTGTCCAGATTCATTAACGCCAGTATGAAAATTATCAGGCTACCACGCCACCGCCCCTTAAATATTGACCGAGTGGGCAGGATTGCCCCTACCCTGCTTCCCTTACCAGCTTTTACTGGTTCGCTGTTATGTAACATCTAACCCCTGGCGCCAGAACGCCACCACTCGGTTTTCAAAGAACAAAATACGAATGATTCATATAATATAACTCAAATACTAAATTCCAAAACTCAACCACCATCTCTGTCGTTATTTCTGGCGGAATTATCATTAATCAATCATCCAACTCTCTAGCCCGATCAAAATTTTCACCAAAATCACTTTCATTAAAAAATATCCGCATGGTATTTGCTTTGCTAATTCCCATATTTAATAAATTGTGCCAAAACTCATCCACGCATTTATGCTTGGCATTAAGAATCGCCTGCTCTCGCTTTTTTCGTTCTTCGTAGTGGCTCATAACAATTTCTCCATAATCGCCTGAATGACATTGACCGTAACGGCGTTTCCTAAACATTTATATCTTTGCGTATCGCTTACACCTTCTGTCCATCCATCAGGGAATCCTTGGAGTCTTTCACATTCTGTTGGGGTCAATCTTCTGATACGCATATCATTAAGTTCTGTTTTTGTTAAATGTGGAGTAGAAGCGTGAGTTCCACAAGGTAGTGCTGCCATAATCCCAGCTTCTTTATAAACTATATCCTGTTGGTGTTTACCTCGCTTACTGACTTGGATAGAGCCACTTGTTGTTTCTCCGATAGGAAATACTTCTGGTCTACTTGTTCCTCTAAGATGTCCGACAATGAACACTCTTTCCCGGTTTTGGGGGACTCCGAAATCCTTGCTGTTAAGTACCTGCCACTCGAGAAAATACCCCAATCCAGAAAGGGTTGTAAGGATGGTTCCAAAGGTTTTCCCTTTATCGTGTGATAACAGTCCTCTGACATTTTCCAGTAAGCATAGTTGAGGTCTTTTAACGGATAAAGCCCTTGCGATTTCAAAGAATAAAGTTCCTCTAGTATCTTCAAATCCTCCTCTCTTTCCGGCGATTGAAAACGCCTGACAAGGGAATCCCCCAACGAGAAGGTCGAAGTTTGGCACTTCTTCCCAAATAATGTTTCTTGCGTTGCCATAGTTTTTGTGTCCTTTATAATTATCCAAGTGTTTCCGTTGTTCCAATTTGTTCGTAGAGCATTGGCTATTTTTTGATTCTTCTGTATTTTGAGATTGTATGGATCGTACAGGATTATTTCCGAAGTGTTTTTGGTAGATTTGCACGGCGTACTTGTCGATTTCGGAGTAACCAATACAATCGGGGTATGCCCTCCTCCCATTCCCATCGCTTGGGGTAGGCACGGACAAATCCCGTCTGTCCTCGGTGTCTGATGTTCTTGAAGTCCCCCCCATACCATAAGCACTTTGTATCCCAAGTTCAAACCCTCCTATCCCTGAAAACATTGAAAAGTATTTCATGTCTTATTATCTTCGTAGTGGCTCATTGTTCCCTCTTTGCCTTGATTTCACTTTTGAGATACCGGGTGATGTCCTTTTTCTGTCGTTTATACCCGCGAAATGGCCTCTGTGATAAATGGTATATCTCTTGTAACTGTTCCCAGGTGTACCCCAACTTTTCAACTAAGAAATGATAGCTTTCATCTTCCGCAGTAAACACCCGTTTAGACTTATCCCATAAACATTTGCTTATCTTGTGAGAATCAAACCAGTCATGGCAACTCGCACAAAGCACAATAGCATTGACCTCTAAAAATCGTGTCGTGTATCTACCTCGGCTGAATATATGGCAACACTCTAAACGATTCGGCTTCATACACCTTTGACAAACTGTATGGTGCATCCTCACCAATTCGGAGAACAACCTGTCGTTTATATCTCTTTTTATGTAGCCAAAACTCATTACATCCTCCCCACGACTGCCCCGACCAACTCATCCACCGGGTATTTTTGGTTATATTCTTCCTCTTGGCGGTCTTGAACATCCTTTTTGTTCAACGGCTTCCCGTCTTTACGCCACCAAGTCAAGATTGTATGATAATGGGATTTGTACCGTTTACCCTTAGAACCCATATAATCATTGAGTTTTTCAATGTATTCTGTAACGCAATTTCGCCCCATCTGATCTGTTAATTTCTTATGCTCTTGGTCTGTAAGCGAAACAAAATCGAGATGCCTTATTATATTGTCTTTATCCTTATCCTTGTCTTTGTCTTTATCCTTACACCCTTCCATGGGGCTTATAAGCCCCTTATATACCCCTTCTTTTTTGAGGGTATGTATGACAGAATTATGAACCCGGTTCTCCGGGTTTAACTCCCCATACTGAAAATCAACGAAGTCCCGAAGAAACCATTTTTTCTTATCTGGTGTAACCACATACTGTTTTGAAAAAACTTCTTCGACTTCAGGCCTATTAAAAACTACCCCCAATAAAAACTCGGCATATTCAAAATCAATAATCCATATCCCAGCATGGTCGCAGTTGTCTAGTAAATACACCCAAAACGCTTTATAAATTGGCTTTAATTTACGAAACCAGGGCTTTTTCCATTTTTCGGAATCAGTAAACCTTTTAGCCATTACCGCCCCTTCCTCGGATTCATTTTTGGCTTTTCTGTTAAAAAAGAAGCCAAATCTATATCAACTTGGGTTACTTTCCTGATACTAAAAGCCCGCGATCTTTTATTTGGTTTGCGTCTTTGAAAAGGTATTTTCTTCATACCAAGCATATCTGCCCGTTTTTTTCAATTTTTTTAAGCCGATAGCCAATAACACAGCCTTTATGCTTAATCTTTTCTATTTCGGTGTTTTCTTCACTTGCTAACTCGCGTAGCCGTCTTTCACCATTTGTTATGCGTCTACCGCATAAACGACACAATTCTTCCATTCTTGAATAAGGATATACATTACCGTTGTAACATTTGATTGCACCGCGAAGGGCGTTTTTTAAGGATGGTTTCATGGGATCAATCCTTTAATCAAAGTTTATCTAAATATCTGTTAATACTTTGATACCCGTTTAACTGTGCTTGAACAACATCAATGACTTTGAATTGAATTTTTAAAGCAGATTCGGCCCGATCCTTTGCCCGACAATAATCATAGACTTTCCCTCGTGCGATTTTCTCTATGTATGTCGTCGGGGTAGTGTCCCTTAATTTCTCAATTTCTTCCTCAAGTTTTTGTTCATAAAGAGCCAGGGTTCGAGCCTTTTCATCTGCCAGACGTGGCAATTCTTCAGATAACGCCTGTAATTTATTTATTCTTTCCTCAATGGCATTAGCTATGGTTATTGAGTCCATTGAGATTCATCTTTCTTTTCTTCTTTTTTCTTCTGTTCAAATACGCTGATTAAGACATTGGGAATATGATACAACTTGACATATTCTTTCCCATTGGCCTCAAACAAAATCCCGATCTTATTCCAACTGACTTTTTCCTCACCACCCTTTTCATAGGACTCCCTGATACATAAATCTTTCATTTCTCCTCCAGTTGTTTAGTTATTAACTCAATCTCGTTACAAAATACATACAACTGTTTCTTTAACTCGGTGATAAATTTTTTATCTGGCTTAACTCTGACAATCAAGGGTTTAATGCCGGGGTAATAAGAAACAAAATCACACCACTCCCGACCTGTTACCAGCAATTGACCTTGAACTTGTTGAATATACTTAGTTGGCAATTTATCATCTATTAAATACTCGACATGAACCGCCATAGTCGGGCATTTAATTTCGATTAAACCCGTTTCCCCAACTAGACCATCAGGGCTGCATCCAAAAACACCTACACAAGTATCTGCAAGGCAAAATCCAACCTGTTCAACCGATTGACCTGTGGCAATCTGATATAATTGCCTAGCTTCATCTTCCATTTCCCGGCCTTGAATCATAGCCTCGTTCTCATAGGAATCCTCTGATGCCCCGGCAAGTCGTTCACCAATTAGCTTATACATATACTTCTTGGCCTGTTTTGATACACTCCCGTCTGTTATTACGATCTTGTCAAAATTAGAGGCTGTTGGAATCCCTAGCCTGGCTGCATACCATTCAGGGCTTCGCTGTTCGCAATTAATTATTTTCATTCTTTGACCTCCGGGCCTCGATTGCTTTAATGGCCTTTTGGTAATCAGATTTCGGAAGATGATCTAAACGATCAACCTGAAGATACTTTAAAAAACTTTCTTCTGTTGCGTTCACAGCAGCAAGGCCATCCCGAATAAAACTAAGTTCTTTTTCGCTTATATACTCGCCATTACCCTTATTGTTGTGGTCTGCGTCTTTGGTATCATCAATGCAAAACAAACCATTCATGGCGTATTTTCGGGCATAGCTTGATGTTGCCCCGGTGAGTTGGCTTTCATCCATACCCTTACGGCTTTCTGGTTCACGGGCATAGGCACAAACAGCTAGCTTATCTGCCCCATTACTTATCTCTGCTGTTGCTCTGATATAGTACCTTTCCCCAATTAAGACAACTTCATCATGGATAATTAATGCTGTTTCGGTTTCATCCAACAATGGTTTAACGGCATTAAGTATGTCCTCACAAGAACGATACTTAAATCCCCCAAATTTGTTAAACTGGTTCTTGGGGGCTATTAGATTTGTCTGTATGTACCTCAACTTCTCCGTTAATGTCTGTGATTTCTTCTCTATCATCATCCACCTCATTTCGATTGAAATATTTTTCTAAAGGATCACCATTCCATCTTGCTTGCCAACTTCCTCCGCCCTGACTAACTACTGATTGTCGCTCTTGATAAGTCATTTTCCATCTCCGTTAATTCAATTTGATCGGATAATTTACGACATTCTTCAACCACATCAATTAACTGATACTCAAGTTCATTCTTCATCTCGTCAATCTTGTCAATGGCATCCTCACGCTTCTGTATTTGCGTTTCATACCATTCAATAGATGTTTTATGATCTTGGATCAACCGCTTATGTTCTTCGATTTCATCAATGCACCAATCAATGTTCTTTTCAAGAAACTGCTTAAACCCCAACCGTTTCTTTTCTTTTTCATATAAAAATTGTTTATCGTTCATTACATTACCCCCGATAAAAGGATTAACGCTAAAACAAACAACACTCCACAAGCCACAGAAATTGAAGCCACCCATTCCTGGTGGTCTTTTTCATTCTGTTTCTTCCAAAATCGAGCCAATGCTTCATCTGTTTGCTTGCCGACTGCCATAACCATTCCCTCATCTTCTAAAATTTGTTCAGATATAGATGGATTCTTGGTCATAGGTAAATACCTCCGAATAGGGTGGTTTATTGATTGATTTGACCCGGTGCATGCCACCTAAATAATTGTGGGCTATTGCCCTGGCTTCACCTAAATTGTTAGCCCAAACGTACTCGTGTTGCCCGTTCTTCTTGTTCGACTCATAAAGACGAATCATAGGCCACCCCCAATAAAAAAGCCCCGTGTGCGATCCTAGCTGCGGGCCTCGGTGAAAAGGCTTGTTCCGCTTTAAAGGCACGGGGCAAATTGTTAATAAAAAATTCACCTGTTACTAGGATCGCGTTTTGTATTGTCATAAACCCTCCTGGGTTTCTTGATTTCTAATCTGCTATAAGTATAAAATACACCAACCAATTTGTCAAGTTTTTTTTATTTAATTTTGTCGTCGAGAAATAAAAAAAATTTAAGAAATTATTAAAATTGGAATTGTAATACCAAGTAAAAATCCCCTTCCCAATTCTTCCCAAACTGGGTCAGATTGGCCCTCTGACCAGATGCAAGTAAACACCGCCAAGACAAGACTCCGGGCTAAAACCATCTTCCAAAGTGCGAAAAATGGAAACATGGCTAACCCATACACCAATCCGGTCATTAACCAGCAAATCCAATTTTCCGAACCATCATCAGTTAAATAATCGTGATATGTGGTCAATGCCCCATATAGGGCTAAATAAGACACTAAATAAGCCCACCAGGGGCCGTGAATCCCCAATATATACAGGGAAGCCAAGACCGTGATCGGGCAGCCAAACCGCCTCACGGCTTTAGGGTATTCGTCTGATCCCCCCATTCGGTACAAAATTGCCGTTAAAATCGCTAATGCCACCACGAAAAATATCGTCATTTTAAGTTCACCTGCTTTATTTTGGCGTTCATCACCCGGTCAACCGCCCGGTCAGATAAAAGCCAACCACTATATTTAGATGTTATGGTTTCTCCTTCTTTAACGCGGACAACCTCGGATTGATCTAAAACATATACAGAGGTACTAGCGCACCCGACCAAACCCATCAAGAAAAGAAGAAGGATCGTCGTTTTCTTTGGCATTGTCCAAGTCCTTCCGGGCCTGCTCAGCTTGTTTTTGTTTCTCTGATGTTCTAGCCCTAAAATACTTCCATAACCCGATAATAATGGCTAAAACAGACCCAATTACAGGCCAGAGTTCTTTCATTTTTTAAATTTCTTTATTGCTTCCCATACATCAATGGCTTCTTTTTTGATTCTTAAAACCTCATCTTCGGTTACTTTGCCATCAATCAGGATATCATCTAACGCAATTAAAACCTCTGCCATTTCTCTTAACAAAGCCCGGAACTTTTCAGCGTACAGGGCGACTACCCCAATACCCAAGATAAAAGCCACGATTTCCTGCCAATACTGACCTAATAATCCTAATACTGCATCCATTTTGAACCTCCCTTTTTGTTGACAAAAATTTGTTCAGTATTAATATATTTACTATGCAATTCATAATTATTGGCATAATAATTATTGCTGGGGTACTTATTTTTATTTCTGGTTTAAGGGGTTAATGTTTGCATTTTAGTATAACCCCACTTACCACCCCCCAAAACTGCCCCCGCCCCAACACCCATTTTAATATATTGGCGATTACGATACTTTTTCATGTCTTTACCAAGTTGCTTGGCTGCACTTAAAAGTTCTTTTAAATCTTTACCGTTTTCTTTGTCAGCAATATATTTTTTTAAACCTTTTATTGCCTTTGGTGTCTGTCGTATTGTTTGTCTTTGCCCCGCCTTACCAAGTCCCCCTTGACTAACGCGATAAACAGATGCAATTCCTTCTGTTCTTGGCTCTGTTGATTTTCCAATAATGCTATAAATTTTTTCAATTTTGGGATATATCTGATCGTGAGCGTGTTTATCTAAAGACCTTAAAGCCCCAGCAGCTTTTTCATCTACCTGATTAACTGAATCATGTATCAACTCTTTAATACGATAAATTGTATTTTTGGATCGTATTTGGGGATTTCTAAGCCCCCCTTTTCCAATAGTCCCGGCCCCCTTATAAACTGATGATCCAGCCTTTTTTCTGAGAAGATCAGATAGGGCATAAGCCTTTTCAACCGTATCTACTCGCCCGCCAAAAGTCTTATCCACAATGCGTAAAATATCATCTGTCATATCCATAGCTTGACCCGTCATTGGATTATAAGTTGTAATTTCAGAATTTAACAAAATTTCATCAACCATATTTGGATCAACCTTGACACTTTTCACCGCCCCCCTCGTTTCACGAAAAGCCTTACCGACAACCCGTTCTAATCCCTTGGCTACTTTTTGTGTATTTTGAGCCTGTTGATTAATCCACCTGTCCCCCATAATTTTAGGAATTTTATTTACCGCTTCTTTCCCCATATCTTTGGCAAATTTTGTAGCCCCACGAGTAACATCTTTTAATGACCTTGATTTAGTCATAAACTTTGTCAATGATTGTCCTGGTTTAGTTGCACCTAGCGGTTTAGCAGCTAATCCACCCGCCAAAGTCATTAAAACATCAGCTGGGTTAGTTACCATATCAGCTAACATACCCATAGCAGATATACCCATCCCCGCTGATTGCTGAAAACGATTATAGGCATATCGGCCTAAAGCATTATCTTCAGCCCATTGTGGGCGTTGTTGTGAATACAGCTTATCAAGCCCCGCTTGTTGAAAGGTTGGCACTTCTTCTGGAACATTCGCGCCCTCAACATAGGCTTGCATTGGAGATTTTCCAGTAGGGCCAATGTTCATAACTGCATTACGAATAGCTGCCCCTGGGCGCTCAAAGATGTTCCCGATCACACTACGATCCCCCCGACCACGTTTGGGTTCTTTATTTTGTGGATTCTCACCCAAAAGTCGATTAATAACAATTTCTTTTTTTTCTGTGGGTAGTGATTCATATTTTTTTATAAATTCTGCTCGTTTTTTATCTGGAAACTTAGCAACAATTTCACGAACAGCCAATAATTGATCTTTGCTTGCCATTATAACCCCCTAAAAACATCATCAATCTGTGGCCCACCTTCATTTAGGATATTTTCAATAGGCTCAAAGGTGTTTTCCATCAATGTATCTAAATATTTTTTTTCATCACCCTTAATTGCAATCTGATCGCTATTTCTCGCAACCATTCTGGCCCAAGTTTTTATTTGATCTTCTGACAAAGTATCCGGGCTTTGTCCCTTAAAAACTTCATCTAAAGACATTCCCATTTGTTCTGCGGCCTTTGCAAATCTATAAAAAGTCCGTTGACTTTCTTGTAACTGTCTTAATGCCGTTGCCGGGGCCGTGCTTAACTCTGGAATTGTTACACCAAGAGCATCTAAAACCCCGGTAATAATACGAACAGACCCCTCTGGTTTTGTAGCCTGTTGGGTAAGCATGGGCATTAATTTTAAAACCAATTCCATACGTTTACCTGGAAAAGCACCAGATGCCGGGAATTTACTGCCGACCTTAACACCACCAGGTAAATCACCAATTTTATTAGCAGCCCAAGCTTTCCCTGCTTGAATAGCACCACCAGCCCCGCCCTCTTTATACGCATCAGCATAAACCTCTGATAAATCACGCATAACACCAGAAATAAGATCAAGATTGTTGGTATTTACCAAGCGGCCTTTTAAAACGTCAGACTCCAATTCGGCTTCAGCTTTTCCTTTGATTTTCGCCTTATCAGCCGCTAAGTTTTCTTTTGTTATCGGCCCGATTTTAACCTGTGAAGTAACCCAATCATTAGCCATGCCTTTATTTGATTGAACCCCTACGTTAGGGGCGGGTCTATTGATGACATCATCCAATTTTGTCGTTTGGGGGATTCCCCCGGTTTTTCCTAATGTCTGCTCAAAAATAGACGCTTCAAGCCGATCTCTCCCGGCCTTTGCTTCAAGAGCCGATCTCTTTAACGTCCCGACCTCAGCGACTTTATCCATCATAAAGTCTATGCGGTCATCAGCATCCATAGTTGATAATTTAAGTTTGTCGTAATCGTTTAAACTCCCCCCCTGCTTGGAATACCAATCCCCAAGAGCCTCAAACTTATCTTTCTTTTCTTTTTTTTCCTCATATTCCATCTCGGCTTTTTTAATCATCATGTCGGCAATATTACTCCCTGCCCGACCTATTGCATCCCAGTTACCCATTAGCGGCCTCCAATTTCAAGGACAACTCTTTGACGGCCTCGATTAAATAACCAATTACCATCATCGGTTTTATATGTTTAATCCCGTTAATCTCGGCTACTGCATCAGGCAAAACTTTTTCTAACTCCTCCGCAATAACTCCACCGTCGGTTTCATCTGTGGCAATCCACCGATAATTAACGCCCTTCATTTCTTTAATTTTTTCAAGAGCATTTTCAACTGGATTAATTTCTTTTTTAAGGATTCTACTTGAGGCCGCAAATTTCGCCGCTCCTATATCGCCCCCTGCCCCAATAAGATTACCGTAAAGGTTCGACCAGTTATTTGCGTTTTGCATAGCTGCATCAGCATACGCATTATATTGGGTGTTATACATCCCGGCGGCTGTATTATAATTCCCGGTCAACATATTCTGGACATTCCCGTAGTTATAACCACCCATCAGATTAGGATTTGCTACCTGCGGCGTCGCTGTATATGGAGTCGAAACATTCGCTATATTCGGGACATTGTATCTTCCGGCTAGACTTAATCCCACATTCTGCCGACGGCCTATCTCCGACAAGTACCGATTTAAAGCGTTCTCATCAGACTGTAATCCTAGTTGAGCCAACCCTTGACCTAAGGTTTGCCGTCTGCCCGCTTCGCCTAACTGCATCTGTTCTTGCTGCATACCCAAATCTGTGCCGTAAGTGCCTAAAGTCGCACCTAACGACTGACGACGGCCTAATTCTCCAAGCCTCATTTGCTCTTGCTGCATGGCATAAGGAAACTCAAACTCAGCCATCAATGAGGCTTCATTTTCAGCAGACATACCCGATTTAGCTAACCCTCGATCAGCCCATGCCCCCCTTATATCTTGAGTTAATCTGTCTTTAGCTGCCATCATACCCGGTGCTTGAGCCGGGTTATAATTAGTCATCCAATCCTGTGTTACCATCCCCCTAACCTGATTTAACATGGGATCAGTTGTGTCCGGGGCTTGATACCCTGTCATCCAGTTTTGGGAAGCTAACCCCTGCAACCCTGACATGGTTTGATCTTGGGCTTGCATATACGGAGCCGATTGAAGATAGTCCCCCTGCATCAATCCCCCAAGTTGTTGTCTGGCAGCGTAAGCCTCCGGCTCGTACTCTTGCTGAATAGCCTGTTGTTGAGCCGCATATTGAGGCGCATACTGCTGTTGCATCTGCCAGTTTAACGCCGCTTGTTCCGGTGCATACTGACCCTGTAACGCTTGGGCTATCCCCGCATAAAGTGGCGCATACTGGGCAAAATTCTGGTACTCTGCCCCGGCTAATTGCGGTGCATACTGCAACTGTGTTTCTATCATTCCGGGCAAGTTTTCCCGGTAAGCCTTTACCGCATCAGCTGTGGATGGGGCGGGCGGTGCAGCCGGTTGGCTTATTTCAACGCTTGGACTTCCGCACATAATCTACTCCTAATTTCTTATAAAAATATTCTCCAACTGAGTCCTCGTGATACTTCTTGTAACCGAACTTTAAGGCGTATGTCCTTTTCATTTTTCTATTCGGCAAATCATGTGTTATCACGGCAATGACTTGAGTGAAGCCTTTAGTCAATAAATATGACTCTGATTCATCCATTAACAAAAGACCTTTTTTTGTCTTTTGGTACTTGGGTGAAACAATTATATGTAAAAAACGGGGATACTCCGTATCTCGTATAATAAAATTCCCGTAAACAACCGCCCCCACAACATCATTTCCTTGATGCCCTGTAATAATGTACCGGGTATGCGGATAATCAAAAGGCTCGTCTAACTTAGCCTGCTGTATAAGATTATCAATAGTCTTATACACATCATCCGAAATACCCTCTAATTCTGTGTGATATTCGTAAAGCATCAATATTTATCCACCTATGAAATACTTTTCCAAAAGCAAGTTATTGAACACCCACTATTCACAACAATTTTGTAATAATTCCCACTTGTTATAGGAATAACCACAGGAACTTTATCCAAATTCCAAGTAGCATTTGGCGCAATTCGCTGTAAAATTAAAGTGGTGGCATCAGTATCATCTTCATAATAACTGATCCCCCCACCAGAACTCCCAGTAGTAACTCGAATTGAAAGAAATCCATCAGATGCCGCTTGGTATGCCTGACCAGAATTTCGTGTAACACTTGACCATTGAGAAAACGCCTTAGCCCCATCAACATAAGTTTTAACTGCTTTTTCTGTGGGAACGGCTGAATCTGAATTGCCTCCCAATGTTCCATCCGTAGAAAATTCAGTTATAGCATTTGTAACTGTAAGAGTTGTGAATTTTCCGGTAGACGCAGAATTTGCACCAATCGCAGTTCCATCAATAGCCCCGCCATTAATATCGCATGTCGTAACCGCCCCCAAATTCGTAACCGTAGGGGCTACTGCTGCCCCAATCGTTACACCGTCTATCGAGCCGCCGTTAATATCTATATTCGTAACCGTTGGGGCTGAACCCGCGCCAATGGTTACACCGTCTATTGAACCCCCATTAATATCGCAAGTGGTTACGCTTCCTAAATTAGTTACCGTCGGAGCCGCCGCCCCGCCAATCGTAACTCCGTCAATCGTGCCTCCGTTGATATCACAAGTCGCAACTGCCCCCAAATTTGTAACCGTTGGCGCAGATGCCGCACCTATTGTAACCCCGTCTATACTCCCACCATTACAATCCATGTTAGTAATCGTAACTGCCGAAGAAGCACCTAATGTTGAACCATCTATTGTCCCACCGTCAATATCCGGGGTGTTTAAATCGGGCGAAGTCATAACTTTATTAGTAAGCGTCTGGCTTCCGTCGTTAGTTGTAATCTCTCCCGCCCCGTTTGAACCATCTACATTTTTCCCATCAACCTGATCGGCATTTAAATTGCTGACCTTCGTCGTGGAAAGAATTGTCATTGGGGCTGTGCCTGTGGTAATATCTAAGTAAAGCGTCTGCGCCCGTAACTGATATGCCCCTATATCCCAATTTTGGGATTGCGCCGGGAGATGCGTTAATAAATAGTCGTGTGAAGTCGCAACGGCAGACGAATCTATCCCCGCCTTTGCCTCTAACGCTTCAACAATATCGTTTAAATCGTTTTTATGTGCCGGGGTGATCGTATCGCCTGTGCCGACATTGGCAAGATCATCTAGGCTGGTCGGGAAATTAATCGCCATGTTTAAACTCCTCGGCGGTTAAAGCCGCCACTTTACTATCAAAATCAGCTTTCAAATGATTATGGAAAACTGATTCCGGCATACGGATAATGTTTTCGTCATCTCCAGCCTCTAAGCCTTTATACCCGATAGTGCCATCTTCATATTTGAGAACTAATAATTTATCTATGTTAAATGTCCGGGGAATTTTGCATCTTGTGTCACAATTGGGACACACCCCTCCGTCAAACTCATAAAGCAGTTGATAATTGACATCCTTTAAAATTTTTATGATTTCGGCGTGTCCGACTTTTGGGCTGACGAATCTGCCTTTGTATCCGACTTTGAACTTTGACATTTCTCCTCCTCTGCCAATTTAGCGAGTTTTTCTTGCTTCAGTTTTTCTAACTGTGTGTATTTGATCTTTAAAATGTCCTGGTTTTTAAGGATGTCAAATACTTCTGCCTTGAGTTTGTCAATCATTTCTCCTCCTTATGATAGAGCGTAGAAGGGAACAGCATACTGAGTGCCATCCACATTTATTGCTATAAACCCCGCCTCTGCGTCTGTTTCGGGATTTTTAGTTGATGAAATTATGCAACCATCTAATCTAATTGCTCGACCTGTACCGTCAACAGGGGTACTATTGTTGTCAAGATACAACATATATTTTCCAGTAGCTAAATTTCCGTCTTGATGAATATATAAACCGTGATTCGTACCGTCGTTATTAATCTCTTGAGCAATACCGTTGCCAGTTTGTGCTATATGTAAACTTACGCCTGTACCAACATTAGCAAGAGAAAGTACTGTTCCCGTAGAACTAGCGTTTTGTTGATAAATTTGCATTAAACTTACATTGGCATTAGTTTGAGCAGCACTTGAATAAATATAAGCTCCTGCTGTATTATCAGCCAATACCCCATCTTGATGAAGATATAACCCATTATTGGTTCCATCGTTGTCTATTTCTAAACAAACAGCGTTACTAGCATCATTAAGCGTAACTGTTCCGGCATACCCGTTATGAATAATATCTGAGTATGTCCCCGGTGTTCCGGCTGTGGTACATAATTTTAGAACTGCTGAAACACACGCTAAATCCCCTATCGCCGCCGCACCTGACGGGTTAGAACTTCTGTTATAAAGCCCTATATCAGCATAACTGATTTCTTCTTCAATCTTTAAAATCGGTTTAGACGAGTTGAATAAATACGCCGTTGTCCCCTCACCGTAAATCCCTGTATCGTAAACGTCTGTGTCATATACCGCCCCGCCCTCATTGAACCGATAAGCCACACCAGCGTCGGTAATTTCTATCCAGGGCAACTCGGTTGAAGTCTGAAAGGTACTTGTGATAATCGTTGTATCAATAATCGTGGCTGATTTAATAACCCCGCTTGAAAATGTCGGGGCTGAACCGTCTGTCGGGAGTTTAAATGTCTGCCCTAAATCTGCGTCATACCCGACAATTCCGTCAGTTGTAATCTTTACCCGGCTAATTGCTGGATTAACAGAAGTTTGTAATGTCGCCCCGGTAACTATACCCGAAGTTATCTCACCCAAATTCGCAGAAATCGCATCAAGACTATTCACGCTGATTTTGTCGGAAGTTACCGCACTTGCATAAATTTTGTCGGAAGTTACCGCCCCGGCTTGAATCTTTGTTGCTGTTACGGCATCCGTCATAATTTTGTCGGCTGAAATAACATTCGACGAAATGTGGCTGGATATGACCGAGTTTGATGCTAAGAGGTTAGATGTGATTGTACCGCTTTCAATTTTGGCGGCTGTTACGGCTTCGGATGCTAGGGCATCAGTTGTTACCGATCCGCTTGCTAATTGGTCTGACCCGACGGCACCGCTAGAAATGTCTGTGGATGTAACGGCTAAGACGGCGTTTTCAATAGCCGCCATAACCATTGTAGGGTCGTAAGGTATCCCTAATGGAAGATAATAATCAGAACTTATAGATAGGCTCATTCAGTGGCATCACTAATATACAGTTCCGCTGAATAGCCGTTGAGGACTATTTGGGTCGAGGCCGTAGCGTTATGCCGAATCCTGAACTTGATCTTTTTAAAACGGCCTAAATGAAATAAACTAAATTTTGTAGTTGTTTTGGTTGTCCCTAGCGTAGAGTAAGAACCCCCGTCTATGCTTGCATAAACCGTGATCGCTGTGTCTGCCGTGTCCGGCCCGGTGATGATTCTAAGATAAAACCATCCTCCATGTTTATATGTATCCGGCCTGCCAGCGTCATAGTCTTTAGTTACTATATCTAAATCTATTGCTGAGGAATCGTCGTTATATTGGGTAGATTTACCTAATTGATAAATCCATCCATCATTAGAATGTCCGTACATAAGGTTTTCTTCTTCTGCCCCGGCACTCCCGGCAGTTTTTTCAACGAACACACCCCAACAATTAACATATATTCCAGACCAAACAGACCACGCCTTTGTAAGAAAATCATAAACTAATACTGTATCTGGATAGTTTTGACTTGTAGGAACAGATAACAATAATTTATCATCCCAAATCACCATCCGACTACGATTGACGTAATCCCAATTAATCGTATCCCATGTTGATTTAACGCCTATTGGTATATCTTCTCCCCCAAGCCCGCCTATACCATCACGGTAAAAGTAATAAATGACCCCTTTGTACGGTTTGGCGCAGTAATAAGATATACACCCCCGGCTTCTTTCTACGGGTCTTAAATTCCAGTAAGTAGCCGTTGCCCCCTGAACGATTAACTCGTGGATTGACGACTCTTTAAATATGTATATCGAATCACCTAAAGGAACTGCTGCCGTTATCTCGGTAGCATCCCCGCTTTCAGCTTTAAAGACTTGGGTTGACCTGTTAAACGTCGCCGGGGCTAAGGCGTTAGAATAATACCCCCATTCGGGGTTTTCGTTACCTGTCGCTGACGCTGTTGACCCGTCAAATAAATCCTCACATTCCCCGCCGTTTCCGGCCCCGCCGTCTGCTACCGTAACACTTGACCCCATCCCAGTAGTCAATGATGAAATCCGTAAATAACCAGACGAATCTTTCCACGCCAATCCTTTAGCTGAGAACCCGTCAACGGCATTAATGCTTGTTACGGCATCAGCAATAGTTTCATCACCCTCAAGGTCTATATCATCAAATGTAGTCGCCCCATCTATAATGATTTTCAATTTATCCCCTGCTGAAGCGGTGTAAGTCGTTACATCACCCGTAACCGTTGCCCTGCCGGTTTCGTTGAATAACCAATATCTATTTTTGTGATAACATCCAATCTTGCAGAACGGGGGATCAGTATTTTCGTCGCCTTCTTCAATTATCCCGGCCCCGTTATGATAATGGACATAATCTTTACCATTAGTTATAAATAACTTGTCATCACACACCGTCATATCCGTAGCATACTGATCGGCTGTGATCGTGTTCGATCCCGTTCTGTCTGTCCAACTGCCGGAAGTCGCTAAGGGTAAAGTAGAATCATAAATAGCCGTGTCTTGAACTTGAACCATGCGCTCATCAACATTCGGGGCATTAAAATATCCTAAAGCTACCACTGGGCGACCACCGGGATCATTTAATACTTTATTAGCCCCTAACCGTTTCTTGATCTTGCCAAGCGTATCAACAACAATATTATTACCGGTCTGAATTTCGTTATCGTGTATTTCAGAAGAATCATTAAACGTATTAACGCCCTTACAGTATCTAGCGTCTATTCTGATCTTATTAGATGGTGTCATAACTGCTATCTCCAGAAAATCTATATGCCCCGCGAATACGATAAGGCCCGGAAACCCGCTGAAACATCTGGTTGACTTTACGGCGTTCTTCGCCAACTCGTTTTGCTAACAACCGATTAAACTTTTCCATATACCAATTAGACTTATTAAATTCTTCCTGATACGCCCAACCCATAGCGCAAGCGTAAGCCTCTAAAATATACTGTGCGTCTGTGATAAGACATTCGGCATTAACAGCGAACTCCTCATTACCGTCAGGACAAAGGTCGTCAGCCATAGTTAACTGAGTATTGCTGTCAACCGTAGATATAAATTCATAAGTATTGTCTGTGGTATTCTTAACCCTCATTCCCGGTTTAACCCCGCTAGTGATAAATGTTGATGCGGCTGCTATAATTTTATTTTCTGTATTAGTCGTGCAAGTCCCGGTTGTAGTTAGCATATTCCATGCTATTCTTTGATATGGTAATGCGTAAGTTTCAGCGTCTAACGGTGGGGGATCAAGCTGAATCTTGCCTAAATTAGACTCGCCGGGAAGAATGATATAATTTCTTGGTACTGCTGAACCTATCGAATCGCTTTGATACGCGCTATGCCTTTCATGCCACCAACGGCCTTCCCTGAACCTCTCAAGCATCTCACCTTTTGCGATATTCGCTAAAAATAACTCTTGCCCGAAATCTTCAGGTAAATCATAAGTCGCCGTATCAGCCACCGACTCAAAAGTGTAGTCCCAGTTAATTAGCGAACTCCATATAGTTTGACGGCTAATTTCGCTGTAACACTCATTTAGCCAGACACCTATAAACCCTCCCATTGTCGCCCCGGTGTCATGAAGTAAGTTCCCAACATTGGTTTTCATTGTTGAAAATGATGCGTAATTAGCCATCTATTTTGTCCTTAATTAAATGATAAAATTCATCTAATGTCTTAACTAACAATGACATCAGTCTGTCTGTTTCTTTGCGTTGTCTTTCAAGCATTACTAGCAGTTGTGCGATTTTCTTTAGTTTGTGGCCTATGGTTTTCATTTCCGGCCTTTTTTAATAATTTTCTGTTACTTCTTTCATACCTGAAGGTAACTTTTTCTTTTTTTAGCACCCAACCAACGGGGATTTTCGTGCGGTTTCCTAACTCTCCATCTTCACCGATTTGTGAACATATAACTATGTGGTTTTTATCCTCATAGACTAACCACCCGATATCATTAATAACACAATCCTTTTGCGCCCAAATCTTGATTTTTTCAATACTCGACCACTCGGAATCGGATTGCGCGTCTTTCCACATGATCCGGCATAAAGGATACTTTATGTTATCTTGTGGGTTCATAGCTTCATTGGCTCGAATTTCGGGATTCCATCAATAGTAACCCCACACCCCAATATGGGTTTATTCTTAAAGTCCTTACCATACCAGAAAGCATATTGTTTACGGTCTATGCCGCACCCAACCGACATCCCGTAAATAAGACTTATATCATTTGCGCTGTAAATTACGCCCGCAACTGAATGACAATGACCTATAACCGTGTTTTGCCTGTTATTCTTAGACGCTTGGGCTTGTGGGTAAAGACCTGAATACCCCGTACCATGCTCAAACCGAATCCCGTTAATCGTATGGTTCCACTTCAATACCCAACTTTTAGGCAATCCCCATATCTCATTAAACTCTTTAAAAACAAGACTCGGAAACCCGTATGTCCTACCCTTACGGCTTACTAAATCGTCATGGTTGCCTCGGCATATTAAAACTTCTGGAAAAGCTTTAATCCACTTCTTAATGCGTTCTTTGGCTTTATCAAACTCGTCTTTGGGGCTTCTGCCATCGGGATCGTGTTCGTGGTAATTAATAGCGTGGTTATCAACTAAATCGCCAATATGCACGACTTTTTGGCATTTATACTTCCGTTTTATTTGCACACAAAAATCTAGGTAATCTTTGCGTTCAAAGGGAATATGGGTGTCGCCAAGCACTAAGATATTAATGACTACCCCCTAGTTTTCTAACTTCGCCTCAATTCTCGCCAATCGCTGCAAAATTTCACTCATATCCATACCGATACAATCTTTTACTTTCGCAATATCTCGCCTGTTCTCTGAAACCCCTGTCCAGGTGTGCCCAATAACCGCAAAAAGACCTAAATATATAACCGTGACAGTAAGTATTAACCATTTATTTCCATTCATTATCTGTCCTAATGTTTGCTTCATCCTTTGTCGGATTAAATACCAATCCGCATAACGGACACCTTCTATAATCATCCTGTCTTGCCGTAGAAAACCATCTGCGGCATCTTCGGCAAAACGCCTGCTTGACTAACTTATCTGCGCCGTCTGCCACGACCACGCCCCCGGCCTCTTGGTTTCGGATCGCCTGCTTTTCCAACTCTAGGGGTTCCCCCACATTCGCCTTTTCTAGCCATAATCATATCCTTTCGTATTTAATAATATTAAGAACCATGTTGCATCCAAGTTCAGTTTCCCATCCGACTTTTTCAAATCTACCGGTTAAATTGTATAATCCTTTTTCCATATTTTGTTTTTGTCTATGCACAAAAGTAACTTCTTTACCCTCATAAAATGTAAATGAACAAACATTGCAACCGATCAGACACCCAATTAGTGCGAATAGGATTGCGTATCTCATCAATAATACTTTCTGGTATTGAGATAATCTTGTTTCGCCCAATCCGCACTTTTGCTTTCATTGTAAACCCTAAAATCATAGACAGTTATATCGCCATAATTCGTTCCGTCATTAGCGAGTTCAAGGTTATTAGCGTCAACATCAGCACTTAATACACAAACTAAATGTTGACGTTTATCGGCGACCATTGTTGTTGAAGCCGTACCATTAACATATGTGGCTGTCGCTGTTACCGTTTCATAAGTAACCGTTCCGGAATCAACCATAATGTCTTTTGAGGTGTCTATAAGCACTAATTCTTGTGTCGTCGTGTTCGGCTCAACCCACATGACTATTGTGCGGATATTGCCTTTATCGCCGTAGTCTATTTTGTCGTCTGTGCCGTCGAAATTTATGCCGTTACCACCTAAAACAGGCGCACTCGTAACAGTTGCGGAAGTATCATATCGAGAAAGGTCGTCAACGCCGTTTATGGTTGATAAAACCAAACTGTCATCCGGCACACTCTTGAGATACTCGGCTTTTATCCAGTCGGCGGTCTTGGCTTCGGAGTAGATGCGGACGTCTTTAATTTGACCAGTAAACTCATAATTAACTAAATTAGTATAATATCCAATACCTTTCGTATTTGATGCTGTCGAGGCATAAGCATTGGAATAAGTATCTGTTTCATGGAATTCACCATTGACGTAATAGGATATTTGTTTATTTGTATTATCAACGATAATTGCTATAAATTCCCAGTTTGTTGTTGATGTATAAAGACTATCAGTACTTAGTTCAGTACCACCAGAGGAGTTTGTTCTTACCGACAAATCTGCTAATGGTGATCCAGCAGTACCATCGGCGACTATAATATAAAATCCGTCAACATTATATTCCCCGTTGGAATAAATGAACTCATCACTTGTAGCAACAGAATTTCTTTTCATCCAAAATGTGACAGTTTGAACGGATGCGTCAAGACTTGTACCTGCCCCAACTGTAATCCCACTTCCAGAAGCACCATTAATATATGCTCCAGTATCCTTCCAAATTACGCCAGTAGCCGTTCCATCATTATTATTACTACTCAAATCCTTCCCCCCCACAACCCCCTTATTCAATACCGCTAATTTTAAAGAGGAATCAGAAGTGTCAGGCAATACGTCATACGGCTGTGCCTGTGCGCTGAATTGCGGGAGATTGCGTTGGTATAACTCTTTGATTTCGTCGGCGGTGAGGGCGATGTTGTAGATGCGGACTTCGGCGATTTTGCCGTTAAAGTCGCTAGAAAAGTTTTCGCTGACACCAATGTAAATACTATTCGTTGAGCCCATATACATTGATGCTAGAGCTTTATCATTTTCCAACATTCCATTAACATATAGATTTCTGTTTGTGCCATCATAAGTTCCAACAACAAAATACCATTGCCCAGCTGCAAAAGTAGAAGCTCCTGTGTCGGTGCAAGTTCCAGAAGAACCAGTAATGGAAGCACAAAATTGAAATTTTCCAGAAGTTAATCCACCGAGTAAATTGAAATGTTGTTCTCCCGATTCCCATTGAGAAACAATATCTCCTCTTGTAAGAACATCTGGATTAACCCATGCTGTAACAGTTATTTGTCCAGCGGAACTTATTGCTTGCGAATGTGGTATAGTTACATAATCATTATTTCCTTCCAAATCAAGACCAGTAGAACCCCAAGGAGTATTTATATATAAATCCCCTCCAGTTATTGTCCCATCATTCCCATACCCCGAATAGTCTTTAGCGTTAGAGTTTAACCGCCAGTACCCCTTCAAAATATCCGGGTCATCCAACCGCCCCGCCCACGCTGTCGTGCAGAGGGTTAGGAATAGTATTGATAGTAGTAGCTTTTTCATCTAGCGGCCCTCCCGAATATATAAATCTTCTACCTGTGTGTAGGTTAGGGCATCATTATAAATTTCCAAATTATTAATTATTCCATTAAAATAAACCTCAGGGCCAATATTCCATCCAATAGTCATATCATCAGTTCCAGCAAAAACAGATGTCATTGATGCAAAAGTGTCTGTGTCTTTTAATACTCCATCTTCGTAAAAAGATAATACTCCACTATTAAATGAAAAATCATATTTTCGCCCTTGTCCAACACTAGAAGTTTTGCTTGAAAATACCGATTCACCATTTGTTCCATCATCAGAAATAGTCATTCCAAAGGTAGTAAGACCATCAGTTAGAAGCCTTATCGCCTTACTTGAAGTATACTTATCTATTATTCCAGCATTTTCAGCATAACCATTTTCCTTCATTTGTAATGAAATCGTAAAGATGCTTCCCAAATCCAAAGAATTGCTATCAGATATAACTATTTTTTCATTACTTCCATTAAACTCAACCCCCCAATCCCCATCTTCATAAACTATATCATCAGCCGCCACAAGCCCCGTTCCCATTCCGTCGTTCCCGTTGCCTTTCCACCCTATATCCTGTGGATTGATTTCTGACATATCCCAATGACTCACCAAGTCCTTGTCATAATCAAACGTCGTGCCGTAATAGATGTCGCTTATCTCTGTCGCTGATAATGCACGATCAAACATCATCAAGTTTTTTAATGAAGTATCGCCAAAAGCACTTCCGTCTGTTCCAATCTTAATACTTGTGGTCGTTACTGCCGTTCCCGTTGTTACGGCAACCATGTGCCATGTATCAGCGGTCATAGTTGTTCCTGCAACACCATTGACATACCTCGTCGGAGTAGTAAACCCCGTCGCTGTCAAAGTGCCGGAAGAAACATGGATATAATTTGTATTCCCGTCAAGGTCTACAAACTGTTCCGTAGTTGTATCTGGCTTAGCCCAAAAAATAACAGTTTTTACAGTTTCGTTAGCGTGTTGCGTATTTGTAAAACTGTCATCCGTACCGTCAAAATCTAAAGCCGTTCCGTAAGGGCTTGATAATAACGTCGGGGCAGATGCAACCGACCAACCGGAACGTTCTAAGTCCTCTATCGAACTCAAAGACTCTGCCAACACGCACGACGGTAACTGACGATACCTACCTATGTCTAACGCTTCTGCATTACGGTCCAAGCTCAACAGCAGAAGGATACAACTCGTCGTAACGAGCTTCTTTAGAAATGATTTTCTTTTCATTAACCAACTCCTCAATTACTTGTTTGGCTTCTTCAATACTCCCTTTGCCTGTCGGTGCAACAATATTGCAGACATCATTAATAGTGATTTCATCTAACTTCATCACTTCATCTTTAATCTCTTTTGTAACAACAAAAGGAGTATCTTCTTCTTTTTCAGGTAAATTCGCATCTGCCTTAACCCATATTTCTGCCATTTTTATCTCCTTATTTTTGTCCAGTAAACTCGATTGATACAGCGGCTTGGTCATCCCCGCCACCAGCACAACCCGTACAAGTCAATACACACCGTACATAGGGTGCGCCAACTGCTTCTTTATCAAGATATATGTGGAAATTCTCATCATCTGTTCCACTATCTGACCCCATAGCAACTGTTGCAACAAGCGAACCACCTGCTATAAATGACGAACTATACCATGTTGAATTATCATCAGATACATCAACGGTTACAGCTATCTGAGTATCATTTCCCGTATCTGTTTCATCATAAGAAATAAGAAACCCGGCATTACGAAATGACCCCAAACTTACCGTTGAAGATGTTAAAGATGTTGGATTATCATCAAGTGTCGCAGACCCAATATTCCAAGTATGATTTACCAATGGGGGGCCACTAATAATCGTCGCATCTATCGCCCCGGTTGCCGAGTTATACCCCGCAATCCTCGGTTCACCGTAAGTATTCACATTTAACCCAATAGCATCCCCGTCGGCTACCGCTGTCGGAACGGTGCTTTCGGCTATCCCGCCAACATGAATCGGTTTTTGTGAACTTGCTGAATCTTCGGCTATACCACCCTCAACCAAAACCTCATTAGTTTGCGTGCCAGATGAAGCATCAGCCACATTAACATTAACCCTGTGGTTAGTTTCATCCATAGCCGTTGTGCCTGTCCCGTCAACGATTTTTACCGCCGAAGCCGCAAACGCCGGGACACAAATACTAAGCAAAAATAAAGTAATTAAAAACTTTCTCATCTTTTTTCTCCTACGATACTGTTAAATAAGCGTTAGTGGCCTTATCTGCGGCCCACTTCATTACATTCCCGAATTGATCTTCTAATGTGGCATAAAGTGCTGTCGGGGCATCAACATTGTTGACTTTAAACTTGGCAAACCGCCAGTTTTGAACTGTCCCGCACATATCGTTTTTCATGGGGATTTCACCGCTGATATTGTCCAGGGTTTTGTTATCCTGCGCATCTGCCAAAGTGGTGATATTCAATGTCTGATTACTTCCATCAGCCATCGGAATAATATGTACCCTTGACCCGTCGTTACAAAGAAAATTCTGACCAGCCATCAGGTTATAAACTACTGCGGTTGAACCACCATCTGTAAGCGTAAATGTAAAAGACTCGCTAGTCTTTACCACATGGGGCTGCCCGTCTGCGTCAATATACTCCATCTCGTTTGCACCGATTGTTACTGTTTTAGTCGCCATTTTTTTCTCCTAAAAATAATTTTTTTGACAAATCAGGTGGATATCCCACCAGCTTGTGAATCGTGCCGAGAAGTTTCTTCTCGACATCACGACTTTGAATCCAAGTCTTTCAACTTCTCGCCGTAATGACGCTTCATTCCATAAAACATAGTGTTCTTTCTTTTTCCAATGAGGCCATCCCCCGACACCTGTTTTATAAACAAAATCAATATCCGGCGTTGCTATATATAAAACTCCGTCATCTGAGAGTAAATCATATGCCTTTCTCAAGGCCATTAACGGATCAGGAAAATGCTCTAAAATATGAGCCATCCATATTAAATTAAACGTGCGTTTCTTGATCTTATCCGTACCGATCAATTCTTTTAAACTCTTAGTATGCAAAGGAAGATTGAAGTTGTAAGCCATAAAATCGCCCTTATATATATTCTTCCCTGGCTTAACCCCGTCATGCTTATCTATCCCCCAAGTCAACCATCCTCGATCTTCAAAGAATTTCAAGTTATGCAGAGTCCCGAACCCGACATCAAGCATCATTCTGCCATAAGTCAACTCCTCAATTATCGGGGCGTACATCCTAGCAGCGTGGATTCCCCTGGCTTGGTTTTTCTCACCCGTTCCGTAAATCTTGGCATAATCCTTATTATAAATATCGTTATCATTTGGCAACTGATCCTGAAACACCACCCCGCAAGTGCAACGATACCAAGTAGAATGTTCAAGGCCACCCTCGGTTTCAGCCTCTATCTTATAAACATAATTGGTATCAACCCCGCAAACCGGGCATCTAAACGGAACGATTGATAACTTCTTTGATTCGGTCATATACTCTTTCCGGCTCTAACCCCACACTCATACACCAAGCAGCGTGTGTTACGTTGTCAATCGGGCATTGAATATCATGGTCGTAAATCAACCGAAAACACGGCGCACAAGCACAGTTGGCCTCTATTGAATAATCGTTAATAAAATACTTTGTTATATTCTCTATGGTCGTATGACCCAATAACCCGATCTTGGGGGTTTCATAACACCCCGAAGCATGTAATACCCCTGTATCCGGGCTGATTACTAAATCAACATACTTGGTTAATAAAAAGACTTCCCTAATCGACGTTTCCCCGGATAAATTCGTAACATTCTCATCCTGTAAAGTTTCAAGTAACCGACACTTGGCATCCCCAGTGGTAATGAAATGTATGTCTTTATGGTTCTTCAAAACCTCGCCCATCACGAAATCTGTCCAGGGGTAAACCTTGTTTTTGCCCGATCCTGATAAGTTCCAAAGAATATTAAACTTGTCAGGCTTTAAATACTTTTTGACCTTTTCATGTTCTTTTTCGGTAAACATGAGTGATGGTCTTTTATCACACGAAGATAAACCTGCCCATTCGCTAGTAACGTCGTAATAGTTTCGGTTACATTTAGGGTATCGTTCTGGCTTCGGATAGATATATATAGGGTCTGTGGGGTGTGCCGCAACGTTACACTCAAGCGACTGGCAGAAATTAATGAATCTATCAGGTTTATGCTTTTTTGTGAGTTTTTCCCAAAGTTTTTCAAGTTCATTAAGGGGAGTATCTTCGTCGTGATTAATAAACTCATCCACTCGGCTATCGTGTTTATATACTTCTTGTCCTCTTGAGTTTGTATTGAGAATGACATGGTATCCTTGTTCTTTAAGTTTCTTAATTACCGGGGAAATAATAATCATATCCCCCATAGCACCGTAACGCACAATTAACGCTTTTTTCATAGTGGATTAAACCCGAATATCTGGTTTGATAAATCTTTTATCTCATCCGTAAATAAACTTCGGTAATTTTTATTATTTTTATATACTTTCCATCTTTCCAAGACCTTCATGTTCTGTGCTGATCCTAAAAACGCCGTTCCGTCAAACGAACTGCCACCAGACTTGCTATTAATAAAATTGATAGGCGTATCATCAAATCTGCCGTCGAGTTTGTCTGACAATTCACGCCGATACCCGGCATCAGAGAAAAACTTGTTATATAAAACAATAATCACATTTTCCGGTTTGCTTAAAACGAACTTGGCATAATCTACCCACAAATACGTTATAAACTTGGGGTTGAAATACCTATCGTCATCATGGGTGTACCATTTCATTCTCGAAGCAAATAAATTATAAGGATCACGCAATAACACAATCCGCTTAATCTCATCATGCCCGTATTTATCAGGCACTAAAACCGCCTGCGGAGGGTATTCCTCAATCGAAACTACCCGGCAATTAACTTTCTCTGTTTGATACCCCTTTAATGTACCCAAATAAAAATCAAGCCCGTAGTTATACATATTGTGGGTGGGTTTAGGGAATTGATACTCTATCCAATCCCTTAAATAATGGTTCCCTGACCTCCTTAACCCACACATTACAATTAACTTTTTGCCGGTCATGTATTGACGCGGGGTATCTACAAAATCACTCGACATCCTCTATTGCTTCCGCTACGGGTTTATAAGTTTCCCGATAATCGTAATTCTTGACTATGTAATCCCGGTATTCTTGGGAGTTATAATCTCTCTGATACATTTCCCGTAACTCATCAAAACTACTCCAAATCCAGTTTTCAGGCCATTGATGCTCTGCCCCTGGATACCTGTGAATCAACGGCTGACACCCAGTAGCTGCGGCTTCAAGTATATTCATGGGATGCCCTTCAACCATTGAACAGGAAAGGATATACCGTTTATCCTTTAAAAACTTCTTCACAAAATCATGCGAGTTTTCATACCCATCATTGAAAAATCTGGTATGCAAATACGGCATGATGTTCTGTATGTAACAATACGCCCTACGAGAATTGATTGCGCCTATATGATAGACCTGCAATAATTTATCAATCTTGCTTAGTTCCGCTATCACATTGGGTGCCAAGATTGCACCCTTCTTATAATTCAGATTACATATCCAACCAACTTTATGACCTGCGTCATTGTCCCTCTCAACTAAAGGCCACTCGTCTAAATCTATTCCGTTCTTAATGAATACTGGCCTGACTTTGGGATGATTCTCTTTTAAATACTCATAATGCGCCTCATTCAGCATAAAAACCTTATGGGCTTTACCAAGATTAACCTTCTCAACCCCAAAGACTTGGGCATCTTTGAACATCTCAAATGATCGACAAATGACGAATACGTTGTCATATCCAGCATCAATAAACGCCTTAGCCCATTTTGATCCCCACATACATAGGATCGCCCCGAACTTTTTACCCTCTTTTACTAAATCTGCCTCATGTTTTTCATTATGCCCTATTAACCATTTAACCGTATGTCCCCGGTCTTTAAGAAATTTCGACCAGTAGGGAATCCAACTATTCTTAAACAGACTTGTGCAAAGGATTCGCATTAACTACCCCGTTAGCGACGGCCCATCCCATTTTCTCCATACCAGAAGTGTTTAAATGGCAGCCGTCTACAAAATCAGATTCATCCATATCCTCAACCTCAACCGTGATTAAATCCTTAATCGCTTCCATACATTTAACCACTCCGTCATTTATACCAATCTCATATTCGTTTCTCGGTTTTAAGTTAAATTTAACAATGATCGGAATTATTCCGTGTTCTTTCGCCACCCCGATAATAGTCTTAACATTACGCCTGAATGTCTGGATGGCTTCTTCCGGGGCGATCTCAACTAAATCAGGATTCTTCGGGGAAACATAACTTAATACCGACCTGCCATGCGTGGCCCTGTCAAACCCCTTATTAAACCTTGCGTGTGAGTAATCTGACTTAAACCCATTGACCAACCCACAACGCCGTATATCATTAAACCCCGCATATAAAACAATAATGTCCGGCTTGAAATCTAAAAGCCTTAACTCGAAATTGATAAGCATTTCAACCGTTGTCCACCCGGCACACCCGGCATTGATAACTTCATACTTCGGCCCTAAATACTTCTGTACCCAACCCGGATAAGTGTTATTGGGATCATAGCTGTAAGACATCTCCGTTGTTGAACCGCCAATACAAATAACCCTAGTTACCCCTTCATGCTTCTCCAACGCCGTTTCGTGTGTACCCACAAACCCATAGTTATTCGTGGCATACTTCCCGTAAGGTGCGTTACCGTAAATATGCGGTCTTTTTACATAAATAATGTACGGATGCTGCTCGTACCTAAACGCTTGAATAGCGGTTGCCTTTACCATAACGGGTAAATGTCATCCTCTTTTTGGAGTTTAACTTTTATACGAACCCAGGTATCCCTTAAAGCCCAATACACCCGATTAACTAAACTTGCTTTCCTGGTATTTGCACTTAGAATAGAGATGCGAACCAAACTCTTTTCTGATTTGTTCATGTTCTTTTTTCTTGGCTTCGTGTTTTTCAACTGTGTTTTGACCTTTCCAATTCCTAACATACACTAAAGGCACATTTATACATAAAAACTTGCACCCGGCTTTAAACAACTCATAAAAGAAAACAAACTCACCAGTAATAGGGTATCTTTCCCGAAACCGTATTCCATTTAAAGATTTCCTCCTTACCGCAACCGATAATGTCCCAAACAATGTCCCATGCTCAAATAATGATTCCTCAAAATACGGGGCGTTCCATAAATATAAAAACCTATTCTTGTGATCTATCCCAACATGACCACAATAGAAAATATCAATATTGGGATACCTATTGGCATACATGGCAAATATTTCGTTTTTCTCCGCAAACAGTACGTCGTCGTCATAACACCATGTAATCAAATCCCCCCTAGCTTTATCTAAACACCTATTGATCGCCATATTAGCGTTTGGCCCCTCCCGGTCATCTATCAACTCAAAATCTCTGTGCGACTGGTTGTAAATACTTGCTAACGCTAATTTTGAATAATGATCGTTTCTTATCGACGGGTAAATTATGGTTACTTTCATTTTTCAAATACCATAAATTGATATATCTCATTATCAGACATATATATTTCCTGAAAATATATCAACCGCAAAGACTTAGATAAATGATTCATAACTTTCCAAATGTCAACTTTACGATCAAACGGCTGTTTTTTGTCCTGATGAACCGGGATATTGACAATCAATCGCTTGGTGAAAAGACTGACAACTTTATCTAAAAACGCTTCTTCGTCTTTTTCTTCAATATGCTCTAATACATCAAGTAATAAGACGACCTCTATATCCTTTGTTGTGAACTCGTCTTTAACTATATCGCACTTCGTAAAATAAACCTTTGGGCTTGGCATGACCATTTTATTAACTACCCGGTCTATCCCCACAACCGCCTTAACATACTCAGCAACACAGTTCGATATAAACCCATCACCGCATCCTAAATCAATAACCCGATCCTTGCGATCAACAAAATTCTGAATTAAATTAACTAAAGCCAACTTACGCAAAGAATACTTAACGCCCTGGTTATGCCTTGTGTAATACTCCTTTAAGGAGTCGTTCAACCTTTCCAATTTGTTTCTCCATAGTGAACTGGTTACGGATTTTTAAGACGTTATTCTGGCACTCCTGCCTTTCATCCCACCTGTCTTTCAGCTCTTTAATAGACTTGACAGTTATGCCTATTTTGTACTTCTTAATAAACTTCGATACTTCACTTGCATTGATAGCCACAATCGGTATGCCAGCAGCCATATATTCAAATAACTTATTTGGCATAGCCAAATTCCATTCTTTAGTTTTGACTGTATTTCCACATAGCCCCCAATCATGGCTGCCCAGCTTCGCCAATAACTTCTTATACGGTTCCGCTGGCATGGTTAAAGCGTTCTTATACTCATTAAGCTGCTGCTGATCTTTCCAGGGAGAATATATGTAAAACGGGATTCCTTCTTTCGCGCAATCATCTACTAACTCATGGTACTTGCAATACCGCATGAACTTTTTAGCTGACTTCTTATCTGCTCGACCTTCATATACCAACCCACCAATCCATTCAAGACAGTTATACTGTATAAACTGCTCATTGACATACGGCGGCAAAACTTCAATCGGCTTATCTGTCGGGGTAAGTCTTTTACATTTCTGCGACGGCACTACTAAAGCGTCAACCATTGTGATTGCGCTTCTTTCTTCTGCCGATCTCCAAGCAAACTTCTGCGGCATACGCCATTGCATTGAATCGTGCATATCCAACACAATCGGCTTTTTACTTAACTCCCGCAATATCCATACATAGTAATAGGGTTCAGTATGGACATAATAGACATCTGTGAACTTATCTATAACCTTGATTGACTCTTTAAATTGCCCAATATGTTTGCATCTAAACAATGTAGCAAAATTGTCGTCAACCTGCGGGCTGCGGAACCCGATCCCATAAATCTTATGTCCCCGCCTGTTTAAAGCTATCGCTTGCTTAACAGCGCGAATACAAAAATGGTTGGCTATAAATGTTATTCTCATAATAAAAGGGGGGTCGAAACCCCCCAATTAATTAAACAGTAGGCTCAAAATCCTGGGTGTAATCTATGAAATAGAAAACAGTCCCAGCATCCGCCGTATCTGTTCCAACGCAAAATATCATCCCGGCATTAGCCGCGACTGTCGTTGCCGTTTCCGGCGCACAACCCGTAGCCATACCCGTTGCTATTACGCATGAACCAGGAACAAACGTAGCCAGCTTTGTTCCATTAATTGTTCTCAACTCGACCTCAGTCGTGGTTGAACAGGTAATGTCGGTAGCATTTGCGATAACACCGAATTTCCGAATTAAAGATTTCTTGGGGAAGGCAACAACAATATCCGCTAATGTGCCAGCAGTTCCCAGGTCGTCTTTAGTCGGGCAGATGTATCTCTGCACCAGCCCATATCGGGAATCCGAATAACTAGAACCTTTTGGTACAACAGCCATTTGAAACCCCCTTATAAGCTAGTAACATGGATAATCCGCGTTTCCGCGTCAGAGCTATAATCCCAGGTCTTGACAAAGCCTGTAAGACCATACCAGGCTATGGCTTGATCCCTACCGAAGTCTTTAGGTAAATCAATCCTAATTTCCTCAGGGATTACAACGCCTTCACGAACAGCGTCGCTTCCGAAAAATACAGCTTCACCATCAACGGAACCAGAACCCAATGTATTAACTAACACATTGGTTTCCTCGATAAACCTACATCCGTAATACTTCCCAACTTCGCCGGAATACAACGGTTTCGCATTAGTCTGCATAATCTTCGATTCGAAGAAGTCATACAACCCGCGAATAGCGTTTGTGGAAGCAATACAAACATAGTTTCCGTCTGATCTTTTCGGAATATTCAATGTTTTCAATCTGTCTATAATATCGCGGACATTTTTGTCCGACATAGACCCACTTGATGTTGCCAACGCAGCCCCAGCAGTTCCAAACGTCGTGGTGGCGGTATTACTAACCGTCGCCTTATAATCTGACGTTTTAAACTGTGCAGCAGCAGCACTATCAAGCACTTTAGCCATATCGTTCTGAAGAACGGTTCTGACCATATCATTAACGGATACTTCCGCTAATGTTTTTGCCTTCAACGTATAGGGAATTGAGTTCCCATATTCATTGATGGTTAATGTGCCTCTCTTGATTGTGTAATTGTTCTTCGGGATGGTCGCCGTTTCACTCAGCGTTCCACCTTGCGTAGAAATATTACTGATCTTTGAGAAAAGCACCGCATCACCGACGTTTTTCCCCATAGCCTTTTCGACATCCACAAACTTGCGGAACATCATTAAAGGCTGCGCCGAATGGCGCACTTGTTTGGAGAAAGCGTCAGAGTGCAAATAACCTCCAAGGCTGTTTACAGCCCATATTTGCTGCGACATTTTCACTCCTTAAAACTACTGATAACCCATTTCCCGGCGTTCTTTCAAGTAGTCATCTACCCGTTCCTCGTCGGTCATGAGTCGCGGCGGCCCTTCTTCTTCCTTCGGTGGCCTGCCTCCAGAAAGTGAAGTTTTACGCCGTTCTTTTGCCAGCCGCTTCTCTAGCGTCTTGGCCTTTATTGATCCTGCGGTCTTGCCTTGCCGTACACGCAAAATTTTAGTCAACGCATCCGTAACGGCTAACCTTTGACCACCTGGTTTTTGATATTTTGAGGCGTTTTCTGGATTGGTATATAAGTTAGACGCTAACCTGAAAAGTGCGCTATTCTGATTTTTAATATCAAGTTCCTCATGCGCCCCAACGTACATTTCGGGTTCATTGGGATCAACCAGTTCAGCAAAATCCTGTAAAGTTTCTTGCCATTCCTGAGTCTGCGCTTGCTGCGCTTGATAATGTTTCTGCTGGTTCGCTATAATCTCTTTTTCCGCTAACTCTCGTTCCTCTTTCACACGGTAATCAATAGCATCCATCAATAAATCAGCATCTTGGTTCTCGATCGCGTCTTTAATTGCTTTGGATAACTGACCTCGTGTGTATTTGGTTTTCTTTTCTTCCGGCTTTTGGGATTCTAGCTTTGCCAGCTTTTCTTCAGCGGCCCTCAGTTGTGCAACTAACTTATCAATCCGTTTTTCAGCCCCGGACTTCTTGGGCTTCAACAACTCCTCAATTTCATCTACTTCCGGCTCTAATTCCTCAGAGTCTTTTCCGTCGGTCTTTTCTGGCTCCGGCGTTTCCTCTCCGGCGTTTTCGGGTTCTTCATTCTCCTTCTCAGGTTCCTGAATCTCCTCTTGGTTCTCGCCTAACCCTTTTGTTTCTTCTTCCATGATTTCTCCAGGATGTTTTAAGGGCATCCAGACCCCTGCCGTAGTTTATGGATGACTACTAACCTCATGTTTTTGCAGCTGCTTAATCTGCTTCTTTAACTCCTTGAGTTCTTCCCGGTCATGCTTGAGTTCTTCTTCAATCTGCCGGGCTCGTAACAACAAGTTCATAAATAGCGTTTTATAACTTATGCAACCCATACTTTTTAATATACTCCTCAAACTCTTGAGGCTTATCAGTCGAAATCCAGCCGATCACTTCATCATTAGCACATAAACAATACTCAAATCCGGCAGCATCATTTTCAATAGCCCGACGAGAAACCGCTTCCCCGCCGTTAGTCCAGCCCCCGGAATAATATTCATTCTTGGATATAAAGTTTCCGTATAACATTAAAAGTATTTCTTTGTGTGTTTTCTGTCCCGGTTGTCTAACTCCATAGCCCTGCGTAACTCTTTACTTGCACCCTTATTCGCTAAATCCGCTTGCCTGAGTAACGATTCAGTTAAATGTTTCGCTGCTTTAGAATCGGCGTTCTTATTGATTCGGCGTACCCGTTTCTCAACATCATCAAATTTCATGCCAAGTTTAGGATCAGACATCTCTCCCCTCCGGCGCATACTGAGTATCTAACATGGGTTTGGTGTAAACTTCTTTATCCTGTGCCAACATCTCTAACTGCTTGCGAGCCATCTCGCCCTGCTTGGATACTCCATTGACTATATTTAATAACTCAATGCCAAACTGTTTATACCCGATATTGTATTTAAGCGTTTCCTGTTCTGCCCCATGATGAAGTTTGCCTTGCTGCCAAACACCGTCTTTCTGTCCCCCGATTATTCCAATAATCTTTTCTTCAATTAACGGCTGAATGATCTCTACCCACCCGGCTGACATAACAGTTGACTTAACCTTATCGGCTTGGGAAATGCGTTTTAATAACTCTTGTTTGCGTTTGTCTTTATCGCTTTGCAGTTTCTTGTTGAACATATCAATCCCTCATGGCTTCGAGTTTACCTTCAGTTTTCTTTACTTCCTCTTTCGCGTTCTCCTTGATCTTGGCTAACTGCTTAGTTCCTTCTTCAATCTGCTTCTGTAACCCCTGTATCTGCATAGCACCTTGCTGTAACGCCTGCTGCATCTGTGCGATCTGCTGCTGGGCTATCTGTTGTGGATTGGTACAGAATAAGTCGGGGTCTTTTACTCCGTCTTTCTCCAACCAGTCAACGATAGCGTTATACCTGTCCTCGGCATTAACACATTCACCTAACGCCGGGTTGAGTAAAGCAGCTAACCTATTCCATGCCTTAGACGTTGCTCTATCCTGATCTGCCATTTCCAACTGACCGTTAGCCCTGATCTCAGCCGGGAAATTGAAATCTTCCCGCGTGATCTCCTGACCATCTATAAAAATGGAATCCCCAAGCCGTTCTTTGAGTATCTGAAAGACCTTAGTGTAAACTTTACCCAAAATCTCATTCCAGCGGGTAACTTCAACACTTACTGGGGCTGATGTCTGTTGTATGCCTTGCTGAATCTCACCTAAAGTCTTACCCCCACCGGCATTGGTGGCGTTTCTGAACAACTGGTCTGCGCTATTCTGGTACTCCTCAACATACGCCTTTAACAACTGCATTAATCTTTCAGAAGATACATCTACCGTAATCGGATCATTAAGTCTGCGTATTTCTGCCCCAATAGCCTTAACAGACAACATTTCACCCGGCATAAAGTTCTGGTGCATATCTAAAATACCTGATGTATCAACAACCTCGTAAGTCGGGTTATTGTTCATTTCATCCCGCATGATGAGGTTATTAACGCATCTTTCCATGATCTCCTGTAACGCTCTAACCTGCTCAGGGACACCCCTGGAACTGTAATACCGCTCGTCTTTGACTTCATTATCGAACTTCTCGTAATTCCAACCCTCAAACTCAAACGGAAATGGTATCTTTTTAAGTAAGGCTTCATCCGGGTCTAACACATCAGCAAACACCGTGTAAACCCACCGCTCAGCGTGATCCCATCCTTTTGCTTTATACCAAGTGCAAATCTCTTGAATCTTATAAAGGTCTTGCGAAGATGTGTTATCCGTGATCCCTTCATTCCAACCCTTAGTTTGCTCAATAACATCTTGGTCGTTCTGGTCTTTTGACGAACTAACAAAACTTAAATCTTCCATATCCCGCTTAATAAATATGCCTTGTTCCATCCTCTCCTCAATCTCGTAACGAGTGAGGTAGTATTCATAAGTGATTCGCGGGGATTGGTTAATATCTGTTACATACGCCGGGACTAAGACTTTAGTCGGCATAGGGACTTCAATGTTCGGTAATGAACTAATCTCCTCAACATCAAACTCAATGACTTCTTTACCTGACCGGAACTGTTCTACCACATCTTTGACAATCTCTTTATCATCATCATCACCCATATCTAAACTAAACCGCTGCGCTATAAACCTTTTCAGCTCATCATTGTTGGCTTGTTTCAGCTGCTTAACGACTTCAGGGGGATACTCATTCAAATCAATAACTTTCCGAACCTGACGGGTCTTGAAATCTTCAACTACCCGGAATATGCAATGACCTTTCTCCTTCGCGTAATCAGCAGCAAGCTGTAACTTGTGGTACAAATTCATCTTGGTCCGTAGGACCATGTTTAATGCTTTCTCGCACTTCTTGGCCTGGTCTTTGAATATATCTGTTTCCTGACACCCTTGCTCAACTCTGACAGTTGCTAACTTCTTCGGCCCCCAAGACGATAGGACTAAATTGGGTATCTGTTTCTTAATCAGCTTATCTGTTTCGGGTAACGGGATATTCGGCGCACCGGGGTAAGGATAGTTAGTAACCCGCTTAACACCCAACCTCTGGTTGTTAGACGATATGATCTTGAGTTTCCATTGACTCCGATCCTCGTCATCTGTCCTGATTTTAGCCCGGAGTTTATGCAGAAACTCATTCTCGGAATCTGTGAGATTTTTTAATGTTCTATCTTTTACATTCGGTTCTTTAAGCATACATATTCCCTAGCTGCGGGTTCGGGCCAATCTGCCACCCGTAATCATTCGGCCTATGTGGTTTTGGCCGCCGCCTGTGAAAATCCGTTGCCTCCTGCTTAACATAATTCAACGCATGAAGCCCTAATATGAAACAATCTGCACGGTCTGGACTCTGACCGTTCATTCGTTCTTTGATATCTTCTTTTGACTCAACCTGTATCTTGCCATTCGATTTGGTCTGATACTGCACATTGACAAGCTGACGGCGCAACACTAAATCTTCTAATACTGAAACTTCACCCTCACCAAACCGTTCAGCCGCTTCCCACCACATCTGCGCCCGCCTGTTCTGGTAAATCTTCTGTTTTTCTTCTGTGGTAGCCTTCTCGCCGGGGTTAATCTCTAAAATCGGCTCTCTCAACTCATGCAACCTATCGCATATCCCTGCACCAATACCAACCGATTCAACCGCAATCAACTTGCAATTAAACTGATTCTTTAACGCTACTAACCGCCCGGCTGTTTCCATTGTTGATTTCTGACCGTATATATCCTGATGGATAATCTTTTCATCCTCAAAGACGTATATAACCGTTTCATCATCACCGTACCTCGCTGGATCACAAGCCACCAACCGTCTGCCAGGGTTCATGTGTAACTCAAAATTAACCGCCCGTTCAACCCAAGACGGCTTGATAACTAGATTCGTGCCTGATATGACATCCCAGCTACCAAATAAATAGGCATCCAAAAGTTCAGGGCGGTGCTTAAAAGCCTCTTTAAGGTTATCAACATATCCGGGTGGTAAAAATGGGTTATCAGATGGCAACGCCTGAACAAATGCTGCTCTATTAGGCAAACTTGTAATAAACTCATCCTTGAGCCAACAAGCTGCCGGGTTAGCTGTCAACAACACCTTATATTTCAACGGTTTATCATGTACCTTGCGTCTGAGCGTACCCCGGAATAACCCGTAATCATCTCTGGTCAGTTCCTCAGCCTGATCTATAAACCCAAAAGCGTACTCCGCAGAGTTGAACTTCTTAACTGTCAACTTGTCGTCAAACCCACCATACTGTATCTTGACTGTGCCTTGAATGACTATCTCCTTATCACCAGACCTCAACTCATATGCTTCTTCGGGAATAAATGCTTTCCATGTTTCAAGCGTGGTATCATTAAAATCTACTGACTGCTTACGCCCCATGAATCCTAAAGGAATCGGGAACTTTTGAGGCTTCAAATTAAACTCTTTAATCACATTCCAGCAGTAAAGAAACGCCCAACGCACTCCGAATACTGACTTACCGCCACCTTTAGCCCCACCATAAAGCAAGACATCTATATCATCCTTATCTATCGTCTTGTAAGCATCAGTCTGCCGAGGACTGAACAGGAACTCCGTCATGCTTCACCCTCCGCTGATACCGCTTCTCAAATGGACACTCGCCACGCTTACGATAGGGACAAGTGCGTTCTATTAGAAAATTGCCCAACTCTTTCTTTCCAGAAATCTGCCGGACACAATGTATAGCTGGACAAATCCATTTCATTTGGATTCATAGTGTTCTTTGGCGATTTGGGCTAATAATTTAAATGATTTCTTCCGCAAAGACGGATTTAATGGTTCAGCCAATGGAAGACAATCAAAAACTTCCCCAAACTTCTCCTCCAACGTCTTTTCGGGTTTTTCGGTGAGGCCGAGAAAAAGTCTAACCTCGCTATCTGGATGATGCTCTGTCCATCTATACTTAATCAACAATTCTGCCTTCTCCTCAAGCCATACACGGATGATTTTGTCAATATTCTCACTATCCTTATAAGCGTCGTGTACCTTCTCAGTCAACTCATGCATCATTCCCCCCTGGCTCATGGTTAAATATGACGTTAATATCTAATGGCGGTTTAATATCTAATTCTGTCTTGGTTTCTTTCGGAATCATCCCAACTATCCAATTAACAAACTTTTCAACGAGTTTCGGATCATCTGTCTTTAAGATCAAATCACGGATTTTATTCTTAACATCTTCCTCATCCCAAAGTTCAGCAAAAGAGTTTTTAATCAGAGTGAATTTATTGGGAGTTCCAGGCGACCTACCACCCGCAGGAGAATGACCAGGCACAAATCGGCCCAACTCATCCCTATCCCCAGTTTTTTCCACTTCTTTATTGGAATCCACAAAACTCACCCCCGCACAAATGTTTGGCATCCACTTCTAGGATACCCCTAAATCGCCCCAGAATGCCCCAGGATCAACGATCAGCCCCGTTGCCATGACTATCCCCTATTGTTGAAGAAAGTGTCAATTTACCCTCGTTGGTAATATCGAGATTAATGCAGATTTGTTTAGTAGCAATATAATCCTTGCGGATATCTGGCCCATAGATAGCTTTTAACAAAGAAACTTCGCTTCGACGCTTATTTAGCTTCTTATATGTCCCTGATCCACCCCAAATGCGATATTTAACCAGGAAATCGGGTGAATAAACAAACTTCAACCCCGCGCTGTAACAATCCAAAATAAAGGCATAATCGTAATAACATGACAATTCTTCCCTGAAATCTATTGAAATATTTCTCTGAAATGCCAGAGTGCAGCTTGGCGCACGGTTACTTTCAAAGAAATGTCTATCATAATCAAACTCACCAACAGGATAGGGAAACTTAATTAATCCACTCTCATTCATAGCGACATACGAACTGTAAAATACATCCCCGTCTTGCAATCCTTCATAAGTCCTTTGCGCTCTACATGGTATGGAAATATCATCATCATATGCGACAATCAAAATATCGGATTCCGCAATACATTTGGCATCATTCAATATCTTGCCAATATATAAATTCTTTTCAGTCTTTATGTTGCGGAACTTAGGATGCTTAAACCCGGTGTTACATTTATCGTAATGTAATACCTCGTAGTCCTGTAAAGTCTGGTTTAAAATCCCTTTAACTGCATCATTGAAAAACTGTTCATAATAATTAATAAAAACAAATGTTACTTTAGGCCGCGTCGCCATCTAACTCCCCATAATTCTTATCACAACATTCTTTCTCGCAATAATTTACATGAATCAAAAATTCTTCTTCGGTGCAATAAAGTGTTTTCCCACAATATCCGCAATTTCGATTACATTTAAACCGCATAATTAACCCTGGTTCTAAATTCCTCTTTTTTGCCCTTATTCCATTGACTTATGGGCCTCAAATATCCGACAACCCTTGAGTAAACCTCGCATCTTTGCAACTTATAAGATTTCTTACATTTATGGCACAACCCGATATCTTGCCCCTCAAATTCAACGACTTCGAGTTCACCGCGACACTCTTTACATACAGGCTGAACCGCCCTTGTATTAGTCTGCAATTTTCACACTCCCCCTCATTTGCGCAATCATTAAAGAAACATATTTTGTGATCTTCCGGCCTAGTGCCGGGAACTGTGAACTTTGATTGTTGGTAAAGCATACGATTTTCCATTCTAAGGCCCGACCTATATCGAGAACGTACACCGAAACTCTTGTTCTACATACCTATGTGTCTTATTTGGGTGTTTTCAAGACAAAAATTTTCAATAAATTGCATCCAATACCCTTTCTTTTGCTCTGTTTAGCTGTTTTCTGACAGTTTCAACATGAACATTTAACATTTTTGCTATTTCTGGAATAGTGTTCCCAGTCATTCTTAAATCCACACATAACCTCATTTGATCCGGCATTTTGTCAAAAACATATAAAAATGAATCAATTACATCAACAACCTCCCAATTATCCTTATCTAATAACTGATAAACAATGTGTTCTCTCATGATTTCCTTTCCAGGGCATAAAAAAAGAGGCACCCCTTAACTTGTGTTAAGAGATACCTCTAAAACCGGGTCAACGACCTGTTAAAGCGGGTATCGTGTTAAATCTATTTCTTCAATTTTTACATTACGGATGGTCTGAATACGCCCATCCTTCATTTCCCCAATCTCATAATGAACTTCTTTGTAACTTGCTAATTTTGCAAGCAATTCCAAAACGTCATACCGATCTTTTTTTTCGTCGTCTTTCATAAAATTAGCGATATAACCCAACCCCAAAAAATAAAACAGAAAGTTAATATCCCTGTCCAAACAAGGAATTTATCCCATTCTATTTTCATTCCCACCCCCTATTCAATTTGATAAGCAACTGTTTCATTCCAATCGGGACACCGTAAATAATCTAAATCAATACACTTAGGCTTATCTACCCGCAAAAAAGGAAAAACATTATATACTCCAGCCGGACAAATCCTTTTCTTATCAAATGTCGGGAATAAAAATATCTGACCAACCTCATAATCACAATCACCATGATTTGTTACAACCTCGGCATATATAACATCACGCCAATTTTTAGGAACTTCCTTACCAAATTTTTCAGTATATCCGTGCATCTTGACAACCAAATCAATTCCATTTTTAGCTGGACAACATACTTTACGCCCTTCTTCAGGGGTCTCCCCATTAAAAACCAAAGTCAAAAAGTATGGATAGAGTGTGTGCCATAAAATCGGACATATATTCATTGGCAACTCCCAAATGGGATCACCTTCCCAGGGACAATTTTCCCCAAACTCAATTTGCCTAATACGCTGCCTGTAACAATCTAATGACATCATTCACATCCAATCGTTTATAATTACCAATAGTTCCGCTTGGATATATAGCACACGACCTTACGGCAATTTCTTCAAACCTGGAATCGTCTGGTATACCCAATGCCCTCAATGTATGAGGCACATTTTCGTTTTCTAAAAACTCAATAAAATTGAAATCATCCGCAACCCAGACATATTTCATCCATG
>Ga0272441_10001646_pt1 | contig 47161 bp, 48 predicted proteins | sample SSMProp6N_FD_193582 | JGI IMG/M metagenome (GOLD analysis project Ga0272441, IMG submission 193582) | Marine sediment archaeal communities from Little Sippewissett salt marsh, Falmouth, MA, United States - SSM-Prop-6N | ecosystem: Environmental > Aquatic > Marine > Wetlands > Sediment ... | reverse complement strand
GGTGCAACAGCCGTTACCGTCTCACATCGAAGAGTACGCCGTGACCATGGCTATCGATCCAGCCAAGGATGTCGACGGTTTTCACCCCGAAAACGTCGGCCAGATGGTGCTTGGCAATCTCGACAAGTGCTTCATCAGCTGCACGCCATTCGGCATTCTTGAACTGCTCCGGCGCTACGATATCGAGACCAGGGGCAAGCACTGCGTTGTCGTCGGCAGGAGCAACATTGTCGGTAAACCGATGGCAAACCTGATGCTCCAGAAACTCAGGGAAACCAACTGTACAGTCACCGTCTGCCATTCGGCGACACAAAACATGCCGGAACTCACCAGGCAGGCAGACATTCTCATCGCAGCAATCGGACGCGCAAACTTCATCACCAGAGAGATGGTCAAACCCGGCGCTGTCGTCATCGACGTAGGGATCAACCGGATCGAGGACCCTTCCCGCAAATCAGGCTTCCGTCTTGCCGGTGATGTCGATTTCGACAATGTGGCCGAAATGGCGTCCGCGATTACTCCTGTCCCCGGCGGCGTCGGCCCGATGACCATCGCCATGCTCCTGAAAAACACCCTGCAATCATTCGCTCGCTCACACAATCTCTGAGCCGGGCATCGCATCGACAGTTTCTGCAGGCAGGAATCCCCTGCCTGCGGAAACATCGCCTTCCTCAACACTCGCTCCCTCCACTATGGCAAAATCCTCGATCCGATACATCTGCGCAAACTGCGGTGCCGTCTCGCTCAAATATTCAGGAAAGTGCTTTGATTGCCAGAGCTGGGGCACCCTGCAGGAAACGCATGAGGAAGCCCCTGAAGGCGGCAGCAAGAAAAAGATCCCGACATCACAACTCTCAAAACCGGAAAACCTGCTGGCAGATGAACCGCCTGAGACATCCCGGAGGCTCCCGACAGGAATGAATGAGCTTGACCGCGTTCTTGGAGGAGGCCTCATGAATGCCTCAGCAGTGCTTTGCGGAGGAGAACCGGGAATAGGAAAATCAACTCTTATGCTGCAGATAGCCCCCTCTGCCACACCGGCAAAAATTCTCTACATCTGCGGCGAAGAATCACCCTCGCAAGTCCGTGACCGGGCACGACGCCTGGGCATCCATACCGAAAACCTGTGGCTTTTAGCTGAGGTCACGCTTGAACGCATTCTTGCATCGATCGACAACGAGAAACCTGCCATCGTCATCATCGACTCCATCCAGACAATCTTTTCCGATGAATACCAGAGTTCGGCAGGCACGATAACCCAGATCAGGGAATGTGCTTCGTCGCTCATAAGAACAGCAAAAAGCAGAGGGTTTATCCTGCTCATTATCGGCCACATCACCAAAGCCGGCTCACTGGCCGGGCCGAAAACGCTTGAACATATGGTCGATACGGTCCTGCAGTTCGAAGGTGAAAGCCACCAGCGCTACCGCATGATCCGATCAGTAAAAAACCGCTTCGGCTCGACCAATGAGATCGGTGTCTTCCGAATGGATGAGCATGGGCTCGAAGAGGTTACGAACCCTTCGGAATTCTTTATAGCCGACCGTTCGGCCGACGTCCCCGGAAACGCCGTTATCGCGGCTATCGAAGGAACACGTGCTCTGCTCGTAGAGGTTCAGGCCCTTGTCAGCAAAACGAACTACTCCATGCCTCAGAGAATCAGTTCCGGCTTTGATCTCAAACGTCTCAACATCATTCTCGCCGTCCTGGAAAAACGGCTGCTGATCCCGACCTGGGGGCAGGATGTCTTTATCAAGGCCGCCGGGGGACTGAAACTTGTCGAACCAGCGGCAGATCTCGGCGTCGCCGCGGCCATTGCCTCCGGAATACGCGATGTCACCAGCGACCCCTCGACAGTCTGCGCCGGGGAAATCGGCCTGTCAGGCGAACTGAGAGCGATCAGCGACAGTGAACGCAGAATACGCGAAGCCGCTCACCTCGGATTTCAGAGAATTCTTCTCCCTGCCGCAAACACCCGCGACCTGAAAGCCTCCCTGAAAACGCTTCCCATAACAATAGTCGGTTGCAAAACCCTGCAGCAGGCCCTCGACCACCTGGAACTGTGAAGGTTTGTTCATTGTCGGCAACAACCCGACTTGCAGGCATCCCCACACCAAGCCCCGCTGTATTCTCCCTCAATCCCTTCTCTTTGCCCAGAGACGCCGCTCGCGGGAGATGATTCACGCCAGGCCTTTACTTTTAGCGATGAAAAACATTACCTTACACAACGAACCATTAAATGAAAAAACCATGGCTAACATTCTGCTTCTATGGCTGATCAATGCCTTGTCAGTCTATGCCACGGCCAGCCTGCTCAGTGGCATCTCTGTCAGGAGTTTCGGCGCTGCACTTCTGGTTGCGCTGGTACTTGGATTGATCAATGCGCTCCTGAAACCGGTACTGATCTTTTTCTCAATTCCGTTCATCGTCGTGACGCTGGGTCTCTTCCTGCTTATCATCAACGCACTGATGCTGCAACTGGCAGCAGCGATCGTCGGGGGTTTCTATGTCAGCTCGTTTGGCTGGGCAGTTCTCGGCTCAATCGTCATCAGTATCGTCTCCTGGCTTCTCAGTTCTCTTTTCAACATATAACAATTCGATTTCGACAGCAATGATGAAAGGTCAGGCAAAATCAATCGTTCTCATCAAAGCAAACAAACTCCGGCTTGTCGACACCGCCTATCTGGCTGACCAGGATAACGATGTTCTGGTTAAAACCATCGCCACGACCATCACCCCCGGTCTTGACAGACTGCTCTTGACCAACAAACCGGTATCACACAGGGTTATCAACTACCCGATCATGCTCGGGAGCGAAATGATCGGGCAGGTGCTTGAAACAGGACCCGGTGTCACCTCTGTCAGCCCCGGGGATTTCGTCTTTACCTTCAAAGGCGACCGATGGAAGGACATAGAGCCCTATTACGGTTGCCATGCTGAAATCGTCGCGACATCAGAAAGCAATATTCTGCCTCTTGGAAGGGCCCCGATTCACCGCGATCTTCTCATCGGCCTTCTTGGATATATCGTCTCGGCAATAGAAAAAGCGAGACTTGAACCTTCCAGCCGGGTCCTGATACTCGGGCTCGGTTCTGTTGGACTCATGGCAGCTGAATATCTCAACAGTATCGGCATAACAAACATCGATGCGCTTGAAAATTTCGGCATACGGGCTCAAATTGGCAAAGTTCACAACATCGGCATGGAGATGACAGACTTCAACGAATCATTCAACGACCGTTACGATCTGATCATCGAAACCACGGGACGCATTCTTCTTATTGAAAAGGCGATCAGAATGCTCAAACACGGACGCCAGATACTGCTTATGGGCAACTATGAAGTCCTGGCCTATGATTACCGGCTTTTGCAACATAAGGAACCTGTTCTCATCTGCTCATCTATCACCGAATACCATCACATACAGAAAGCCCGCGAACTGCTCGAACATCCCGACATCGACAGTGAAAAGTTTTTCACCAACGTCTTTCCTGTCGATCGCTTCGAACTTGCCTACCGTGTCGCACTCGACAGCAAGGAAGCGATAAAAACCGTCATCAGCTGGGTGTAGCGATGCATGCTGTCGAGCTGTCAGGCATAACGAAAACATTTGGAGAAACTGCTGCTAACAGCAATGTTTCCATGACAATACGACAGGGGTCAATCCACGCGATTGTCGGAGAAAACGGTGCGGGAAAAAGTACCCTGACGAAGATCATCTACGGCATGCATCAGCCCTCTTCCGGGACTATGAGGGTCAATGGTCATCAGGTACGCTTCAATACGCCGCAACAGGCAATTCAAGCTGGCATCGGCATGGTTCACCAGCATTTCATGCTCATTGACGGGCTCACGGTGACAGAAAATATCATTCTCGGACAGGAGCACAGAAAGCTCTTTATGCCCCTTAAACGCTCACAGGCAGCTTCAGCTATAACCGCTATCGCCACGAAACACGGTATGCAGATCGATCCCGAAGCTCTGATCGAAGATCTTTCTGTCGGAGAGGAGCAGCGCGTAGAAATCCTTAAACTCCTCTACCGAAAAGCTGAGATACTCCTCCTTGACGAACCGACGGCCGTCCTGACTCCTGAAGAGACACGACATCTCTTCACAGCGCTCCGCTCTCTGCAGAAAGAGGGTAAAACAATCATTCTCATCACTCATAAACTCGACGAGGTTCTTGAGATTTCCGACATGGTCAGTGTGATGAAAAGCGGAAGAATCGTCGGGACCGTCCCTACATCAAGCGTCACAAAGGAGGATCTGGCGCGTATGATGGTCGGGCGGAATGTCCTGCTCAGGGTTGATAATCCGGTGGAACATCCCGGAAGAACGATCCTGGATGTAGCAACGCTGAGCTGTCGCGACCCGAAAGGTCGCCCGAAACTGAACAACCTCTCGTTTCAAGTGCGCGCAGGGGAAATTTATGGCATTGCCGGCGTCGAAGGCAACGGACAGACTGAACTGCTCGAACTGCTCTGGGCAATGAGCGATTGCAGTGTAACCCCGCAAAGCATCATCACCATAGATGGAAAAACGGCATTCGGCATGTCGCCCCGCCAAATCGCCGAGTCCGGCGTTTCTCATATTCCCGAAGACCGTCTGAAACATGCAGTCATACCCCAATATCTCATCAGTGAAAACCTGATTTTCGGACGTCAGAGAGAAAAAAAGTTTCATAAAGGAGCGGGATTTAACAGCAAGGCAATCGCCTCATATACCGCTCAAATCATTGATGCATTTGATATCCGCGGCACTCGTGACAGCAACGTCACTGTTGCAGAGCTTTCAGGGGGAAATCAGCAGAAAATCGTACTCGCCCGCGAACTTGATCGTCCAGGGCTTAAATTGCTTCTCCTGGCACAGCCGACCAGAGGCGTCGACATCGGGGCCATTGAACTGATCCATAAACAGATCATTGCCGCACGAGACAGAGGAATAGCAATCCTCCTGATATCGGCAGAACTCGAAGAGATCATCAGCCTTTCTACCCGTATAGGGTGTCTCTACAAAGGGACGATACGTCACGAATTTTCTGCCGAAGAGGTCCGCAACGCAAGAGGCTGTCAACAGGAGTTTGAAAAAAAAATCGGCCTGCACATTACCTGAAATCCAGCAACCCTCCATGCAGAAAAAAATCTTCACCGCCCTCTCCCCCCTTCTTGCCGTCGCTGTCGCTCTCGCATTCAGCGCTATTCTGGTCATCGCGACGGGACGCGATCCCCTCTTTCTCTTCTCGAAAATGCTCAGGATGACTTTCGGATCGGATTACGGAACTGGACAGATCGTGTTCAGGACAACCTCTCTGATACTGACCGGTCTGGCGGTCGCAATACCCTTCAGGCTCAGGCTGTTCAACATTGGTGGCGAAGGACAGGCCCTTGCCGGAGCCTTTAGCGCTGCTGCGGCAGGCATTCTTATCCCGGAGGGGACTCCGGCAATGGTCGCCATAACGGTCTGCACTGTCGCAGCTGCCGCAGGAGGAGGCCTGCTCGGTCTCTTTGCAGGATGGCTGAAAGTCCGCTACGAGGTCAATGAGGTCATTTCGACAATCATGCTCAATTTTATCGTCCTGGCCTTTGTCAGCTACATGCTGACAAACCACCTTGCTCTCCCGTCGACAGCTCACACTCCTGACATCTCAGCGGCCGCGAGAATTCCAGGTTTCGGAGCAAGCATCGGTATCTGGCAAAAATCACCCGCAAACCTCAGCACACTGCTCGTGCTCGCCATCTGTCTCTGCACCTACGTCGTCATCTTCAAAACAAGGTTCGGATATGCCATGCGTGCCGTAGGACTCAAACCCGATGCTGCGTCATATGCAGGTATCCGGACTAACACGCACCTGCTGACAGCTATGGCCGCTGGCGGAGCGGCCGCAGGGCTTGCTGCGGTAAACATAGTCCTTGGCTACAGACACTGTTTCGAGGCGGGCCTGACAAGCGGCATAGGGTTCACGGGAATTGCCGTTGCCCTGCTGGCTTTCGCCCATCCGCTCCTGATCGTGCTGTCTGCATTGCTGTTCGGATTTCTTGAATACGGCGGCCTGAGTATCAACGCCTATGTGCCGAAGGATATCTTCATGATCGGCCAGGCAGTCACTATCATACTGATCATCGTACTTACACAACAGGCAAAACGAGCTTAGCCTGACTGCTTGGCATCAAGATCGGAACCGTAGAGGTTCATCTGTTTACGATAATAGGAGAAGGCCTGTTCCTGCCTGACAACCCCGAGCAGCTCGGATGACTTCTGGGACAGCACGGGAAGAATATCGTAATCGGAAAGTTCAAAGAGCTTCAGTGCCTCATCGAGTTTCGAGGTATCATAAAGAACAGGAACCTCTTTCTTGACAATATCCTCTGCGATAAGACCGGTAAACATCCCCTCCTTCAAAAGAATGCTCATCTCGTCAAGCCTGATAATGCCAACAAACTCGTTAGCTTCATTGGTGACAAGAAAATTCGATTCCGGCGTATTATGAAACACATCGACAATCTTATCAGCCCTGGTAACATCACGGAAACGGACATAGTTTGTTCTCATGACATCAAGGACACTGATATTCTCTGCGACTGAAAGCGCAATCCCATAGCCTACGCGAACCCCCTCTTTCTCGAGCACATAGGTTTCCATAGAATAACTGTAGGCAAGACGTGCAATCAGGGCGGCAGTAACCGCGGCGAACATGATCGGCAACACAATCTCATACTCGCCGGTCACTTCAAACAAAATCAGAATAACCGTCAACGGCGCACGCATGATACCGGCAGTCAAAGCCCCCATGCCGACCAGTGCGTAGGCGCCTGATGCCGCTGTGATAGCAGGAAAAAGATAGTGCACCAGATTGCCGAACATGCCTCCCAGCATTGCGCCCATCTTCATTGCCGGCGCAAACATGCCGCCCGAGCCGCCCGAGCCAACGCTCAACCCGGCAACAACGGGCTTGAGAAAATAGATCCCGGCCATAGTGATCCACGACTCGGTCCCCCGCACAGCATTGTCGATCGCTTCGTAGCTATAACCATAGAGCCCCGGCAACCACATGCAGATAAGACCGCTGAGAAGCCCTCCTATGGCGGGCATAGCCCAGAGAGGAATGTTATGCTTCTTGCGGATCGTCTGAAATCCCTCCTCTATTCGGTAATACATCTTAATGAACAAAACAGCGGACAGTCCGGCCAGGACACCGAGACAGAAGTAAAAAACCAGTTCAGAATTTGAAACAAGACTGTAGTCGGGAACCTGGAAGGTAGGGGAATTACCGAGATAACCGCGGGAAACAACGGTACCGATCACAGCGGCAATAACGATCGGGCTGAAGGTACGCACGCTGAAATCCCCGAGAATAACCTCGATGGCAAACATCACACCCCCGAGAGGCGCGTTAAATACCGCCGCCAGCCCGGCCGCAGCTCCGCAGCCAAGCAGGGTTCTTGTTCTGTCGGGAGAAAATTTCAGCATCTGGGCGACCGAGGAACCAAGAGCCGCCCCTACCTGGGCTATCGGGGCCTCTCGGCCTCCGCCACCCCCGGTACCGATAGTGAGAACAGAAGTGATCGTACGATGCAGCCAGAGATTCCTGCCAATGATGCCATTGTTCTGCGCGACTGCCTTGATCACGCTTGCAAGCCCATGGCCGGGCTGGGTTGTTTTAACAACATACACATTGTACAACCCCACCAGCAGCCCCCCCGCTGCCGGAACGAGCGGCATAAAAAAAAACCAGTATTCGTCAATGAGAATGGATGTGCCGAAAGCCTCGATACCACCAAAGAAAAAATGACTGAGGAACTTGATCGCGTCGTGAAATACGACAGCGACATAGCCGGTCGTAATACCAATGAACACGGCCACGAATAAAAAAGGAAGATCCTGATTGAGGTTGAGATGGAGAAGAACATTGTCCAGGGTCAATCTGAAATACTTCTGAGACGATCCCTGGAAATAGCGGCTTTTGCGAAAAAAATCATAAAAAACGGCAAGGAATTTCCTGTTCCATTTACCATTTATGTTCGAGGAATCTTTCATGAACGGGATTTCAACTCTCCAGGCATACACGCCAGTCCGGAAAAAGCCGCCCTGTAACGGCCAGTGCGGAGAGCCTTGTTACAGGCAGGAAAAATAAACATTCACTCCGTCTACTTGATATAACAATTTTTTTTATCTTCAAAAGTCTTTGTAAAGTAATGTATTCAATATTATATCGACCTGCTACCATGCCAAAGAAAAAAAATACAGACGAGACTCCAATCGTAAAAAAAACGACCAGAAAAACGACGACCAAAAGCGGTGAGACCGCCACAAAAAAGCCGGCTGCAAAGAAGAAAAGCACTGCTTCAGCCACAAAAAAAACCACAGCTGCTTCAAAGCCAAAACCGGCTCCAGCGAAAAAACGCCCGACCGTCAAAAAAAGCGTCACATCAGCCTCTCTCCCTCAGCTCAGTCAAGAAGAAAGAGCCGAACAGACCAGGATTGCAGCTTACTATCGATGGCAACAGCGAAATATGGAGCATGGCTGCGATGTTCAGGACTGGCTTGATGCTGAAAATGAATTGGCACTATAGGAACTTCTGGCCCACCATATCAAGTTTAAGACACAAGCGATTCATACTGAATTGCTTGTGTCTTCTCATTGTGCAGTAAATCCGATATCTATGACTCTGATCAAAAACCTGTTTGCGAGCGTTTCAATCTTTTTTGCCGGAGTATGGCTTGTCATACGCATCGTGCTGGAATATTTTGGCTTTATCAGTGATGGTAACGACCGGACAACCGGCATTAAAGACCTGAGAGACGAGTATAAAAAAGTAGACTACCGCTGAAACTCAGGAACCGGAATATCACGAAAAAAGCTCAGTCCGGAGTTATGACAATAGTCAGTTCCACAACACGCCCCGGCTCGGAAAGGCTGTTAGCAGCAGGCTTCTGGTTAATCACCGTGTTAGGAACAAGAATAGAAGAGTACTCATAGAGCACATTGCCGGTATTGAGTCCGGCATCGACAATATCCTGCCTCGCATCATTCAAGAGAAGACCCAGAACATTGGGAACAGCTATTTTGGCAGCGACAGGGCTCTCCTCAAGCTTCCCGACAATCAGCGAAACCGAAGAGCCGAAACTCACGACCGTCGAGGGCGGCAGTGACTGACCTAAAACCTTGCCATCCTCAAGAGGATCATAGACAACCTGCTCCTGTACATCCCTGAGCGTCATATCGAAACGCGAGAGGGTCTGGCGGACCTCATCAAGAGGCTTACCGTAAAAGTCGGGAATGGTAAACTCCGGTTTTTCGCGTTTATTGACGACAAGATACACCGTTCTGCCAGGCTTGACGGTACTGCCGGCACCTGGTCGCTGCGCGATAACCATATTCGAGTCAATATCGCGAATATAGCTCACATTGAAGCTTTTGCCTGCCGACAGATCTGATTTTCTCAACGCCCGTACTGCATCGTCGTACTGCATTTTCTGAACATCAGGCACCAGAACCGACGTCCCGTGAGCAGTATAGGATGGCATAACAACCTTATCTATAAAAAGCACCACAGCCAACAGCAGCACCAATAAAACGGCCACCATTACTGCAGCTTTCTTCATCATGGTATTCATATGCAGAGTAGTCCCCTCAAATCGTTCTCATTAATGTTGACGCTTCATCACAAAGTCGACAAGAAGCTCCAGGGATCTGCGAGCTTCGGAATCATCAAAAACCTCAAGTGCCGCAGTCGCTTTTGATGCAAATCCTTCCGCAACCTCTGAAGAATATTCCAGTCCCCCGCTTTTTCGAACAAAATCCATCACCTCCCCGCTTTTCATAGCACGTTTCTTCGAACTCTTGAGAATTGAACGAATTCTTTTCTGCTCGGAACGTTCAGCCTGGCCAAGCGCATAGATGAGCGGAAGTGTGATTTTTTTATCCTGAATATCTATTCCGAGCTGTTTACCGGTTTTATTTGAATCCCCGGTATAATCAAGCAGATCGTCGCGGATCTGAAAAGCAAGCCCGAGAAACTCACCGTAATTCCTGAGCGCTTCGATCTTTTCCTCATCATCAGTCACGCTCGCCCCCCCCATTGCGCATGAAGTCGACAGTAACGAGGCGGTTTTATCAGAAATAACCTTGAGATAATCCTCTTCGGAAATATCGAGGCTTCGTGTTTTCTGAATCTGCAGAATCTCACCCTCGCTCATCCTGCGCACTGCATCCGACACCATATGGAGCGATCGGTAATCTTTATGATCAAGAGAATAAAGCAGACCCTTGGAAAGCATGTAGTCACCGATGAGTACGGCGATCTTATTTTTCCACACGGCATTGATCGAAGCCAATCCCCGTCTCATCTCAGCCCCGTCAACCACATCATCGTGTACGAGTGTTGCCGAGTGAAGCAACTCGACCATTATCGCCGCCCTGTAAGAGGCGTCTGCTACGCCGCCGCACACTTTGGCGCCGAGCATGACCAGAAGCGGGCGAACCTGCTTGCCCTGCTGCTTGAGAATGTAGCGCATAACCTTGTCAATCAGGCTGTTATCACTTTTCAGCGCAACTTTATAGCGCTGACGAAAGGTTTCGAGCTCCTGAGAGACCGATACGGTTACCTCTTTAATATCCACAGTTTCCTTTGCTTTATAATCAGCGTTGTTCCGGCCTGGTGCAGTAAGGACGTACCGGCATAAAGAAAAATTTTAGAAAAGTATACATTTCTCAGCCCAAAAAAAATATCCATTCCGTGAATGTTCTGCATGAAAAGCGATCTCCTGCATTTTACAGCTATACGCGCTTCCGTTAAAAACAATTTGCTCACAAAGCGTATCTTTTTTACTATGTATCGATTCAGGCATGCCATCCTGAAAACGTTCACAGAACTCAGCCAACGATCATGAAGTATAGTAAAGGTCATGAAACACCCGGCATCAGCAGATGGCTCTGCGCGGTGGTGCTTGTCTGCATGCAGTGCCTTGCTTCTCCTTTGCTATGGGCCGCCCCACCTTCATTGTTCGGCATTCAGCCCCCGGCGCATGAATCGAAGCTGGGGCTTCAGGGAGCGATCGGAACAGGCGGTGACGGTTCGGGTTTTGCAATAAACTACGGCTACTCGTTTTCCGATACCTTTTCCACAGCAGCGCAGGTCAGTATGACTGACAACAGCGATCAAAGCTATATCAGAGGAGACGTCGCGGCAAAACTTGCCTCGATCGGCAACAGCACGATCAACGCTTATGCCGGAGCTTCGACCATGGGTTCAGGTTCATCGTGTCTGCATTCCGGAATCTGGGCGCACATCTATACCGCCATTCCGCTCTATATCGTCGGAGGAGTGGCTGTCAGTGCTCAGGATTTCAATCTGGGCCATCGGCAAAGCAGTCTCATCACAGGAATTGAGCTGCCTGTAGCCGTCAACCTGGGATTTTCTCTTCTCAAACAGACTCCGCTTTCCTCTGATGCCTATCATCACTACGCGACCGGCCTTATCGTCTTTTTTTAACGACAGGAATCTTCCCGATACAACGCAGACCTTTTTTCAATGACTATTGAATCAGAGTCATCCAGACCAAAATCACCTGCATCACAACTCATGGATGAACAGGTTTCCGTTGAATCCGAAGAACGGGCTTTGGTACAACACGAAACAGACAACGAAACAGAAAGCCCGGATGAAGTCGAAATGCACTTCATAGACCATCTCGACGAACTCCGCCAGCGCCTCATCAGAAGCGGCATAGCGCTGCTTGTCATTACCGGCCTGTGTGCGCTTTATTCTGATGTACTGGTCAACAACATTCTGATCGCACCGCTCAAAAACAGCAGTGATACCATTGTCCTTCAGAATCTGGTCCCCTACGGACAAATCTCTCTCTACCTCCAGGTCGTCTTCTTCTCGGGCTTTATCCTCTCCTTCCCCTACACGGCATGGCAGATATGGCAGTTTGTCGTTCCTGGACTCAAAGATATTGAAAAAAGTGCGTCACGTTTTGCCATCCTTTTCATCTCTCTCTCCTTTTTTGCAGGAATAGCCTTCGGATACTTTGTGTTTCTTCCGGTATCACTGACCTTTTTTGCCGGTTTCGGCACGCCTCTGATCGAAAACAATATCGCCGTCCAGGACTATATCAGCTTCTTCGTCGGTGCGCTTCTGACTGCCGGACTTGTCTTTGAACTCCCCTTCATCTCCTACGTCCTTTCAAAAATCGGTCTGCTCACGCCGGCATTCATGAAATTCTATCGAAAGCATGCGATCGTAGCCCTTCTGATAATTGCGGCACTGGTAACACCCTCGACCGACCTTGTTACACAGCTGGTCATTGCTGTTCCCATGATCCTGCTCTATGAGATCAGTATCTGGATTTCAGGATATGTCAACCGTAACAACACAGCACTGAAATAAACCGATGATCAACCACCGCATTGCCTCCCCGGGAATGAGCTTTCCAACCGCTCCTGGCCGAACGCTGCAGGCAAACCCCCTGGGGGATCCATGTGACAGGACAGTTCCAGTCTTCCTTCCTCCGTCATATGACGGCAGAAAACGCTTTCCGGTTATCTATCTGCTGTCGGGATTCGCCAGTACAGGCGCAAGCTTTCTCAATTTCCGCTTCGGACGAAAAACCGTCCCGCAGCAGATGGAGGAACTCATGAGGGGGGGAAGCATGAAAGAGACAATTCTCGTCATGCCTGACTGCATGACGCGTTACGGGGGCTCACAGTACGTCGATTCAGCGGCAACAGGGGCCTATGAAACCTATCTGACCCATGAGCTCGTCAATTTTATTGACAGCACCTTCAAAACCCTTCCTGAAAAAAAACACCGGGCGATCGCAGGCAAATCATCAGGAGGATTTGGCGCACTGAGATTATCGATGCGGCATCCCGACAAGTTCCATGCTACCGCATGCCACAGCGGTGACATGCATTTCGACCTGAGCTACCGATCAATGTTTCCCTCGGCGGCAAAAGTGCTGGAAAAACACGATGGGAGCATCAAGGGTTTTTTTCATGCATGGGAAAAGGCAGATAAAAAACCCGGAAGCGAATTTCCGCTCATCGACATCATGGCCATGGCCGCATGCTATTCACCCGATCCGGCAAAGCAAGCACCGGAAAACATGCGCCTGCCTTTCAATCCCTACACTTGCGACATCATCGAAGAGATCTGGCAGGAATGGTTAGCATTTGATCCGCTCCTCATGCTCGAAAAGCCATCCTTTGCAGATGCCCTCAAAAATCTTGAGCTTCTTTACCTCGACTGCGGCTCCCTGGACGAATACAACCTGCAGTTCGGCCATCGTAAATTTTCTGCCCGTGCTAAAGAACTCGGCATCAAACACATCTATCAGGAATTTCCCGACACCCACGCTGACACATCCTATCGCTACAGTGTCTCACTACCCATGATCGCCAACGCTATCAGAGAGCATCCCTGACGATCAATTCATAGACCTGACGCGTTCGGCTTTTGAGCTGATCAAATGTTCCGCTGTTGTCGATAACGTAGTCTGCACGCCTGACAAGTTCTTCCTGAGGCCACTGGGCATTGATACGGCGGATAATATCTTCCCGGGAAGCGCCGCCTCTTTGCAGGGCACGCTGAATCCTCAATTCCCTGTCGGCCGTCACGACGACGATACAGTCAAGAAGTGTATCGCCCCCAGACTCAAACAATATAGCGGCTTCCTTGACAAGAACGTTGATGCCTTTTCGACGGGCATCATCGACAGCAGACTGAAAAACGCTGTAAACTGCAGGATGGATCAACCGGTTCAGCTTCTGAAGCAGGCTCGCATCGGCAAATACCCTGCGGGCAATCGCCGGACGATCAAGCCAGAGGACTCCATCGGCACGCATCTGATAGACCTCATTGCCGAAAAGACGCCGAATCCCCTCGATAATTACCGGATCGGTTACCTGAAGCTGCCTGGCAACGCTATCTGCCTCAAAAATCTCACAGCCATATTCTGCAAGAATCCTGCAGACAGTGCTCTTGCCGCTGCCAAGTCCGCCGGTCACGCCAACAAGCAAAGGGCGGTTATTCATCGCCCCTCTCCACTGCTCTTCTGTTCGAGATTGCGCCTGACTTGCTGAAGCACATTTTTCCACAAAAGCGGATCATTCTGGTAACGACGGGTAAGCTGATTGAATTGATTGATCGACAACTCATGATTGCCGAGCAGCGAATCGAGCGTATCGAAATCCAGATAGGCAACCTGTTCGGACGACGGCTCATCTACCCCACTCTGTACGAGATAATCGGCATAAAATCCCGCAAAATGCAGATCCGCCTCATCAAGAGCACGATCAGCGCTCTCTGAACACCCGAAACAAAAAAGAAGAGCCGTCAAAGAAAGGCTGTGCAAAAAAAACCGGATGACCTTCATCAATAAAAATTTCCCGCGTTGAATGAATAAAGACAGAACGTAAAACAAAGAGATTTTTCAAAAAAATCATCTGAAAAGAAACTAAATCATTCTCTTCACAGTTTAAAGAAACAATTCTTGCAGACGCTCTCCCTTTAAACAAACCCAAAACCGATCTATCAAACCATGGCATACCAACAACCTTCGCTACCATACGCTGAAAACGCTCTTGAACCCTATATTTCAGCCAACACCATCAGCTTCCACTACGGAAAGCATCATGCAACATATGTCAAGAAGTTCAATGAAATGGTTGCAGGCACACCATTAGACCAGCAAAGTATAGAAGAGGTCGTTAAAACTGTTGCCGGAGATGCCTCCAAGGCCGGTATTTTCAATAACGGCGCACAGGCATGGAACCACAGCTTTTACTGGAACTGTCTCTCTCCCGACGGCGGAGGAAAACCATCGGGAAGCCTCGCCGACAAGATCGACCAGGATTTCGGCAGTTATGACACGTTCCGTGAAGAACTCGCCAATGCAGCTGCGACTCAGTTTGGAAGCGGATGGGCCTGGCTTGTCCTCGATAACGGAACGCTCAAAGTGACCAAAACCGCCAATGCACAGACCCCTGTCACTGAAGGCATGACCCCCATCCTCACTATTGATGTGTGGGAGCACGCCTACTACCTTGACTACCAGAACAGGCGCCCTGATTATGTGGCCAGTCTGATTGACAATCTTGTCAACTGGGACTTCGCAACCAGCAACTTCGAAGCTGCCGGTGCGTAACAACAACGCCTGACGGTCTGTAAAAAAGGGGAAAGCACAGAGCTTTCCCCTTTTTTTTAATGAACTGCCTCTTCCCCTCTCGCGCCTACATCCAGGGAAGGATGCCAACCCTGTCAAGATTGACAACCCTTGCTTTTTCAGGAACACGGTACCTGATAGTGAACCCTTCCGGATTAAGCTGCCGTTCATCATAGACAATAACCATCTCGTGCGCACCGTTGCCCTCAAGGCGCTGGTCATAGAGCGCCAACTCGATCTCTCTCGGAAGGGTCACTGAAGCTCCTGCCACCCTGCTGGTCATGAATCTCCTGAAATGCATCTCGATAACAAGCCGCTCTGAGCGGTCATATACCTGAAGCGCCTCTATTGTTTTTGTCAGAGGGTCAACAAGCACCTCCTGTTTACCTGAAGCAGTCCTGATCGTGTAACTGACCTTACCCGCTCCGGTTTTCACTGATTCGATCGCACGCAGAGGCTCCTGAAGCCTGACCACCCCAAAAAGAGCATCTGAAAGAAACTCATAACCGGAACGCATCCCGAGAATCTTCTCCATATTGTCGGGAGTATTGCGTCCGACGAGCAATCTGTTGTTGAGCATATCGTGAACGAACAGAGAATCGGTCCGGAAAAGCATATCGGCAACAGGCCAGCCGAGAATACCCGCGCTGATGATAATACGCATATCTTCCGAGCGCTTAAGCTGAATATTACTGTAGACCCGTTCCTGCCTCCGGGGGGTCTTTATCCAGATATCTGCATACCCGTCAAGAGAATGAAGTGCAGAGGAAGAAATCGCCACCTCACGGTATAACAGGGCCAGTTCAGGGGTCAGACCTGCCGATTCGGAAGGCCAATCCTGCTCGGTAACGGTCCTGAATTCAGCGCAACCGGCCAGAAAGCTAATACATATCACCACAAAAAAAGTTCTTATCTGGTTCATCTCGACTACATGATTATATCTTCAACAACAGCAAAACAGACGTTACTCAAAAAACATCCCGGCTATAGCTATGGACGGGACCGGGCGCATCGAAAGCACTTACTGGCCCGGTGTCAAATAATATGGCGAATAATCCTTTTTCAATAACGCTCTAAGCGTTGTTTTTTTATTTTACGCTAAGCAAGACACGTATAATTGTCACGACACGTCACACGCGCTATGCACGAACTCTATCTGAAACCCGGTGAACACCGGCGCCTTTTCAAAGGGCACCTCTGGTCGTTCAGCAACGAACTGCAATCTCTTCCTCGCGACATTGCCGCAGGTGAAACGGTGCAGCTCTTCACCTATGATAAAAAACTGGTCGGGACCGGATTTTACAACCCTCAATCGCTCATAGCAGTCCGACTGCTTTCAAGAAAAAGGGAACTGCCGAACGAAATTTTTTTCAGGAGAAAAATCGAGGAAGCCAATACCCTGCGAAAGAAGATCTATCCGCTTCATGAAACCAATGCGTATCGCCTTGTTCATGGCGAATCCGACGGCCTGCCTGGCCTGATTATCGACCGGTTTGACAACGCCTGCGTCATTCAATCTTTTTCAGCAGGCATGGACCTCCATCTTCCGCTGATCTGTGACGTTTTGACATCGATCTTTCAGCCATCGTCCATCATCATCAGAAACGAATCTGTCCTGAGAGAACTTGAAGGCATCCCTCTTTACAAAAAAATCGTCCTTGGCTCAGAAACCGATGCTCAACCGATCATATACGATACAGGCATCCGCTACAAAACGCACCTTTTCGAAGGTCATAAAACAGGCTTTTTTCTCGATCAGCGTGAGAACCGCCGCATGATCCGAAAACTTGCCGCAAACGCTGACACGCTCGACGTTTTCAGCAGTGACGGAGGCTTCGGGCTCAATGCACTCCATGGCGGAGCTTCGGCTCTTACCATGGTCGATGTCTCCGTCGATGCACTGGCAAGGGCAGAGGAAAACGCCAGGCTCAACAACTTCGGCAACTGTTGCGCGCTTCAGGGCGACGCCTTCGATGTCATGAAAAATCTGATCAAAGAAGGCAAAAGCTACGATCTTGTCATTCTCGATCCGCCAAGTTTCACGAAAAGCCGCAAAAACCTCCCGACAGCACTACAGGCATATAAAAAGCTCAATAAACTCGGTCTGCAGCTGGTCAAAGACGGCGGCTTTCTTGCAACGGCATCCTGTTCAAGGCACGCTTCTGAAAGCGATTTTCTCCATGCCATACAACAGGCATCCCAACCGCTCGGCAAGCATCTCAGAATGATCTGTAAAAACTCGCAGCCTGCAGATCATCCAGTACTGCTGTCCATGCCGGAAACAAGCTACCTCAAATTTGCCTGTTTCTATGTCACGAACACGTAAGAAATGCCAGGAGAAAAACGATCACATCTCTTTGATCATGCGATAGACCTCCGCCCAGGACTCTGCTCGTGGGGCATTGATCTCACGATTGGTACTGTTGGCAAAACAGATGGTCTGGTGACCGGCCTCTCGAAGCTGAATGACATTTTCCGGACTGTCTTCAATGTAGATATCGGCACCGACAGCTGATTTTTCCTTCATAAAGCAGAGATCCCAGTATGGAATACCGTGCCTGTCGAGCCATGCGACAGTCTGCTGTACCGCCGATGCGTGCGAATAGTGAATAAAAAGACGATGTGTAATGATACGAATACGGTAGCCCTCATCGGAGAGGCGACGAAGATACTTCCGCGCTCCGGGAATCATCGCCATTGTACGAAACAGCTCCCGCTGATGCAGCGCAAAACGGTGCAGACTGTCGTACCGGGTTCCCGTAACCCCCCACTCTTTCAAACCATATGAAACCTCCGTCGTCAAGGATTCAACCGGCAGCTCAAACCACTCGGCGGCTATGTGTCGCATACGTCCGTAAAAATCGGCACAGACGCCGTCAAGGTCAACGCCGATAACCGGTTTCTGCACGTTATTCATCTCTTGCATGATCAATCTCCAGTAGTATCTCAAGCCCGTATCACGAACGATTCCCCCGCAAAGCTAACCGCAGCAATACGACAAACAATCGAATGCAGTTCAATAGAGCGCCCGATCAAAAACTCTGCGATGCTTCAAGGTTACCGTGTGATCCTCGCCCAGGTACTTGAAAATCGCAATACAGGCTTTTCGCGAACCATCATCATCATAGTACCTGTTCTCCTTTATTACCTTGATAAATCCGTCCAGAGCGGCATTAAAATCCTGCGCCTGCAATTGAAGAAGAGCTGCTGCATATCGATCCCGAACATGGTCCTCGGGAAGTTCATCAATCTTTTTAACGAGCATCGAAACAAGCTCCCTGACCGATCCGGCAAATTCAGCGTATTCCGACTCCCCTTCGAGCCTCCCGATGAGCTTGCCCGCCTCAGTCGGCTTTGTAAACAGCGTAAGCCTTACCAGCAAGGCCGTTGCCTCGATATTGTCCGGCTCGTTGAGCAAAACCTCCTCAAGAATGGAGATCGCCTGCTGTTGCTTGCCCTGTTGGCCCAATCCCCTGGCAAGCCTGATCTCACCGGTATAGGGGCTTGGCAATGCTTTGCGTAGCCACTGCTCAATCTGGGCTTCAGGAAGGGCTCCTGTAAATTCATCGGCAACCTTTCCGTCAATAAACAGCTTGACGTTGGGAATGCTCCTGATATTGAATTTTTGCGCAACTGCCGGATGTTCTTCCGTATTGATTTTGACAAGCACAACCTTGCCATTGAATCGTGCGACAACGCTTTCAAGAACAGGGGCAAGCATACGGCATGGGCCACACCATTCCGCCCAGAAATCAACAAGAACCGCAATGTCATGACTTTGCTCAAGAACATCACAGCTAAAATCAAACTGTTCGTTATCCATGAAACACAATAAATAATCGTTAACAATACTTCGCCGGACGCCCGTCAATGAGACTGAAAGGTACCGGCCTTTTCAACCGCGGGGGCTGGAATAAAACTGCAGAAAAATACACTTTTACCAAGTAAATACTTGACAGAAATGAAATCTTTAATGATCTGTGCAAGTTTTCTATTTTGAATATGTATGTCAGTTCATACGTTCAAGGAACACTGTTTGATATGGAGAACAAGAGCATATGCTCAGCATAGAAAACCTTCATGTATCGATCAATGGAGCCCCCGTTCTGCAAGGGATCAATCTTCGGATAGGCAAGGGTGAAACCGTTATACTCTTTGGACCTAACGGATCGGGAAAGACCACGCTTCTCTATACCATCATGGGTATAGGCAATTACACTGTCACAAAAGGCTCGATAGTCTATAAAGGAACCGATATCACCGACCTTCCCCCCTTCGAGAGGGCCCGGCTCGGAATCGGGATGTCAATGCAGCGACCCCCGTCGATTCACGGCCTGAAAACACGGGAACTTGTCACCATGTGCGCAGCAGAAAGAGAAGTCGATGTCGAAAAACTTGCCGAAAAAGTAAATATGCAAAACTTTCTCGACCGCGACATCAATCTTGGGTTCTCAGGCGGAGAGATCAAACGTTCCGAAATCCTGCAACTGATGGCGCAGAAGCCGGAACTTGTGCTCTTTGATGAGCCTGAATCCGGCGTCGATGTTGAAAATATGGCCCTTGTAGGAGCAATGGCTCGAGAACTGCTTGAAGGGAGCTCTGAACCTGACGAATCCCACAGCATGATAACCCTCGCCAAAAAAAGAGTCACATCTGGACTGATCATCACCCATACAGGCTATATTCTCGACTACATCACCGCTGACAGGGGCCATGTTCTTTACAACGGAACGTTATGTTGCTCTGACAATCCAAAACGCATTCTGGACCATCTGCACAGGTTCGGATATAAGGAGTGTATCCGATGTCTTACTCAATGACCTCACCGAGGCTCCTATCATGAAAGTAGATCTGTCGAAATACGAATTTACCGGGCACAACAGTCCGGAAGTCGAAGACCTGACCCGACTGGATAACAATGAAAAGAAAAGCATGAGAATGGCCGGGTTCGATGCCAACGAGCAAAACCGAAGCGCATCGTTTGTTCAGATCGATCACAACCATGCCTTCTGCAAGTCGTACGATCCCGGGGTTGAAATACTGCCCATAGGGCTTGCCATGAAAATCCACGAAGGCCTTGCCGACTATCAATGGAAACTGCTCAAACCGGGAAAAGACGAATTTACAAGAATGGCATCAGACAATCCGCATGGCGGATATGTCATAAGGGTTAAAAAAGGAGCCCGCCTCAACAACCCCATCCAGTCATGCCTGATGATGCATGCAGAAGATGTCGGCCAGAACGTACACAACATCATTATCATTGAAGAAGGCGCTGAAGCACATATCCTCTCAGGCTGCACGACCTCTCAGGCAGATCAGTCCGCCGCACATATTGGTATATCGGAATATTACATTGAAAAAAACGCCCGTCTCACCTTCACCATGGTCCATAACTGGGGCGAACATGTCGAAGTGAGGCCCCGATCTGCAGGAGAGGTTGATGCGGGAGGCGTTTTTCTCAGTAACTATATCAGTCTCAAACCGGTTAAAAACCTTCAGATGTACCCGTCAGTCGCCATGAAAGGTGCAGGTTCAGTCTCGCGGTTCAACTCTATCATCGTCGCCACTGAAGGGAGCTTTATGGATGTAGGCAACAAGGTCATTCTCGATGCGCCGGAGACTCGCACTGAAATAATCTCCCATGCTATAGCATCCGGAGGGCACATTATCGCACGCGGCCACATACAGGCAAACTGTGCGCCATCGAAAGGACATCTTGAGTGCCAGGGACTGCTCCTCAAAAACGGAATCATTCAGGCAATTCCTGAACTCGACGGTCGGGCCGAAGGCGTTGAACTCTCGCACGAAGCCGCCGTGGGCAAACTCGCAAAAGAAGAACTCGAGTATCTGATGATAAGAGGCCTGGATGAACAGGCCGCCGGGTCGGCTATCATTCGGGGATTTCTGAATATCGATATCATGGGACTCCCTTCCGAATTGCAATCAGAAATTGACAAAGCCATCGCTGAAACAGAAAAAAGCATGTTCTAATGAAATCACTCCTTGCACTCCTCCCGATCATTTTTCTGGGAGCCCAGACAAGTTTTGCTGAAACACAAACCGCTCAGGCGATAACTCAGGATTTTATGCCCCTGCAGTTCAATCAGGAAACATCAGCTGGCTGCAGCTGGGAAAATACCGGCTGCATCACCATCAGAATACCCAACTTGAGAAATGCCGACGGTCTGCTCGGCGTTGCCCTCTTCAGCTCCGATAAAGGCTTTCCGGAAAATTCCGACAAAGCCTTTGCCCTGACCGGTATGAAACTCAACCAGGCCAAGCCGGAAATTGTTCTGAAAAACATACCTTACGGGACCTATGCAGTGTGCGTTCTTCATGACGAAAACGCCAATATGGAAATGGATAAAAACTGGATTGGTATTCCGAAAGAGGGTTTCGGAGCGTCAAACAACCCGAAAATATCGATGGGGCCGCCCGAATTTGAAGAATCTAACTTTGTGCTCGATAGCCAAAGCATGGATCTGGTCATCGACATAAATTATTTCTGACAACTTTTTCACCACCCGGAAACACAACATGAACGAAACAGGAAAAAAATTGGCAATAGCGGGGCTCTTATGCCTTTCAACGCTTGGCGCCTGCAGCCCCACCGTCAAAGTGGAAGCACCGGACAAACCGATCGTCATCAACATGAACATCAAAATCGATCATGAAATCCGCGTCAAGGTCGACAGAGAACTTGACGACCTCCTTGATACCAAAAAAGGACTTTTTTAAACGGAGAATACCATGTACAGTACTATGCACAATTGTTTGCGTCTAAGTCGAAAAACATCAGTCCTTGTGCTGATCATCATCCTGAGCATCTCCTCTGCAGCGTTTGCTCTTGACCTCGAAACCGCCCGTTCACAAGGTCTTGCAGGTGAAACCGATAGCGGACTGCTTGCCAAACCACCCGGAGCCGATAATGCGGCAGTCCCCCTCATCACGACCGTGAACGCTCAGCGTGAGGCCGAGTATACCAGAATTGCCGCACAGAACTCGATCACTTCCGAGGTCGTCGGAAAAATGATGTTTGAAAAAATCTTCACGAAACTCCCTTCAGGCACATGGGTTCGCGTCAATGGAAGCTGGTCCAGGAAATAGCATGCGTGAATACAGGAGCCCGGTATGAAATGGCTCATACGAACACTTCTCGCCCTCCTGCTCCTGCTGTGCACTGTTGCAGCAGGAGCATGGATAGCCTCCCCCTGGCTGATACAGCGTGCAGTATCAGATGTTGCCCGATCGTCAAACCTCACTATTGACATTGACAGTCCAGGAATTGAGTCGACAGGGGCACTGGGCTTTAAAAACCTGACGATCACTCAGACCAACAACACGCCTTATACCCTGAAAATCGAACGAGGGCACATCCACTGGCATACTCCGGGGCGATCACTCGTATCGGCAATTTCGACAATCTTCAACGATACCCTGAAAGTAGATCTCTCGATCGAAGCCTCCTTGATTGCACTGCATCTCCCGCACCAGGACCTTACCTATAACGACAGCTCCATACAGTCGAATGTGTCCGTAAGGGTCTCGCGTTCTGCAAAAGGCCAATGGTTTCTGAGCCCTGAAGCATTGACGTACCCTATCCAGCAGGCATCTCTTCGCAAAAGCACACTGCAGCTTGAACAGATCGATTACCCGTTATCGCTGACGATGGACACCAACCGCCAACCGCCGACAGGGCAGCTCAGGATAGGCTCTGTTGCCAGCAGCGGTTCAAAAGCACCAATACGAAATTTCACAGCAAGCATTGCGCTGAATCCCGATATCCTGAGTTCCGGAAAGATCACGCTAACTGATTGCTCGCTCGATATCTTTGAATGGAAAGCCTCAACCCCGATCATCACCTATGACAGGGAGACAAAAAAAACCGCATTCACTCTCGAACTGCAGCAAATCGCACTTGAAGAGCTCCCCGGTCTCAACGACCCCAAAAAGCCTCTGGCAAAGGGGATCGCCAGCGGCAATATTCCTGTCGCAATACAAGATAGCGTCATCAGCATTCACAATGCGACCATCAGATCACAACCCGGCAGCCGTTTTATTTACTCTTCGTCAGAAGGTGACCCGCTTGCTGAAATCAACCTCAGCCGACGCGCTCCTGAAACGATCAGTCATCTGAACGCGACGATAACGCTCCAGGGGCCGCTCGCCTCTCTCGAAGCGATTGCACTATCAGATGTTTCCGGCACCATCCTTGGCGGCAAGATCAGCATAGCAACAGCCCGCTATGATCTTTCACAGAAGAAAAGCCACTTTAACGTATCCCTGCAGAATATTGCGTTACGTCACGTACTGGAACTCAAGGGAGATTTTTCAGGATCATTCAACGCTGCGATGAGCGGAAATCTGCCGGTCGAACTGTCGCCGGAAGGATTTTCGATCACCAATGGCCGTCTCTCTTCTGCAGGCACTGCAGATATTACCCATACCCCCAAACACGATCCGCAACAAGCGATGGACCCCGAACTTTTCGGTACGCAGAACATGGCGGTCAACTACAACCTTTCAGGTATGCGTCTTGGTATCGAGCGCACAACATCGGGAGAATTCACCATGGATTTTGCCATCGACAAGCTCGTTCGCCGCAAAGGAACCGATGCCAAAACACTCCTGAATACAGAAGGCACTCTGGGTATAGGCAAGGATCAAAAAAACCCGGCGATCATATCAATAGACAATTTCAAGGCAGGCTTTCTCGGAGGAAGTATCGGAGTGGAACATGTACTCTATGATATGAAAGATCATCGTGCAGACTTTATTCTTGCTATCGAAGGCATACGTATTCAGGACCTGATCACCCTTCAGGGTCTCACAAAAGTCTCTACCACCGGCAGTGTAGCAGGAAATCTGCCCATATCGATCGATGGCCCTCTCTTTGAGGTCCGTCAGGGAGCCATGAACGCAGAACAAAACGGCACCATTATCTACTCTGCGTCTGAAGAGGAACTGCTGGCTGCTCATCAAAGTCTTAAAACCACCTACGCAGCCCTCTCCGATTTTCATTATACAGAGCTGAAAGCGGCAATCAATATCGAACCTGACGGATCTTCCCTGCTGCAACTGCAGCTCAAGGGATACAATCCAGCATTCCAGAACGGCCGACCGGTGCATCTGAACCTCAATGTCGAACAGAACCTCCTCGACCTCCTGAGAAGTCTGACCATTTCAACCAATGTCGAACAGGCTATCTCGGAAAAAGCTCTGCAGCGCCAGGCACAATAACAAATCAGACTTCAGGAAAAACAATGACTGTTTATGTGTATTATGAAGGCAGCTCCAACACCAAAAACCAGGAACTGATTGCGTGAAACGAGCTCTGCTCTGGCTGCTTATACCTCTTTTCCTCTATGGCGCAGCCCCACTGGACAAACGGTTGTATGAAGAGTTCTTCTCGTCACAATCAGCAAAACAGAACGCCACTGATCCACCTGAGCGTGATGAAGAACAACTCATGCTCTTCGGTCCGGATATGGAAAAGGACAAAACGTCCAATGATCATCGGAAGAATGCCGGGAAGGAAGATACCGCCGATGAAAAAGACAGCCCTCTCCTTCTCGCCTGGACAGGAGCCGGCAGTCCGGGGCAGCAATCATTATTCAGCTTCAGCGACAAAGTATCAATTGAGGGTACCCGCAGGGACCTGGTGTGGTGGTTCCGTTTAACAACACAATCCGATCCCCCTTTTGCTCTCTGGCAGATCGCCGAACGGCCATTTCCGAAATCCATCGACCGTTGGGATGATACCGGACTCGTGCTCGCAAGCGGCCCGGTAGTCAACCAGGCCGGCCTCGGAGCCGGAAAGCTTTTTCAGATTGATCTCAGTCAATACCTGCCACCACTGCAAACGTCCTCGTCACCTCAGCTAAAAGCCTATTACGTTCGGGTTGTCAGCCTGGACTGGAGGGCCCGGCCCATCTGGCCAGCATCAAACACGATCGTGCTCTATTACGGCACATTCTCCCCTCGATAGCCCTGATCATGTTCCGAAGCAGGAAGAATAACATCAAAACAGGAGGGGCAATGAAATGGCATGTACTGATCGAAAAAGAGATCATCAATATTTTTCGCTCTACTGAACAGCTCATCCGGATGGTTGATGACAGTGCGCTTGACTGAAAACCCTCCAGCGGATCAAACTTGATGACGACTGCACAACTTCTGATGCACGTATCAACAGCGTGCGGCGTTGCTATCAGGAATTTCATCAGAGGAGAACCAGGCAGACCAGAAGACCTTTCGACAAACCAGCTCAGCCTTGAAGAAATGCTCCCTCCCGCAGAAAAAAATGCCTGCTGTCGAATCGGTCGAAGAAGCACTGCAACTGCTTGCAGAAGAAAGAAAAATGGCCTTAACCTCTCTTGCTCTTTGCCGCGAAGACGAACCTGAATCCAGGCAGACACCTGCGTTATGGGATCCGGAACCGCTACCGCTCGGCCTCAGGCTTTTACAGATGACAGCGCACCTCAATCAGCACAAAACCCAGCTTTTCTACTACCTGAAACTGATGGGAAACGCTTTTTCTACAAGAACGTTGTACGGAATCTGACGTCTCAGGCAATGCTATTTTCTACATCTATGTCGCTTTTGTGAATAAAAACACACAAGCGTAGAGAATGGCATTGGCATATGCAGCCCAGAAAAAACGCTATCCCGCAACAAAAAAAAGACTTACGCATAACAACGCACCTCTGGCACAACAATTGCAAAATATTTCATAAGAACAGCAGTTTCCGATCATTCAGACAAGAGGTGCCATGAACAGTGTAGAAACAAGATACGGTCAACTCAAAAGTGTAGAGTTCAGATCATTGTACTCAAACGGAAAAACTGACGGCTGCATGGTTTCTGAAAAAAATGTGCTCATGACACCCTTCGGAACCCTTGTACCGCTTTATGAAACAGAAGACATGGGTAGACGCTCTGTCAAACCGGTTTACTTCTACAAGGATGGCTCGTTGAAATCGCTTCCATTGCAGAGCACAACCGCCATCAGCACTTCGATTGGAGAGATTCCCGCTGAGCTCATAACATTTCATAAGAACGGCTCTCTAAAAAGAATTTTTCCCCTCGACGGCAAGCTCAGCGGATTCTGGTCTTGGCAGAACGAACTCTCGCTTGCCCGGGAGATTACCATCACAACTCCTGCCGGAGAACTGACAGCAAAATTTATTGCAGTCCAGTTCTACGAAAACGGAGCTCTGAAAAGCCTCACCCTTTGGCCGGGACAACGGGTGACTCTGACCACGCCTTATGGAGAACAGGAGGTACGAAAAGGAATCGCCTTCTATGAAAACGGACAAATCAGGTCTTTTGAACCCTTAAAAAGAATGGAAATTCCGACCCCTATCGGTGTCATAACTGCATACGATAATGAACCCAATGGTATCCATGGGGACCTGAATTCGGTGCAACTCGACAAAAACGGTCTTGTGAGCGCATTGAGCACGATCGACAATGAAATAGCCATCACCTTCCCGGACAACAATGTGGTCACCTGCAAACCGGGTGTCAAGAACAATGTCTGCGGGGACGAACGCAAAGTCAGTGTTCCGATGAAAGTCCGGTTCGAGAACAATTGCATCATTATCAACGACGGTGCACCTTTTGAGCTTTCGCGCCACTCATTCACCGTAAAAAAACACAACCTGACAACACAACCGCCATCATACTCCTGTGCCGGCTGATCCGGAAGCAGAAGAAGAGCCCGCAAGCCATCCGGTTGAAAATGCAGCCTGAAGATTAAAACCTCCAACCTCACCGGCGTAGTCAAGGATTTCACCGCACAGAAACAGATCCCTGCAGATCCTTGACTCCATGGTTTTAGCATTGACCTGCCCCAAAGCAATACCGCCCGCTGATACCTCTCCGGCATCAAGAGGAATCGCTTTAACTTCCCCAAACGAAAAACTTTGAAGGGTTCGTTGAAGCCTACAGCGGGCATTTTTTGTCAGACTGCCCCAGCCGATATCGCCCTCTATTGCGGCCTGCTTGAGCACGAGAGGAATCATTCCTGACGGGATTGCCGACTGCAACTGAAGAAATTTACGTATCAACTGCTTACCATGAGCTGATGCGTGTCGCAGAAGCATTTCCTGCATATCTTCGGCGGAAAAATCAGGAAAAAAATTCACCAGAGCCTCTCCTCCGCTCTGGCGCCCCATCAGATCGGCAGCATCTCGAGACAAAGAAAAACAGGCCGGCCCGGAAAGCCCCTTATGGGTCAGAAGAACGTCCCCTTTTCGCGAGACCGTTTCTGAAGGCGTTCGAAATGACAGCTGCACATCTCGCAAAGCCACCCCTGACAATGCTGCAGCGACAGGATGGCGAAGAAAAAAAGGCGCAAGTGAGGGTGACGACGGCACAAGATCGTGCCCGAATGATGCCGCAATATGCAATCCATCACCGGTTGTTCCGGTATGACGATACGACACCCCTCCCGTGGCCAGGACAAGGCGACTGCTAAAAAAATCCGACATTTTCGTATGAATACAAAACACACCATTCTGCCGTAGACAAGAGCGGACTCGAGTACCTGTCACAACATCAACCGATGCGTCACGAAGTTCCGCCTCGATAGCTGCCAGCACATCGCAAGCGCGGCCGGAAACAGGAAAAACCTTCCCATCATCACGAACGGCAGTTGGAACACTTCGTTTCCGTAACATCCGACGCAGGTCATCATTGGTGAAAGCATACAGCGCCGGCCGGAGAAAACGTTGCTCCGATTTCCTGAAAAAGCCTTGCACAAGCATCTCCCCGACCGCTCCATCATGGGTCACGTTGCACTTGCCCCCGCCTGAAATCCTGATCTTCGCCCCCGGGCGCGCATTACGTTCAAGAACGACTATCCGGAAATCACTGTCGACAATTGAGCGCTCGCGTGCTTTACGCCTTGCGGCAAGAGCGGCCAGCAAACCTGCTGCTCCGCCGCCGATAATAAGAATATCGGCACGATGTCGTTCCGAAATAGTGTTCATTGCGTGTTCAATTGGCATTTGAGTTTCTATCGAATTCAGCGACCCTTGAGAGTCTTGACTCTCATGCCATCTTCAAGATCATTGGTCGGATGGACAACAACAAGATCCCCCTCCCGAACCCCATCGATCACTTCGGCTTCATAGGCCCCTCTCCGCCCGATAGTGACCGGCTGCACAATAGCCCTGCCGCGACGTACCGTAAACACCTCCCAGTCCTCGTCGCCACGAAAAAGACTGCTGACAGGAACCTGCAAAACATTGTCTCCCCGCCAGAGAACAATGTCGGCCTGTACCCGGTAATTATCTCCCAGCCTCCTCTCCGGCTCATCGAGGTCAATAATAATATTTACCCGCTTCTCCTCAATCCCGAGAGAGGAAATTTTGGTTACCGCTGCAGGCTCGATAAAGCGCACACGACCCTGAAGAGCAGATCCACCGCCCCACTCCTCGATAACGACCTGCATACCCGGAGCGACCTTGACCGCATCTGATGAAAGCACATCTATCACCAGTTCGATATCATGGGCATTGCCAATTTCGACCAGAGGCGTCCCTGCCGCAATGATGCGCTCACTCTTTTCAAGTATCTTCAGAACAAGACCGTCACGGGGAGAACGCACTTCGAAAAAAGAGCCCTCAAGCGCAGAATCAACAACTGCTCGAGCAGCATCAACATCAAACCGGGATGAACGGGTCGTCATCGTGGCAGCACTGTACTCTTTGGCAAGCATATCCCTGGTGGCTTTGACCTCTTCATACTCCTCTTTCGACACCGCTCCCTGCTCAAAAAGAACAGTATAACGATCATATTTCCGACGGGCCTGTTCAAGATCAACCTTTACCTGTCGCTCTCGAGCACCGGCAGCTCCCAGAGCAGCTTCCGAAGAACGCATTGCGGCCTCGGCCCTTGTGTACTCACGGGTATTGAGCGATGGAGGGGTGATGCGGGCTACAACGGCATTGCTTGTAACAGAGTCTCCTTCGTCCAGGAGAATCCTCTCAAGCCTGCCATTCACCGGCGATGATATCGTAAAACGCTCCTTTACCCTGCTCCTGCCCTCTCCTTCAAGCCTCACCGTCAATACTCCTCGCCGAACGATTTCGGTATCAACCGGCAATGGAGCCGGCATCATCAGGATGAACAGGATAGCGATGACGACAACCGTCACCCCGGCAACAATTTTCTGTGTTGTAGAAAGTTTCATAGTACCAGTATAGCAAATTTAGCAGCCTGTGACATACTCGTGTAACCACCTGACGTTGCGACGTCGTCTACTCCCTTGTTTTCAATACAGCGATCAGATCAAGCCTGTTGAGGCGAAAACGGACCATAAGGCTTGACACGACAGCAACCATGACAATAACAGCCAGAGCAAAAATAAAATTGACGCTACTGAAAATCACAGGCATCCTGTAGAGTTCCGAACTCAACCCCAGAGCAAGCATAACAGAAAGCACAATACCGATAAGAAATCCTGCCGGTATGGCCACGATTGTCAGAATCGCCTGTTCACCCAGAAGAATCAGCGCGATCTCCCGCCGCGTCATACCGAGCACTCGAAGACTCGACAACTCCCTTGAGCGTTCAGAAAGTGAAATTCTCGCCCCGTTGTACACGACTGCAAAAGCGAGCACTGCGGCAAATAAGGTCAGAATGACGGTTGACGTCGTCATACTGCGTGCAATAAGCTCTTCAAAACTTTTCTGCATCGCTTTCAGCATAGACGTGCCGCCCACTCCCGGCATCTGCTTCAGCTTCGAGAAAAGAGCATCGGCCTCTTTCCCGTCGATCGTGAGATAAGAGCCGCTCACCAACCCGGGAGACCTGGTCATCATATCAAGCTCATCCAGGCGCATATAGGCAGACAGGCCAAGCAGTTCGTCAATAGTCCCCGCCACCGGCACCCTGGCGGTATGACGTTTTCCCTGCAGAAACTCAACCGTCAAGGTATCTCCGGGCGAGACCCCCAGAATACCGGCAAGAGTCGTCGTCAGAAGAAGACCGTTCTCAGGCAGAGAATAGCTTCTGTTTCGAGCATCAACCAGTCTCCTCAACCCATCAACATGCTGAAGGCCCGTGATACTCTGCCGGCGTGATCGGTGCGCAAAACGTAAACGCGCCGGTTCATCACGATAATACTCCTGCTGAAGCACCCCTGTGAGTGATGCCAGATCATTGCTTACCGAACGTGGCCGGGACTCGTTAAACAAAACAGTCAGGTCCTCCCGATGTTTTTGGCTGAACTCCACCAGCAATATGTGATTGACTGCGTCATAACTATAGCGCCCGGCAATCAGAATAGCCACAGCAAACGCAATCATGAGCACAGAGAGAGCCGCTTTCCAGGGTCGCCGTTCAAGATTACGGACGATGATGCGCACAGGAACGGAAATTTTCTTCTGAAACGCCTGCCGGTCAAGGACCCCGGGCTTATAGACCACAGGCGCATCCGGACGCATCGCTTCGGCAGGAGGAAGAGCGACAGACTGTCTGACAGCACCCATCGCACCGGCAACTGCGGCCCCAAGACTGAGCAGTACCGAAAGAGCGACCTCCCGTAGCCTGAACGAGTAGAGAAGTTCGGAAAAATTGTAAAAAGCCGCATAGATCCCGGTCAGCTGAACGCCAAGCCATGCCCCTAACCCGGTTCCGGCAAGAGCACCAACGACGACCGGCACCATTGCAAAACCAAGATAGTGCAGACCAATCTCCTCATTGGTATAACCCACGGCTTTTAAAACCGCGATCTGATCCCTCTCTGTGCTTACCAGACGACGCAGAACAATATTGAGCAGAAAGATTGCAACGGCAAGAAAGATCGTCGGAAGAACAGTAATCTGAATCCCGAGCTGTTTGATCTCGTCCGAGATAAAGCGATCTGATAACTGCTCGCCTCTCCCGTAAGCACCAAGAGAACCATAGCGACTGAAAAGTTGATCAAGCCGCTGAATAACATCTTTTTCCGAGGCTCCGTGAGTGAGTGAGAGAGAGAGATCATTGAATGCTCCAGTCATGTCGAGCGATGCATCCATAGCATCGCGCCCCATCCAGAAAACACCAAAACGCCGATTATCGGGAAAAAATGCACCTGGCTGAACTTCATAGATATACTCCGGCGAAAGCCCTTTTCCAACAATCCGAAGTTCTTTCCACCGTCCATTGATAACGGCGCCAACACTGTCTCCCAACTTGAGACCATTGGCATCCATAAAGGTCTCGCTGGCAATGACCTCCTCCGGATGCCCCTGACGGATATAGCGCCCCTCTCGCAGAAAAACATCATTGAGCACCTGCCGTCGTTTCTCAGGTATCGAAACCAGCCTTCCGCTGGCAGGCTCATCAAGCCCGGCCACATCGAGCGTCACATCGGCAATGATACGTGTGCGTACGGCTGCAACGCCATCGATAGTGCGCACAAGATCGATCATGGACGAAGGCGCACGCTTGACCTGCATGAACACATCGGCGAAACGGTACTGGCTGTAATAGGTCTGCTTTGAAAGCCTCAGCGAGTACTCGACACTGCTCATCGAAACAAAAACCGAAATACCGCACGCGACCACTGCTGCTACGGCCAGCATCTGACCTTTCATATGCAGCAGTTCCCTGAGCAGTTTACGATTGAGAGGCTTCATGATAGCGCTACCAGGTCAGTTCTGAAGGGGAAAGTTTGTTTTCGTTACACCTTACCTCGATAATCCCTCCACTTCTCAGACGGATCACCCTGTCAGCCATCCCTGCAATTGATGCATTATGGGTGATCACAAGCGTCGTGGTCCCAAGCTCCCTGTTGACTTTTTCAATAACCTCAAGGACAAGCTTTCCTGTCTCGTAATCAAGTGCGCCGGTCGGTTCATCACATAAAAGAAGCTCCGGACGTTTTGCCACAGCCCGGGCAATTGCGACCCGTTGCTGTTCCCCGCCTGAAAGCTGTGAAGGGAAATGATGCATCCGGTCGCCAAGCCCGACAAGCCTGAGTGCCTCTTCAGGAGCCATGGGATCGGAAGCGATATCGGTCACCAGCTGAACGTTCTCCAGCGCAGTCAGACTGGAAATGAGATTGTAAAACTGAAAAACAAATCCGATAGACTCCCTGCGGTAGGCAGTAAGCGCATCGTCCGACGCTGAGGTCATCTCACGTCCGTGAAAAAAAAGCTTTCCTGTCGAGGGGGTATCCAGCCCGCCAATGATGTTCAGCAGCGTGGATTTGCCACTGCCAGAGGTACCCAGAAGCACGACAAGTTCTCCGCTATAGAAATCGGCCGACACATTCTTCAAGGCATCAACCTTCACCTCCCCCATCGTATAGGTCTTGCTGATCTCCGTTACACGAAGAACAACACCATCCTCGCGCCATGATGGCTTCGGGCTCCCTGATATCCTTTTTTGTTCATTCATATCAACACCATCCCCCATTTCCTGAAATAGAGCGCACATACGGCCACACACCCGATACTCCTTATCCATATTCCGGTTACCCAACGATCAGAAAGAGAGCCTGGTAGCGGCATCAAGAGGCATGCGTGATAACCGTATTTGATATTACCATAATAAAATACTATTTATTTATCAGATGGTCAGAAGCTCCCCCCCCAATACGTATAGCCCGACACCCAGGAACCGGATCATGAACATCCCTCTTCTCAATGAGATCAGACAGCCGAGAGTGTTGTGGAATTCTCTCCTGATCTTTACCCCTCTGATAGCCATCATCGCTCTTATGAGCGTGCTAATGTACTCGCAAGACAAAGCATTTCATCTGCTGGAAATCAAGGCTGTCGCAAAAAAAGCCATGTCGGATAAAGATCAGTGCCTGTCGAATCAGACGGTCAATATCATCAATGACCTGAGGTTCGTTGCCGACCAGATAACATATTCCGATCTTATCAACAAACCGGACGAACAGAAAAACAGGCAACTCGAACAGACCTTGATCAGCCTTGCCAATGCGAAGAAAAACTATGACCAGCTCCGGTTTATCGACAACAACGGCATGGAAATCCTGCGCATCAATTTCGACAGGAATAAGGGCGCCTGGAGTGTCAGCAAAGAATTGCTGCAAAACAAGCGCGATCGCTATTATTTCCAGAAAGCAATCATGCTCAAGCCTTATGCTCTTTACGTCTCTCCTTTCGATCTCAATATTGAGAACAATGCTGTTGAGCAGCCGATCAAACCGACACTTCGTTTTGCCATGCCGGTGGCAGGCCCTAACGGCAAAATAAAAGGAATCGCGATCATCAACTACCTCGGCAATGAACTGATTGACAGATTTTCCGAATACGGAGGCCCGCGCAACAACAGCCTGATGCTCGTCAATCCTGAAGGATACTTTCTCTACGGATCTCCTGATGACAACAACTGGGGATTTATGTATCACGATGCACATACTAAAAAAACCTTCGCAGACTATTTCCCCGCTGAATGGAAGACAATCCGGGACAATGAAGAGGGCCAGTTCATTACCTCTGACGGTCTGTTTACATTCAGAAAAATCTATCCGATACCGCAGGACGCCGGCACAAATGCCCAGAAATATTTCTGGACAACCATCACCCATATTCCAGATGAAGAACTCCGCAATCTTCTGCCGGGAGCATCAAGCTATATACTGTTTACTGCAATCACCAGCCTCATCATACTCACAATATCGCTCCTCCTGATGGTTAAGTCTGAACGAAACCGGAGATCTCGCAAAGCTCTGGAAAATCTGCACGATGAGCTCCAGGCACTCTACGAACACTCTCCAAACCACATTATCATCTGCACACCTGAAGGTGAACTGCAAATGGCAAACAAGGCCGCCTCAGACTTTCACGGACTCTCTTCCGATACCATCAGGGGGAAAAGATTCAAAGATTTGCTGCCTTCCTCTGTAGCCGATGCCATTATCAAAAACTTACACCAGGTCGCCACAACACGCAAACCGGCAGTCATCCTTGACCGCATCAGAAAAGACGGAACAGTCTATTCATTTCAAAGCGTCGTTTTCCCGATCTCAGCTGAAGGTGAAAAACCGTTTAAACTCGGCATTTCAAGTATCGATCTCACAAAACGTGAAAATGCATTGATTCAACTCCAGGAAAGCCAACGCAAACTGCAGGCGCTTCTTTCAAATCTTCCGGGCATGGCATATCGATGTCTCAATACCCCGGAATGGCCTATGGAATTTGTCAGCGATGGCGCTTTTGCTTTGACAGGTTACCGTCCACAGGAACTCACCGATATCGTCAACCGTCTTTCATTCAGCCACCTCATTGCCAGCAAAGATTGCCTGCGATTATGGCAGGAGGTTCAGGATGCATTACAGAAAAAACAACCCTTCAGTCTCCGCTACGAACTGATCCAGAAAACAGGAAAACAAATTCATGTCCATGAACAGGGCTGCGGAGTATACGATCGTTCAGGAAATCTTATCGCCCTGGAAGGATTTATCATGAACATTACAGATCAGGTTCTCTTCCAGAAGCAAATTCAGGAAAAAGAAGCCCGGTTCAGAACACTTTTTGAAGGAGCCCCCGATGCCATTTTTCTTGCAGATTGTTCAACAGGTATTATTACCGGAGTCAACCGCAAAGCCTCGGAACTTCTGGGAAAGGAACTGCCTGAAATTGTAGGCAAACATTTCACGACACTGCATTGGCCGGATGAGCGGCACATCGCCGAAGCAGCCTTCATTGCCGCTCGGCAAATCGCATCGACAGCAGACGCCACAAGCCGGCCGCAGCAATTCAACGTTCTGCACAAAAGCGGCAGAAAAATCCCTGTTGAGATCATCTCTCAGAAAATTCAACTGGGCAACAGAGAAATATTCTACGGCACATTCCGCGACATAACCCTTCGCAGACAAGCAGAAGAAGCCCTTCAGGCAAAAACACTTCTGCTCGAAACGGTCACAGGATCCCTGCCTGCCTATATATCCATGAAAGACCGCAACCTACGCTATACCTATGCAAACAGTTATGCGCTGAATAAATTTGACCTCACACCCGAAGAGGTCAAAGGCAAGTGCGACGCAGACCTCTTTCCTCATCAGCTTGCAACGCTCTACAGTGCTGATGACCGTGAAGTGCTGGAAACAACGACTCCTCTGATCAACAAGGAGGAGGAACTCGCACTACCCGATGGGACAGTCATTCCTGTCCTGACCAATAAAACGCCGCTGATCAGCAATAATACAGTTAAAGGAATCGTCTGCGTTTCAATGGACCGCACAGAACAGAAAAAAGTAGAAGAAAAAACCAAAACGCTTCAAACGCAGCTCCACAACAGTCAAAAAATGGAAACTCTGGGAACGCTTTCCGGCGGCATAGCCCACGATTTCAACAATATTTTAACCCCTATCATCGGCTTTACCGAGATAGCTATCCGATCGCTGCCATCGGAAAGCGAGACAATAAAAGACCTCGATACGGTACTGAGAGCGGCACGAAGAGCAAAAAAGCTTGTTCAACAGATGCTCACCTTCAGCAGAAAGGATCCTCCAAGGCTCGTCATTCAACCCCTGTCGCCTATCGTTGAAGAATCACTCGATCTCATGCAACCAAGTATTCCTGAAAAGGTATCACGTGAAATCGATATCGAACCATTCCAGGAAATGGTCCTTTGCGATGCTGCTCAGATAGAGCAGGTCATCATCAACCTCTGTACCAATGCCCTGCAGGCAATGGATAAGGAGAACGGGACACTGCGGATCAGCCTGAAAAAAAAGAAGATCACAAACAAAAATATCGTCATGTGCGGTGCCATTGAACCGGATAAAGACTATGCGCTCTTCACGGTCGGTGATAGCGGCAGGGGCATGAGCGAAGAAGAACGAAAAAAAATGTTCGACCCGTTTTTCACAACCAAACCGGCGGGAAAAGGAACCGGACTCGGACTATCGGTCGTCTACGGCATCATTGAGGAGCACAATGGCGCAATATCGGTACAGACACGCAAAGGATCAGGCTCGGAGATAACAATCTATATCCCGCTTCTGGAAGACACAGAACAACCGGAAAAAACGCTATCATCATTACGATCTAATAAATCAAAATCGATATGATCATGAAACAGATACTTGTCATTGACGATGAGCCAGACATTCTGAGACTGATCAGGAAAATTCTCGAAAATCAGGGTGGATATTCGGTTACGACAGTTGAAAAAGGCAAAAAGGCCGAAGAAATGATCGAAACAACAAAATTCGATCTTGTCATCACCGACATCATCATGCCTGAAATCGAAGGTATGGAAATTATTTTTTTTCTGAAAAAACACTCTCCCACAACAAAAATCCTGGCGATATCGGGAGGAGGAAAACTTTCGCCTGACGGTTATCTGACGATCGCAAGTACCGCCGGCGCTCATAGCGTTCTTCAAAAGCCGTTTGAAACACAGGAACTCTTAAGAGAGGTCGAACAGCTGCTGTATCACTGACACAACGCTGACGTGACAATGAACTGCGGGGCTCCACGCGTTCAGCACTTCAATGAAATAAGGCTGTTCAGCGTTGAGCGGCTGCTGAAGACCTGAAACCGATCATCGTTATGAAACGTAAAACCGTTATCTGCTGGTTCCGTCAGGACCTGCGACTTGAAGACAATCCGGCTCTCTTTGTGGCAGCGGAAGAAGGATACGTACTGCCAGTCTATATCCTTGACGACTCATCTCCCGGCACCTGGCAGATGGGTAGCGCCACTCGCTGCTGGCTGCACCATTCGCTCGTCAGCCTCAACAGATCATTTGACGGAAAACTTGGCATTTTCAGAGGAGAACCCCTTGAAATACTCAAAACCCTTGCCCGTCAACATAAGGCTGAAAAGATAGTCTGGAACCGCTGTTATGAGCCCTGGCGCATGAAAAGAGACCAGGGTATCAAGGCAACACTGCAGGCTGAAGGGATTGAGGTATCAAGCTTCAACGGCTCACTGCTTTGGGAACCACATGAAGTATTGAAACAAAACAAAACCCCCTACAGAGTCTTTACCCCTTTTTTCAGAAGAGGCTGTCTCAATGCTTTGCCTCCGCGCACACCTCTACCCGCACCGCAGCGCATGCTGATGGCCGATACTATTGATAACAGCATCTCGGTTCAGGACCTGAACCTTCTTCCGTCAATACCATGGGATTCGCAACTGATATCGCATTGGAGCGTTGGCGAAAACAGTGCCCGCCAAAGCCTCCTTCGGTTCCTTGACCAGGGTCTGAACGGCTATAAAGAAGGACGGGATTTTCCGGGGCAAAACCATGTTTCGCGACTCTCACCAGCACTTCATTTTGGAGAACTCTCCCCTAATACCGTCTGGTATGAAGCAAAACGATGCGGATCAGGCCAGGATCTCGATCATTTTCTCAGCGAACTCGGGTGGCGCGAGTTTGCATATACGCTGCTGTATCACAACCATGACATGCCTGAAAAAAACCTTCAATCGGCATTCGATGCCTTCCCCTGGGTGCACAACGATGAAACGCTCATCCGCTGGCAGCAGGGAATGACAGGCTATCCTCTTGTCGATGCAGGTATGAGAGAACTCTGGCAAACCGGCTATATGCACAATCGGGTCCGTATGATCACAGGATCATTTCTGGTCAAAAACCTTCTTCTGCACTGGCATTACGGACAACAATGGTTCCATGACTGCCTTTTGGATGCCGACCTCGCCAATAACAGTGCCGGCTGGCAATGGATTTCGGGATGCGGTGTCGATGCCGCTCCCTATTTTCGCGTCTTCAATCCCGTCAGACAAGGAGAAAAATTCGATCCGGACGGAACCTATACCCTCCGCTTTGTGCCGGAACTCGCCAAACTGCCAAAAAAATATCTCTTCAACCCGTGGGAAGCCCCGAAAAATATCCTTCAGGAAGCCGGCATAACGCTCGGGAAAACCTATCCTGAACCCATAGTCGATCTTGCCATCTCAAGAAACAGAGCACTTTCAGCCTATGCCTCGATCAGGAAAAAGAAGATTCAGGAAAAATAAAACACCTCTACCAAATATCACAAAGATTTTATTTATCAAAAATACCACTAATATTTGCACAAGCATCCAAACTCAGTTCATCAAGTGAGAAAAACCCTTAAAAACCATCAGACCATTCATCGATCCTCTGGCATCAGCGTCTCCATCGATCGATTTTCCTGAACGCATCGAATCGTCTCTGATCCGATCAAGCAGATCAGCTGCCCGCCGCTGAACAAAGGAATCAAGACCCCTGACACTCTACAAAACATGACGGTTTTGATAATTGATATGATCTGGTCTTCGCAAGAAACAAGAGAGAGCCATTGTGAGAATCAACATCAATACAGTGCGCATTGAAAGATGGTTATTGCCGTTTACCTGTGAAGCCATCATGGCCATACAGGGGAAAAGCAGGAGGATAGAAGTTCCGGGCAGACTTTTTTAGGCTTGCATAATTCTGGAATAGTTACCATCATATAGCCTGTTGCACTGGCATGCTCAAGCCAAGAGCTCATGGTTGAGCCACAAATAATAACCGTTGATACGTCATCTCAATCCGCTTTCTGGAGCTCATGACCGCTTTTCTCAAAAAGACCCTTGCACTTCTGGCAACATCGGCATTCCTGACCGCGATGATCTTTCTCGGTCTTGGCTATATTGTCTCATGGCCTGCTGCATCTCCCGAAAAAGCCGATGTCATTATTGTTCTTGGCGGTGATGACGGACTAAGAGTCAGCAAGGGGGCAGAACTGTACCATGCCGGCTTCGCAGATGATCTTCTGCTGACAGGCCTTGACAGCCGCTACTACCGTCCTGGAAAACTGAACTGGAGAGAACGAAAGTTGATCTCGCTAGGGATCCCCGGCGAAGCGATCCATGTTGACATCGTATCGACATCCACATGGGAAGAAGCAGCAAATACGCTTTCGGCTATGAATAAAAACGGCTGGCAACGAGCTCTGGTGATCAGTGATCCCCCTCACATGCTGCGTCTTCAGCACACCTGGACGAAAGTATTCACAGGATCATCCAAACGCTTTGTGCTCATCGCGACCAAACCGGAATGGTGGCATCCCCTACTCTGGTGGAACAACGAAACCGGCTCCCGTTTCGTACTCAGCGAGATCAAAAAAAATCTCTACTACGCTGTCATGTATTATTGAGACTGGTAACTGGTAACTGGTAACTGGTAACTGGTAACTGGTAACTGGTAACTGGTAACTGGTAACTGGTAACTGGTAACTGGTAACTGGTAACAAAATTATCGCCAAAGGGAGGACATAATCAAGAAATAATTCATTTATTCTCTTGATATTACGCAGTACCTTCCAATATCGGCCGCCCACTAAAACATCGCATGATCGCCGAGTTCCTGGCCGGAAAGTCCTTCCTTCAGAGCACGTGTATAAAAATCCCTGAGCGTATCGCTGCCGTAAGAAGGAGTCATGTCAGCATCATATTTTCCGGTATGGGGATTGAGCACAAGCATCGATTCCGAACAGTAGTACTTTCCGATCCTGGCAAACTCTGCTTTATCTTCAAGTTTCGGGAAAATCTTTGACAGGAAGCTCAACACAGGAATAATCACATCGAACATCCTGATCGGCATATTTTTGAATTTCGGTTCCCGTCCAAGCAGCTCAAAAAGCATTTCACCCTGCTCTCTTGCTGAAATGGCTTTCCCCGGGCCTCCGATCGGAAGAATCCTGTTCTGCTTCGAGGCGTCTTCAAGACAATCAGCCATAAAGCGGGCCAGATCAGCCTCACTGATAGGCTTGCAGGCCGTCAGTTCACCGTTGCCGAACATCACATACGGCTTACCCTTCCTGACAGCCTCAACCTGCCCTGCTATAGACTTGAAAAACGCAGTCGGTCGAACGATGGAATAGATCAGACCGGAGCGCTGAAGTTCTTCTTCAAACTTCAGTTTTGCCCGCTGAAACTCAAGCAGTGGTTTCTGGACGCAGATAGCCGAAAGAAGAACAAATTGAGATGCTCCTGCAAGAAGAGCGGCGTCAAGGACATTGCGAGTAGCCTGGTAGTCGATATTCCACGCATCTTTGACGCCACCCGTCCTGGAGGTCAGACATGAAACGACAACATCGAAATGCTCTCCGCAAATCCCCTGCTTCACCAGAGAATCAGGATTGCTTACATCACCGAAACGAACCTCGGAACCCTTGAGTTCGCGACGAGTCTCATCTGCCGTTGTCGATGCACCGACGCCTGAACGCTCACGCGAAAAACTCACGACATCATATCCCCGGGCCACCAGTTCTCGAACGACGAATTTGCCGATATAGCCTGTAGCCCCGACGACAAAAACGCGTTTCGGTTGTGCTGCAGACGAGATTTCAGAAGAAGATTGAGCGCTCACTGATCATTCTGTTTATGGATTGACTGAAAAACGGTTGAGACTCCGCTGCCTGATATGAGGGTAAAAAAACGCAGATGAATATACAAATAATTCAACGCGGCTTATAGCTGCGCCCGGGATACCGTTTCATGGATGCTTTTGTTACATTGTAGAAAAGATATTCAAATCAGCATCGTTCAACCCCTACATAAACAAGCTCCCAGGAGGCCGGGTTATGAATATCCCTTTCGATACCAGCAACATCCAGCTCTATGATATAGTCCTCATGATCATGGGCACGCTGCTTTTTATTGCCTGCCTCATCATTTTTGTCATCCAGTCGATTCAGACAAAGGTGTCAAAGACTCTCATTGCATTCTTTGCACTGTCAATCATTATGGTCGGATTCCCTGCTATCACAAAAATTCAGGTTGGAGAGCAATTCACGCTGGAAAAACAACTGAGAAAAACAGCTGAAATAATAGCAGCAGGCAATACAAAACCGGCAACCATTAAAGAGTTCCGTACAACCCTTGCCAGCATGGAAAAAAGCGGCAGCCCCATAGAAGATCCGGAACTGCTGACAAGCATTGCGCGCGCCCAGTATGAGATCGGAGAGGTAGATATGGCTAAAACCTACACACAGCAGGCACTGGAGATCAACAGCAGCTATTTGCCTGCCCTTCAACTTCAGAATATAACAGTACAGCACGACCGAAAAAGCGATTCACTGGCAACAAGCCTGGAACGGGCAGCAGCTCCAGACGCATCTGCAGCTGACAGCGCCAATGTGAAAGCAATCATCAGCATGATCAACAAAGAATCCGTCAAACTCTCAAATCCGGAATTGCTCAAACGGGCTGCTGCCTTTGAAAGTGAAACCGGCAATCGCGAAGAAGCATCTCTCCTGCTTAAAAGAAGCAAAACACTCGAAAGCATCGAACGGTAAGCTCAGAGCTCCCGCCCCTCTTCCATCACCCGCTGATAATACGAATGACTGGTATACAGCGCTGCTGCAGGATTGTGAGCCAGAACTCTGTCTTTGACGATCAAGGTCGTGACAAGAGCCTCGGAATGCTTGCTGAACAGCGCGTCATGACCAACGCACAAACCAATCACAACATTGAGTTCAGACCTCCACTCGTTAAGCCTCTTTGCCTGCAGCAGAGGATTGCAGAGCGCCTCGAAACAATCCGGCTTTATTTTCAGTGCATCCTCGATACCAATCCCTGATTTATCAACGGATCCCACTTTACAAAGCACCGCATAGGGCTGAAAACCGTTTTTTTTCAGAATTTTGGAAAACGCCCTGGTTTCATCAATCAAACCAACGCACGTAGCAAGCCCGATTCTGATAGCTCCTATACGCCGGGCAAACGCAAGGACCTCTTCGACACGTGTCAGTTTCCCGTAGTACAGCCCTTCAACTTCAGCTGCGGCCCGTGCTGTAACGGCATCCTTATCATCTCCGCAATACCGCTGAATCACACCTTCAATCTCATCCTGCCCGACTGCCTCGCCCTGGCAGAATTCAGGAAACCGGCTCTCCTGACGATAACAATTCAACGTCCCGCAGGACGTACAACTTAGCTCAGGATCTGCTTTTTTATCACTTCTGCTGTCAGCGTTCATAGACATTATAATTTCGTTCAAAAAACAATAATAATCCTCCCTGTTGACAAGTTCAACAGAAAGCCATGCCCTTACGCATAACCTGCAATGTAAGGGATCAGTCTGTAATGACGAACAAAAACGCGGGCCAGACATTGTATGAATGACACCACGGCATAAAACATCAAGACTGCATGTTTACGATTGCAGAGCAAATAGCGTACTTTATCAGAAAACAAAAAAAGACGGCACAAGGCAAACACTTTTGGCGTGCCGTCTATCTCCGGGGCACATCTATTAATTGTTGTGAGCGAGCTGAAGACAAGGCGGACGGAGCGCAGAAGCCGGAGTCCCGACAAGTCGGGATGAGGATTTCGAGCACCGACCAACGACCTATTCGGGTCGCGCAACAAATCAATAGAGGTGCCCTCCGATCATCCTCAAGAACGCCAACATGGTGCAAAATGATTGTCCGGTCAGATCCGACAGGATTTCCCCTGTGACTGGTCGCTGATGAACCGGCAGCACCGTTTTTGTTAGTCAGAGATGGACAATGTTTCGGATTTATCGGATTCTGTATCGTTCGGCAAGAGCATCTACGCAATCACCTCATTCGAACTCGGCTGAGAAAAAATTGATTGCGGCATACCCGCCGCTGCAACGGCTTGTCGAAAGAGAACCGCTTTGCCTTGCTTTGTCAGCACACAACAATTTTTGAAGGATCGTTTGAAGCCGATTCTGCGTTTGTTTGGACATACGGATATCTATCCCAGCCAATTTCTGCAGGAAATTGCCACTGAAGCCACCGATAACATCAAATGTTCCGATCATGAAAAGTCTTGTTTTTGTCTATAACTCAAACAGCGGTCCGATCAGCGGCCTGCTTGATATCGGTCACAAAATCCTGAGCCCGGAAACCTACCAGTGCAGCCTCTGCGACCTGACTCACGATGCTTTTGCTGAAAAAGAGGGGTGGAGAGAGTTCCGAAAAAACATTGGAGTGCCAATGGAGTTCCTGCACAAAGACGAGTTCGAAAAAAAATATGACAGAACCGCCATCTATCCGGTTATTTTCAGGAAAAAAGAGGATCTTGAAGTCCTTATGAGCAAAGAGGATATCGATAAATTGAAAAACCTTGACGAGCTGATCGAAGCAGTCAAAAAAGCCTTACCTGAAACAACATAAACCATACCTGTCAGAGAGGGTCAACAAGAGACTCTAACCACCAGGAAAACTCCGGCGTTCTTTTATTGGCAGGGAACTCCGGAGAGCGTCTCGACCAGAAAATCCATAAACGCGCCTACTGAAGCGATATTGACCTTTTCATCCGGAGAGTGGGGGTATCGAATGGTCGGTCCTAAAGAAATCATATCGAGTTCAGGGTACGTTGCCCCTATAATTCCGCATTCCAGACCTGCATGAACAGCCTGAATAGCAGGATTTTCACCAAACATCTTCCAATAGATTTCCCGCATGCGTTGCAGCATAGCCGACTCAGGATTCGGTTTCCATCCAGGATATCCTCCATCGAAGAGCGTACTGGCTCCTGCGAGTTCAAAACAGCTTCTTATCATCGATTCCAGATCATCACGAGCTGAATCCACGGAACTTCGAAGCAGACATTCAACGCAAATCAATCCATTTTTGGATCTGACGACAGCAAGATTATTGGATGTCTCAACCAGACCAGGCATCTCATCGCTCATTCGCATCACACCGTTCGGACAGGCATAAAGCGCTTTAAGCAGCCTCCCGGCAACACCATTCTCAACCACCCTGTCCGGAAGCGTGGCAGGAAACACATCAATTCTGAGCGACGGATCAGCGGTCGTCAACTCCCGCCGCATATCAGCAGCCAGGCAAGCAAGCCCCTCCACGAAACACTCAGCATTCGAGGAGGGAACAGCGACCGTTGCATTCGATTCTCGGGGAATTGCATTGCGAAGGCTACCTCCGTCGATCGAGGCCAACAGCATATCATGACATGTATATCCGGTAGAGAGCAGGCGGGTCAGGATCTTGTTTGCATTGCCGCGCCCAAGTGCAATATCCATGCCACTGTGACCGCCTCTCAAACCGCCCACACTGATCGTGAACCCAGTGTGTCCATCCGGGACGGCCTGCTCTTCGTAGCTGAACCTCATCGTTGCATCGAGGCCGCCAGCGCAACCGATACACAGCTCTCCCTCATTTTCCGAATCCAGGTTGAGAAGAATGCTGCCCCTGAGCACACCGGATTTCAGTCCGAATGCACCGGTCATACCGCTCTCTTCGTTACTGGTAAAGAGCGCTTCAAGAGGGCCATGACGCATTTCCGTCGATTCCAGCACAGCCATGATCGCTGCAACGCCAATGCCGTTATCGGCTCCGAGCGTCGTTCCCCTTGCCCGCACCCATTGACCATCGACAATGGGTTCAATAGGATCTTTGTCAAAATCGTGAACCGTACCACTGTTTTTCTGGGGAACCATATCAACATGAGCCTGAAGAATAACGCCCTTCCGATCAGCCATGCCGGATGTCGCCGGTTTACGGATAAGAACGTTACCCGACTCGTCAACAATCGTTTCCAATCCAAGAGACTGCCCGAAACCAGCAATAAATCTCCGGACTTTCTCCTCGTTGCCTGAAGGACGGGCTATCCGGGTCAGGCCGTAAAAATGTTTCCATACCGCCTGGGGCTCTAAGGAAAGAATATCATCATTCATCTCTCATACACTCCCTGAAAACAAAAAAATTGTTGAACGTTTTGACTCTTTTTCTTCAATCAAGTATAGTATATTTATAATGATAACAACAGGCATCATCAACACTCATCTCACTTCAGATATGGCAAACAACAATGGCGTCTTTCAGGACCTTTTCAACGCAGTAGGCACCCCGGTACAGAACGTTGCAGACTCAGTCGGTGATGGAGTCACCTCAGCCACATCGCTTGTCCAGAACTGTGCCGATCTTTGCGGAACGATCATTACCAGCTCGGCAAACACAGCCATTGAGCTCATCCAGAACATCGCTTCGAGCATCTCATCGGCGATCACTCCGAAGCAGTAACCGGCTTTCGACATGAAAAAACCACCTCTGCCGAACAACGCAAGGTGGTTTTTTTGGTCAAACCTCAATCACGAAACCGGACTTGCCGGCATAAAACTAATCTGTCGCATGACGGTCTTTGAAAACAACTCCAGGCTTCACCTCATTCCAGAGGGCTTTAAATTTAGCACTCTCCGCTTCCTGAAAGCTGACCGAACCGCAAAGCAGCCATGAACCGGAATGTTTCTCAGGGTCATCACCCTGCGTATTTCCCATATGCCGAAGATCGGCTACCGTACCATCTTCCCGACGAATAACCTGCCAGACCCCTATGATATAACGATGTGAATCAGCAACCACGACATTGAGCACTTCCTCGACCTGAGCCAGATTGCTATCACCACTGATCTCTATCCCTGCATAAGCATAAGCCACGGCGTTGCATTCGTCGAGCACAAAACGAAGAAACTTGTTGCGAATCATGTGATGCAGTTCCAGATCGTCAAGCAGGTAAATAAACTGCTCTCCGTTTTCTGCAACCCCCGAAATCGATCGAGGCAGACTACCGTACTCGTCGGCAAGATCGACGTACCAGTCAGAATATTCCTCGAAAAGGTCACGAAGAAGACCATATGATGCATTATGTTCCATAACTGATCGTGATAAATTCATTATTGAAAATCTTTGAGAAGATAACGATATACCCCTTGATTCCTGCCCGAAAAGCAGCGATGAAACCAATGCATCAGGGCTGATGCCTCAAAGAAAATTTCTCTTCCAGTATTGCAGAGACCTCTTCCCTGCTGAGCGTCACCTCCTCAGCCAGCTCTTGGGTAACCGACTTGAAACAATCCCCGTTGAGAACCAGTTTTCCTCCGGGAGTCTGCAGAACGACGATCAGCGATTGCACAAAGATAGAATTCGGGTGAGTCGAGTTCAGATAGTTAGCCGGCTCAAAATCCACCCACTCCTGTCGACAGAGATTGAATTCATAAAGATTTCTCCAGACGCCATTGCCTGACGACTGCAGAAGATACTCTCCCTCTGGGCTCAACGACAATGTAAACGTGTCGAAATCCTGCCTGATATCCCGATCAAGCCATTTCAGGTTTATCGGCTCACGTATACCATAACTGCCGAATCCCAGATCGCAGAGCCACTGTTCATCCGCTATTGTCGCAACGATTGCCATGTGCGTTTTAGGGCGTCGAACAGGATAGGTCATCGGACGCGCAGCGACAAAGTGATACGAAATACCAAGTGCATCAAGCGCCATGGCAAACACTCCGTTCACCTCGTAACAATATCCGCCCCGATTTCTCTCAACGATTTTTGAATAAATCTCTTCCGGCACAAGAGAAACAACCTTCCCGGCCTGAACATCGATATTTTCGAACGGCACCCTCAACAACTGGCACCGCATCATAGCCTTCAATGTCAGAAAATCCGGTGAAATGCTCCCCTGAAAATCAATTCGGGAAAAATATGCCTGTAAACTGAAGTTCTCTGCTTTCATAATAAATCAGGGGACGCTCACAACTACATTACGTTACCGACCAAACAAAGCGCTGTTTCACGATCAGGTTCACCGCAGCCCCTGAGACACCAAGAAAACGCGCAGCTGCAGCATACGTTATTCCAAGATCCCTCACAAATTCCACTGCAAGCAGTTTCCGCAATGCAGAACATTGCCGCATACAACAGCCATTCTGCATCCCCTGAAGACTGACACCCGACTCCTTGCAGGCTTTCCTCTGCCGCTCACAGTCCTCATCCTCCATCGACACAGCAGGAAGCCTCTCTTTGGCCTCATCATCAACATCTTCAAGAATTCTTTTCACGAACTCACCACTTCCAGGAATTCGCTCGTCTCCGAACTGCTTCTCCCCCCGTTTTCGCAGCAACTTCACCTCCGACCATCCCCCATCGAACGGATCAGACCACCTCCGGTCAATTCCGGCTGCAGCCCCCACACACGTTCCGATTCAACAAGCTCACGATACGCCTTTCAAGCCGTAAATGCACGCTCTCCGAAATATCCGAGCA
>Ga0272441_10001645_pt1 | contig 47163 bp, 33 predicted proteins | sample SSMProp6N_FD_193582 | JGI IMG/M metagenome (GOLD analysis project Ga0272441, IMG submission 193582) | Marine sediment archaeal communities from Little Sippewissett salt marsh, Falmouth, MA, United States - SSM-Prop-6N | ecosystem: Environmental > Aquatic > Marine > Wetlands > Sediment ... | reverse complement strand
GAGTACCGTTTTCTTTCGGAATTTCTGCATCCATGGGTCGGTTATGTGGCAGGATGGGCTTCCCTGCTGATCGGGTTTGCAGGACCCATTGCAATTGATGCCATCGCCGCAGGTTCTTTTTTACAAACCATATTCCCGGCAGTTCAGCCTAAAATGGTCGGTGTTATTCTCATCGTTATCCTTACGATACTGCACGCATTTGACATTAACGTTTCCCAGTGGACCCAGAACTGGCTGGTTTCCATAAAGTTACTTCTTGTCATGGCGTTCATAGCCGTCGGTTTGTCTGCGGGAAAGCATGTCCTGCCCGTCTGGTCTCCTCCGAACGTTTCGGAAGAGCTGCCTATCGCACCTTTTATGGCAAGCCTTTTTTACATTGCCTTTGCCTTCAGTGGTTGGAATGCCGCGGTATACGCCACCGAAGAATTCGAGAAACCAAAACGGGATGTCCCCCGGGCCATGTTTATCGGCTGTTTAATTGTCGCTTTATTGTACCTACTGGTCAACTGGGTATTTGTATCGAATATTGACCCCGAAAAGGCCAGCATTGTTTTTAATTATGATACAGAAAAGCTCACGCTTGGCCATTTACTGATGACAACCGTCATCGGTGAAGTCGGCGGTAGAATAATGTCGGCCTTCTTGGTTGTTGCCTTTATTTCCGCCACCAGCGCCATGGTATTCGCCGGCCCTCGTGTCTATGCCGCAATGGCCAAAGACGGTTATCTACCAAACATACTTCAGGCAAAAGGGAATAAACCACCAGTGGGTTCCGTATTGTTACAAGGTGTGATTTCTCTGATTATACTGTTTACACAAAACCTGCAGAATATTTTACATGATATCGGAGCCATTCTTACCTTGTTTTCAGCATTGACCGCATCATCCCTGCTGTGGGTTTGCTATAAACAACGCGGTACTATTTCTGTGTCAACCGTTAAAATAATATCGGCTATTGTTTTCATTATTTCTACAGCGTATATGTTCTATTACGGACTGCAAGCCAACACAAACCTGCTGCTGTGGATTATTATTATCGGGGTTGCCGCCAGCCTCGGTTATTTTTTGAGCCGGCAGTTCGGAATCAGGAGGAATCCCTGAAGACATACTTTTCTAAGGGTCCTTTGGGAACAACCATCCCGCAGTAACAAACTGGATGGGCATCCACACCCCCCAATCGGAGAGGCCCGTCTGTTATAGATGGTTTTTAGTAACTTCAGTGATCGGAAGGAATCGCGGGATTCTGTTTGCGGCTAAAATAGAGATTCACCTTGTCAAAAGGCACGTAGCGCTGAATCTGCTGATACCCCTGCTGATTAAGATATTTTGTCACCGCCTCTTTAATACCAAAGGTTTCCGTAACAATAAGGTCTGGAGAAAATCGGTCGAGGTTCAGCCCTTTAAGAGCTTCTAATTCATGCCCCTCAATATCCAACGAAATTAGGTCGATCTTTTTGATACCCTCACGATCCAGTAAATCATTCAGCGAAATCTTGGGCACCTGAATCTCTTTTGTTTCCAACTGTGTTTGAAAATATTTTCCCGATGCTTTTTTGCGATCCGTCGATGAAATCCCGAGTTCTTTTGACTTATAAAAGGTCCCATTGCCTTCGGAATTTCTAGTTACCAGGAAGTTAAAAAACTTTGAGTTCGGTCTTTTCTTTTTCCATTCAGAAGCATAGTCATCCAGAGCATCAATCCCGATTCCAGTCCAACCCAAGTGCTTTTCCAGATAGTAGGTATTGCTTGCTTTTATCGGCCAGGCACATCCGACATCGACAAAAAACCCGCCTTGACGGTCTTGAAAAAAATCACGAATGATCAGTTCCTCATCAAAGCAGGAATAAAGCTTTTTTTCAGCCATAATCCCTGTACGACCAGGGGCATTACTTATTTCTTCACGAATTTTCTCCATACGTTTAACAAAGGGATGAGGTTCTTCTGAACACCCCGCACCAATAAAAAGTAATATAGCGCTAAGGAACAGCATATTCATGGCTTTTATTTTTTCCATGCTTTATCTCCTTTATGGAATAAAGGGGTTTAAACTGATTTGTGGAGGCTCCCCGTAAAAATCAACCGAAACTTCCCAGATACCCTCGATCGATTAAATAGATCGTTTCATGAGTTTGAATACTTGTTTTCACATTTTCAATATTTATAAAGATTTTTCGGTTTATCTTCAAAATATATATTTTGGGAAGTATCTGCACTTATGTCAAGAAAAACCATTCAAAAATAAAAGTTTTGAGATCCCCCAGGTTCATACCATCGAAAGCTCTGACGCTGACTTGCTTTTTTTCTAGAAAGGGTTATGATTTAAAAAAATTTGCTTGATAACAACTTTCCCCTCTTTATCGTTCAAGGCAAGATAGTATTTCCGGCTCGGGAAAAGATGCATCAATTCCCGATTTTTTTTCCCCAGGTCCCGGGCAAATATAACCGGGCCATCCAAATCCGGAGTATTGTTCTGCAGACCCGCACCCAGATCATTTCCGTATTCATCATAGCTCTTTTGAAAAACAAGCGCGTTGCGAAGGCCCATTTCACGGGCGGTTTCCATGATATCGTTGTTGATGCCCCAAAAAGAATCAGCATAGTACCGGTAAAGTTTGGGAAAACGAAGGCCTGCCGCAAAGACCAGACCGACACAAAACAAAAATACAAGAGCACGGACCATGCGGAAACGGATCTTTGGCGGTCCGATCTGTTCTGTCAGACATACAATTGACCGGGCACTGAGAATCAACACAAACGGCACACAGGAATAGTAAAACCGGGCACCAAGACAAAGGTCCTGAAAAAAATAGAAGTAATAGAATATGGGCACAGCCAGAAGTGCACCGAAAAAAAAGTAGTCATTATATGTCTTCCTGAAAAGAAAGGGCATGGCCATCAGGTATAATGGAAGCAGCGAAGGAAACGGCCACTCGAACAGGTTCTGGTTCAGGACAATTGCATTCCGGAGGGTGTAGAGACAGCCCCGGATATGCGTGTGAACAGGACGCTCCATAACAGATGTCCCGCTAAAGCCGATGGTATGGTCTTTGCCCCAGTGTACCTGATAGCCGAAAAGAAACGGATCTCCGTTGGTCAGATAGTTATAACCCAGCAGCACCACAATCATACAGAAAACACCGAAAATGAATGCCGGCAGCATAGTATATTGTCTCTTTTTCCACCCTCCGATCAAAATATAGAGACCGATTGGAAAGGCCAGGGCAAATCCGTCGCCTGGTCGAATATTAATAATTATTCCAAGAGCCAAACCGGCAACAAGAGCAATAGCGGGACTCCTGCGGATCAGCGATTGCCGCAGAGCATACAAAGTTACCAACAGAAAAAACAGGGCCGATACATGATTCATGAAACTGGAAGACATAAAAAGGACAAACGGAGAAAAGCAGAACAGCAAGGTGGCCAGCCGAGCCTCCTTTTCACCAAAGTAGGACATCGCAGTTTGATAGAGCAGAACTGCAGAGAGTGCCGCAAACAGGGGATTGACCAGCCCTGGGACCCCGGCAAAAAGGCCCAGCATGAGAAAAAACGGATGCCCGGGAGGATACTGGGAGTACCAGCGATCAGTAATGATGATGTTGTCAAAAAAATACTCGAAAAATTCAGGGAGTGGTGGCGGGGCAGCGGTTAGTCTTCCGGAGGCAAATATTTTTGCCTGAAACAGCTGGGCAATGGCGTCCTGAACATGGGGAATACTATCAAATACCCGGACAGATAAAAACAGTGCTACAACAAATACCCATAAAAAAGCAGCCGCCATAAAAAGGGCCGGCCGCAGGGACCAGACCTTTTTCAAAGCAGCAAAACCAGGCGACCGGGAAACCATGGGCCTTTTCAAACAATAATTTATCAGGGACAGCGCAAAAAGCAGCCCCGCCGCCGAAACCGACAGCCAGTGAAGATCGTTGAAGGGATGATTCCGGATGCTCGAAAACAAAATCGCCGGCGTACAGGTCACCGCGACACAGAAGCAAAGAACCGCCAGGGACAGTTCGCTTTTCCAGCACCGGAATTTTTGTCCGTGATCAACATTCGTTTTGATGAGGGCAAAGATGTTCCAAAAAATCAAAACAGCCACCAGGGGCAAAAAAAGGACAACGGCGGGGGAGACATCACCGGAAAGCTCCCAGGCAAAGGTTACCCCGGCCGCCGCACAGGCCAATATACCGAACAGACGGGAATTATTCTGGATGTGCTTGCCGCAAAGCGTCGGTTTCCCGGAATTGACAGTCATGATAAATCACCAGATCCGGTGGGGGATTGATCTGAACTTATCTTGCAATGCAAAAAGTATATGGAAAGCGGAGTCAGGATGTCAATATAAAGTTGACCGCAGACGATATCCAGAACAATATAAGCTTTTTTTATTCCCAAACCAGCAATTCATTTCCTCTTTCAAAAAAAACGGCCGAAAGTTTTCCAAAGGTGCATTAAGATTTTGTCCGACTGAATTAACCGGGTTACGTCCCGGGAGGCTTCAGAAGACCGCACAGGTTACGGGCAATATACTGGCCGGCCAGCTTTTGTCCATAGGCGCTTAAATGCACCATATCCCACCATAGAAAGCCGGAGTCCATCACTTTGGCTGATGTCATATAATCGTGGAGGGAAATACAAAAAAGCCTCTTTTCCGAGGCAACCCCCAGCATGGTTTTGTGATTTCTCTGCAGCCGCAAATTATTATAATCCGGGTTGTTGGGTTCGAGAACCAGCACCATTTTGGTCCTGTTGCTTTTACTTATTTCGTACATTTCAACCAGGTTTTCTCTAAACCCCGCGGGTTTGTCGTTATTTGACAGGTTCACCACAATCATATCCGGCGTTAATACGTTCAGCAATTTCTCATAAAAGATCCGCATCGACTTTGACCGGGCACCCTTGATACCAGCATTGATGACAAGAAATATCTTCTCCTCGAACTTTCTTTTCAGACCTCGATACGCTGTGAAAACCATCTGATTTTTTTTCAGGCGGGCACCTTCCCCCCAAGTCTGCGATGTACCAAAAAATATAATTTTATAGGACTGCGACAGATGATGATCAGCCAAAAACACCTTCAGCGCCTCGGGCCTGAGTACTGCGATTCCCTCGCCGGCGGGACCGGTCCAGATCACCTGCAATTGAAGGAATTTTGCATCGACCATATCTTCTTGGCGATGCGTCAAAAAGCAACCTGCCGTCTCCTCCCGGCAGGCATCTTCCGGTTTAGCATCCAGGAAAGAAAACCTGTCGGCAAAACCCGCCCGAACGTTTTCCACAAAGTGCATTCTGTAGTCCTGTCGATTCCATGCCCTGGAATTTCTATAGGGATACAAAGAGGAAAACCAAAAGTAATCAAAACAAAACTGCAGCGTTAAAAAAATAAGCGTTATAAAAACAACAAGAAAAATCCATCGGCTCACGGACAAAAACGGTTTGCCCGCTAAAGACGTTAATTTATACACAAGAAAAAGAATCCCTGCGAAAAAGGCTAACAGTGCTGTAAACAGCACCGGGAACTTTCGGTCATTGCGAAAGGTTTCATTGATCACGGGCTTGCCGCTGAAATCCACTACGCTGACATTGTCAACCAGAGTTTTATGGGGCCCTCCGGACCTGAATCCGACTACCTGTTTTTGAAGAATCGTTTCATTTTTTACGGTAAATACCAGCGAATTGTCAATCCAGAGCATAAAACCGGATTCGGAAAATTTTAACGAAATCGCATGCCAGCCACCGGTTAGGGTAAGCCCGGTTAGCTGTTTTTTTTCTAAAAAACCGCCATCGGCATCCGCGCGGAAATAAATGCCCGGATGAACAGGATTTCGGCTCAGACGAACGCCGGAAAAACCATCCCGGGTTTTATTGTACAGAATGCTCAAACAGGCTTTTTCAGCCAGGAACACCCTGGCACGCAAGATACCCGGCTGAAATACCCGGTTTAAAAGGAACTCATTTTCACCGTGCCATGCCTGTAGATTTAAACGGTTGCGGTGTAGAAGATTGCGTGTTTTAAGCGCCTGAAAGGAACCCATACTGGGAGCGGCAAGAAGGGTTTTCCCGCTGACCCATTCGGGATGGTTCTTCGGTATGTTGCGCCAATAAAGAATGGTTTCTGTCACCAGAACAGTCATCAGCACGGTAACAACCACCACCAGAAAAAACCCCTGAAGCTCAGCTTTTCCTTTGCTGTTTTTCATATCATCTTGTGGATAATGGGTTTACTCCCATTGATATGCTGATGCCCTTCCCCTCATACCATGGCCGCAGATCTGCCAGCTTCAGGGAATTTCACTGATAATCCCGTGAGACCAATCGATATGCTTAGACCTCTTACGGCAATATACAGAACCGAAATCTTTGGCTATGGCACCGGTTTTTTTATCAACCAAGGTAAAAACGGTATAATCTGCTTTGAACCTTTTGTATTCGTCTTCTCTCAGCCAGGATTTGGCATAATCAAGAACAATATCAGGTTTTCTTTTCTTCACAACATATGCCCAATCATATTTATGGTGCCCCGGATCAAACTCCCGCCAGCTTTTCGCCCTTGTCTTCTGTCTGGAAAGATAGCTGTCGTTTTTTCCAAGGAGATCAATGCAACATCTGTCTAAAAAATATGGGGGCGCACCAGCCCATCCGCAGGCAAAAACCGCTTCGGGAGTTGTAATGGACTTGAGTGCAATAGCCAGACGAACATTTTTTTTATCCAATTCTTTCTGGAAAGCCGGAAAACAGAAAAGGTTTTCTAATTTATTGGCATAAAGTCCGGCATGGAACTGATTGATCAATACTATAATCAAAATAATGTGTATGGATCTTAAAAGTACTGGGGATGTTTTTGTTCTTTTTTGCAATGCTGACAAAATATCATACATTTGAAAAGACACTATAATAAAAAACAGAGGAATGACAACACAAACATACCTGTTGGCCTGATGACCCCACCATTCCCAGGAATCACCACCGACATAAATGCTGTAAATAAACTGGACTGTAAATAGATAGAGGAGAAACAACAGTTTTTTGTTTTTTACCTGAAATACACAATAGAAAAAAGGCGCAAAAAACAACAAATATGTAATACCACGCATAAAATCATCAGCAACTTTGAGACCGCGTAATATTCGAAAAGAGAGGGGCATCCCGGTCATTTTCAGGTAGTAGGTGTTCGGTAAAAAGTCGTGATAGTAAATATATCTGAACAGTGTCATGCCGCCAGCCGTAACCGTTACAACAGTCAGTGCAGCGACAATATTTTTCCGGCGGTACTGCGGCAGCATCAACAGCAAAAACAGAGTGGTTGCGCCAAAAGGAACGGCAACATCCGGTCTCAGCAATAAACCCGTACCGGAAATCAGGAAAAAATACGGGTCAAAACTGTTTTCATCCATACATTTCAGAACACGCAAGACCATTACTAGAACAATAAATCCATAAACAGAGGTTTCCATGCCTTTAAGCCCCCAGTAATTGATCGACTGGTAGGCAGCGGTCAGGACAACGGCCGTTAGAACCACATAAGGGTTTTTACCGGAAATGTTGCCGGCAATTCTTCGGACCAGAAATAATGAACCAACCAGAAAAAACATACCCGTCAACTGAATAGGTAAGGAAATCTTTGCACTGCTGATCGGCAGGAGGTGCCAGAAGGCCATATAGACCACCCATAAAAAATTCGTATACCCCTCGACCGGGGGAGTATTCGGATTCCAGACAAGCCCATAACCTGATGCTAAATTTTTTGCATAACGCATGGATATCATGGCATCATCAAACAAGGTAAAATATCGCACATTGTTAATAAGCAGGCTGGTATCAAAAATAAACAGGACGGAATAGAGAATATAGGAAGAAAGTATGATACTGAAAATTTTGATTTCTTTCCGAGGGGATCTGCCAAATACGGTCAAAACAGCAATGGCGCCCCCCCCTCCTATTATTCCAGCCAGTATCATAGATCACCTTTTATTTGACGGGAAACGACACGATAAGTTGAATAATTCTTAACAGTCTTTACCCGGGCGTTTTTCTACCGAAAAGCAGGTTGCGTGTTTGGCAAAGGCTGTTTTACAAAAACGGATTATAGAAAAGCGCTTATATAATGTCAACACAGTTCATTGCACATTTGAATTTTCTCTCATTGCAATTAAAGTCAATAAAGGTTATAAGAATTTCATAATGAGAATATTGCGTTCCTCAAACCAAGTCACGCTTTGTTATTGTTGATTGAACACCCTGATACGGAAAAAAGTATCCGGACCTCCGGCAAAGCATAACCCTGAAAAATTGAACGGCTACCGGCTGAAGCCGGTCAAATCACCCCCGACAACAAGTCGGTGAAAGGAAAACAAAACAACACCGAAATTTTCCTTCGGAAGCTATGCTCTTATAAAGGCATCCGCTGCTGTAACAACAGCACTGGAGGATTTCACAAAATGTTGTCTCCGCGTTTCTTGGCCTGATGGCAGATCCGGTTTGATCAACAGCGACAACCTCTTCGCAATAACATCCGGTACTGCTGGATTATCTGTTTCTCACACCGTCGCAGTTTCTCTCACCGAACCTGTCATCAGGGGTTTCGGTTTTTTGTGAAATGCTATAATCGTCCAAACTAAAGCTTTTGCCTAAATTCAAGGGGGTTGATTCGCAAGACAAATGTTTTGTGACGTCCCGTGTAAAACGATAACAGCGCACAAACGGTCTCCACGAACCGTTATCCACCTGAAGGAATCAAGCAGGTATGGGAAAAGCTAGCGACAAAACAGACAACCAATTCTTTTCCAGAGCATCCCGCCTTCAGACCGGCCTGCTGGCAGGCATGGTCCTGCTTTTCCTGCTGTTAAGATTTTTCCTGCTTTTACAGGGAACTTCACATATATACCATCCGGCCTTCGATGAAACGGCCAGCGGTGTTCTCGCCTGTGATATCCTGAAAGGAAAATTGTCGGCACCGATAATGGCTTATCAGTACGAATCCCGTTCCGGCGACAGCCTGGCTGAAGGTCTGCTCCTGGTTCCGTTTTTTGCATTCTTTGGTAAAACAGCCTTCGCTGTAAAACTATTTTGTATTTTTTCAGCACTGGCAACCCTTCTGCTTTGGCTGTTTTTCTTGAAGCGTTATGCCGGCATATCCGCCACCCTGATCTTTGCCGCATTTTTTGCGCTGGCGCCGCCGATGTTCGTTCGCTTAAATTTACTCGGCACGGTCGCCTCTCATCACTTGATTAACCCTTTCATGGCCCTTCAACTGATAATTCTTTTCCGAATTTTTGAGCCGGGTCAAAACAAACAAAAGCTCTGGCTGTGGTGTGTGTTCGGTATCATTGCCGGTTTCGGTGCATACCTTTTTTACACTTATTTTATTTTCAACATTTTTTGCGGTTTGTATCTCTTATGCTACAAAAAAGCCGGCATCAACCTTAAACGTCTTGGTTTTCTCTGTACCGGTTTTATCCTCGGCTTCCTGCCCTGGATATACCGGCTAAAATATTCCACCGGCAGCAGCGGATACCTGTCGTCCATCATAAGAAATATCACCCTGGATCCCTGGCGTTTTGTCCAGAATTTCTGTTTTAACCTGCCGCATTCGATGGGCTATGAATATCCACTGCGTAGTCTCGGCCTGCAGTCTACCGCCTTCACGTTTATGCTACTTTTTTTTACCGGATTTCTTCTTCTGAAAGGATATCAAAACACTGCCCGGTCCGCAGTAGCACACCCAATCGCCCAGCTGCTGGGCGGCTTTCTGGCAGCTTTCCCTGTTTTTTTCTTCATTTGCCTGTCCCTTTCCCCAATGAAGATTAACCCCTTTGAATACTGGCCCCGGATTGGGCTGTTCGCCAACTTCGGCACCGCCGACCTGTACCGATATCGATGGCTCCATTCCCTGTTTCCGTTTTATTTTGCAATCATTGCGGTCGGGGCAACCATTTCTTTGCACAATTCCGCCAAAAGCAGTTTCCGTAAAAATCTGGCTCGTTTTTTTCTCGTATTTTTTCCGTTGCTGGGGTTGACAAAAATTCTGTTGCTGACTTCGGCAAACGATAGAGGGGGATTACTTAATTATAAAGGATATAATTATGACCGTCTGGTCAACCGATTTTTACAGGACAATTTGAAATCGCGTGCCAACATCTTAAAAGGTTTTCCGCCAGAAAGTCGGCCGGAAATATACCGCTGCCTCGGCATGCGGGATGCGCTGTTGTTTTTCAACAAGGAAAATCGGGCAAAAGCACCGGACCGGCTTTTAGATTTGGTTCCGGAAAAACAACAGGCAGATTATATTTATGGAATGATAAATGCGGGTCAGAATCTGCTGGAAAACGGCCTGCCACCATTGTTTCTAAACGTCTCCAGAAAATATCCCCGCATTTTTTACCGGCAGTGGGGATGGCGTTACCTGGGCTATAAATACTACGGCCTACTCTGTAACAGGAAGAAGTTTCTGGCAGAAATCGGGTTGTTTGAAAAATGGATTTTTCAAAATGAACTTGTCTCTCTTTTCGAAAGCATGAACACCGAAAAGTCGGCTTTTTTCTCTGAACTGGCCACCGTTCCCGGCACTGAAAAAACCCAAGCAATTAAAGGAATCGGACTATTGGTCGGAGCGGAAATGCTGTTCGATCCGTTACATGCCGTGGACTATCCACTGGACAGCCGTTTTGGTAAAAACCTTGGGTTCCCGCTGGAACAGGCATTTTACTCCGGAGTAGGCACCGGATTTGCCGAAACACTTTGCCGGTTCTGGAGAAGACTGCTTCCGCCTTTGTCCGGCACCAGTCCTTTTTATTCCGCCGGTCTGGAAAGAGAGTGGCAGCGAAGCATCTCACTCATCAGAAAAATCCCCGCGGAAATACAAACACCCGTTATTAAAGGTTTCCGCAACGAATTGCGCCGGCGTGAACTGCCAGCTTCAGTCCGATTATTTATTGATATGAAACTCCGCTCAAGACTGGCCCCTGAGCCCGGACAGGCCTGAAACCTTTTAACGAGCTTCAGTGCTGCGGCAAAAACGGTTGACAACCAGGTCGACCCCCCAGAAACAAAAAAGCACTCTTAACGGTGTCACCGGCAAGGCATAACGGAAATAGTATGCAACAAAAATGTACGGGAGCAAATAGACCACATAGATCAGGGCACCACATGTCAGATAAACAGAAGCACTGCGCCGCAACGACAGCACCGTCAGCAGAAAACAGACAAAAGAAAAAAGCTGAAGCAAGGATTTAATAAATAGCGCTCTTTCATATTTGTGGTAAGGATGATAAACCAGAAATGCCGCTGAAAGCCTGTTCAGGGTATGCTGAAAATAGCGGTACGGATTTTGTCTGAATTGCTTTATGAATTTTTCCTTGTACCTATCCATAAATTTCCCTTCACCCAGTTTTAAATAGTCAGAATCCGGATCTGACTTGATTGTCCAGGCAAGATGCTTATCTTCAAAGGTTTCATCCAGAACGCCACTTTCCGTCGTATAGTTCAACTGGTACAGATCATAAAACAGGTTTGATTTCATCAAAATCAGCTTATCAAAAACAACATAGTTCCTGACAATCCATGGAATACAGACGGCAAAAAACAGAAGTGCCGAAACAGCAGATAATTTCATTTTTCTCCGATTCAGAAAATTGACCAGCCAAAGCACCAGCCAGACAAGCCCCAGAATCGGGCTCGCCAGCATACTGATACCACCGGTAATGCCCCATACGACCGCCGCCCTGACATAAATCCGATTTTGGGACACCCAAACACCCGCCAGGAAAACAACCATTATTAAAAACAGCAGCAGCCAGGAATCATGCGTCATCTGAAAAAAACGGCGATAGCTGCTCAATAAAAAAACAAAATACAGGACCACAGCAAATCCTGGATTGATTCGATGCGTTGTTCTTTTTGCAATTTCATAAACAGCGACACCGGCAAGCACCAGAACACTGTTTTTAAGAAAAAGAATAATGCAGACGACAATCGGTTTCAGTTTAAAAATGGAGATTAACCCTGCCAGTAAAAAGGTATACAGGGGCGGCATCCAAGCCGTTGGACCGGATTCGACCCGGAATGGATTGCTGAATCCTTTGCCAGCCACAAGGGCCTCAGCAATAAAATAATATTCCGCACCCAAATGGGTATTACAGTTCAGGTTCACCCCTTCAACAAACGGCGGGAAAAACCGGAGATGACCCGGCTGATGAAAAAAATAAGAGAGATTGGTATAGAAGGAAACAAGGAAAATGACGGCGGCCAGCCATCCAACGATTCGTTTATTCGCTTTCAGATAGGAAATCATAGAACCTCCGGAACGGGCCGCATCATATCCTGTCAGGGAAAAACCGCTTCTACATCCCCCGTTAATAAGAATTGAATATTGTCAGGGACGAAGGCGGATTTGAGATTTTGATAAACCCGACGGGATCACCGCCGGCCATGTAACGCTCAAGCGGAATTTCAGGATCAGCACGCAGCGTTTCCAGCCAGTGATAGGCAATGACCACCGAGCCGTCTTCGGCCACAAGATCCTCCAGCGCAATGCGGTTGTAGTCCGCCCTGACCCTGCCTCCTCCCTTCAGAAAAAATGACGTTTTCCTTTTCACTTCATAAACTGAAAATTTATCAAAAGTGGCAATTTCGCTGACATATTCCGGAAACTTGTCAAAAAAATCCTTGGATTCCGGCAGCCAGCAGACAATCCACTTAACATTATAAATTTCAAACATTTTCTTCAGCTCTACCAGGGAATAGTCCTGAAGTTTTTTCTCAAACAATAGTCCCTTTACAAAACTTGCATAACTGTGTTTGATCGGATACATCGGACGGGGCCCACAAAGGTATTCTCGCTTGACATGCTCGGGGAACAGACCTGGATAATGCCCCCCGTAGTAGGCCTCCGGTTCTTCCTGGCTTGCTTCGGAATCCTCGATTAGAATTCGTCCAGCCCTTGTTGTATTCCTTTCCAAAAAATCCATCAGCGCTACAAGAGGAGGAGGGGTCTTGCAGGAAAGACGGTACAGCCGATACTTGTAAAAAATACCAAAGGGTCTCACGACCGGCTGATACAAAACAACAAATAGCAACAATACGATGAACAGCAGTTCAATCGGACGGCGACCGTGAAACAGAAATTGAACGATCGGCACAAGACCGACACTTGCCGGCAAAAACAGTAATACATTCATCGGCACGGCAAAACGCTGCGGCTGAAACTGGGCAAAAAACGGCGTACGAGAACCTAAATAGGTAATCACTGCAACAAAGACTACCCCGGCAGTAAAAGGAAAAAACAGGGCAAACCGCCTGTTTTTAAACCAGTGAAACAGCCCTGCCCCGCCGAGCACCAGCAAAACAGCCTCGAAAAATGTATTGTTTAATACCGGGACACTGTACAGGAGACTCCTTTTTTGCAGCAAATACACCTTGACAAACTCAGAAATATTCTTGATCTGCATGGCAAATTCATAATTTTCCGGACGGGTTGTTTTATAATGGAAGAAATCGGCAATCGGTTTCAGCCAGAAACTGTTAACCACAAGAATACTACCGATCATGATAAACAGCATCAAATGCTGAAAGCGGGTGATCTTTTTACAAAAGCAGAAATACAGGACGACCGCCGGCAGAAAGATATGAAGTGGAGACAGGATGTGCACCATGAACAACAGCGATGCCAGCAGCGTTACCAGGATATAGCGTCTCCAAGTAAACCGGGCTAAGAGCAAATACAAATGTGAAAAAACATAAAGCGAAAAAAAACAGGCGGCCACGTAAGCGACCATCCCCCAAAAAACAAAATCCTTCGGAAACGACAAATAGAAAAACAGCATCCCCAAAGCAGCGGCAAGCACACCGTTTTGTGGCAGAAGACCGAAGTTCCGGGCTGAGCGGTACAAAAACAGGGGATAGAAGGACAGAAACAAAATCACAAACAACTTGAATGCACGACCCTCTCCGATAACAGGCGATAACACGACAAAAAACAGTTCCCACGCCTTGTTGTCGGCATTGACCAGTGCACAGCGGGGGAAACCCGCCAGAAAAAAAGGATCGTACCCCCAGCACCGAAGCGATTGTTTCCAAAACCTTTTCGCCGCAAGACAATTCGAATAATGCATGGAATAGTCGTCCGAATAGATCGGACTGTTGGAGACAATATCCACCGGGCGAAAAAAAACAGTGGTTAGTATCAGTGAGATCGCCAAAAGCAGGATAAGCAGAAAGGCTGACTTCTGATTAGACATATTAAAAGGTATTGTGATTTTAGATGTTAAATTGACAGCTGCATCTGACCTTTCAGTTGCCACTATACCCTGTTTCGCTGTTTTAGGCAAGATTGAAACCTGCTCGGCTTTTGCCTTGACATGCTATTGTATCAAGAATATACTTTTGCAATAAAATGTAGATTTTCATCAACAAAAATCGTACATGATAACAGACGCTAACAGCCTTACAGACAAAACTTTATTATCAGCGGATATCTGCATTGTAGGTGCTGGTGCCGCAGGAATTACACTTACCAGAGAATTTATCGGTTCACCATTCAATATTTTACTGCTTGAAAGCGGAGGAACCACCCCTGAAGCAGAGACACAAAGGCTGCTCCGAGGAACCTATATCGGTGATGGCGAAAATCCGTTAACAAAAAGAGCGCGTTATCTGGGCGGCACAACAAACATGTGGGCAGGCTGGTGCAGGCCTTTTGATGAAATAGATTTTATACAAAGAGATACAATTCCTTTTACGGGTTGGCCTTTTGACAAAAAGGAACTTGACCCCTATTACCTTCGTGCACACGAGGTTTGCAACGCAGGTCCGCCTTCATATCATCTGACCCCCCGGGATGTTAATCCGCAGACGAATCGTGTTTTTATTGATTCAAGATCCCTCATCACAACTGTTTTTCAGTTCAGTACCCCCATCTTACGGTTTGGCCGCAGATACAGGTCTGAACTCGAAAAAGCCTCTAATATAAAAGTGCTTCTTCATGCCAATGTTACAAATATCGATACATCTGATTCGGGAAAAAGTATTGACCGTATTAATGTTACCTGCCTGTCGGGAAAAAGCTTCAAGGTCAGGGCAAAAACGGTTGTCCTTGCTGCCGGGGGAATTGAGAATGCGCGACTCATGCTTGCCTCAAACAAAAAGCAGCCTAATGGACTGGGAAACCAGCATGATTTGGTGGGCCGTTTTTTCATGATACACCCCCATTTTACTATCGGTTGGTTACAGCGATCAAACCCAGAACCTTCTTTTGACTGGTATACAGGGTTTACGCAGCACAACGAGGCAAATTTTCGCGGTTTGTGCTCACTGGGAAACGATATCCTTTTCAGGGAAAAACTGCCTAACTGCAGTATTAAGTTTTCACAGTTCAACATGCAGAATCCTGTCAATCGCCTGACAGACAGTATCGCCAACACCATCAGCGAAATGGACTACAAAGGGTCATACGTCCCTGAAAGATCAGGTTTTAATCCAAAACAGCGCAGATCCATTCAACTGATTATCAGAAGCCAGCAACTACCCAACCCTGATAGCAGACTGATGCTTGGGGACAAGCAGGATGCGTTGGGCATGCCCAGGGCAAAACTCTATTTAAAATTGTCTGAAAATGACTATCGGCTGGTAGAACGCACCGCACAAATTATCGCTCAGGAATTTGGAAAATCAGGACTGGGCCGCCTGTATACAAACCTGAAAGTCCCCCCAACCTGGCCATCCCTGTGGTGCGGCGGACATCACATGGGACTGACCAGAATGCACAACAATCCTAAAAAAGGCGTTGTTGACCAAAACTGTAAAGTCCACGGCATTTCTAATTTGTTTATTGCGGGTCCTTCAGTATTTACAACTGGCGGTTATGCCAATCCGGTATTAACAATCGTCGCACTTGCCTTGAGACTTGGCGACCATATCAAAAGGACCTTTGCATGAGTGTTCCTCATTTTAACAAAAGAACATTTCTAAAAATGCTGTCAGCGTCTGCAGCGAGCTTGTTTTTTAATATTCCAGGGGTTTCACTGATATGTGCTGCCGGACGGCTTGATGAAAAACATGTTGAATTATTATCAAACCTTTATACCCATAAACGGGATGCCGCCCTTATAGGCAATGATTACATTCGAAAATATAAGCCGGACGCAACGGCACAGTCACTGGCTGCAAGTATTATTGGAAAAGATCAAAGCCTCTTATCCGCTCTGGAAAAGGGCGACAAGACACTGATCAGAATGCGCCTCCGGCAAAAGGTTTCGATGGATTTTTCTCAAAACAGAACCGTTACCATTCAAAATTGGATACTCTCCTCGACCGAAGCAGATCTTTGTGCCCTCACCGGTTTAACTGCTGATATCATTACAAAAATAGATTTGTTTATTTCTGATCTCCGGGAAAAACTGTTGAACTGAACTGTCCCCGTACACATCATATGGATATTTTATTCCGGAAACATCTGGGCGGAAAGAAAAAAACACCAGAAACACTCCCGAAGGGGGGTAATTCTAATCCGGCAACAGCGCTCGAATCATTGATTTTCTTTGCCGTTGGAAAGCCCTCTTTCCGCGGGGAATGAAGGAGGGGCATCGTGAGTAATTTTGCCACAGAAAACATAAGGAATATGAGTATGAGAACAATGTTTCATTTTTTCAAACGATATGGTCACCCGTTATTATCTTGGACCGTCCTTGTCATAATGCTTACGGGCTGCGGCAGCGGTAACAATCTGAAACTGGTCGCCAAAGGCGCGGAAATTGTGAAACTGCATAATGGATTTGCCTTTACGGAAGGACCGGCCGCCGACGGTTCGGGAAATGTCTTTTTTTCAGATATCCCCAAAAGCACCATATACAGGATCAATACAAAAGGTTCGATCACCCCTTTTCTGAAGGATTCAAAACGCTCAAACGGTCTTTGCTTTGACACCCGGGGAAACCTTCTCGTTTGTGAACAGGCTACCGGACGTATTGTTCGAATAACAGCTGAGGGGAAAAAAGAAATCGTTGCGGACACCTATAACGGAAGGCGCTTCAACAGCCCGAATGATCTTTGGATTGATACAAAAGGGGGAATATATTTTTCGGATCCGTTTTTTGGAATTACCAAAGAAATGAGCCAGGATGGAGAACACGTATACTATATTACTCCGGCAGGGAAAGTTCACCGCGTTATTGATGACCTTAATAAACCCAATGGATTAATAGGATCTGCTAACGGAAAACTTCTTTATGTTGCAGATCAGGGAAAGGGGCAGATATGGACTTATACAATTGACCCGGACGGCTCCCTTGGGAATAAAACCGTTTTTGCAAAGGAAACAGCCGATGGAATCACGCGGGATGCCCTTGGCAACCTTTACCTGGCAACAGATTGTGTTTGCGTTTACGATTCTAAAGGACGAAAGATCGGCAAAATAAGCGTACCGGAAAAACCTTCGAACATGTGTTTTGGAGGCAACGACATGAAGACACTGTATATTACAGCCAGAAAATATGTTTATACCATAAAAATGAAAATTGCCGGCGCCGCCATATAAAATAATATTTTGAATACAGTTCTGTCAATATCCTGAACAGTCGGAAATATAACATGCTCATCCGGACCGATCACTCTCCTCATCACGGATAAACTAACATGCGGACAAATTATAAATTTCTCAGCTTCATAGCTTTTCTGCTGCTTTTGCTGGCCGAATGTGATAATCCGGATACGGATAAAATCTTACCAGGAAGATGGCACCCGGCATCTGACGTCAACAGGAAAAACCTTGTAAATGATCACGAATATGAAAAATTGATTGGTCTGGGATATTTGCAGGGTTATCAAAAAGCTTCCAACGAAAGCGGTATTGGAATCAACGACGCAAAAAAAACCTGGAAAGGGGTAAACCTGTACGTTTCGGGTCATTCTCCTTCAGCTTGTATCATGGATATGAACGGCAACACGATTCATCAATGGTCTTACAAAACAGCATCTGAAATATGGTCTGCCCCCTCCGCCGCTGGAATGCCTGACGGCGCGTTCTGGAGAAGAGTACACCTGTTTCCCAATGGTGACCTGCTGGCAATATATGAAGGCATTGCCCTGATAAAACTTGACAAAAACTCCAGACTGCTGTGGAAACTGCGGGGAAAACTGATGGCCCATCATGATCTGGAGGTGCTTGATAACGGGACCATTTATGTGCTGACCCGGCAATTTAAAAAGCTGCCTTCAATCAATAATGAAAGAATCCTGGATGAACATATTTCCATTGTTTCACCTCAGGGGCAATTATTGAAAAGCTATTCACTGATTGACATGATCAAACGATCACAATACCGGAGCCTGCTTGAACGCCAGATTGTAAAGGATGGCGGATTTTACGGCCACATCCTTCACGCCAACACAATCGAAGTTTTTGATGGCCGGCGGCAGACCGAGTCCGAACTGTATAAAAAGGGCAATGTCCTGGTTTCGATTCTCATGCTGGACCTGATCGGCATCTTTGATCTTGAAAAACAGAAACTTGTCTGGACCATGGGCGGGGGGTTGTGGGCCAAACAGCATCAGCCAACCCTGCTGTCAAATGGACATATGCTCATATTTGACAATAAATTTATTCGAGGCAAACAATCACGCGTTATCGAGTTTGCCCCCTTCTCACAGCATATATTCTGGCAGTACGGAACACAGCCGGGCCAGCAGTTCTATTCAGAAACGTGCGGTTCATGCCAGCGGCTCCCCAACGGCAATACACTCATAACGGTAACTGACGCTGGCAATGCCATGGAAGTGACAAAAAACGGCAGCGTGGTCTGGCAGTTCACAAATCCTCACCGGGCAGGAGAAAAAAAAGAACTAATCGCTTCATTGTTTGAAGTGATTCGTATAAATCCTGAAAATTACGGTTTTTTACCGCAGTAAAGCATTATGATCAACCCTGAACAGCGTAATATTACAGCAGCAATGGTTTTTACGCTTTGCCTTCTGCTGACCTGCTTGTTTTTTTTATATTTTCCCCGCTACATCTCCCCGGATGAGGATGCGCTGATCCTGTTTCGCTATGCTGAGAATTTAGCCGACCATGGGGTTATTTCTTATAATACCGATGGGCTTCGTTCTGAAGGTGCTACAGACTTCTTATGGATGGTTATTCTTTCGGCACTCTATCGTTTCGGGATTCCGGTGTATGTTTCCGCGTTATTGTTGACCTTTGTCAGCTTGCCCCTTACCGCCGGTCTGATATGCGCCATTGCTAGGGAAAAATCCCCCTTGTTGTTTGGGTGTGTTTTGCTTTATTTACTGTTAATCCCAAACCTGTACGCTTCCTTATGCGGTTTTTCCCATACTTTTTTCGGCTGCTGGATTATACTAACCCTTTACTGTCTCATCCGGCAAAGAATCTTTCTTTATGCCTTTGCCGCCGCCGTCACGGTCCTTGTCCGTCCGGACGGCATTATCTTTGTTGCCCCCGGATTACTCTGGCTTGTTGTCGCTGCCGGGCCTCAGCGCAAAGCGGCTGTGTATTCTGCAGGAATATTTACAGCTATTATTGGCGGTTACTTTCTCTGGCGTTACAATTATTTTGGATTACTCATGCCGCTTCCCTTTTACATAAAAAAATCCCACAGACTGTTTGTAACATCAAGCCTGTTAAAAAACGCCGAATATTTTCTCTATGCAATCCCTTTCGTTGCATCACTTGTTGTGGGTATCCGCAAGAAACATTTTAAACTGTCAAAAAACACATTTATACTTGCCTTGACCTATGTTTGCGCTTTTGGGGCATACTCCCGTTTCGTGCTGTATCAAAATGTTTATGAGCGTTTTCAGTATCCTTTTTTGCTCCTGGCAACGGTTCTGTTTTTCGCAAACGCCCCCAGAAAGAAATTGGCTGCCTATCTGATACCGCTGGGCCTTATCGTTATTATGCTCATGCCAAAGCAATATAGTTTTTTAAAAGGCTTTTATTGGTCACGGTACATCAATATGTTTCCGATCTCCCGGCAAATGCAGAACTGTCCGTCAGACCTGAAACTGTTGACAACCGAAGCAGGCATAATGCCTTACTATACCGGATGGCAGACAACAGACGCCTGGGGTCTGAATTCACCTGATTTTACACGGAAAGTCATTACCCCCGAGGATATCCGCCGTATCGATCCGGATATTGTCGTCATCAATAATTACTGGGATTACAGCTTTCTGGAACGCCGGGAATACATGCAAAGTCATCATAAAAAAAGCTGGTACTCGATGAATCAAAACATTTTTCTGGGCATTGATTCCAGATATGAGACTTTCATGACGCCTATCGTTTCAGTCAATACAATTATCAATGATCCATTGTTTGATATGATGCAACCGGAACGCTGGAATATTTTGTACTATTGTTTTTTTATCAAAAAAAACCTGGATTGTTTTGAACTTTTCAAAAACATCTTAGAAAAAAGCGGTGCCATCACATATCCCGAATATAAACGCAAAATTGTTCCAAAATTGCGGCTGCTTGCTACAGACAGTTGAAAAAGGACCGAAGGTCAGACGGATGAAAGAATATGACCTTTTTATCTTCCAAGATATTTTCATTCATCCAAATTAAATAACTTAAACCGGCTTGAAGCAAACGGAAAAAGGCCTTCAGAACATCGGCCGCTACAGTAACCAGATGTGTGGTATGCAAAAAATATCGATCGCTTCTTTATGCAAAACAACATCCCTCTTTTCAGAGCATATCTCTTTGTGAAAGAACTGAATATCAATCCATATACTAAACCCTGGATCGCATCGAGTAAGGTTTTATCGGGCACACCTTCAACTTTCCTGCTTACAGCAAATTTTCTTTTATTTTTCAGTGAAAACAGACTGACCAAGAAAATCAGCCATCAGGGGTTCCGTCAGGGAGCACACGCATTACATAAAACTTTCCTTTTAAACAAAAATACTGTATACATACAAAAAATACCACTGATCGCTCTGTATTGTGTTCTGTACCGCTACCACCAAACAGGCAAAGGAGACCGCATGATTTTAATCGGTATCATAGGCGTCGGCAGATGGGGACCCAATATTCTTCGCAATTTCAGCGCCATGGAGGACGTAACGGTCAAGACAGTGGCGGATGTTAATTCCAAGAGGCTCGAAGAAATCAAGAAAAGATTTCCAGCAGTCGTAACGACAACCCAGCCTGATGAGATCGTTAACAGTTCAGATATCGACTGTACGGTTATCTGTACACCGGTATCCACCCATTTTGAGCTTGCCCGAAAAGCACTTCTCTCCGGGCAGCATGTCTTTGTCGAAAAGCCCCTGGCCGAATCATCCAAAAGCTGCCTGGAACTGATTGAAATCGCTGAGAAGAAGAACAAAACTGTTTTTGTCGGCCACACGTTTAAATACAATGCCGGTATCATCGCTGTCAAAAATTACATCGACAGCGGAGATCTTGGTCAAATCTATCTCATGGATGCCACCCGGACCAACCTAGGACCTGTCCGGTATGACACCAACGCACTCTGGGATCTGGCTTCTCATGATATTTCAATTTTTTCATACTGGCTCGGCAAAGAGCCCGTTAACGTTTCCGCCCGGGGCGGCTGCTATTTAAACAACAACATTGAAGATGTTGTTTATGCCACCTTCCAGTATCCCCGGGGCATTATGGCCCATGTGCACGCCAGTTGGCTCAACCCGAGAAAAATCCGGGAAATCACCATTGTCGGCGAAAAAAAGATGCTGGTCTGGAATGATATGAACCTGAGCGAACCGATCAGAATATACAACCAGGGGTTCGACGTGGGAGAGGATTACCAGGACGCCTTTGAAAGTTTCCGTCTGTCCATCCGGGAAGGAGAAGTCATTATTCCAAATATCAAACTCAATGAACCGCTGATGCATGAGTGCCGCCATTTCGTGGAATGTATCCTGTCCGGCACAAAACCGCTGACAGACGGTCAGGACGGTTTGCATGTCGTCAAGGCGCTCGAGGCCGCAACGCTTTCCATTGAAAATAACAGCCGCTCTGTTCAAATCGATTAAATATATTCTCAACACTGTTTTAAAAGGTCTGGCCGAATGATTCCTTTTGTCGATTTAAAAACACAATACATCCGTCACAAAAAAGAATTTCAGAAAGCAATTAATGAGGTATTAGATAATACCGCTTTTATTCTTGGCAAAACCGTTGAACAGTTTGAAGATGAGTTCTCCGGATTTATCGGCAGCCGTTATGCCGTCGGCGTTGCTTCCGGTACCGATGCACTTCACCTAGCACTCAGGGCCACCGGCATCTCACGGGAAGATGAAGTAATTACGGTCACCAACACATTTTATGCCACCACAGCAGCCATTGAGCTGGCCGGGGCAAAGCCGGTTCTGGTGGATTGTGATCCGACAACCTATCTGATGGACTTATCAGCTGCGGAAGCCGCCATCACCTCAAAAACAAGGGCCATTATTCCGGTACACCTCTACGGTCAGGCGGTAGATATGGACAAAGTTCTGGCAATCGCCCAAAAGCATAACCTGATTGTTGTCGAAGATACCTGCCAGGCCCATGGCACGAAATACAAAGGACAGGGTGCCGGCACCTTCGGTCTGGCCGGTGCCTTCAGCTTTTATCCCGGTAAAAACCTTGGCGCATTCGGTGATGGGGGTGCAGTTACCACTGATAACCAGGAAATCCATGAAAAGCTTTTAGCCCTGCGAAACTATGGCTCCACCCAAAAATATTTTCACCCGACCTTTGGTACCAACAGCCGCCTGGATGGCATTCAGGCGGCCGTGCTTCGGGTAAAACTGCCTTTCCTGGCTGAATGGAACCAGGCCCGGTTTCTGGCCGCTGAACGGTATATCCGAAATCTGGCCGGACATCCCGGCATTGTTCTTCCGGGACATGCCGAGAACTCCACCCACATCTATCATCTTTTCGTTATACAGGTAAACCGAAACCGTGACGAAGTTCTTAAAAAACTGGCGGAACAGAATATCCAGGCCGGCATCCACTACCCGATCCCACTTCATCTGCAGCAGGCGTATCATTATCTTGGGTATCAGAAAGGGGATTTTCCGGAAGCTGAATCTTCTTCTCAAAAAATCATTTCCCTGCCGATATTTCCTGAAATCACCCATGATCAAATTGATTTTGTGTGTGACAGCCTGATAAATATTTTAGATGAATAAGAGGATAATAAATTGTTTGATGGACACAAAGTAAGCTGCATCGCACCCTGCTATAATGAGCTTCACAAAATTGACAAGGTTGTATCAAGAATCCAGGCAACAGCAATTATTGATGAAATTCTGGTGATCGATGACGGCTCAACCGACGGGTCGCCCCAGGTGGCGCAAAACCTTGGCGCAACCGTCCTTCCTCCGGGAAAAACGCTGGGAGTAGGCGTGGCCATTCGCAAAGGCATCGAATACAGTCTGGAACATAACTTTGATATTATTGTCGTGATTGCCGGGAACAACAAGGATGAACCCCGTGAAATCGAAAGACTCCTGACACCCTTAACCCGGGGGAATTATGATTTTGTCCAGGGGTCCCGCTTTATGAAGGGCGGTTACTTCGGCAAAATGCCCCTGTACAGGATAATGGCCACCAAAATTCATCCCTTGATATTTTCAATCATTTCAGGCAAATGGGTCACTGAAAGCACCAACGGGTTTCGGGCTTTCCGCACCAGCCTTTTCAAGGACAACCGCATCAATCTCTGGCAGGACTGGTTAAGTAAATACGAGCTTGAACCATACCTGTACTATAAAACAATCAGGCTGGGCTACAAAACCACAGAAGTTCCGGTAACCAAAATCTATCCGCCCAAAAAACTGGGATATACTAAAATGAGACCCATCACCGGATGGTGGAGTATTTTGCGGCCACTCTTTCTGCTGGGAACCGGCCTTCGAAAATAGACAGGAGGTTCTATGTCTACAGATAATATATTTATTCATCCGGACGCGCTGGTGGAAACCAAAACCATCGGTTCCGGTACAAGGATCTGGCGAAATGCGCATCTGATGCCCGGCGCCGTCATCGGCACAGACTGCAATATCGGTGAAAACTGCTATATCGAAGGACATGTAAAAATAGGGTCCGGTGTCACTATAAAAAATAATGTCGCGGTATGGGATAATATTACTATTGAAGACCATGTTTTCGTCGGCCCGGCAGCTGTTTTCACAAACGATTTAACACCCCGGGCCTTCAATAAGAAAAAGGCTTCGGATCTCATGGCAACCCGAATCAAAGTGGGCGCCTCCATCGGTGCAAACGCCACCGTTGTGTGTGGTATCACCATTCATGAATACGCCTTCGTCGGTGCCGGTTCAGTCGTCACTAGGGATGTCCTGCCTTATACCATTGTTTTTGGCAACCCGGCAAAATTCAAGGGATACATATGCAAATGTTCTGAAAAATTTGCTGTGCACAGTGGAGAATATAAGTGTAAATGCGGCAGATCATATTATATCAACAATAATAGCATTACCGATTCGCATGTTACACCTTGCCTACAGTTGGAGGAAAATTTCAGGTTAGATTAAAAATCGAGTCGTTCATCGGGCAAGGCATATGAACTCTGAACTCATCCAGAAAATGGGGGGCATGTGAAAAACAGGCAAAGGTTAACCCTCTTTGTAATTATTTATTAAACAAAATCAACTCGGCTGTAATTTATTTAGATTGAATTTTTATGGATAAGCGATTTAGAGAAATATACCTGTTTGAATAATCACGAGTGATAATTAATAAAAATTTATTTTTAATGTACAATACCATCAAATCATAAATTTAATAAAACAGGCCCTTCATCTTCCTTCCCTTTAAAAAGGTTAACAAAACCGAGCTTGGTTAAATCGGTAAACTTATGTTAAGTTCTCCTGTAAAAATCTACGGCTGTATCTTTCTCTTTTTTTTGCCCTTAACCTTTCTTGATCAAGCAAGTTTCCCCTTCTCGGACGGTGCCGAACACGGGGCCGCTGTTCTCAGACTGGCCCAAAACTTTATCACCCCCGGTGATCCCATGCTGGCTGACAGCCACAACGGCTCTCCCCGTTATGTGCCAAGTATCTGGCTGATGGCAGTAATAACGCGTGTTTTTGATTTGGATGTCCTGCTGACGCTTAAAATTTCGGGAATCATCGGCTTTTTTCTATTTGTTTGTGCCGTTACTCTGTTCGCGCGGGAATATTTTGGCGATAAGATTCGGGGTACCTGCACGCTTGTCTCCATGTTGTTTCTTTGGGGTCTCGGATGGCATGGGGCCAATGCCTACATGTTTTCGGCCATTGTGTACACCGCCTATTATCCGTCGGTAGTGGCCTTTTCCCTATCCTTTCTCGCCTTTTTTTTCGAGCTGCGGTTTTTAAATTACCGTTCAAAGAAGGCCCTGGGAGCAACCCTGATCCTGGGCGGTCTGGCCTTTGTCAATCATCCGTTGACCGGAAGTTTTTTCCTGGTCTGTTTCAGCTTGCTGCTTATTGAACGAAACGGCTGGAATTGGAAAACAATCGGGCTGATATTTCTCGCCGCAGTAATCGTTCTGACCTTGAGTGTCGTATGGCCCTATTACAGTTTTTTTGCAGCATTCTTTAAAATTTCTTCAGGCGGTATGGCAACTGCCGGAGACTACCAGACGACCTGGGAATACCTCCATTCAGAACCTTTGTTGCGCACGGGCCTTGCTCTTTTTGGCCTTCCCTTGATCGGCATACTGGTCTATCGGCGCCAGCACCTGTTTCTTACCGGTGGTTTCGCACTTTTTGCCTCGATGTACATACTTGGCACGCTCACCAGCACCAGTCTGACCGAACGTTTTATCCTATTTGCAGTGGTTATGCTGCAGTTGACCTTTGCCTGTTTTTGGGGGACCTGGGTAACCCCAGGTCCCCACCACAGAAAGGGCGGGGCAAGGGTTCTGACCATCCTGATCTTTGCAGGAATCATCCTCCAGGGGGGGGTGGCCTATGAGGATTTTATCCGACCCGCGTTCAAGCGCACGCCGGGCAAGCTCCTGCCGGTCTATGAAAATCCCAACCGCATGCAGAAGGAGCTGAGGCACTATTTCACCGGGGAAAGCATTGTCATGACGGATGTCTTCTCAGCCTGGGCCCTGCCGGTCTATACCGGCGCACGCATCACGGCCCTCTTTCATACCCCGCCCCATGTTGCGGACAACCTTGAACGCTGTGGGGATAGTGCCCGGTTCTACAGTCCGCAGACAACCGTGACTGAGCGGCACAACATTCTCAAGCGCTACCAGATCACTCATGTGCTATTGAATTATGTTATTTATCCCGGCTGGCGGGTGATTGAACCCCAGATGCTGCAACTGGGCTACAGTAAAATGGTCAGTAACGAACGATATGCGGTTTTTCAGCGGGTCCGGTAAGTGCAAAAACCGTCTGCCCAAAAGTTTACCGTTGCCTTGAAAGGATTACAAGACTGCATTTGATCCTTCCACAATGGCAACAAGTCCATCAAGACACCATTTCTGTTCTGCTTTCCAGACAGTATGTGCGGTACAACCTTTTTTGGCACTGATTCACTTTCTTTTTTTTACGCCACCTATTTCAAAAATACCAATATCCATGATTTTCACCATGGTGGGATGTGAGCGATGGCTTCCGCTTTGGCTTCGGACGTGATGACGAACAAGTTTGCGCGGGAAATCGAATGGTATGGGACATCATACCAAGCCCTATCGTTAGCATAACGCAGCATATGGGCGGCAATAGCAAAAAAATGCGCTGGGCTTTTCACCTGTGAATTATTTCAAGGTAGCCATTCTCCCAAACCGGTCTTATTCCATTCCGCAAATAGTCTGTCACAGGAATCCCTGCCGAAAAGCCGGAGTTTTGATCAAAGCATCAACAAGGACAAGATTGCCTGTTTCAGACAAATGGAGCGGGTCAAAAGAAGGCGATTGCCAAACAGACTTCCCCGCTTTACTGGCCTCGATTATTGCGATATATACATCTACCACATGGATATTTTTATGGGTTTTTGCTGCTTGTTGAATAATCTGTTTGGCTTTTCCAAAAGGTCTTTCCAGTGAAGGGTAACGAATAGTATTAACCGCCTGTTCAAGAAAAAAGATTTTAATTTCAGGGTTAATATCCTGTAAAGTGGATATCAGCAAGTCTATGTTATCGGTAAAAGCTTTTTGCCAAATGTTGTCCTGACGCATCAGTGCCTTTGAAAAACCTTCCCAATCAAAATTAACGAAAAACCTTGACATCCATAATCTGGATTTTACATCTAACAAATAGAAAAAAGCGGATCTACTGGAAAATCTCTGCCGCCACTTAAGCAGGTATTTCGCTGCAAAATTATCATTCGTTTTTGCCTGATACTTCGTGTCTTTTTGTTCTTTTAGCCCAACAAACCAATATCCGGGAGCCACCAGATTATTATTAATGCTCATCAGCAAGACAATATCGGGATCAAGCTGCTCCAGCTCATTTGCAGCAAAGGAAATAATTTGCGCCAAGGTCATACCCGGCTGACCGGCATTGATTACTTCATAACGGTTAGTACCGTAGAGTCTGTTGAGTTTTTTTTGTAGAAAAAAAGGATAGGTTTGGTCAAAGGCAAGGGCATTACCATAGGTCGTGGAACCACCAAGGCAGACAATCCTTTTTAACATTTTATTTTTTTTTCTATGGACTTCCGGTCCACGAAAACCCAAGCTGTTAACAGGATTTTTGGAATCCTTTGAGGGAATACTTTTGTAATAGGACGTGCGCCCATCATTAAATTTGATTTTATACATCCTGTTTTTTTGGGGCATTCGCATAAAACCGTATGCAAGGTAGGCTGGAGACGAGTTTGATATGCAGAGTATAATCCGTGAGGATGTTTCAGCAAGGATATAAAATATTAGTATTGTAAGACATGAAAAAAGAAAAAGCTCCTTTTTGGAAAAATATTTTTTTCGCATAGGTTTTTTCGCTCCGCAAATCAACAAACAGGATAATATTAATCCAACAATATAACAATTATCCCAACAATACACTGCCCTGTCTTAACCGCTTAGTCTGTTTCTATGCCAACCCCACCCCCAAATCATCCAAAATATTAAAAGTGGAATAAGGCTGGCGATATAACCGGGAAACAAAACTTCACCCAGGTTAAAAGCGTTGAAGTTGGGCGTCCAATTATTTATATCAACCAATTTAATAATATGGGGATATTTTTCAAAATTCATAAATGGCACCGGATTAATCGACACTTGTCCGGAAAACAGTTTTTTAAATATGACGTCGGTCAGCGGAGACCGGACGGTTATGGGGATTTCATTGCCCACAACGGTAATGGCCAGGTTGACAATCATCCCCATACCTCCCAGGACACAATAGGTTTTCTTAAAGCGGTTAAACGAGAAAACCGCAAGGAGATAGGCAAACGGATAGGCCGGCAGCAGATAGCGCGGCCCCACGGCACTGCCGCCATGCCAGGCATGAAACCCGGCAATAAACAGGAGAAAGGTTAAAACCGCCGCAAGCCAGGCCAGAGCCTCCGGAAACCATTTGCGGTTTTTAAACAACAGTACCGTTCCCGGCAAAACCATCAGTAAAACAGGGGACGTTATAAAAATACCGCGGTAAGGAAAAAACAACAGCTCCGCAAGTGTTTTCAAACGGGGCCAGCCGAACAGTTTACCGTCTTCGATCCACATCACCTCGGGATTTGAGTACTGGTAGCTCGATCCCAGCACACTGCCGAAACAGGCCAGATTGTAGCCGCACTGCAAAATTCCAGCGGGGACACACCCCAGCAGGAACCAGGGGATGGCTTTCCTGCCGCTTTCAAAACTGAGCAGATAAACACATATGATGCTCAGCAGAAATACCGCCGATGGTTCAATCAGTACCGCCAGAGCGGCCGCGAAACCGCAGCCGAACCCCATACTCCTGAAACGGGCCGGGGCTTCGCGTTTGGTCATCAGCGCCAGAACAAAGGCGGCAAATGAAAAGAATGCCGAAGGAACGTGACAGTAAAAGGTGGTACTGTAGGAAAAAACCAGTGTTCCCGCAGCATAAAACAGGGTCAGCAGGAAACTGTTTCCCGCAGACATCCTGAAAAAAATGTTGCACATATAAAAAATGAGCAGGACCAGCAACGACGCGTAAACAACCGTGGTACTGAGCGTGCTCACATACGCGCTCAAGAGAACCTGCGTCTCTTTGTCAAACCCAAGGATACGGCCGGAAATAAATTCCGTGAGCGCAAAGGGGAGAACGGCCAGAAAAGACATGCCCGGAGATTTATTGGTATAGTAATGTCCGTCCTTGAACGCCCAGTCTCCGGTATTGACAAATTCAAAGGGCGGATCCTTGAGGTCCTCCTTGTAGGCATCGATGATAAATGTCTGCTGGTCGATAATGGCCCGGGTCAGACAGATCCGCGTATTCTGGTTCCAGCCGCCACCCTGAAAAAAATACCCGAACGTCACAAAAAACAGCAGGAAAATTAAATAATATGTTTTTTTTCCGGGTGCCTTTTCCGTCATCATTTTCTTAGAAAGATTATTGTTTGTAATATTATATGGTAGAAAATAGCTAAATACAATTTAAAATCGAATGATCTCCCCAGACCGGCAGCAAAATCATAACAACCCAAAGAAGATATCGCCCTGACAGTATCATTTACAATATTATTTTAGGCAGAAGAATAGAAAGTGTGGAAACCCGGCAGAAAAACGGGTGGTACATAAAGGTTTCAGCACCTCAACCCCAAGAATACGGTTTATGATATTGAATTTATTCAAAATTGTGCTCCTATAGCCACAACAATGCTGTAATCGGTAGAGGTCCCATGATAATGGAAGGTAAAATGGTTTCCGTGTTGAAACACTCTTTTGTGTGCTGTCATATCCTCACCTATAAATGATTAAAAAAAGACACCTCGGTAGGATCGCAGCAAGGATATATCAGGTTCTCAAACACAACAATCGGGTTCAAAAAACCAAGCTTGCTTTTTTCGGCCAGGCATTGAAAAGTATATGCAATCCGAATGACTATGGACGGTTCAAACAACAATTTGAAGAGTTCAGTCGGGGTCCACTGCCGTTCTCTGCCAGCATAAAGGATAACAGCTTATTTTTTCTTGACATTTATAAATTCATCCTTTTATAATACAGTGGATTTTTCAGTGTGTTTTTATGTGTTGCAAGACTGTGTTTGTACGCTTACAGTCATGGATATATGGTGTGATCAGGTAGAATAAGCTGCATCCATTACAGCGATCCAGAGACAGGTTTCTCTGGTGAAGACAAGTCCACATATTGACCGTGAAACGACATGCCCGAACTCCCCATTATAGACTTTTTTGAGTTAAAAAAAAATCTTAAAAAAGATTTTTCCCAGTGTAAAAAAATACAAGCGGCCATCCTAGGAGACAACACAACGCAATTTCTGGCGATGGCACTTAAAGGCTATGGCTACCATGAGAGTCTCAACCTCGAACTGTTTGAAGCGGATTATAATCAGATCGAACGACTGGTTTTGGATACTTCCTCCGAATTGTACCATCAAAAAAATGATTTTGTGATTCTCTTCCATTCAACCCAGAAACTGTTAAATCAATTTTATACACTTTCCGGACCTCGAAAAACCACCTTTGCGGTTGACCATCTGGAAAAAGTCGAACATATGTATGGAACCCTAGCGGCACATGGTGCCTGTAAAGTTATTTATTTGAACTTCAGTGAAATAGATGACGGTATTTTCGGGAATTTTGCGGCCAAGACTGATCGCTCCTTTGTTTATCAAATTAAGAAGCTTAATCTGGAATTAATGAATCTGAGCATGCGGCAGGATAATTTTTTTATCTGCGATATCTGCGCACTGGAAAACCGTTACGGCCAAATCATGGCCCATGATGCCAAGATGTATATACAGGGAGATATGGTTTTCAGCCTTGCCTTTGTTCCCTACGTTGCCAAGCGTATTGTGGATATTATCAAAGCTGTTAAAGGAATATTTAAAAAATGTATAATCCTTGATCTTGATAATACCATTTGGGGAGGGGTCATCGGCGATGACGGGCTGGAAAACATTCAGGTCGGAGAACTGGGGATTGGCAGGGCCTTTACCGAATTCCAACAGTGGATAAAACAGCTTCAACAACGCGGCATTATTCTGGCCGTGTGCAGTAAAAACGAAGAAATCATTGCAAAAGAACCTTTTGAAAAACATCCTGAAATGATTCTGCGCCTGGATGACATCGCCGTATTTGTGGCCAACTGGGAAAATAAAGTCGACAATATCCACTATATTCAGTCTATTCTAAATATCGGTTTTGATTCTATGGTGTTCTTGGATGACAATCCTGTTGAAAGAGAAATGGTACGCAAAAACATCCATGGTATTACGGTTCCGGAACTGCCTGAGGATCCAGTCGAATACCTAAGCTGCCTCAGAGAACTAAACCTTTTCGAGACGGCATCCTATACTGATACCGATACCACCCGAACACGCCAGTACCAAAATGAGTCGCGAAGGAAGCAGTTTCAAAAAAGCTTTACCAGTGAAAATGATTTTCTGAAAAGCCTTTCCATGATTTCAGAAGTAAAACCGGTCGACACCTTTTCCGTACCGCGGGTCGCTCAGCTTACCCAGCGCTCAAACCAATTCAACCTGCGGACCGTACGTTACACCGAGGCCGATATAAACAAAATCATTTCCTCGGATAATTATTTTACACTGTCCTTTACCCTTGAGGACAAGTTCGGCGATAACGGACTCGTCAGTATTATTATCCTTCGAAAACAGGAAAAATATCTTTTTATTGATACCTGGATAATGAGTTGCCGGGTCTTGAAGCGGGGAATGGAAATGTTTGTCTTGAATGAGATCGTTCGCCTGGCCCGTCAAAACGGCTTCCGCCGAATCGTGGGGGAATACATTCCCACACCTAAAAATGCTATGGTAAAGAATCTTTTCTCAGAGCTCGGCTTCATCCAAGAAGGCGAGCTCTGGAATTTAACCGTTACTGCGTTTCGACCAATGCCTTACTTTATTCGTATAAAGGAATCCGACAATGGGCAATTTGCTTCCGGAAGTTATTAGCATTATAGAATCCAAAGATCCGATGCACGCAAAAAAAATACGCAGGGATCTGAAAAATTTAGGAACAGAATATTTCCCAAAGGCAAACCGTTTTCTAATTAAATTCGACCAATTTTTGCAAGGGATGGACAAAAACCTTGATTACGGAATAGAGTGTTATCTGAAAATGATCGCTGATTTCAGATATGAGCATCTGCGCTTTTTTGAAACCGGTCACTATTCAAGCAAATCATTTGAAGAAGTAAATCAAAGGGTATATAATAATACGGAAATCATGGAATATTACATGATCGGGCAGTTGCTTTCCCGGTTTCTGATGCCACACCATTACAACACATTTGCTTTTTTTGCCCGTGAACTTAATAAATACGGCCAGAACTCAAGCCGGTATCTGGAGGTGGGGGGCGGGCATGGCCTTTTTATTTCCGAGGCCATGAATGTATTGGGCGATGGCGTGGCATTTGACCTGCTCGATATCAGCCCGAGCTCTATTGAACTTTCTAAAAAATTTATCGGCAGTAAAAAAATTCATTATATTACCTGCGATATTCTGGCATATGATCCTGAATACCGGTATAATTTCATTACAATGGGCGAGGTACTGGAACATGTTGAACAGCCCGAACTACTACTCGACAAACTCCTTGATCTTTTGGAAGATGAAGGAACGGTGTATGTAACCGTACCGGCCAATGCCGCGGCAATCGATCATATTTTCCTGTTCAGGAATGCAGAGGAAATCCGGGACATGCTGAAGGAAGCCGGATTTGCCATCATGGATGAAACAAGCACCTACTCGGAAAATCTCTCGCAGGAGAAAGCTGAAGCTTTTAAAATACCTCTTATGTACGGTGCTTTTTTAAGAAAGACAAACAAATAATTTTTAGGAGAAGGAGGCACCGGCTTTGAATAATGCAGACATACTTGGTGAGGTCAATTATATTTTCAGAGACGTTCTGGATGATAACAGCATAGAGCTCAGCAACGAATCAACGGTAGACCATGTGGAGGGATGGGATTCTTTGAACCATGTCCAAATAATAGTTGCCATAGAAAAGCATTTTAACATACGTTTTACTTCAGCGGAAATACAGGCCTTCAAAAATGTTGGTGAATTATGTACCGCCATTGAGCACCGACTTGAAAGCCCGTAAGTTTATGCGGCTCACGAATACCCTTCCTCAAATTACCGAAAGGACCGGTGGCGTTGGAAATTGTGTTGCGCATCGGTGTTTTCAGAGACGGTATAATTTATGTGCAGTTAATTCCAGATCCTTGGCTCCATATTTGTTGGTTTTTTTAAACATTTATAACGTGCAGGCTGTATGAAACTGACATTTGTTAATCTGTATTCCCCCGAGACCGTTGCAAAATACCTTTTGTCAGCCTATGTGCTGAAAGCCTACTTGACGAAGGTGTTCCGCAATCCTGAAGACCTGTCTATACGAATACTTAACTTTAGTTGTACTGCCGATATTGAGCAAATAATTGAAGCGGTCCTTGCTGAAGAAAGCGATTGTGTGGGCTATAGCTGTTATACGTGGAATATTGAAAAAATTTCTGATATCATCCGCCTTTTAAAAAAAAGGATCCAGTGTACCCATGTGCTCGGGGGTCCGGAAATAACCTTAAGCTGGCTGCGGACACAGCCAGATCAGGCCCTTGCAAATTATTATGTGTTGGGCGCCGGTGAAAGGATCCTTGCCAGACTGATAAATATTCTCGACTCGCAGGGCACCGAAGAGAAAATTCCACCGCGAGGGGTGGCCTATTTGAAAAACGGTACCATGCAGTATGAGGAAAGCACAGAGGGTTTTGAAAATCTGGATGAAATACCTTCGGTTTATTTAACCGGCACCCTTGAAGAAGAGCTGTACGAACGTCAGCAGGCATATTTAGAAACAACCCGCGGATGCACATTTAAATGCAATTATTGCATGTATCACAAAAATTTATCGAGCATCTCTTATTATTCACTGAAGCGGGTATTTGATGAACTGGATTATCTCATCTGCCAAAAGGAGGTATGGCAGCTGAGAATTTTTGATTCTGATTTTGCCTGTGACATTCAACGGGCAAAAAAAATTGTACGACACCTTGTAGAACTGAAAGCGCGGCAGAATGTATTTATGCCCTGGATATACTGGGAGTTTACCTATTACAGGATAGACGAGGAGTTTATTGAACTAACTGCACAGCTTAAAAATCACAACTCTATTTTAAATTCTTCCTTACTTAAACCAGCAGACCGCCTTCAGCATTACTCCGATATGGTAAAGGATTACATGGTTATTAACTGTATTGGCGTTCAGTCATTTTCGAAGGATGCACTACGAGCGGTCAACAGACCTAGAATTAACATCAGGAAATTTATCGCATTCATGGAAATGTGTAAACGCCATAATGTTGTGCTCAAGATTGATTTTATCCTTGGACTGCCTATGGAAACATTTGAATCCTATTTTTCGGGGCTTGAAACTTTCCTGCCACATCTGCACAATACCGATCATGTGCTCAACATACACCGTTTACAAATACTGCCTGGCTGCCAACTTGAACAACTGTGCGCATTATATCAAATTGAATATTCACAAACAGCACCGCATATGGTGTTCTCTACCCAAACGATGTCACGCAAGCAGATGCAGCTTGCATCAAAGCTGACAGCCGTGTTGTTCAGACTTATAAACTCACCCCTCCGCCGGTATGTATATACTGCTAAGCAACGATCCGGACTGACGTTTCATGCTCTGCTGCTGCTGGTTTTTAACGCGGTGCAACAGGAAAGCTCCATGCAGAATACACCGCTTATTACAGAAAGCTTCACAGATGATATGTACTGGAACTCCGGTGTGTTCAAGGATTTGCCTTCACAGTTTCTGTTGAATGTGCTTGAAGAACTCTAGAGCAGAACCGCTGGTGTTCCTCCGATGGAAAAGCATGATAGAATCTATAGTGTAAAAGGAATAACAAATGTTCAGACTGCACCATATCGGTTGCCTAGTTGATGATCTTGAGAGTTCCAAAAAGAATTATCGGAAACTGTTTGGTTTCAGCAATATCTCCGACACAATACATGTTCCTTCACAAAAAGTTTTCGTTTGTTTCATAGAGATAGGCAACGATATTTATCTCGAACTTATTCAGCCCGAAAAGGATTCCCCTCTTCTGAAATACCGGCAGAAAAACGTTGACTACTATCACCTGTCGTATCTGGTGAAAAATATCGATGCGGTCGTTGATGATTTTCAAACAGCTGGATCAATTGTTATCACTTCCTTTGCGTCGGAGGGTTTCGATCACAGAAAAGCCGTTTTTCTTTTGACCCCGGAAAGACAATTGATAGAACTGATCGAGGACAAGTCCTGATGGGAATGCTTCGCCTGCTTTTGGCCTTGTCCGTCGTCATTGTACACAGCCGCCCCATATTCGGCTACCGCATCACCATGGACTCTGTATCAGGTGCGACGGTTGCCGTTCAGACATTTTTCATAATATCCGGCTTTTACATGGCCCTAATTCTCAACGGAAAATATGTCGGGCGCGGTGCCTACGGTCTTTTTATCAGTAACCGGTTTCTGCGCATTTTCCCCGTCTACTGGTTTGTGCTTGCATTGACCATTGCTTTCTCTTTTATAGCATACCTTTTGTTCGACAAGGGGTTAAGCCTCTATTATTTCATAGACAATTATCAGTTCCTTAATGTGAAAACGCTTGCCATTTTGCTTTTTTCCAATATCTGTATTTTTGGGCAGGAAGTAATCTTTCTTCTGGGTCTGGACACGAACAAGGGATCGTTGTTTTTTGCCGAATATTACTATTATACGAATCCGCAACTTTGGAAATGCCTGCTGGTTCCCCAGGCTTGGACAATAAGTATAGAGTTGATATTCTATCTACTTGCACCGCTGTTAGTACGGCGACGACTGTGGATATTGTTGACAGTGATTGTTGCCAGCCTTCTGCTGCGAACTTTTTTGTATGTCAGGCTCGACATGGAAAGTGATCCTTGGATATACCGACTGTTTTTCACTCAAATAGCTTTTTTCATGGCCGGTGCAGTCTCTTACAAGTTTTACACCGCACTGAAAAAACGGCCTCCCTCCGTTGGGTTCGGTGCCGCAGCAACCGTACTGCTGCTGGGCACAACAGCACTCTATCAGTATATCCCCGGTGCGGCTGTAAAACACTGGTGTTTTTACTTGTTGGTAACGGCGGCAATACCATTTGTTTTTTTTTACACCAAAAACCTTAAGGCCGATAGATATATTGGGGAATTGTCATATCCGATTTATATATCACACGTGCTTGTTTTACTCTGCATCCAACCGTTGATAAATAAATTTCAGCTTGACACACACCAGGGCCTGCTGACTGTGGTCTGCTCGATTCTGTTTTCCATGGTCCTGATTAAATTTGTAATTAACCCCATTGAGCAGTACCGACAGCGAAGGGTGGCAACCGGATAAGGACAGCCTGTTTTTCATCAAACTGCCGCCTGCATTGACCGGCGAAAGGGATCGTTATGCTGTTTAACACACTTCAATTCGCCCTGTTTTTTATAATCGTCTACAGCCTGTATCTCTCCTGCAGCCACCGGTGGCAAAACCGTTTGCTACTTGTAGCGAGTTACGTGTTTTACGGAACCTGGGACTGGCGTTTTCTGTCTCTGATTTTTTTTGCAACCACGGTCGATTACTTCTGTGCCTTGCGGATCCATTCCAGCGATAATGCCGGACACCGCAGGCTGCTGCTTGCCTGTAGCATGGTTTGCGACCTTTCGATACTTGGCTTTTTCAAGTATTTTAATTTTTTTGCTGAAAACATTCAGGTTCTACTCGGTCTTTTTGGCATTGAGGCAGATCCGGTTTTTTTGAAAATTATCCTGCCAGTCGGAATATCGTTTTATACCTTCCAGACCATGAGCTACACCATCGATGTATATCGGCAGGACATAAAACCCACGCGGCGCTTTTTTGATTATGCCCTTTACGTATCTTTTTTCCCCCAGCTTATTGCTGGTCCCATTGAACGGGCAAGACATCTGCTGCCACAGGTGCTTGCACCGCGTAACGTTACTCTTGAAAAATTCAGTGAAGGCTGTTATCTGATTTACTGGGGGCTTTTTCAAAAGGTCTACATCGCGGACAACCTTGCGCGGATCGTTGACCCTTTTTATGCAAGCAGTCCACCTTACAACGGGATAAATACAGCCCTGGCAACTTTTGCTTTTGCCATTCAGGTCTTCTGCGATTTTGCAGGTTACTCCAACATCGCCCGCGGTCTGGGAAAGTGCATGGGGTTCGATATTGTTATTAATTTTAATTTACCTTTTTTTGCAACAAGCACCGGAAATTTCTGGCGTCAGTGGCATATTTCGCTATCAGACTGGTTTCGCGATTACCTTTATATGCCCCTGGTAATCAGGCTGCGTAACTGGGAAAAGGGAGGAGCCCTGTTTTCTCTGCTTTTTTGCTTTACCCTCATCGGCTTATGGCATGGCGCAGAATGGACATTTCTCATCTTCGGATTTTTGCAGGGACTCATCCTGTGTGTTGAAACAGTGACAAAACGCATTCGCAAAAAGGTGTCCCTGAGGATACCCGCTATTGCTGCGAACGGTTTCGGTATGTTGTTCACCTTTTGTTATTTTTGTTTTACCTGTATTTTTTTTAGAAGCCAAAGCGTTTTTGATGCAGTCCACATGTTGGAAGCACTGGTTCTGAACCCACTGAGCAACCACAATGCTAAAAAGATGCTTGTGGATATCCTCTTTTATGCTTGGCCTCTGTTTTTAATGCAGCTTTTACAATGGCGGGAAAAGGACCTTCTTGCTGTTCCGAAACTGCCGGTCTGGCAACGGGCAGTTATTTATTTTATAATTTACTATTTAATAGCAATTTATGGAGTTGAGGGTGGGAAAGAGTTTATATACTTCCATTTCTAATATTCCGCGAGGTTTTATCCTGGCACTGGGCATGATTATTGTTTTTGAATGCTGCCTAGCGTTTGTACCAAAGCATAAGATGTCTGATCCGCCTTATGAACAAGAGGCCCTAGCCATCAAGGGAAGGCTGGTGGATTCTGCTAACGGGTTTAATGCTCTGGTAGTGGGAGACTGTACCGGGTGGGCGGCCATCAAGCCCCTTACCCTTGAGAGCAAGCTTGGCTGCACAGTTTTCAACTTGTGTGTCAATGGTGCTCAGACTTACCTCATGAGCTACATACTGTTAAAACGATACTTGGCTAATTGTCATCGCCCCCCCGATACCGTTATCCTGCAACTTTCCGCGAATACATTACTTTATCTCTACGGAATGAACGATATCGCTCTCAAAGACTACATATTGCCCTGGTTCCGAATGGATGATGACTTTATTGAAGAGCTCAATCCTGACCTGCGAAGATTATGTCTGAAATACCAAATTTTGAAAACGATCCCATCTTTTCGCAACCAGTTTTTCCTGAAAAAAAAAGGGTGGTTTCTGAAACTCTTTCAGCCCACCCGGAACAAATATGAGCGGATCATCCGTTATTATCACGAGCAAAAAGGTTTCTACAACGAAGACTTCGATCCGGGCAAACGAAAGATTGACCAAATAACCGACATTGGAGAAAACTATAAGCAGTTTATAGTTTCAGAGTTTAATCTCTCCTATATTCATAAAATCCTTAAACTGCTTGAAGAAAAAGAAATTCGCGTGGTTGTCTGTACCTCGCCAGTCAGGAATGATGAGCTGCGCATCTGGAAAGAGTACCGTTTGCGCCCTCGGCTTATGAATTTTGCGCGTAATCAAGTTCGACCTTTCGGTAATGTGGCAGCTTTTTGGGACCTGTCGGATGCTGCTTCAAATCCGAATAATTTTGTTGATAAAATACACCTGAATGAAGCCGGCGCAGAAAAGTATTCTCGTGTTCTGGCCGAAAAAATAAAACGCGAAACGCCTCTGCGATAGACAGGGTGCGGTTTAAAACTGAAAAAGATAAGACATCTATGGATTGGATAAAGCAACATAAAACAGCCCTGGTTCTGGGCGGGGTCTTTTTGATAAGACTGCTGCCGGTTCTGGCCGTACATTATACGTTAGACAGCGGCTTTGTTGACACGGGGCACAAGGATCCCCTGTTTTATCTCGGCGGCGCCAGGGCGATTATTTCAACAGGCACCAACCCGTTTAATTTTTGTCCGCCATTCTACTTTTGTTTTGTGACAGCAGCTTTATGGCTGAGTGGTGGCAGTCCCATTGTTGCTGTTGCCGCAAATGCCTTTGTCGGCTGGCTCGTAATCGTAGAGATATATTTACTGGGAAAACTTCTGTTCGATAAGCGGACCGCATTGACTGCGGCCCTTATTGCCGGCCTTTATCCGAACCTTATCTTTTTCGGAACCGTATTGTTTCCGGAAACGCTGGCCATGTTTTTTGTGCTGGCCGCCTTTATCATGATTGCGCGTTTCTTCAGTTCTTCACGGCTACGTTTCCTCGTTATGGCCGGTGTGCTGTGGGCCTTTGCATCACAAACCCGGGGTGGGCTTCATTATTTTTCTGTATTTGCCCTGGCGGCCCTTGCCTGCGGTTGTTTCAGTCGGGAATGGCAACGATGGGTCCGCGCCGCAGCTGCTTTTATCATACCGCTGTATGTCACTTTCTTTCTGATTACTTTTGGCACCGCTTCCTTTCATGAATCCGGCAATATTAATTCCATCAGCGGACTGGGCTCGGTCTTACATGGACTGAATCGCATTTCGTGCCCTAATACCGATGACGGTGATATCGGCGGTAATCTTTTTTATGATGTCAACGCCTGCGGGGATATGTGGCCCGCGGGCAGCCAAATTTACTCCGAGGACCTGATTAAAAGCGGAACGGTTGCTGTCCTGCTTGCAACGGTACGCTTTGTTGCCCAGGAACCCTGGACCCACTTGAAACAGGCATTGTGGAAACTGAGTTCATTCTGGACTCCTAGCCAGTACTCGATCAGTTTCTTTAAACACAAATTTTTTTACAAAAGTCTTGCTTTAACCATTTGTGGTTCTGTAACAATAGGCTTTGTTTATGTGCTTGTCCTGTGCGGCGGTATTATTGGTCTGTCACTTTCAAAGGATCCCCTGCGTGCCACGGTGCTCTTTTTTGTTCTTTTTTACTGTTTACTCATCATGGCAACCGTCGGCAATTCAAAATTAAGATTGCTGTTGATGCCTTTTTTTATTCTTTACTGCAGCTATGCGCTGACACAGTTCCGCTCAAAACTTGTCTCTTTAAAAAAATTGGTTAAGCATACTATTGCCATGACTCTTTTGGTGTTTTTTCTTTTGAATAGTATTTATCGGTACAATGAAGTAAGTGTGACTCCTCAAGAAGCATTTGTCCGCAAGGTGGAACGTTGTGTCTCACTGCATTTGTACAAGACAGCGTTATATGTTATAAATAAAGATAACATGTGGCAGTGGCTTACCGAAAAACAGCGGTTTCGCCTCCAGACAGCCCTGAAAATCGCAAAAAAGAAACTGTCGCCAGGCACCTAAAGGAGAACTCGGACTGATAGTGCTTCTGACAAACTGTTGTTGTCCGGTTTACCGATGCCCGGAGAGATGTTGAATTTTCTGATTTCCCCGTCTTCACACAGTTGCACTAACGGCCTCATGCCGAAAACAGTTTATGAAAGAAGATGACTTGCCCTGAAAACCATTTCAAGGCCGGTCACTAAAACCGGAAAAAACCCGCTCACCGTTTGGGTCCTATGCCTGGAAGCCTCCGCGACTGGATAACCGCCCGGAATATCGATGATCTATCGTTGGCAAGACCCGAAAACTGCCGGAAGCCGTTTTGTAAATAACGGCTTCCTGATACCTTTTTAACAAGTTTTTAAGTTCGACAAAAAGAGCGCATGTCCGGACAGAATAATTCAGACGTGTTAAGCACCATGGAGAAATATTATGCGGAATAAAGTTATAAGAGACGGTTTACTGCTTGGAGGAGTCACCGGTCTGGCCGCAACAGCGGTCGACAGCTTATACATCTTTATAGCTCATTCCTATGCCACCTACGAGTATGCCTTGCTGCAGATTGTATTTAATCTGTGCTGGTGGTCAATTATAGGGGTGCTGAGTGGTCTGTGCATCCATCGCTCCGTGGGCGAAAGACAAGACTACCCTGAAAGAAAAGATGTTTACTGGGCAATTTATTTTGTTGTTCCGTTTGCCGTACTGTACGGTCTTCTGGGCCGCACCTATGTTCATGTCTCGCCATGGTCCGTCAATTATGGAGCACCGGTCTTCGACAGGCATCTGTCCTTTCTCTGGGTGGCCGTTGTTTTATTCTTCATAATACGGGCCATGCGCCTGAAGAAGCAGGGCCAGCCTTTTTGTACAAGTTTTTTTCTGCCGGAAACACTCACCATAATGGTTTTATACAACCTGTGTTCAAATCTTAGACTTTTGGGCGGCACCGCTTCCTACGTTAGGCTGAAAAAGCTGTTCCTGGTAAACATCTCCGAAACCACCTGGAATATAATTGTCTATTGCGTTTTTGTTGCGGTAACCCTTTTTTTCTATCTGGTCGTAAGCAGCAGGGTACGCCTCGCACTTCAGCGACTGCGGCCGGTGAAAGGCTGGCAGGCGGCAGCAGTTATCGGCTGTATCGTTTTTACCTGTTCAACTCTGTTTGTCTTTCTGAATCAATCACGGATCACCCGGGCGGAAGCAACCGATACCGGCCTTTCTCCGGGGCCGCCCCCTGTAATTGTTATTGTGCTGGATACGGTTCGCGCCGACCGCCTGGCGGTCTACGGAAACAAGGGGGTTGGCATGCACCTTGAGAAATTCGCCCGGGATGCGGTTGTGTTTGAAAACTGTATTGCATCTTCGTCATGGACCACACCTTCGCACGCTTCACTGTTTACCGGCCTGTATCCCCGAGAACACGGAAGTCACGGGGTTCTGGATTTCGACAACAAAGACCCTTTCGGATTTCCTCATTCCCGTCGACTGGATGACAGGTTCAAAACCTTGGCCGAGATATTCTTGCATAACGGCTATGCAACCGCAGGCATCTGTTCAAACAGCATGGTTTTCTCGCCAAACCTCAATTTCAGCCAGGGGTTCGAAACCATCCATGCCTCGCGCAGTATCGGTGAGCTTTACGAAACGTATCCGTTCAGTCCTATTGTTCATTTGTTCTGCAACCTAACCAATATCTGTAATCGCTATGTTTTGTTTTATCGTACGGCAGATGCCATCACCCGTGAAAGCCTGAAGACCATCCAGACCCTGGAGAACCAATCCTTCTTTTTGTTTATGAATTACCTTGATGCGCATGGTCCCTATTTCCCACCCCGCCCCTTTAACGGCATGTTTTTGGACAAACCGTTTCCACACCTTTATCGTCTCGGACTCATCTTGAAAACCATGACCGGCCGTTTAAAAAAAGAGGAGCGTGATACTTATCAGATATCACAGTATGACGGGGAAATTACTTTTATCGATTCCCAGCTGGCCGCTTTTTTCAGACAGCTGAAAGCCATGAACCTTTACGATCCCGCGCTTATCGTTGTCACTTCCGACCATGGTGAGCTTTTCGGGGAACATGATATTTACTGGCATCGTTCACCCATGTATCAGGGAGCAGTCAGAGTACCTCTCCTGATCAAGTATCCATTTAGCGAAAAAACAGGCCGGGTCGATCTTCCCATTACACTCAGTGATTTGTATGCAACCGTAATTACGCTCTGCAAACTGCCCGTCCCAGACTATGTTTCCGGAAAGGCGTTTGGAACCGCTTCGGGACCAATTGCGGCCGAGTATTATGATTATACTCTGGGAGAACACCAGGTTCTGTATGACGGAACATTCAAGCTGCTGCGCTACAGCACTGAAAGACCGACCGAGCTTTACGATCTGGCTTCGGACCCCGGGGAGCTGATCAATCTGGCCGAAAAAATGCCCGAAAAAGTCAAAGAGATGGAAGCCAAACGGCTGCAGTGGCAGAAAAATCACCCGCCGCACTACATGATTTCTGAAAAACCCGAAAAAACCATTCCATATGAAACACTGCGGGCACTGGGATACATTAAGTGAAAAGAAACGCTCAAGATCCGAGTTCAAAAGAAGACGGGTTGCCGATTTGACTGACACCTAAGTTCTATCTTTTTTTCAGTTCTTCTATTTTAATAGATAAACAGCTTAATTCAATCGTGCTCTATTAAACGCAAAAGATCGGCGCATAGATGGTAACCTATGCCGGCAAAAACATACTTGAATACCTGGAAAATACCGGCCGGCGCAAGCACCAGCAGCATAAATTCCATGGTGTGAAATCCGGCCGGGAGGAAAAGATTTTAGTCCGGGTTTTTTCAAAAAATTGAAACAGAAAAAGAGCCCTCACCGCCGGAATAATTTCACGTCCCGGGCAGACTCGATGACAGGGTCAAGGTCAATAAATATGACCATGGAACCAAAGGAACCATGTTTTTCCCGATAACCGGATAGAGCAGCGCGCTGGTGGCAACACTCTGAACAGGATGAAAGCGAAGACGGCTCATGATACTTCCTCGTCTTCCGGACGGGGTAGCACCCCCGCTTTTTTGCTAAAGGTGCATCCGGCATTTGTTTTCACCTGCACATGAACTGCCGGCCCAGATTTACTCCCGGCGGGACAGAAAATAGGCCGCCACGTCAGAATGAAGCGCTTTTTTATTCGACCCCCAGGACAGACATTCGGAATCATCCGTTACGATGTCGGTGTCCGGGTCGTATTGATTTCTAAAAAGGATCTCTTTCCTGTTTCTGTACCCTCTGTCGCTGCGGCTGCCGTGGTAAAGATCCCGAATATGGAGCGGCGCGTAACCGACTTTCCCGTCAACCGCCTCGGACCAGCGCCGGGCCCAGTCAAGAAAACAGGCGGTGTATGCTTCTGACCGGTTCCGAAAACCGCAGTTTTCGCACACCCGGCTGGAAAAAGTCAGGCTTTCCAGCCGGTCGATTTCCGGACGTGCAGTTAACCCGGCGGCAAACATCAATTTATCCGCCCCCCCGACAATTGCCTTTTCAAACAGCAGTACCTTCCGGAACACCTCCGCCCTGGCCGCCCAGCCGTAACCCGTTCGACCGCCCATTACCAGCCGGGGCGGCAGGCCGGGAACAATTGCGGGCGGCTGCGGAAAAAGGGTCTGCCTTTCCTTATAATACTTGACCGCCGATATGCCCAAATCGGGGTCGGCGTTCCCCCGGCGCTGGGTGGCAACAGTATCGAAAACCTGACATAAATTGTCTGTCTCCAGACGGGCGGCCACAAACCAGGGCCAGTCGGGGGTTTGAAAAACAATATCTCCGTCCAGCCAGGCGATTTTTTCGTACTTTTCCGCCAAAAGTTTTTCAATGCCGATATTGAGCAGCCTCTCCTTGTGCCACAAGACATCATTGCTCCGAAACCGCATAACATTGTCATGGAAATCCACACTGAACGGGTCGTCGCCGAAAGCCAGCTCAACCACGAGGCAATGGACACCGGCTTTTTTCATGCCTTCCAGAAAAACCTTGAAATTTTCAACCCTGCGCCTTGAACCGGTGGGATTAAAAAGGCAGGATACCACGGCAAAATTGTCAAGGGTCAGTTGTGGATACCGCTTTTGCAGGGCCGCCAGCCGTTTTTCAGAATTGTCCGCCCTGGCCAATTTACCCGCATAGCTTTTTTTAAAAATACTCACCATCCGGTTTTCAAGCCTTACCCTGAGCGGTTTTTTGTTCTTTTTCCGGCCGCGGGACAGCTTTTCCGGAAATATCACTTGCCCGCAGGCCTGGCACCGGATCTCATTATTTCGCCGCCGAACAATCATTCCGGACCCGCCCCCTTGCTCCTGGCGGTTGGCATGGGGAAAATCAACATCCGGAACAGGGAGACCGAGAAACCCGCAGAGCCTTTTCCACCCGTCCCCCTTTTCCAGATCCATAACCAGCAGTTTATCCGTCCCCTTAAAATATGCGATCACATTTTCATTATAGCGGTGATAGCTGTCGATTGCGGAATCCCTGTTAAAATCGGTCAGTTCCAGGTGCTGTTGATACCTTTTCAGTTTATGCGGATGGCGCACCAGCACCCACTGCTCAACAGAACGCCACCAGGTCTCCGCGTCACGGACCGTCAAAACAAACCGGCTGTCCGGAAATTGTTTGTCCAGATGGCGATACATCTCCCACATATTCCAGGGCCGGTCATTAAATGACTGATAATGCTTTGCTACCTTCAGCATGCGTTTATAATTACGATCTTCATAAAACCGGTTTACCTTTTCCCTTGCTTTCGAATCTGCAAGCACCGCAGGCCTGGCCACCGGTTGAAACCCCAGAATTTCAAAACATCTCATCAGGGAGGAAGTCCCGGTCTTGTTGATTCCGATACAGAAAACCCGCTTTTTAATTTTATTTTTACGCCCTGAAAACATCTCGTTAACCTTTTCCGGAAATAGAGCAATTTACTTTTTATTATAGCCTCAAGTGGTCGGAGATCACGGCTGAACGGTGTTCGCCGATGAACATAGAATGACAAAATCCAAATTAAAAATGCCAAATGAAATCCAAAATCCCAATGACAAAAATTTATACTTTAGCAATTGTTATTTATTTGTTCTTTGGCCTTTGTCATTAATTTATCATTTATGCTTTGACATTTGATATTTAAGGTCCTTTACGTTTTCAGATTGATCGAATTCGCCTTTTTGCCTGAACAATCTGGCTAAAATATTATAAAAATGCTTTAATTAAACCGTTACGGCTGAAAATACAGTATACCCGATTTATGTTTGCCGGTAACAGTAAAAAGTTCTGATTTTCTTTAAAGAAGTTCTGATCAGCAAAAACAAGTGATTAGGGCGTAAAAAACAGGATGCATATGATTGGATTCATCCCGGATTTCTGATGCCCCAGATCTTTTGTTTTACAGCGGATCCTCCAGAACACGCTGGATCGCGTAATAGGCGGGCTTGGGACGGTAACAGGCGTCAAACAGGGCCGGCAGCCATTCGGAATGCCAGGTATAGGCATCATCGGCAATGTGCCAGGTGTTCCAGCCCACCACACCGCCATCCCGTTTTTCAAGCAGGGCCTCTAAAATACCGGCATAGGTCGCTGCCTGCTGCATGTAATCCGGATTGAAATACCCCTGCTTCAGCCACACACTGGCTTCGGTAATGTGAAACTCAAGATCATTTTCCTGCGCCCAGTCAATCAGGCGTTGAAAAGCAGCAAGCCCCTCCGGCGTGTCATCTCCCGCATTCACATGGGCCTGCCAGCCGATAGCGTCCACCCGCAGCCCCCGCGCCCGAAGGTTCAAAACAGTCTCTTTGATCAGGCTCCAGGAATCGGTTTCTTCCGGGCTCTCGTTATGATTGTAGATCAACTTTAAGTCGGGCGCGTATTCTTTCGCGATTTCAAAGGCCCGGATAATGTAAAGCGGAGTCTGATGGGTATCGTTATCCTGCCCGATTTTAAACCAGGGACATTCCCACAGCGTGTCGCCTGCCTTGTTTTCATGCCAGGCTCCGTTGACCACGGTTTCATTCACCACATCCAGATACTTGAAACCATCCACACCATTATAGCGCTGACACAGCGAAGCAAAAAACTCTTCCATATTGGTTTCAAGTTCCAGGGCTGTACGGTCATCTCCCTTGGCCCAGCGGGAACACTGGGGACTGATCGGACCGTGCATGCGCAGGACCTGGTCATTCTCCGCGATATGGCCTTCCCAGGTATCGGCATAGGACCAGTCCCAGGTATCAGGATCCGGGTGAATCACCGCCTGCTTGAAGTCATTGGACGGGGTGATGTAGCTGAATTCGCGGTTCAGGACCAGGTACATCTTATCCGTCGGGACATGGGCCGTTGCCGTGGTCGGAGTGGCGCCGATCAGCACATTGCCTCCCGGGTAAAGATCGGAAACAATGTCACGCAGGCGGCAACCATCAGGAACCTGCGGCGGGTCGTTGCAGCAGCCGTTTAAAAGGAGATACTATGAAAAAGCCCCCAAACGTCAGTTGACAGTTACAGCCGAAGGCGTAACAGTTAGTTATTTACTTGGCAAAAGAATAACTAACCAACGAAAGGGGGCTGTATAATGATTTACA
>Ga0272441_10001644_pt1 | contig 47202 bp, 36 predicted proteins | sample SSMProp6N_FD_193582 | JGI IMG/M metagenome (GOLD analysis project Ga0272441, IMG submission 193582) | Marine sediment archaeal communities from Little Sippewissett salt marsh, Falmouth, MA, United States - SSM-Prop-6N | ecosystem: Environmental > Aquatic > Marine > Wetlands > Sediment ... | reverse complement strand
TGGTATACTATTTTTTCAGAATTAAAGTGACAGTAATATGTTCCATATTGAACACTCAAAGGAGTTATACACTATTTTGGTTTTTTCTGCCGCGTAGCGGCTTCGTTCAACAAGCTCCGTCCACTGGGAACTGATAATTTTGAGGGTAAGATTGTAGAGAAAGGGATTCAACAGATACTGGAAGCTATCTGTGAACCGTTATTTTATGACTGTTCGTATGGCTTTCGGCCTAGACTTGGATGCCATGATGCAATTAGAGCACTGCACAGATATTTTTACACGCACCCGGTCGATAAAATCATAGATTCGGATTTACAACAAACTTTTCTGATGAAATGATGATACTTAAAAGGATAGGTCGTGAGCCTATTGCCTTTATAGGGCACGATGGGTTCTAACATGAGGGTCATGTCAGGTGACTGGCATCTCTACTCAATCGTCCGGGTCTGTGTGGGGGCGCCGGGTAACCGGCGTTCCTACCGCGAGATCCTCCAATAAATGTGAAAAATATTTAAACATGAAAAATTTAATGAAACCTGAAAATGAAGCAGAAGCAAGTGTAATTAAATCGATTTTAGAGGATCATGGAATATATTCGGAAATAAAATCTTTTCATGACACTGCATATGATGGTCTTTTCCAATCTCAATATGGTTGGGGCATAATTCGGGTTTCAGAAAAAGACTTTCCGGAAGCACAAAGAATTATTGAAGAATGGAGAAATGCATCCCCTGAAGAGATTCCATGGGAAGCCGGTAAATCAAAAACAGAAAATTAATCGAACGAACTTTTCACCGCCTTATCGTTTTTTTTCGCCGGATCGGGATCTCGATTTCGGTCCCGGGCTTTTGCCGGGACCGGTAATTTTGCCTTTCCGGGTGCGCGATCGCTGTTTTGAAGAATTCCTTTTGACGACTAACTTTTTTATGGCTTTATCTGCCTTTTTTTCACTGGACGGGCTGTCGGGTCGAAAGAGAACAAAATCCGGCACGTCGCTGTCTTCCGTGTAACCGTCAACCTTTTCCACCGGAATTTTCTGCTTCAGCAGTTTTTCAACGGCCTGAAGATGACGTTTTTCATCGGGACTGACCAGCGAGACGGCAATGCCGCTTACCCCCGCCCGGCCGGTGCGGCCGATGCGGTGAACATAATCCTCGGGGCTGCCCGGCATATCGTAATTGACCACATAGGGCAGATTGCTGATGTCCAGACCCCTTGCCGCCACATCCGTTGCCACGAGGGCGCGGATCTCGCCGTTTTTGAACGCTTCGAGGGTTCGTGTCCGGAAAGACTGGCTTTTGTTGCCGTGCAGGGCAGCGGCGCTGATTCCTTTTGAGGAAAGTTTTTCCGTGAGCTTGTTTGCACCGTGCCGTGTGCGGGTAAAGACCAGTATCCGGGACCAGTTTCCCCCGGTGATCAGGTGGATGAGAAGTGCCCGTTTATTGGATCGGTTCACCAGGTGGACCTTCTGGACAACCGATTCTGCTGCCGTATTGCGGGGCGTTACCTCGATATATTCCGGTTGTCGGAGCATTTTCCCGGCCAGATTCCGGATCTGTTCGGTGTAGGTGGCGGAAAACAGCATGGTCCGGCGCTCGTCCGGAACGAGATTGAGAATTTCGCAAATCTGCTCACTGAATCCCAGATCCAGCATTCTGTCCGCCTCGTCAAAAACCAGAAATTCTATCCGGGAAAGATTAAGATGTCTGTGGCCGGCAAGATCGAGCAGGCGCCCCGGTGTGGCCACAAGAATATCGATGCCGCGCCTCAGACGATCGATTTGCGGATTGATGCGAACCCCCCCGTAAACCACGGAGCATCGCATGGAGACCCTTCTCGCATAGGCCTTGATGCTTTCTCCCACCTGAAGCGCCAGTTCCCGCGTGGGGCTCAGGACAAGTGCGCGGGGATGTCGCCCTCTGTCGTTTTTGCGACTCAGGATTTCAACCAGAGGAAGTGCAAACGCATCTGTTTTTCCCGTTCCGGTCTGGGCGCGGGCAAGAATGTCCCGTCCGTCGAGAATAACGGGAACGGCCCGGGTCTGTATGAGGGTGGGGGTTGTGTACCCCTTGTCTTTAATGGCTTTAAGCAGTTCTGCCCGAAGGCCAAGTTGATCGAATGACATAGCATAACCCATGGCAGCCGGAGCTGACCTTTGATTTTTGATGAAACCCGTCTGGATTTTTGAAAAAGATGATGCCGGTATGATTGTTCCGATTGAATTTTCATGTAAAACCGGTGCCCGGTCATCGTACGGACATAAATTAGCATTAAATGACCTTAATAACAAATGATTGCTTGTCAGCAATACCGACTGGAATTTGGGGTCACATCTTAAAAGTTAAATATTCGTTTTTGAGAACGAATATTTAACTTTTAAGATGTGACCCCGTTAGAGGGTGACCCCGTCAGAGGGTAAATTTTCGGGCGATCCGGTCGCACAGGTAGGCGCCGATCGGCAAGGCCGAGGTGGCGGCCGGGGAAGGGGCGTTGCACACGTGAAACGAACGCTCGGTTTCGGCAAACAGAAAATCGTGAACCAGACTGCCGTCTTTTCTGACGGCCTGGGCCCGGATGCCGGCCGGGTAGGGGAGCAGATCGGCAACCGACAGGCGCGGGCAATATTTACGGACCCGTTTCAGGTAGCCGGGCTTGTAAACGGAGTCACGAAATTCGCTCAATCCGGATGTCAGGTTGTCCCGGACGACTTTCCAGAATCCCGGAAATGAGACCATGTCCGCGCAATCTTTCAGGTCTACGTTAAAGCGGTTGTATCCTTCCCGTTTCCAGCCCAGCACCGCATTGGGGCCGACGGTGACCGATCCGTCGATCATCCGGGTCAGGTGAACGCCCAGAAACGGCAGGTCGGGGTCGGGGATGGGGTAAATCAGATGGTTGACGATCCGGTTGTGTTCAACCGGCAGCCGGTAGTATTCGCCGCGAAAGGGAATGATCCGGAAATCGATGCCGATGTGCATCATTCGGGCCAGGCGGTCGGCGCCCAGCCCGCCGCAGGCAATCAGGTACTTTGTTTCGATGCGGCCGGTGGTCAGCCGGACCTGAATTCCGTTCGTTGTCTCCCGAATCGATCGGACCTCGCATCCGGTCCGGATTTCTCCTCCCGACGCAGTGAACAGATCTGCCATTTTTGCGGTGATTTTCCGGTAATCGGTGATGCCGGTAGCCGGTACCAGAAAAGCGGCCCGCCCGGTAATATCAGGTTCCCGGGATTTGAGCCCGGTTCCGGATATCCGCTCGGTCTCGATACCGTTTTGCCGGCATCGCTTTTCCAGCGCTTCCATCCGCTCGTATTCAACATCATTGGTGGCGACCAGCAGTTTTCCGCATTGTTCGAACGGCAGGTCGTGCTCCCTGCAGAATTCAATGGTCTGAGCCGCACCGCGTCTGCAGAAATCCGCTTTCAGGCTGCCGGGCTGATAATACACCCCCGCATGGATGACCCCGGAATTATGACCGGTCTGATGACATGCCGTGGACGTCTCTTTTTCGATGAGCAATATGCGCGCATCCGCATAACGCTGCTTCAGCTGCCGGGCGGTGGACACTCCCACGATGCCGCCGCCGACCAGGACCATATCGTATGGTTTCACCTTATCCTCCCCTGACTGTTGTATTCCGTAAATATCTTAACGCCGGGGGTGGTTTTTCCGCCCGGCTTCGTACGAAAATCAAGAAAGCTCATATAAATATACGTAATTTTCCCGGTAATTGCTACCGTGATTGTTCCGGTTTGGCAAGTTTAAAGATAATGCGGGAGGGATCGGCCCTGAATTCCATACCGCGGTCTTACTTGCTTCGTCCCTTGCCGTTATTGCCGCTTTTGCCGTCCCGTCCATGACCGTTGGAACTTTTGGCCCCCTTTGCGTTTGCCGGGGTGTTTCGACCGTCGGCCCGGTCGTGCCCGTGAACTTTGCCTCCCGAATTTTTCAAGGCTTTGTCATGTATGTCTGACCAGCCGGTTTTCATGTTGCGGGCAGTGATGTCACCATATTGGTGAGATATCGTTGCTTCGTGCCGATTTTTTGCAGCGTTTATTTCCTGTCCGGCGGGATGCTTTGAATGGCCGAGGCCCAGTACGCCGGGATGGACCCCTAATTCATGGGCAATCTGTCCCCATCCCATGCCGTCATCCCGCATGGCGGAAATGTCGGACCGGAGTACCCCTGTGATTTCCGAGAAACTGTCTTCGGCCGCTTTTTCAGCCGATTCATATTGCAGCCGGGCCACTTCTATCTGTGTTGCATCACCGGTTTTTTCAGCGATTTTCAGGTCTTGCTCGGCTTTGGCGAGATTGTTCATAGCCTCGATGGTGCGTTCATCCCGGGTTGCCGCATCATATGCCAGATTTTCCGCATGGTTTGCCTGTGCCGGATTACTGAATGCCGGGGCTTCCCCGTCGATATTTTCGGAAAGGTCGCTTTCCGGCGGGGCGTTGTCTGCTGGAGGTGCGATGTCCTGTGCCGTGGATGAATCCGGCATGATAACAGCGGTCAGGAAAAATGCAATAAACAGAGAAATAAACAAAATAATTATCTTCTTTTCGTTTGAAAATATCATTAAATCCTCCTGTTTTTTCTGATTCCGATAAAATGGACCGATTCATCCAGGGACCAGAATCCCGAATTTAACGTGATGGTCTCCGGCACTGAAAACCAGCTGACCTTTATTCTATGAAGCGATATATCCGGAAATTTTTTGAACAGATATTTTTTTACGCTTTTGGCACGGGCTTCCGCCAGCGCCCCGTTGTTTTTCTGGTAGACGACGACATGCAGCTGCAGAAGATGGTCGTTAACCGTTATTTCTCCGATGCTGTCGAGACCCTGTCTTGAATCCCGTTCGATTTCAGTTGTTGACGGTCTGAAACGAACGGACTTTATTGGAATGGTCCGGTTGCCTGCGATCACATTCCGGTAATCGAAATTCCCGGATGCGTTCAGATGGCGAACCGCCGTCCGTGCAAACGATCCGGACGGATACAACGCCAGATAGGCTTTCCAGGACTGCTGCTCTTCGGCCGTCCGGCCGAGGCGCTTAAGGATCAGTGCCCGGTTGAAAAGTGCATCGGGGCATTCGGGCCAGCGATCGAGCACGGTTGAATACGTTGTCAGGGCGCGGTGAAATTCATCGTTTTCCAACTGGTTATGGCCGAGACAGATGAGCGACTGAATATGATGTTTACGAATGGACAGCGCTTTCAGGTAGCTTTTTCGTTCCATATCCGGCTGCCGGCAGGCGGCGTAGGCCATACCGAGCCAGAAATGAAAATCAGCCTTATCGGGAGACAGCTCAACCGCCTGCCGAAGGGCATTCAATCCATTATCCGGCTGATCGTTCAGCAGGTAAAGACGGCCGAGGTAATAAAGGGCTATGGCATCACAGGGGTGTTTTCGGGTTTCGGTTTCGAGTGCCTCGATTCCTTCGGGGATGTTGTTCCGGTTCAGGTAATATTCACCGATAACCGAAGCCTTGAGACCGCATCCTGAAATCATCATTACCAGAATAACATATAATGCCGGTGTTCGCATGGACGATGTGCCTTTCAGTCGTACGGTGTAGTAAATGCATTACTGCCTGTTAAAGGCAAGCAAAAAACATGCCTGATACGCGAAGGGTATACCGGATATGCTATCTTTGCCGCCCGCTTGGCTTGAGGCGTAGAGATCGAAGAACCCCGAAACGGCGGTTTGGGGCTCTTCGATTTCCGTACCTCGAGAGGGCGAAGCGAACGGGCGTTGGAAACTGAAAGAAAATTTTTAAAGTATGTTTGTATGCGTTTCGGAACCGCTCGAACCGGATGTGAAAAACGGGTCACAGGATGTGTAGTAAAGTTCATATGTTCGCCTATGCATCCAGGAGTGGCCAGTCGTTTCTTAAGGAGCCTCCTGTTTTTGACCCGAATTTTTCCCGTTTGACAAAAAATATTTTCCTGCTATAGCATTAGCTCTTTCGTGTCCGCTCTTTTATTCTCTGAACTTGTAAAAAAATCCACGAATGACTGTTCGGCCTTTCATATCTCCATAATCTGATAACGAGATCTGATACTCATTTAATCCCCGGAAGTGAAATAAATTCATGAAAAGTTATTTGCTCAAGCTGTGCTCATATGCGCGATTTTTTTGTTTTGCAATTGTCTGCCTGTGTCTTTTTTTTGTTACCATTTTCTTAAACACGACGGCCCTGGCCCGACCGGTCGACCTGCCCGACCGTTTCGACCTTCGGAACGTTGACGGCCACGCCTTCATCGGGCCGGTCAAAAATCAAGCCCCTCTGGGTACCTGTTATGCTTTTGCAGCCGCGGCTGTGGCTGAAAGTACGTACAACAGGGCCAAAAATTTTTTTGATGATAATGCCGTTACCCTGTCCGAATCCTTTATCATGTGGAGCCTGGGGCAGAAATATGAAGGTTTTCCCACCGCCGAATGGGGGCAGGGGGCCAATTATGACTATGACGAACTCCAGGCACTGGTGGATTACGGCGATTGCCGGGCGGAAGAGTTTCCCTACACGTCTGATTTTGAAGAGATCTTACAATACGATACGGATGATTCCCTCCAGATGGACTACCACTGGGACGCTCCCCGGGTCAGATTTGCCGGGTGGCACAGAATTCCGACCAATGACATCGAGACCATCAAGCGGATCATCATGACATTTGGTGCCGTGGATGCGGCAGTCGATGCAGATAACGATTTCTGCCGGTATACCGACGGGGTATTTTCCAACAGTGCGGTTACGACCGACAATCCTCTTGAATATTTTGCAGGGACAAATCATGCCATTTCTCTGATCGGCTGGGACGACAATCCTCCCGAAGGCGGAGAAGGATGCTGGATACTGCGCAACTCCTGGAGCGGTGCATGGGGCGAAGAAGGATATATGCGCGTCAGTTATACCTCGGCCAGGGTGGCGACATCGGTGGCCTATCTGCACTACGGCCCGTGGACAGGTGATGATTTTCAGATCGTCAACACGACGGATTTCAACGCGCCCCTTGAATATAGCGCCGATCAACCCGTATCCAGAGGGCTTTACGAATGGGGCGGCAATACCGCCTCCATGGTGAACCATGCCGTGATTCGGGCGCATGCCGATGTGGTAACCGGAAATCCCTATGTCCACGGGATGTTCCTGTGGGCCGGGGAGCGTAGCCGGATTGAAAATACCAGCGCGATCCACGCCGCCGCCCACACCGATGACGGCCGGGCAACCGCTTACGGCATCTGTCTGCAGGGGCACGAGGTCCTCAACACCGGAACTATTTCCGTCAACGCGGCTTCTGCAACCAATGACCGTGCAACGGCCTACGGAGTCAGGTTGTTTGGTTTTGACGATTCGGCTGTATTTGAAAATACCGCTACCGGTACTATCACCGCGCAGGCCAAAACCGAAGACGGGTGGGCCTATGGTTTGCTGAGTACCGATGTGTCAACCATTGATAATGCCGGCACCATGACCGCAGAGGGTGACACTTACGCGATCGGCATACTGTCCGAAGGACAAACCGCAGTGGACAACCAGGGCATCCTGAGCGCCACTGCAACAGGTGGAGAATCCAGAGCCCTGTATCTTTACGGAGGAAGTGCCGTCAACAATGGTACGATCGCGGCAACGGCGGAATCGGAAAACGCGACCGCCTATGGAATGTCAGGTTTGATGGCAGACAGGGTTGACAATACCGGAAGTATCCAATCTACAGGGGGCAACAGCCGCGGAATTTTGGTATATTACGGGAAAGCTTCCAACAGCGGAACAATCACCTCCACTGCAACTTCGGAAAACGGCACGGCATACGGTATCCAAAATCTGTTCGCCGAAACTATTGAAAATTCCGGTAGTATAAATGCCGTCGCGAAAATGGACGCCGTCGGGATTTTATCGACGGGTGACACCCGGGTCCAAAACAGCGGAACGATTTCCGCATCGGCCCAGCAGGGAAAGGCCTGCGGGGTGGAGTTGAACGGCGGCATCCTGATCAATGAGTCCGGGGGCGTTATCTCGGCCTTTACCCAGACCGGAACGGCCTGCGCGCTGAAAATCACGGATGCACAGGCAATCAATAACGGCTGGATTCAGGGGGATACATCTATAGAAGAAAACGGCCGGCTGAACGGCATCGGCCTGTTGACCGGTGATGTCACAAATAACGGCGGCATCGTGGCACCGGGAAATTCCATCGGGGTGCTCACCATAAACGGCGATTATGTCCAGCATCCCGGTACGACCCTGGAAATCGAGGTCGGCAATGGCGCATCGGACCAGCTGATCGTTACAAACACGGCCACTATCCTGGGCGGCACTCTCGATATCATCCCGGACGGTTATACCATCGGCGGAAACTATGCGTTTTTTAATGCCGCCACTGTCAACGGCACGTTTGATACGATTGTTTCCCCCGCCGTGTTCGATGCGGATGTGACGGCTACCGCCGCCGGGATTTCTCTGGACGTGACCCGCAACAGTTATGCCTCACTTGCCACGAATTCCGGCAATACGTCTATGGCCGGTGCCCTTGATCGGATTCGACCCTCGGCAGCCGGGGACATGGCCCTGATTCTCAATGCCATGGATACCATGCCGCTTGTTGATTTTCAAAACGCATTGAGTGACATGTGCCCCGGAATCCATGCGGCGGGCAGCTACGCATCCGTGCAGAACACTCACCGGACCATGGGTTATCTGCGCCGCCACTGGAAGGACCCGCAGACAAAGACCGACATGCACGGCGAGCCGGCCGACGACTCCCGGAACACGGCAACCGCCGGCGGCCTGACGTCGTGGGGATCCGTTATGGGATCGATTGTTCGCAGCGCATCCGACCGCGGCATTCCCGGATTCAGGGAGTCCGCGGGAGGTGTTATGTTCGGTATGGATGCTGAAAAGGCAGAGCGGTGGACCGGCGGCATCGCCGGGGCTTTCACCCGACAATCCCTGGACGGGGACGACGATTCGGGATCGGCCGTGATCTCATCGTATCGGGGCTATCTGTATTCAATCTGGGATCGGAATCCGGATGCCGACGGCCTGTATGTCACGGCCGCCATCGGGGGCGGCAGGGTCGATTTCGATACGGACCGGTCCATCGCTTTTCTGGACCGCGAGGCCGAAAGCCGGCATTCGGGTTATGACGGGGCTCTGGCGGCGGGTGCGGGTTACGAGGTAACTTCCGGTAACTGGACGATTCGCCCCAATCTGAATATTGATTATGTGATTCTCCACGAAAACGGCTACAGCGAATCCAATGCCGGGGACATGAATCTCGAGATCCAATCGGGTGATTCGGACTCCCTGCAGTCAACTCTTGGCTTGAGCATCGCCGGCAGGTGCCGGTCCGGACAGGCCGTTGTGATTCCGGAATTCAGATTCCAATGGATGCACGAATTTTTGTCTCACGCCGATGACCAGTCGGCAAGGTTTATTGCCGCCGATCCGTCCTTTGATATCCCGGGCCGGGATATCCCCCGCGATACCGCGATTTTTGGCATAGCCCTTACAGCTTTGTTTTCAGATCATGTTTTTGCATCCCTCGATTACGAGTGCAGCCTGATGGAAGCCAACCAGGGCACGGCCAACCGGTTCAACGCCCGTATCCAGGTTCGTTTTTAGAAACCACCAAATTTTGTTTGACTTGTATGGGAGATGTTTCTTATATCTTCTTTTTTGGATCAGGGGTGCGGAAACGGGAAAATTGGGGGCACTGGATGAAAAAAAATACGATACATGTCTGGCGACGAACCGCTCAGACAGCTGTTGCCGTTCTGTTTATCATTCTCCCCCTACTGAACGCCGCCGGGTTCAACTTTATCTGGGGGAATTTTTTAAACATCCATGTCGGCAGCCTGACATTCTCGGATCCGCTCGCTGTTTTTCAGGTAATCGTCAAGAACCGTTACCTGCCGGTCGGGCTTTTGATCAGCGCCGGTATGGTTTTGGCCATTGCATTTTTTCTGGGCACGGTTTTCTGTTCCTGGATTTGTCCCTTTGGATTGTTATCCGAACTGGTAAACAGTCTCGCCTGCCGAGTCCGGGCAAAAAAAGGGAGGAAAATTAACATCCGGAAAAGCGGTTTTGCTGTCAAGGCCGTGATCTTTTGCGCAGGCTTTTTCGCATCGGTGGTTTTTTTCAGCTCACCGGTTTTAAACCGGGTGTCCCTGCCGTTTCAATATTCGAATGTATTTCTGTATCTTTTTGATCAAAAATATTTTTCCCCCGCAATCTGGTTTGTCGGGGCCATTTTGCTGACGGAATTTTTATTTCGCACCCGCATATGGTGCCGCTGGATTTGTCCGCAATCCGTTCTTCTGGCGGTTGCCAAACAGTTCAACCCCTTTCGTCTCAGGATCGTTTTCAGGGAAGAAAAGTGTGTTGGAAGCAAGGCACCATGTCCATGCCAAAAAGCCTGTTCCCTTGATCTGGACCCCAGGGGTTTAAATAAAGGGTTCGAAACCCAATGCACCAATTGCGGCGATTGTGTGGATGCCTGCAGAGAAGCAGGCGGGGCGCTGGGTTTACGGATTGGCCCGGAATAACGCATCCTGTCAGGTCATCGTTAAGAACCGGCCCGCTTTTCTTCGCAAACGTCCAGATTGTGCGCTTTCATCCAGCTTCTGACTGTGTTGTCATTAAAGCCTTCCCTGAACCAGGCGCCTCCCTCCTGAATATAAGTTCCGGCATATGTTGAATTGATTGCAAGCGCCTGATCAAAATATTCGATGGCCTTATCGTATTGTTTCATCAGGGCGAAAACGATTCCCTTGTTGCAGTAAGCCTCGGGGTCCCGGCGGTTCAATTCAATGGCGTGATCACAATCCGCCATGGCCCGCTCATAATCGCCCTGACAGCCCCATGCAAGCCCTCTGTTGCTGTAAGCGGAAACATGCCGTGGGTTGAGTTCCAGAGCTTTGGTTAAATCGTTAACAGCCCGTACGTATTTCCCTGTCATGTTCCATGAAACTCCCCTGTCTTTATAGGACTGGGCCAGTTTGGGATCTAGTTCAAGCACTTTGGTAAAATCTTCTATAGCACGGTGGTGGTTGTTCTTTTTCTGAAAAGCAAGTCCCCGGTTATGCCAGGCCGCCTTGTATCCGGAATTTTTTTTGAGTGCATGCGTCAAGTCCCTGATGGCAGCATCATATTTACCCAGATAATACAGATTGAGCCCTCTTTCATTGTAGGCCGTTATGAAACGGGGGGCCAGTTCCAGAACTTTGTTAAGATCCTCCACTGCACGGGCATTGTCGCCTTTGCATCGCCAGGAGATACTTCGGTTGTAATAGGCGAGATATTTTCGGGGGCTGATGGTTACGGCCCGGGTAAAATCTTCGATGGCCCGGCCGTATTCACCCCGGCTGTTTCTGAGCTTTCCTCTCCAGAAAAAAGCTTCCGCATTTTTGTAATCGAGTTCAATGGCTCTGTTGTAGTCACTTAACTCCTTGTCCCGGTCTCCCTTTACAGCCCAGAGGCTGCCTCTTTTGGAGTATACCCCGGACGCGAGCGGATCTATTTCAAGGGCGGCCCTGTAATCGTCCATGGCCCGGTCGAAATCCCCTTTTTTCTGTCTGGCATATCCTCGTAATTCATAGGCGGCATCAAACTCAGGTGAGAGTTCAATCGCTCGGGAATAGTCCTGGATCGCCCGGTCAAATTTTTTTTGGGAAAGATATGAACAGCCCCGATAAAAATAGATGTTTTCAAGCTCGGGCATGAGCTTTTCGGCTTTGTTGAAATCCGCAATGGCCCGATCGTGCTTTCCCTTGAGTTTCCAGATTTTGCCTCTGTTCAGATACGCTTTTGCATAGGATGGGTTTACGGCTATCGCTTTATTCAGATCTTTCAGTGCAAACGCGTATTGTCCTTTTTGTATCCAGGTCTTGGCGCGGTTATTCAATGCAATGAAATGGTTTGAATCAATCGCCAGAGCCGCATCATAATCTTTCAGTGCGTTATCAAGCCCCCTGGGGCCCAGAAGCTCCCAGGTAAATCCTCTGTCGTTGTAAATGTCAGCATTATTTGGAGTTATTTTCAGGGCGTTGGACAAATCCAGAATAGCCCGTTCATATTTCTTTTGCCGTCTGAACACCTCAGCGCGATTTATCAGTGCCTTGACATGATCGGGGTTCATTTCGAGAATTCTGTTAAAATCATAAAGCGCCGCATCCAAACTGCCTCCGGCACTAAACGCAAGGGCCCGAAAAAAGACGGCCTGGACCATGTCGGCATCAATCTTCAATGCTTTTGTAAGACTTTCGATCGCCAGGTCATATTGTTTTTGATCCAGACGGATGATGCCCTGCCAAAGTCTGGCCTGTGCAAATTCAGGGTAAATGGCAAGCGCTTCCTGAATATCTTCCAGAGCATGTCCGGTGTCCTTTGAGGCATACAGCGCCATTGCCCTGCTTAAGATATATGCGGGATTTCGAGGGTTCATGGATACGGCCTTGTTAAAATACATGACGGCCGTATCCGCTTCTTTTCTTTCTAATGCTCTAATCCCTTTCTGATAGAAAATCTCGGCCTGGACACCAAGTTCGGATGGAGATTGCAAACGGGAGGACATTTCAGGGGTACAGGCAAAAAGGAACAGCGGAACCAGAAGTGATATACAATGCAGAACCTTGTTTCTCAAGTCCATTTCAGATATCCTTTCATATGCGGGCAGTCCTGTAAGAGATCAGAATTCTGAGAGCAATGCAGGTGGAGTGCAAATCATGATTTTTGATTTTAAAATCTTTTCATAATCATAATCACAAATCAAGATCTGGTTTCAAAATTGATGCATTCAGGGCCCCGGAAGCTCTTTCCATAGCAGAAACTCTAATAGCTGATCGATCATGAAAAAGTCACTTTATTACGGTATCTCCGGTTTCATGAACCATCATGGCACGGCATTGCCGGCGGTTTCGGTTTTCAAGATGATGGTAACGGCAAATCCTTCGGGTTTCAGGTTGCGGGCCGAGACCGTCCCCCGGCACGTTTCAACGCAGGTTTTCACGATGGCCAGACCGAGGCCGACACCGCCGGAATCCCGATCCCGGGACGGTTCCGGGCGGAAGAACGGCTCGAACAGCTGATAGATGAGATGCTCGGGCACGCCGGGGCCTGCGTCCCGCACCTCAATGGTGACCGCATTTTTTCTCTTTTCGGCGGAAATGTGAATCGGTCCGGCATTGCCGGCGTATTTGACGGCGTTTCGGACAAGGTTGGCGAGCGCCCGGGTCAACAGTTCAGCAGATGCGACAACACGAATCTCCGGATCTACATTGACGATGATGTTTACTTCCGGAAGGCTCTCCCGCTTTACCGCCTCCTGAACCACGGGAAGCAGATCTGTTGTTTTCAGTCTGACCGTCCGTGTTTTCATTTCGGCCCGTGAAAAGGCCAGCAGTTCATTGACCAGTCTGGACATGTGGTCCACATCATCCATTACATCGCTTACCCGCTGCCGGTTTTCATCTGTCACGCGCTGCTCCAGGGCACCGAGGCCGAATTGAATCCGGGCGATGGGAGAGCCCAGTTCATGGGCCACATCGCTCAGAAAACGTTTCTGACCTTTCACGAAAGCGGACAACCGTGAGGTCATATGATTGATCGCGTTTGCCAGACGTCCGATCTCGTCGGACCGGGGTTCATGGATGGCCACATCAAAGCGTCCTCCGGCAATGTGCTCGGTGGCACGGGTCATGCGGGCCAGGGGACGTGTGATGTTTCTGACCATCGGAATCCACAGCAGCACTGAAATCAATATCACCGCCGCAGCAACGATCATCCAGGGCAGGGGGTCAAAGAAAAAACCGTTTCCCGTTACGGTATCCGATACGGCCCAGAGAAAGGCGGGCAGGGGAGGGCGTGATCGATCAAGGGCCAATGGTATCCGAATTCCGATCCAGTAGCGGGTCGGATGCTGTGTCCGCATCGCCATATAGGGCTTTTTGCCGAATGCTTTGGGGGGGCTGGGCGGTTTTTTGCGGGTGAACTTCTTTTTTATCACGTCACCGGCACTGCCAACAGCCTGACGTTCCGTACGTGTCTGAATATCGTCCGATTCAGGGGGAGGAGGAAGCCAGGCGCGGGGCAGTCTCGGCTGCAAAGCGATCCGGGTCCTTGTCATGACCCGCCCGGGAAGTTCCCCTTCTGTTGACGAGAAAAAAGATCCGTCTTCGAGCACCAGCGCAAAATTCACCTGGTGGATTTGCGCATGTCTGGCTAGGACATCGGACCATTTTGCCTGTGACGACCGGTTCAGATCATGGGCAATCAACATGCCGGCGGGCCGCAGCCGGTTGGATCCCTGGCGGCCGAAAAATTCCCGCAGGTTCACCTGCGGCTGAAAAGCAAAAAACACCGCCAGGGCTATGGCCACCAGGATCAGGTTCAGAAAGAACCAGGATAAGATTTTTGCCAGTAACGAAGACGCCGGTTTCATGATGGGGGGTCCTCCGGTTCCTTAAACATATACCCGGCGGTCCGAACCGTTTGAATGAATCGGGGATTGCGGGGTGAATCCTTGAGCTTTCGCCGCAACGAGGAAATGTGAACATCGATGGAGCGGTCAAAAACATCGTAGTTTCTGCCGGCCACGGCATCCAGGAGCTGGTCCCGTGTCAGGACCCGGCCGGGGGATGCGGCCAGGCGTGTCAACAGGTCGAATTCGACCGGCGTCAGGTTCAACGCGGTTGTTCCTAAGCGGGCCGTTCGGGAGGCCGGGTCGATGTGCAGTTCCCCGAATATCAGACGGGTGCCCGCGGTTTCGGAATCCGCCGGATGCGCGGATAGGCGCCGGCGGCGGGTAACGGCGCGCAGGCGCGCTAAAAGTTCACGCGAAGAAAAGGTCTTGGGCAGGTAATCATCGGCCCCCATCTCAAGCCCCACGATTCTGTCGGTCTCCTCTCCGAGCGCGCTGAGCATCAACACCGGTACTTCCGATTCTCTGCGCAATCGTTTCAACACCTCGAATCCGTCCATTTCCGGCATCATGACATCGAGAATCACCGCGTGATAGTCACCGGTCCGGATCATTTCCAGTCCCCGGCTGCCGGTGTGGGCCGCTTCAACGTCGTAGCCCATTGGGTCCAGGTAGTCCGCCACCAGTCGGCACAGCTTTTTGTCATCATCGACAATTAAAAGTTTCAGTCTGGTCGCTGCAGGTTCCGGATGTGTCACGAATATTCCAGTCTCTTTTTATTCAGTTCAATGATCTCAGATATTTATACCATTTATTTCATCGAGACAATCCACTTTACAAAATCTTTACAAATTTACCGCTGAAAGACAAAAAATCTTTACATTCTCCGGCTATTTTAATCCCGGGTCTGAAGAGGAACCTCTCCCTTAATGGGATGTTCGGATTTGCATATATCTTCGGCCACGTTATTGCAGGCTCCGTCCCGCCCGTTCCCGGCGTCGACGGCGCGATCCGGGGGATGCCGGGGCCGTGAAGCGTTAAGAAGCGCAAACTGTTTAGGGCGTCCCCTGCATGTACCCCGCAGACGTCGCCTTTCCTTTTTAAATTTTTAATTTAATATCCAGTACCGGTGTCCCGTTGACGGCATCCAGGCCCTTGACGATCAATGTAGTACCGGTGATTTCCAGGAGTCTTACATCCTGAATCCCGATTCTGGAGAGCCTGTCCGGGGTTCGGGAGGCAAATACACCGACCCGTTTGCCGTCAAGTCCCCGGTTGAAGACAGTCTTGACTGAACGGGACTGGTGCAGATAGTAGACAACAGTCAGGTCGCGTTCTTCGTCAAGCCCGGTCATGAACTGCGCCTGTGAAGGCAGCAACTCGATTCTGGAAATTTTTCCGGTTCCTGTTCTTCCAAACGCACTGTCATCTCTTTCGAGATCGTTTTTAATAATTCCTATAGGGTAGATGGTAACCGGTGATTCGTCTCCGAACAGGCATCTGTTGCAGACCTGCTGCCGGTCAATGGTAAACAGATCGTCGCTGCTGCAGTCGGCATTGCACACCGCACAGCGAAAGGCAGTGTTGTGTTTATGCTTAATAATGATATCCTCCTTAACTAATTGTTATCCTTACAGGACTTCTTCAATCATGTAAACACCCATCCCAAACGGATGACCGGTCATGGCCGGCAGTTGGAGTGGGCTGCAGGCCTGCGGTCCGGTTTCCTTAAAGGTACACACCGAACCGGTTGATGTTTTTTCGAGACCTCCTGACAGGCACGGTTCAGGATTCCCATGACCCTGTCGCTGAGGTTCGAAATTTTTTTGCCACCGTCATCACCCTCATTCCGGTGTCGTGTCTGTATCTATTGATTGAAGATATACATCATTTTACAAAATCTTTACAAACCGGTCCCTCAACAACAAACTTTCTTTACATTCATCGGGTATCTTATGCTTAAAACCGAGGCAAAAAAGTCGGTAACATCCAAATCATAAGGTTAAAAGGAGGTACATTATGGATTCAAACTTCAGTAAAAAAATCGGCACCATCGCCATGGTATTTATGATTGCGGTCTGTTTTATGCCGGCCGCGGCAGGAGCGGCATCCCCCGGCTACGGACGGCATGACAGCGGATTTGACGGGAAGGGCCGGCACCGGTCAGCCCTTGGCATCTGGCGAAGCCCGCAGACGGTTCAACAGCTGGAACTGACAAAGGAGCAGGTCAAACAGCTTCGGGATGCGGACTTTGCTTTCCGTGAAAAACATCTCTCGCTGAAAGCCCAGATGGATCGCTTTCGTCTGCAGATGAACCGGGCGTTTTCCGATGACGTTGTTGACAACGGGGCGGTTCGACAACTGGCGAAACAGATGTCGGACCTGCAGGGGAAAATGTTTGTTCAGAAAATCGAATCGCGTCTGAGCCTGAGAAAGATTCTCACGACGGATCAGATTCAAAAGCTGAGACCACTTGACATGCGGATGAAACGAAGAGGCCCGGGGCCGGTCGGGAAACCCGGCCCCGGAACTTACCCGATGGAACGGCCGGATAACGGACCGTCGTTTGACAGTTAACACCGGTACCATCGGATTTGCGAACCGGCATGGCGCCCCTTCCGGAAGTCAGGAGGGGCGCCGGATAACTCCATACGGGGTACTGCCTCAAAATCGGCCTTGCCCTGTTTTTCCATTCTTCTTCATTTTTTTCACCTTCAGAGCCACCGGTTTCCATCGCTCCTTCTCTGTCCGATCAGCGCTTTTATGGTTGCGCAGGGCCAGATAATCGAGTTCACGTTTCTGTTTCAGGTAACTGTCCAGACGTTCCTGTTTCAACTCTCCGGATTCGCAGGCTTGCCTCACCCGGCATCCGGGTTCGACCGTATGGGTGCAGTCGGAGAAACGGCAGCTTCCGGCCAGGGCCTCAATGTCGGGAAAGGCGCTTCCGGCGTCTTGCTCAACATCCCGGAAGGCGATTTCGCGGATGCCGGGGTTGTCGATCAACAATCCGCCGCCGGGAAGCAGAATCAAATCCCGGGTGGTAGTGGTGTGCACCCCCTTGCCCGTATATCGGCTGATTTCCCGTGTGACCTGAATCTCTTTGCCGGCCAGCAGGTTGACCAGTGTGGATTTGCCGGCGCCTGAAGACCCGAGGAGGGCCACGGTTTTTCCCGGGACAAGATAAGTTGACAGGGCGGCGGTGCCTCTGTTGCTTATGGCAGAGACCGGATGGACGGGCACGCCGAAGGAAACGGCCTCCGCCTCCCGGATAAGGGGCTCCGGTGAGTCATGAAGGTCTGCTTTGCTCAGGATCACCACCGGGGAACACCCGCAGTTGTAGACCAGGGTTAAATATCTTTCGATGCGCCGCAGGTTGAAATCCCTGTCCAGACCGCAAACGATAAACACGGAATCAAGATTGGCGGCGATGACCTGGGTGCGCACGGCGGCGTTGTCCTTTTTCCCCTGTCTTCCGGAGGCCCCGCGGGACAGGGCGTTTTTCCGGGGCAGTACGGAGGCGATTCTGCCATCCTTCAACACCACCCAGTCACCGGCGGCAGGGTAAAGTACGCTTTTATCCGCCGGGTGATGGAATTTGCCCATGGTGGAGGCCCATGTCTCTTCATGCCCGTCGTTTACGAGAAAACGGTTTTTTCGAACCCCGGTGACCCGGGCGATATGGCCGTGTTTTGTCAGATCCGGGTCCAGCAGGCTTTCATAGTCCGCGTCCATTCCCATGGCGTACAGCCCTGTGGGAAGAGGGCCCATGACCTCCCGTTCCCCTCCTTTTTGAATCTTCCGGTCCATCGTGTCGCTGTTTATTATAACGTCATTCACGTCGTTTCCTTTGACAGGGGAGCGGTAATGGCTTGAGATTGTTTTTCCGGCGGGATTTTTTATCGATTTCCGGTCCTTTTTATCGTTTTTTCGAATGGGGATATCCATGGTGTATTTCCTCCAGGGTTCTGTCTCCGCATACAAAGGAAGACAGAATAGAAGAATCCGTTCCCGAAGAAATGAAATCATCTTCAACGGAGTGATTGGTAAGTCATTTAAATAAAATCGAAAATCTGTTTCTGGGGTGAGAAATGTCGTTGCTGCCGGAGGGGACACCTATGGTGTGGAAATGGAACAGCTGGAAAATGACGACGTTTTTTTTGATCGGGGCCGAAGACCGGCCTTCGCTATCAATCCTTGAAGCGTTCCATCCGCTTCCGGTCGGCAACGGTTGATACATGCTCCATGAATTTCCTGAACATAAAAAAGCTCCTTTCCTGTGTCATGAGATACGTCCCGGTTTTTCCGGAAACACTATATGCCGGACGGAGTTTTTGTCAAGCTCAAAGCCGAATCCGGAATCAACAATGTGTCGGCCCTGAGTACCATCAAATTTGAGAACCGGTGTGGGGCCCTTTTCTGAAATCAAAAAGGGGCGTCGAATCAGCTCATTCGTGTAAGTTTGGTAAGTTTGGGGACGCCCTTAACTTATTAACTTTAAATGGATTTTGCACTTGGAATGGATCCCTGCATGTCCGGGTAATCCCGCATTTTGGTGGCCTGGGAAGCTGATATTGCGAAAAGGGAAGGGCTTGAACTAATTTAAGTCAAAAAATTAAGGGCGTCCCCTGTATGGTTATTCTTTCATGATCTTTATGATTTTTTCATTCAGGCAGGAACGTAGAAAGGTATTCATTGGTTTCTGATCGCCGGTTTCATAAAAAGTGAGCATCAACTGATTGAATTCCAATTGCCGCTTTGCCGGCAGATTAATAGCAGGGTATCCACGACTTAACAAAAGTCCATTCATTATAAAACGGCCCATACGCTTGTTGGCATCATAAAAAAATTGGCATCTGGCCATTGTGAGAAATAAGTGGATGGCTCGATCATAAATGTCCGATATCCCGGATGCCTCATCCAGCATCTTTTCAAATAAGTCCGGTAAAGAATCCGCCGGTGGCGGCATATAGTCCGTTCCCGCAATAGTCACTCCGCCGGATCGGAATTTTCCCCATTCCAAAGACTCGTCCCTGGCAGCTATGGAATGCAGAGCACAGACTGTTTCAAGCGTAACCTCAAACTGATTATTTTTTATTAATTCAAATATCGTTCGCCAGGTATTCGCTTGATTCAGCGCTATTTGCTGATCAGTTACTTTATGGCCGCCAACTGTAATTCCATCCAATAATGTTTGAATTTCCGGCAGGGTAAAATGAATTCCCTCCAGGTTTACAGCGTCCCATACAAATTCAGCTAATTGACGTTTAGCAAGCATTATGGCTTTTGCTTTATCGGGTTTAATCCTCCATCTGGTTTCTTTCATTATGCTCACCAATTATTTTTGCGACCGCAGACGTCGCCTTTCCTTTTTAAATTTTTAATTTAATATCCAGTACCGGCGTGCCGTTGACGGCGTCCAGGCCCTTGACGATTAATGTAGTACCGGTGATTTCCAGGAGCCTTACATCCTGAATCCCGATTCTGGAAATTTTTCCGGTTCCTGTTCTTCCAAACGCACTGGCATCTCTTTCAAGATCGTTTTTAATAATGCCTATAGGGTAGATAGTAACCGGCGATTCGTCTCCGAACAGGCATTTGCTGCAGACCTGACCTGCTGCCGGTCAATGGTAAACAGGTCGCTGCTGCTGCAGACGGCATTGCATACCGCACAGCGGAAGGTGGTGTTATTCTCGTGTTTAATAATGATATCCCCCTTAAATAATTGGTATCCTTACAGGACTTTTTCAATCATGTAAACACCCATCTCAAACCGGATAACTTCTTTATATTTCAGTTTAGAAGAAGAATACAGGCATTTAATCCAACTATTCATCATTTTTACAAAATCTTTACAAACTGGTCCCTGAACAACAAATTTTCTTTACATTCATCGGGTATATTAGTCTTAAACCCGAGGAAAAAAACGGTAATGATCAACATTATAACGTTAAAAGGAGGTACATTATGGATTCAAACTTCAGTAAAAAATTCGGCACCATCGTCATGGTATTTCTAATTGCGGTCTGTTTCATGCCTGCCGCGGCAGGGGCGGCATCCCCCGGCATCGGCCGGCATGACAACGGATTTGACGGGAAGGGCCGTGACCGGTCGCCCCTTGGCATCTGGCGAAACCCGCAGATGGTTCAACAACTGGAACTGACAAAAGAGCAGGTCAAACAGCTTCGGGATGCGGATTTTACCTCCCGTGAAAAACATCTCGCGCTGAAAGCCCAGCTGGATCGTCTTCGGCTGCAGATGAACCGGGCGTTTTCTGATGACAACGTTGACAACGGGTCCGTTCGTCAACTGGCGAAACAGATGTCGGACCTGCAGGGTAAAATGTTTGTTCAGGGTGTTGAATCGCGTCTGACTCTGAGAAAGATCCTCACGGCGGATCAGATTGAGAAGCTGAGACCGCTTGAGATGCAGATGAAAAGAAGAGGCGCGGGGCGGTGCGGAAAACCCGGTCCCGGAGCTTATCGGATGGACCGGCCGGATAACATACCCCCGTTTGAAAATTAAAATCGATAACATTAAACTTGAAAACCGGAATGGCACCCCTTCTGAAATCAGAAGGGGTGCCTGACCATCACCTCAACCCGACCCAATGGCCGGCATAAACCGGCAAAACATAACTTGGCCCGGCGAACATACGGGTCACGGAACAAATTTACGGTTTGTATGTCTATCTGACGACAACGGTCACGGGATGCCTTTGCATCTGCCCCGGTTGTCCGTTGGCGGAGCCGCACTCATCTATATTGAGGATCGGCGCTGAACCCCGTATTATGGGGGGCAATATCTACTTGACATACAAGCGTTTTATTTCTATCCTGAAACTCCCATCAGAAACACCGTCTTATCAAAACCCCTGTTTTCATGGCGGGTGAGTATGTGCGGCAGTTGTATAACGTTCTGCAGAGCGGACCAGAATCTCCAACGATGAGTGAACGACATGAAGCAGTTTCAAGGAATGCACAGGACGCTTTTAGCATTGATGCTGTGCGGTTTTATTGCAGTATGTGCCTGCACCTTCAAACCCGTTCCGCAAAAATTCGTACTGCGCCGTGATATATGTCTTTTGAGCGGCTCTCACAGCCTGACCCATTCGATCGGCAACGCAGTGGAGGTCATACGGTCTATAAATGCCGGATTTGACCCGGATAAATATTATCCGGAACTTGACATTGTGAATCCTTACAATGAATCTCTCTTTCCCCGGGATATTGCCTCGCCGACGTTTATATGGAGCGATCCGTATCTTCACTCGGATTTGTGGCTCATCTCAATTGGATTTGAAGCAGGCGGAAGCAAAATCCACGTTGTGACGGATGCTGCCACATGGACCCCCGGCAGGGACATCTGGGAAATAATAAAGGCCAATTCACTGGATCGTGAGGCCACCGTCACAATAACCGGTGTCAATACTAAATTATCTTACAGAACGGTCACCAGAACAGCGATCACCCTATCAACCTCACCGGACAAGGTCGGGGCGCCCATATTTTACATTCAGATGCCCCTGCCCTTTGCATGGGCTAAACAGCATCCTGAACGATCCGTATGGCGTTTCGGTACTGCTGCGTCATACGAGACCCCGCGCGTCGTAATAAAAAATCTCATGTTTTGCGGAAACTGCCACCATTTTTCGAAAGACGGCCGGATATTCGGCATGGATATCGATTACCGGAAGGACAAGGGCGGCTATGCGTTGACCCCGATAAGAGAACACATGCTGTTAACCGGGAAGGACTTGATCACATGGAACGATTTTCAGAATCCGGCCCACAGGAAAAGCCAGGGCTTCTTCTCAAAAATTTCACCTGACGGAAAGCATGTCGTAAGCACTGTCAAGGAACAATCCTTTTTCGCCATGCTGTCGGATCTCAATTTTTCACAATTCTTTTTTCCTGTCCGGGGTCTGCTCGCCTGTTATTCCATTGAAGACAGACAATTTTTCTCCCTTCCCGGCGCCGACGATTTTCACTATGTTCAGACCTGCCCGGCGTGGAGCCCTGACGGCAAATATATCGTCTTCTCAAGGGCGAAAGTAGATAAACGGCTGCTTGACGTACTTGGTGGAAAAAACTACATCAATGTCGGGCCGGATGTACGAATCACGGATCTCAACAAAAAGTATCCGATCAAATATGATTTGTACCGGGTGCCGTTCAATAATGGCAGGGGCGGCGAACCGGAACCGGTGGCGGGTGCAAGCCATAACGGCAGGAGCAATTATTTCCCCCGGTTTTCACCGGACGGCAAATGGATTGTCTTTACACAGTCTGAGACCGGACTGGCCATACAGCCGGACAGTAAACTGAATATCATACCCGCCGGAGGCGGCACTGCCAGACGCTTGAAATGCAATACGAACATCATGAATTCCTGGCACAGCTGGTCTCCGAACAGCCGCTGGCTCGTATTCAGCTCAAAAAATAATACGCCCTATACGGAACTGTTCATAACGCATATCGATAAAAACGGGCAAGACAGCACACCGGTGCTTCTTTCGAGGTTCAGCGGCAACAAACTGGCATGCATTGCCCCGGAGTTTGTCAATCTAAAGCCGGATGCCATTCAGGAGATACAGCTGGCAACCGATTGAACCATTTTGAGATATTTTTATACCAGTCGTTTTGTGACGTTGGACGGTTTTATCGTATCAACCCGATTTTTTCCATGAAAGGGTTCATAAAATAATCTGAAAGACAAAAAACAATTATCTATGCAAAGAGGTGTTTCATGAAACAATCAATAGTCATTATGATGCTGTCTCTCTTCATTTCAGCATGTTCCGTTCAATTTTTGTATGCCTATGGCGGAGGCGGTGAGGGCTCAGGGGTGTCGTTGCAAACCGGGGGGGATACGGATTCCCCTCCCGATAACTACGAACCGACCACGGGGCCGATAACGGTGTGTGTACAGGAGGGCAGCACGTTTCGTGAAACAACAAAACCGGCACGTCCTGCCCGGTCTCCCGAGTATACCAGTATGTCGCAAAACGATCAGGAAACATTGGACAGCATTTTTCAGGACCTGGACGATGGTCGCTCACAACTGCAGAATCAGCAGGCACCCGTCAAGCATCAGACAGTATCCGTGCAGGAGGGGAATACGTTCGTATCGAGGACAATCGCCGTTCCGCAAAAGCATCCCGGCCTTATTAAAATCGAGAGGGCTCTCAATTTACTGGCCTCGAATCCTCAGCTTTTAAACGCCTTCACGGCGGAGAGCAATCGACGACAACGTATCGACGAGATGGATCGCCGAGACGCGGTGCGCCAGTTAAGAGCGGATTATCAGCGGATGCAGGACGATGAAAATGCGACACGGGTCCAGCTGATCAAGTACGGGGGACGGTTTTTGATCGGGAATAATCTGGGACTCGGCCTTTTATACAGCCTCTCGTGGACGGCTGCCGAAGCGCCCGGCAATCTGACTCAAAGGCAATTCAACCAAAGAATGGACCGAACCGTTGCCATTGAAATCGGTAAAAAGGTGGCCAGAGAAGTTCTTTTTAAATAACGATATTTATGTCGATCAAATAACACGCCGCATACAAATCTGATGGGTTTGTCATAATCCTTCGGACAAGGAGTTCATTATGTTCACACGAAGCTTTATTGAAAATAAATTCTGTCGAGCAATCGCAGATATCTGTGTGGGAGTTCTGATGCTGTCATGCATTGGCATAACCGAGGTCCACGCCCAGGACAGAAACCTTTTTGCAATATCCTCGGATGATATACGCACACTGGAAAAACCTCTTGCAGACTATGACGCAGACCAGGTGGTGCGGTATGTCGGGCATGCTCTCAAAGGTATTTCCGACCCCGCTGTCACAAAAACGATCATGCCTGAATCTGACGCGGTAAAAATTGCTCGGGACCCCGATATAATCGCCGGTGATTTTCATTTTTCAAGTTTCATGATCAATCATAATTTTTATCAGGGAAAGGATGTGACCAGGCGCACCATCGGCGGAACCCTTTTTTTTGAAGACATGTTCTGCCGTACTGTCAGCATGGCGTTCGATACGGAATATTCTCTCCTGCCGGCGGGCAATATCATCATTCACAATGTGGATATCCGGCCTGTCAACGCCCCCATAATGCCGACGTGCAGGCTCTTCTTTGTCCCGGCGGAAAACATTTCTCAATCGATTCTCAAAACGCCGGACTTTACATCCCTGCTCGATCATGTCGTCAGCCATGCGGTGTCGGTCGCCAATCCGGAGACCATCAATCGTACGATGAAAAACTATTATGTTTTTGCCTTTTTCATGGACCGCCTCGACAACGATGCGACAGTAAAATTAGTAGTAAGCGATTCCTCCGAGGAGTCGTCGGGAATGTCGAAACATTCGGCAGCGTTTCAGGATCAGGGCTGGCATGTGGCTTATACCCGAGCAAAATTTGCCATTGACGGCAAGCGTGAAACTTTTTTCAAGGCATTATACACGCCGGGCTCATCCGCCTCCTTCGAGCGTCGCAACCATCCGTTTACTCGAATTTTTACTTCCCGGGTGACAAAACCGTCGGAATACATGATCAGACAAACTCAAATGGAGCTGGCTCAACTGGGCTACAATGTTAAAATTGTTGACGGAAAAGCGGGTAAACGCACACATGAAGCCATACGTCAATTTCAAAAAGATATCGGTATAAATGCAGACGGAAAACCGAGTGCCGACATCCTGGAACTCCTCGAAGGATATAGAGAACTGACAATTCCAACGGCCTCTGACAAAACGCGTGGGGCAGAAACACTAGACTATCCCGGCGCGGTACTTATTAAAAAAATTCAGACGGCCCTGTCCGAAACAGGTTACGATCCCGGTCCTGCCGATGGCCGACAGGGTACACGCACGATCGATGCAATTCGACAATTTCAACAGGTCAATGCCCTCCCTGTTGATGGAAAGCCTGACAGCGCACTCTTGAAAAAGCTTGAGAACGCAGTAATAAAACAATTGTTGAAAACAAGGAAATGGCCGAACCGGGATTCACGTCCAGAGGCATAACACAAGAGGATACAGATAACATCAAGGAGGCACACGACATGAAATTCTATGCCGCAAAAATACGTTTTGTATTGCTGTTTACTATGATCACCTGCCTGCTGGGCTGTACCGGCATGAATGGAACGTTCGATAATATAAAACAGCAGATTACGAGTATCGGGGGGGGCAGTCAACCGGCCCCGATTGCAACCTCGATTGATCAAATGCCCCCGGACGCAGCGTCACTTGCCGTTGCGCTTCATGAAAGAATGACCGGAACGGACAGGCATGCAGCACAATCCGTAAGCTTTTCAGCCGGTGCCGAATCAGTTTTATTAAAAGAGAGCGATGTATTTAACGGGTTTACACTTTCACAAGTGGAATTGTATGGTCACAGTGCCTCGCTGAGCAACGGCCGGATGAAACTGGAAAGCCCGTTCGGCAGAACCGCCTCGTTTAACTATACCGTGAAATACATTTCATCCGGCACTACATTAATCGTTAATGATATTACACTGGATCCGGTATTTTCACGGTCATCGGAGCCGGTCATGTTTGTTGTTCCCGCTGAAAAAATTCCTCAAAACGATATGATGAAACCGGCATCGTACCGTGATCTTCTGCAATTTGTCGTGAAGAATGCGATCGATCCTCTCAACCCCGGTCTGGAATCAGGGCAAGCGCATGAATATGTGATGTTTGTTTTTTTCGTTGATCGAGTCTCGCCCTCAGCCAAAGTTCAAGTCAAGATTTCAGATGAGGAACACAGCTACGATGGTTACAAAGACTCGACCCATTATCTGGATTTTGACGGCTGGCGTGTCGCATTTTTGTCCGGCAAGTTCAGACTGTCGAACAAAAATATCGCCAATCCCCGCACCTTGTCTAATTCAAAGGGCCTTTTCCTCAAGGCAATATTTACCCCGGGAAAGGAGGGAGGGATGCTTCGACTGCGAAAACGGGTAGGGCTCTTCGCTGTGGGGGGATGAGAACCCCTGCCGGATTCCCCGAGTATCGTTCCGGCGTGATAAAAATGTGATGCTGATCAGCTTTTAAGATATTCTCCCATCAGCAGCCTGTTTTTTGGCGTGATATCATCAGGAATTTTCTGTGTCACAATCCGGTATCCCTTTGATCTGAGTGATAAGGCCCTTACCGTATCCACGGCAAGGGCCTTATCCATCCACCCTTCAAGTCCGCCTGTGGAAGATTCCTTCAAATTATGACAACAGGGTAAAACCGCTATCCTTGCATGCTGTTTAACGGCCATCTCAATAATTACATCGGTTAAAGCTCCACACGCATGGGCTGATACCACGATATCATCGGGGAAAACGGTGATTTCCCGGACCGATACCTGTTTGTAAATGACTCTGTTTTTCAGTCTCGGCCAGGATTGAATCAATGCGTTGGATAATTTCTCCGCATTTAAAGGGATTTTCCTGTCCACAGCTATGGCTGCCTTTGAACTGTCATCGAGTATGAGCATTATATGCGCCAGAAGGCCGTGCCCGCAGCCAAGATCGAGAATCCTGCCCCCCCTGTATCTTCGCCGTATCCTTTTTGCCATTTCCCATGTTTCATGGAGTTCTTTTCTTGGGAGGGTTCCGGAACGGCAGACAGCCCTTGCAATTTTATCGAAAAGGGTGTTGCCGGAAAAAATGGACTGCTGCCGGGGTGTCAATCTGTTTTTTGAAGATTTTTTCATGATCCATAAATATGTGATTAACTGTTTTTTCACAACCCGTTAGGGTCACGGAAGGAATAAAATCCATAAAGATTGCGCAGGATATTCGGAGTCTCGCACGCTCGCTTGCCTGTTCGTCTTCAAGGCGTATCAAAGAGTGATCAGATTCGTATTAAAAGAATCGATATGACCGTCAACAGAATCCCCACGAACCCGACAGGTTTTATTTTTTCGTGATACACAATAGCAGAAAGTACAATAGCGATGACAAAATGCATCCCCACAATGGCTGCAATAAGAGACAGGGGTCCTCGTTCCAGGGCATATAAAAATGCATAAAATCCTGCAAAATTAAACCCGCCCATGAGAACGCCGAGGCCCAGCGCGGCCGATCGTTTCTTTCCGGCCCTGTCGCGGGACAAGGCCCTGGTTATTCCCAGAGACCCGATCATCCCCATCAGATACGACAGGGCCATAAAGGCCAGTTTGTCCGCATGCATGGCTGCAAATTTGGATGAAACGCTTGCCGCGGCACCGCACAGAAATGCCAGAAAGACAAATACGGCTCCCTGCCGTTGCCGTTTCGCTTTTGTCGTGTCCGTTCCCATTTGTGTTGTCAGCACGACCATGGCGGCGACGGCAACCAGCAGCCCCATACCCTGAAGCGGCGAAATCCGTTCCTTGAAATAGAAAATCGAAAAAACAGCCACTACCACCACGTTTAACCGGATGATGCTGTAGGCAATGTTTGCCGGAATATATTTGAGCGCTTCTATGTGGGATACGGTGGCTACGAGAAAAGATGCACTGTTGATGAGGGCCACGACAAACAGTACGACGATGCCGGCTTTATGGTGCTGCTGTAAAACGTATGCCCCTGCGCTCAACAGCGTTACTGTGCCCATGAATGAAAAGGTCACCCATTCGGTGGGGTAATTTCTTTCTGCTGCGACCTTATAAAAAAAGCGCTGAATTCCCAGCAACAGCAGTGCGATTAAGGCGGAAAAATACCAGGACATCATTAGATATGCCTAAAGTCGAGCGCGAAAAAATAAGAATTTTATTTATTTTCTACCGCCCGTTCGCTTCCCTCACTCGAGGCCCTGCAGAGATCGCAGAGACCAAAAACGCTGTTTCGGGGTCCTGTGTGATCTCTGCGTCTCGATCGAAGCGGGCGGTAAATATAACCGGTGCTTGTGCCTACACGATTTGTTCCGATCCGCTGAAAACGGTTTCCACTTTTAACTCGGTGGCGGCATGCCCGGGATGCTGCGTGGGATTCCATGATTTCATGTCGTCAAAAACCGGCCCGCTTTTGTGGTACTCAATGGTACCTTTAAGCTGGAACGATTTGTTGTCGGCAGTAATGAACAGGACGGATCCCCGGCTGCCGGAAAGGATGTTTTTCCGTGTTTTGTCGAAATAATTGTCTGCCACGACAATGGTTTCATCGTCAAAGAGGCTTACACAGGTCGCGTAAATGGCATTCGGCATGCCGTCTTTGTCAACAGTTGTCAAAACCACGGGACCGTTTCGGTCTTTCCATGCCTGTAGTATTGACTCCGGAAGTTTAGCCATGTGTTTCTCCTTTTTCATAATGGGTCAAATGATATGTTGTTTTTATGGTAATATTCATCTTACCGGCCTTTCCGGCGCAATCTTTCATCCCGGGTTCCATCGGGTAGCATCCAGTCCGGATGGGCTTTGCCATGGATAAAAAAACCGGCGGAAAATCCCCGAATTCATGTAATCCATTTTCTGTTGATATTTCTCAAGCTTATATAAAACAGAAGGACACAGAAACATATAATGACAAGAAAATCCATACTGAACGGCATTATGTTGTTTCCGTTGATAGCCCCATGGAGAATATCCACACCGTATGTCAGGGGCAGCAGGTAGGACAACGGCCACAGAAATATCGGAAGTGATTTGACAGGAAAGAACAGACCGCACAGAAATATCATCGGGAAGCGAAAGAAATTCGAAAACGTCTGGGCTTCAAAAACCTCGCTGACCGATACGGCGATAAAGAGTCCCAGAAATGTGGACACAACCGCAATCAAGAGGATGGCCGGAAATACCGTCACCCATGAAATCATCGACAGGTCGGTGATAAACAACGCAAGAATGATCGGGACGACGGCATTGGCTGAACCGAACATGATTGCCCCGGACGTCTTGGCCAGCATAAGCAGTTTCAAGGGAATGGGCGCGAGAAGCAGCCGGTCGAACGACCGATTCTTTTTTTCAAATGTGACGGTAACAGACAGCATGGAGGTTGTGCCGAACAGAACGGACATGGCAATCACCCCCGGAAGCAGTGCCGGAATACTTTCGGTGCCTCTGCTCGATTTAATGAAAAACATGCCGGTCCAGGCTACGGGGAAAATCAATCCCCAACTGATATTCGGCGGTTTGAGATAATAGGCGCGCATGTCCTTAACCAGGATATTCCAGAAAGCGACCCATTTTTTCATGCGCCACCTCCTTTTTTCTCGGTTTCTTTTTTCAAGACGCTTGCCTCGATGCCGGTGATACGGATAAATACATCTTCCAGTGACGGGGTCATACGGCGGGCCTCGGTAACTTCGGCGTTAAGATCTTCGATAAATCGCACGAGCGCGCCAAGTCTTATGGGCTCTTCAGACTCGATGCGAATCTGTTCGCCGGAAACCGGTTGAAACTCGAATTGAGTAAATACACCGGTAAGTTTGCGGCAGAGAACGTTTGCCGAGTTCGAGACGGAAATCAACATCACGTTTTTCTGTTGAACCGGCTGAAGGAGATTTTTGACGGTGTCGATCCGTACAATCCGACCTTTGACGATAAACGCAATACGTTCACACAACCTTTCGGCTTCTTCGATGTAGTGCGTGGTCAGAAAGATCGTCGTACCGGCGCGGTGAAGTTCGGCGATCAGCTGCCGGATCTGACGGGCATTGGCCACATCGATACCGGTTGTGGGTTCATCGAGAAACAGAATCTGCGGTTTGTGAATGATGCCGGCGGCAATGGTAAGTTTTCGTTTCATCCCCTTGGAGTAACCCGCGAATTTTCGATCTGCCGCTTCCTTCAGTCCGAATGTATCCAGCAAATTTTTCGCCCGTCGTTCACGGTCTTTTTTACGCATACCGTAAAGTGAGGCGCAGAAACAGAGGTTGTCAAAACCGGTCAGTTCGGGATACAGGTTGCTTTCATCGGGGACAACACCGATCATATGCTGGGCCGCTTTCGGTTGTCCGGTACATTCCCGGCCGGCAATTCGAATTGCTCCCGAATCCGGTCTGGAAAGGCCCGTAAGCATGTTGATCGTAGTCGTTTTACCTGCACCGTTCGGACCGAGAAAACCGAAAAGTTCTCCTTTGCACAGGTGAAACGATATATTGTCAACAGCCGCAACTTCTTCAAATTTCTTGGTCAAGCGGATCACTTCTATCAGTGCATTACGATGACCGGCTGGTGATATCGATTCCATAAGTTTTATGTATATATCCGAGTTTATACAGCATGGTCGTTTTTTTTGTCAATGTATGGATATTTTATCCAATGTATAAAGAAAATAAGGCGTTTTCGGTTTTTGTGCAATGTTTTCAAAGCCGGAAACAGTCTCGAAAGGAGATTGATATTTGCGAAGTTCATCCGTCTCTTGAATTAGTCATCTCTCAGTTTTTAACGGTATGACCGACAATATGATTCCGGACGAGATTTATTTTGACCTTCCACATCCGTTCAAAGAGGCAGCCTGATGCCTTTTGCTGTAAATCGGCTTAGAGTTTATCTGATCACTCAGGCTGTCCAGGCTCTGGGGTTAATTGTCCGGGTCGAGGTGATCTTGGTGGTCAAGCATCAAAATAAATCAACTTCAATTGATATTAAATAGTAAATTTGTTCTTATATTACAAGCAGTTTTTATTTTAGGTCAAGGACATATCAGGATCAAATTCCGGGCTATCATTTTAAAGCGGAAAATGGTAATTTCAGGTCATCATTTTTTTAAATTTTTCCTCGGTGTCATCTGACAGAATTTTACTGCAATAGTAAAAGGCTTTATTCGACCTCGGGGTATTTATCTCTCAAGACATATAAAAGATCTGTGCTTGAAATTGGTTTGATTTCGTGTCCGTTTTTTAATGATCGGATTTCAATTCGAAGGAGATGCGGTTTCAAAGCGTCGGGTCTGGTGCAATTAAAAATTGCCGCGGGCACCACATGCGTGACATGGAACATATTTCCTTTGACAATTAAAAGGGCTTTGAATAAAATTTATTTTGAATAGAAATTATGCGGTACCATCTATAAAGATCCGACAATTCAAAAGCCACATTTGAGCTTTATAACTCTGCATACCACGACATAAATTTCTTCCCTTCGTGAGACTTTGCGAAAACGGCTGTATCCGTATTTTCTGAAAATGTACATCACCTTTCCATCGCTGTAACGTAGCAGTCCATAATCAATCTTTTTATGGTTGCGGCCTCACGCCGCGATCATTAAATGCAGAATAACGGTTTAACACGCTAAACCGTGTTGAAAGGAGAGGGGACATGAAAAAACTTTCGTATGTGATTTGTTTTGTTATGACCGTTTTTCTTGCTTTTTCGTTTATCGGGTGCAGTGACGATGATAATGATTATGCAACAGTCAGGGTTATTCACACAAGTTACGATGCGCCCGCGGTGGATGTGTATGTGGACGGCTCCAGAAGATTCAGCGGTATTTCCTACGGTGACTCGTCAGGTTACTCTTCCGTGGCGGCCGGAAACCGAAAAATTACGGTTACACCGGCGAACGCGGTATCGCCTGTCGTGATCGGAGAATTTCTGACCTTTGGCATAAACCAGAAATGGACCATTTATGCAGTTGACCAGTTGAGCAACATAAGCGCAATAACCAGTCTGGATGATCAGGCAACTATTTCCGGAAATGCCAAGGTCCGGTTTGTTCATGCATCACCGGACGCTCCGGCTGTCGACATAAAACTGAACAGCGGCTCAGGCCCTGTGGTTTTTCAGGATGTGTCTTTCAAAGATGTTGAAGACTACGTAATCGTGAGTGCGGGAACCTATGTTTTTGCAGTTACGCCGACGGGATCGGCAACTGAAGTTGCCGTGTTCGATCCGATTACACTTCAGGGTGACGGCATTTATACAATTGTGGCACGCGGTACTCTGGATGCAACAGATTCCTACAATTTTACCGTTCGAGTCTTTTCAGATACGGGTGGCGGCACCTCGTTCGAGGACCTGACCGAATTCGGAATGGCAAAGGTAATGGTGATACACGCATCGCCGGATGCACCCGGTGTCGACGTCCTGGTAGACGACGGCATTGTGGCAACAAATCTGACGTTTCCCAATAATACCGGCTACCTGGATCTGCTTGCCACGATGCATAATGTCAAGGTAAATGTCACCGGTACGGATACGACAGTGATTGATCAGGATTTTAATCTGGCGAAAGATACATTCTACTCGGTATTTGCAGCGAATGAAGTGAGTCTGATCGAACCCCTGGCCTTTGTGGATACCCTCACGGATCCGGCAGCGGGAAATGCGCGCGTGAGATTCGTTCATCTGTCGCCCGACGCTCCGGCAGTAGATGTCGCTGTTACAGGAGGAGCCGTTATCTTCGCCAACGTCTCATTTAAAGGCTCTGTGGATTTTACTCCCATTGCTGCGGGAACTTATGACCTCGAGGTCAGGCAGGCCGGCACACCGACGGTGGTTCTGCCGCTTCCCGGTGTCGTTCTGGGCAATCAAAAGATTTATACAATATTCGCAAATGGTTTTGTAACGCCCGCTCCGGGAGAACCGTCTCTGGGAGCGGAAATTATCGTTAATAAATAATAAACTCAACCCGTGAGTAACGATAAAAACCTCCGGTCTATAGCCGGACCGGACCTGCTTTCCATTTTTTTTTTATAAGGCTGTCGGGATTTATGAATCCGTAAAAAGTCAAAACTTCGTTATTCTCGTTAAAGCGGGAATATATAACCCTTCCAAAATACCAGATTTCCGCCTTCACGGGAATGACAAAAAAGATAATCGAGTGTTTTTTACGATATCATCAGGATTTAAAATTCGCCATGTTAACTCATCCCGGCTTTCATGATGAAAGAATTGAGTAACATGAAATTTCCCCGGCATTTTCTTCGGACAAGGTTCGTTCCGCAGGCTTCTGTTTTTGATCTTCTGGCAGACAGATTCGGAGTGTTGACTAAAAACAGTCAAAGCAAAGGAGGGTAGGATGAAATGGAAAATATTGATTTTTCATTTTCTTGTCTGTTTCTTCTGCAGTTCAGGCATTGGATGGGCTGTTGATCTCAATGAATCAGGGACGCTCAGACTAACGGGTAAGATTGAGACTCGAGGCACCCTTCGTACGGAAAGCTCCGAGGGATTCACTTCACCGGAAGTAGATTCGGCCACGCTGGTCCAGCACAGGAATCTGCTGTATTTGGAGCTGAACCACAACCTGGACGAATCTTTCAGAGAGAGCGGATGGCAGGTCAAGTATCACCTGTTGGGCAGATTCCTCTATGAAGGTATTTATGATTACGGCCCGAGCATATGGCAGGACGTGCGAGATGCAAACACGGATGAAATCGATGACTTCAAGTGGGACGCCGACCTGTGGGAGGGCTACATTGACCTGGCCAACGGGCCCTTCTTCATTCGTGCCGGTAGACAGAATCTGGCCTGGGGCGAAACCGACGTCTTTCGCCTTCTCGATGGGATTAACCCGCTGGACGATACGTACGGCGGAATTTTTGAAGACCTGGACGATCGCAGAATACCCCTGTGGATGGTTCGAAGCACATATGACGTCGGGAATATCGGGCCGTTTTCCTCGCTGACGCTCGAGGGTTTTGCAGCACCAACTATCGGCGATACGGAAGACCGTGTGGCACCGGTTGCCCCGGCAGACACACCCTACGCCCCACCCGTACCCTCCTTTCAAGACACCCTTGGGGCCAGTGTCCCCCCCGGTTTTCTTCCGTTGCTGGCTTCAATAAACGTTTCGGACACCGTTGTAGATCCGGGGAAGGATATTTCCGACTGGCGGTGGGGTGTCCGTATCGGGAGCATCATAGGAGACAACCTGAATGTCTCTCTGGCCCATTACAGAAGTTACCCTGACGTGCCTTCCGTGCGGTTGAATTATGATAATTTTCTGGCCATAGGATTGCCGCCCCCTTTCCCCCCCCTTGTTGATATACCTCAGCAGATCACCGTCGAGTCGGTTTTCGAAGATATCCAGGTTACAGGGGCCAGTTTTAACTTCTATGAAATGAATCTGGATGTGGTGTTCCGTGGTGAGGTGGCCTGGTTCTGGGATGAGCCGGTCTTCATTCCGGAAAAGAACACTCCGTTTCCCGATATACCGGCAGGTGAGTTTACGTTCACTGACGGTGAAATCAAACATAAAGACTTTTTACGCTATGCCGTCGGTATCGACAAAAACCTGTGGATTCGAAAATTGAATCGTTTAAAGACGTTCTTCGTGTCATTTCAGTACTTCGGTTCATGGATGCAGAACTATGACAGCGATATCGTTTCGCCCATTACCGATCCCGACACAAACGAGAACGTGCCTGCCGGACGCGATGAACATTATTTCACCGGTTTGATCAACACCGAGTACATGCATGGAAATTTGATACCCGAGCTTGTCGTTGCCTATGACGTGCGCGGCAACTGGTTGTTCCAACCTTCCGTGGAATATAAATGGGGGGATTTTTTACGTTTGAAGCTGCAGTACAGCGCTATCGAGGCTAACAGCCTGGCGGGTTTCGGTGCTTTCAGAGATCGCGACCAGGTCAGTCTGGGACTGACCGTGCTGTTCTGATCGAAACTGTATGCGGGACCGGAAAACGGAAATTTTGATTGCCGTTGATCCTGTCGAAAAGTGTAATCCTGGATTCCGGCGTTCATTTCCAAGTTGAGCGTCCATGACTTTTCCCTAAACTTAAGGAGCGTGCATCATGAAGGCATTGTTCAAAATAATCTTAAGCATGGCGATATGTTTCATGGCGGGCATGGCTCAGTATGCGTGGGCCGATGTCGCCCCCGGTGATGTGATCACCAGTGAAAACTATGACAAAATTAACGGCATGGTTCCCGATGCCGTGCTGGACTGGGTCAAAAAGGGCGATATGGTGCTGAATATCGGGGAGCTGACTTACAACCCCGAAGAATATTTCTCGCCTGAGACGTTGGAATCATTCAAGGCCAATAAAGGAAAGTATGCCGTTGATGAGAATGACGGCATCATAGATGCTGAAACAGGTAAACTTCCCGAGTTTATTGAAGGGATTCCCTTCCCGGATCTGGATACCGCAGATCCGAAGTTCACCCAGAAGCTCGTATATAACGGTGAATATATAGCGAATGTAAACGGCAATATGCTGTTTAAAGGTCCCATCCAATTTATAGGGCGCTCCGGTTATGAAAAAGAAATCATCACCGAATTCAGAAGGGCCACCATGGATGGCTATGCTGATGCACGGACACTTCCCAATCCCGAAAATGTTGAATTCTATGAAGTCATCGTGGTCAGAAAGCCATATGATATGGCCGGTATCGCAACACTGAGCTATCGATACAGGGATACCGACAGGCTGGATCTTGTCTACAACTACTTGCCGGAAATCAGACGGACCCGGCGTGCCAGCCCGGTGAACCGCTCCGAAAACTTTGCAAGCACCGACTATGCCCTGGATGATCTTGGCGGCTTCACCGGTAAGATCCCGGATTTTGAATGGAAGTTTATCGGTGAAAAGCAGGTCCTGGTGCCTTACCTCAGTGAGAAGCCGGGCATGGTAAAAAAAATAAACGATGACTGGGAAACCACGGGCAAATTCGGCAATGTCGTACTGGGATACCAAAAGGAGGGCTGGAAGGGGGCTCCCTGGGCCATGACCAATATCGTCTGGGTGAAGCAAAAGGTATATGTGTCTGAATTGAAATCCAAAAATCCGGCGTATAATTACGGTGTTCAGCAACTGTGGACCAGTGCGGGCATTTTTTTACCGGTTTATAAAATTATTTACGATCGAGATAATAATCACTGGAAAACCATGGTAAATTCATTTGTCGGTCTGGACAGTGCAACCGGGGAGAGGCGGTTCATGTGGTATGCGGCCTTTCTTATGGTTGATGAACGTTATGACCATGCAAGCTTTACGGAAGCTATCAGCGACAGGAACAAATTTGTATGGCCGGGGAAAATGAATATCAGTGATTTCTCCCTTGGCGGTTTTGTCAAATTCTGCAAATAATATCATAAACGTATTCCCCAAAAAGCATGTTTTCGGATCTCGTCGATGCGTTTCGGGGGCAAAAACAGACCTGCAAGGCGATTGATGGTCACGGTTCTTGTTTTTTGAACCGGTTTCTTCAGCCATCAGAATTCAATCATATCGAAACGGGTCAAAGTTGTTTGCCCCCTGGTGCCCGGAGCATTCAACAGGTGCCAGGCGGTATACTGCTCGGCGTATAATGTGGCGGCGGAAATCCCGTCAACCGGAACAATAACCCGGTACCCCCTCATCGCAGCGCCTGTAGCCGTGTGCAGAACAGCACCCTCTGCAGTGGTGCCGACAATGATCACGGTTTCAGCCCCCCTGTCCCGCAGGATTTTCTCCAGATCGGTGTTGAAGAATTTGTCGACGCTCGATTTGACAATCGGCTCGTTTCCGGCGGGCGTCACCTCCGGCAAGATGGTTTCCGGTTCACCCTTGCTCGTAAGACTGTATACGACGGCAACGCCCTTAATCCTTGCTCGTTTTAAGAAATTTCCGATTCGCGGTGTCGATGCTATGCATCTTGGCCGTCTTTGCATATTACAGGTCCTTTGCTCAATATCCAGGATTAAAAAGGCCGTTGTCCGGGGATCGAGCCTGACGGTTTTTAACTCAACGGGCGGGGAAACCGTGACTTCATCCCACTGGTCGATGATGGTTTTGTCATCAACGGCATGGGCCCCTGTAAAGCAGAACGAACCGGTAAACATCAAAGAAACGAAAAACAAAATCAACGCATTGCTTTTTTTGATAGTGCTTGAAAGCATGTCCGCCTCCTTTGGTGCAAAACGCCGTTTTTAAACTTTTGAATGTAATCTGCCGTTTCCGGGCTGTGGGAAGGAACTATTTTACTTTTCGGAAATTCAATCCACATATATTTTATCAAACGCAAAGATTTCTATGTCAACAGTAATCCCTTAAAAGAATGATTGTGGAAAATAATTATAAACTGAATATATATCTTGACAATTATTCTTATTTAAACAGACCATTAAAAAGATATAGTGTTCCCGCTTCTTCCAAAATTCACAACATGCGACGGACTCGTTCTCTGCTGCAAATTAATTCGTATATTTTTTTATTTGCAATTCGCAGGTGTCACGAAAAAATGCATGCTCAATGATGAAAACCGGTTTGATATTCAGGCGGGGCAAATTCGCCTGAAAACCCCGTCAACCTGGTTGATTGCAGTACGATATCGATAAATCGCCGGTATCAAAGAAACACGGAGGGTTCATATGAAAAAGGTGAAAATGGAGCCGGCAAGCCAAGTCGATAGCAATAACGATGAATGGAAAAACCTGGACCTGGCACAGCTGCAGGATGAGCTGCGAACTTCACCGGACGGCCTCAGTCAAGACGAGGCGCAGAAACGGCTGATCCGATACGGCCCTAACGAGATTGAAGAAGAGAAATTCAACCCGTTTCTGAAATTCCTCACCTATTTCTGGGGGCCGATCCCGTGGATGATTGAGGCGGCGGTAATTCTGTCGGCATTGGTCCGGCACTGGCCGGATTTTTTCATCATCCTTATTCTGCTTCTGGCCAACGCCGCAGTCGGTTTCTGGGAGGAATACCAGGCCGGAAACGCCATTGCTGCGCTGAAGGCCAAGCTGGCACTCAAGGCCCGTGTAAAACGCGATAGGAAATGGAGCAATCCTGCAGCCCGTGAACTGGTGCCGGGCGACGTTATCCGCCTGCGTCTGGGTGATATCGTGCCGGCGGATGCACGCTTGCTGGAAGGTGACCCGGTGGAAGTGGACCAGTCCGCCTTGACGGGTGAGTCGTTACCCGTCAATCGCAAAACCGGCGAAGCTGTTTTTTCCGGATCAATTATCCGCCAGGGAGAAATAGACGCGTTGGTATATGGTACGGGCCGGAACACATACTTTGGAAAAACCGCTCAACTGGTTCAGGAGGCGCACACCGTCAGCCACTTTCAACACGCGGTGCTGAAGATTGGCAATTACCTGATCATCCTTGCCGTAACTCTGGTGGTGTTGATTTTGGCCGTAGCACTGTTCCGTGGCGATAAGATGATGACCACTATGCAGTTTGCGTTGGTGCTGACCGTGGCGGCCATCCCCGTAGCGATGCCGACCGTGCTGTCGGTAACCATGGCAGTCGGCTCGCGCCTGCTGGCCAGGAAAGACGCTATTGTCAGCCGTCTGGCGGCGATTGAGGAATTGGCCGGCACGGATGTGCTGTGCACTGACAAGACCGGCACCCTGACCCGGAACAAGCTGACACTGGGAGATCCGTTCTGCGTAAGCGGCGTTTCCGCCGAGCAAGCCATCCTCAGCGCTGCATTAGCCTCGCGTGCGGAGGATCAGGACCACATCGACCTTGCTGTGCTGGATGGTCTGAAAAATGATCAGGCTTTAAAAGGCTACCAAGTGGTTCATTTCCAGCCGTTCGATCCGGTGCATAAGCGTACTGAAGCCACCATCAGAGGCGCGGACGGAAAAGAGTTCAAGGTGACCAAGGGAGCGCCGCAGGTGATTTTGGAGTTGTCGGCCAATTCCGGGCAGGTGAAGCCCGCCGTCGGGAAAGCCGTCAATGAATTTGCGGGACGCGGCTTTCGTTCATTGGGCGTGGCGCGGGCCGATGGAGATGGGCCATGGCAGTTTATTGGCGTGTTGCCGCTTTTCGACCCGCCCCGCAAAGACTCAAAGGCGACCATCTCGACCACACGGCAAATGGGGGTGAATGTAAAAATGGTCACAGGCGATCAACTGCCCATCGCTCGGGAAACCGCCAGACAACTGGGTATGGGCGTCAATATTCTCGATGCCGGCGGCTTCGGTGACACGAAGCATCACGAGTCCGAACAGTTGGAGGGGTTCATTGAGAAAGCGGACGGCTTCGCCCAGGTGTTTCCCGAACACAAATTCCACATTGTGGACGTCCTTCAGAAACGCGGTCACATCGTCGGCATGACGGGCGACGGAGTAAACGATGCTCCCGCCCTGAAGAAAGCAGATTGCGGTATCGCCGTTTCAGGTGCGACAGATTCAGCCCGCGCAGCTGCTTCCATTGTACTGCTGACCCCCGGCCTGTCAGTGATCGTCGATGCCATCAAAGAGAGCCGTAAAATCTTCCAGAGGATGAACAGCTACGCAATCTACCGCATCACCGAAACGATCCGCGTATTGCTGTTCATGACACTTTCCATTCTGATATTCAATTTCTATCCCGTCACGGCCGTGATGATCGTGCTTCTGGCATTGCTTAACGACGGTGCGATCCTGTCCATCGCGTATGACAAGGTTCACTACCTGAACAAGCCCGAGGCCTGGAACATGCGAATGGTGCTGGGACTATCCACGATCCTGGGAGTGGCAGGCGTAGTTGCATCGTTCGGGCTGTTTTATCTTGGGGAACGCGTATTTTACCTCGACCGCGATTTAATCCAGTCGCTGATGTATTTGAAGCTGTCAGTGGCGGGGCATATGACGATTTTTGTCACGCGCACGCGCGGTCCGTTCTGGTCGATCCGTCCCGCGCGGATATTATGGGTGGCGGTGTTCGGCACGCAAATCGTGGCAACGTTGATTGCGGTTTATGGGCTGTTTATGACTCCTCTCGGCTGGGGTTGGGCACTGTTCGTTTGGGGCTATGCTCTGGCGTGGTTCTTCGTAAATGACCGTATCAAACTGCTCGCATATCGGATTTTTGATCCCACCGAGGCTCCGTTATTGGGGAGAAAGCCCTCGAAATGACACGGCAAATCGCCAACAGGACACTAAGATAAGCCGAGTGCCGCAGGCAGTTAATAAATCCTACCCCGTCATGCCGGTCAGGGCGTGCGAGAGCCTGGCAGGAACCGATTGACGTGGGGTGTTGTAAATGACAATCCAAAATTGTCCCCCTGTGATAATCGAATTTTGACCCCCTTGAATTAAAAAAATATCTCTTTACCATCACTCTTTATTCAACCGCCGCCCGAATGGGAGGGCAGGCAGGTCAGAGTTATCAGGGGTTATGTGTTAACTGCGAAAGTGGACTTGCTTTCCGGGCCTGAACTCCACTTTTGTTCGGATTGCCCCGCTTCTCAGCCATGCTGTCCATTATTGATCCGGCTTTGACTCTATCGGGGGAGGTTGAAATCCGCCGAGTTTCTTTTCAAGGTATCCGGCAACTGCCAGAGCGACGTCTTCCCGCCACGGACGGGCAACAATCTGCACTCCGATGGGAAGCCCTTCCGGAGAGGTGCCGCCGCGGACAACAGCTGCAGGCCATCCCGTCATATTATACGTCATGGTATAACTGAACGCCTCCAGATCCGCTCCAAGTGAGCCGTGCGGCAACGCCGGCGAGGCGTTTACCGGGCTGAGAATTACATCGTAGTCTTTAAAAAATGACAGCAGCGTGCTGCGAAATTCGAACCATTTCATTATCAGAGCATCGAACCGGACGGCGTCCACCGGCTCTGAAAGCCCCAGCCAGGGGAGGGTATGCTCCGTTGTCCCGGCATCTTCCAGCAATCTCCGGATTGACGTGCCGCCGTCAGCCGATAACAGCCCGATCATCAGCTCGTAGGTTTGTTCGATACCGTTCGGGCGTATCTCAGTGACAATCAGGCCTTCATCGGCGAGGCGTGCTGCCGCCTCACGAACCGCCCTGCCTGTTTCCGGGGAAGGAGACGCAATTCCATTGTCTGAATGAAAGGCGACCCTGAGACCTTTCAGGACCACCTCGTTCGGGTCTTTCAATGTCACCGGAACGATACCGGGATCGATATGGTCGGGCCCGGCGATAATCGGCAGAATCATGGCCAGGTCGTCAACCGATCGGGCCATGGGACCCACCTGCTGAAAGGAATCCAGCACGCCGCCAAAAGGGAAGATATGTCCTGTCCGCGGCACGCAACCCGACGTGGGTTTGATTGTGGCAACACCGCAGCAATGGGCCGGAAACCGCAGACTTCCACCGTAATCACTTCCAATGTCAAATGCCGACCCGCCGGCGGCAACGATGGCCGCGGCCCCTCCGCTGCTTCCACCCGGAGAACGTGAAAGATCATATGGGTTGTTTGTCCGCCCGTATATTAAATTGTCTGTTTCATACGTGAGGGTCAATTCCGAGGTGTTCGTTTTGCCAAGCACGATGGCCCCGGCCGAACGCAGGCGGCTGACAACCGTCGCATCTCTCGATGGTACAAAATTCGATCGTCCCCCGGTTCCTCCGGTGGATATCAGACCCGCCGCATCAAATGAATCTTTAACGGTTATGGGTATCCCGTGCAGAGGGCCTGAAACCTCCCCCCGCAGCAAAGCGTTGTCCGCCTGTACCGCCTGTTCGCGGGCGCTCTTTTCAGACAGCTGCACAACGGCGTTCAGTTCCGGATTGACCTCTTTTATTCGATTCAGATATGCGTCCACAACTTCCGTGGAGGAAATCTCCCTGTTTCGTATGGCTCTGGCGAGTGCTGTAACTGAAAGATTGATTATCCGGTGCATGTAGTGTCCTTTTTGTGCCGAACGCTGAGGATTACCGGCCCCGCCGGGATGCCTCACTAAAAAAACCCGGGAGCCTGGCTGCGGTCCGGTGACCCCCTTCGTCGGATTTTAAAACGGGCTCGCCATATACTGTGACGGCTCCAGTATGCACTTGTCCTGAAAGTGCCCATGCAATGTAAACATACGCGGTTCTGCACGAAATTTGAATACGCGATACAGAAAATACCGCGATGCGTTTTCACGGGAGAATTTCAACTCATTCGGTGTGACGAAAAACGGTGTGTTCTTTCCATACTTCGTGGTTTTTGCCTCAATGAAGCGATCTGATCCGTTTTCCTCAAATGAATGAATATCAAACCCCGCCGAAGGGCCGACTGTTACCGAGACCTGTTCAATGCGGTCGGCAAAGGATTCCTTATAGCCATTCAGTTCCATAAAATTTAACGCTTGAGATGAGCTGCCGGGCCGGGAGCTCCAAAAAGAAAACGGGAGCGCATTCCCGGTCAGCTCAATTGATGCGTTATGCGACAACAATACAATTACGCCCTATGTTTTTAGCTTCGTACAATGCCATATCAACCTTTTTTATAATTGTACTGATTGTGTCGTCAGAAGATAGCTGAGCAATACCGAAACTTGCTGTTATCGATTTATGTAAGTCATGATTTTTCCTTTCGATCATTGATCTAAGTCTTTCAGCAAATATCTTACATGTGTCGATATCTGTTTGGGGACAGACAATGAGAAACTCTTCACCTCCCCATCGTCCGACTACATCAGTTTTTCGTGCATTTTTCGACAGTATACAAGCTATGTTGGTCAGAACCATATCACCTACATCATGACCGTAATTATCATTAATTAATTTAAAATAATCCACATCAAGAAGTATAACTGAAAGTGGCGTATGGTATCTTTCAAATTCTTCAAATTTCCGGATCAGGAAATTTTCGATATACCTGCGGTTGAAAATGTTCGTTAATTGATCGGTATATGACAGCATTTCTAATTCACGATTTTTCTCATCCAATTCCTCAGTTCGTTTCTTGACTATCAAATCCAAAGAGGTGTTCAGCTCTTCTATTTCGTTCATGGCATTAATAAAATTATCTGTAAGCTTAAAGTCCATTACTAGAACAAGTAGCATGTATGCAAACTCGCTTAAATAGACCGTGTGAATAATGTTGTTTACCACAAAGACGTCATAAACTGCCGCTACCAGTAATAAAAATAAAGTTACCGGCATCGGACGAAAAATCGACAGGGATTGTTTTTGATTATAACGAACAATAACAAGATAAAGAAATATCATTTCAAATAATGCAATCACAAAAAATAATTCAAACAGGCTTCCGGGAATAAATTCAAAAACATCAAGCTTAAAAAAATCGAACAAATTGATTCTTTTAAGCTGAAGCCTGTCTACTGCAAAGGTCAATTCACCGGGAATGAAACTTAACAGTGAAAACGTCCCAAAAAAAACGGTTCCAAAAGAGGTTATCCATTTTGGAAATGATTTTTCCGTATAGTAATAGAAAAACCAAATTTGCAGAAGAAGTGCCAATGAAATAAATGAATACGCAAATCGCACGGAGAGAAATGCCTCTGTTATCGATCCTGCGCTGTACCAGTTTGCTTGAGCAATAAAATAAAAACCATGCACAAGGCATAAAGCTGAGAAAACCAGGTTGACTCTGTTTGCCCCTTTTTTTCTCAAAACATAGAAAACATGGTATCCTCCTGCATAAAAACATACAATCATCATTAAATACAAAAGGAAACTGATCATATTCATTTAGATTTTTAAACCTTTTCTCAACATCCAACTTTCACGCATAACGGCAGAAATCAGGCGCGGGCCAAAATACTTGCTGAGCCAGCGCTCCCGAACCCTTCCCGTCGCCTGAATTGACTTGATATGTGCCCTTCAATCTTTATATTCTCTGAAGGCCTTGGTTAATTGCTGAAAAGAAGACGGTTTGAATTTCCGGAAATTTTCTTCATCGACAAAAACGCAATCGAATGATTTTTTATCTTGTTCTTTGTTGATATCTTCACACCACTGTTTGAGTCTGGCCATTTTCAAAGGCACATCAAGATCTTCCTGACCTTTTGTCTCGATTATAAAATATTTCGAATCGCCCGCATTGACGATAAAGTCAGGGTAATAGTTTGAAATGTCCCCTTTGGCATTGACGTAATCCAGGCGGAAGTTGACCGCCATGTAGTTTTTGATATAGGCAACCACATCATCACAGTTTTCGAGGAATAGGGCAAACTCGAGCTCCAGACCGGAATCACCGATTATTTTGTTAAAAATAGATTTCTTCGGCACGATGTAGCCCTGCTCCTTGACCACAAACGGCCTGGTAGCACGGGTCTTGATATAGTCCTTGATCTCGGCGTCGCCCTTGTCCTGCACCGTCAACTCATTGATTTTCTTTTTGAAGGTCTCTATCACCGTGCGACTTGCTTCAAGCTCGGACAGGTTTCGCAAGGTGTTCAAATCATCAATGGCGACTTGCTTTTCAAAAAGATGGTCACGGATAAACTCCTTGACCTTGCCGTACAGGACATCGTAGCCACTGACCAGCCTGAGGTCCTTCATGATAACTTGGCTGAAATAACCGATCACGCTCCGGAAGTCAGTGACCGCACCGGAATCAAGTACCGTGGAATGGCTGATTTCGCCGGTTGTAATATCCTTAAAGACAATCTCCCGTTTCTCTTCCTCGGAAAATTCCCTGTAGGTTATCTTCTTATGCTCGAAAGTTACCGGAACAAGATCTTCAAGATTCTTGTAATTCCGGTAAATCCTCGGCGTGAGCACCGGGATTTGAATCTCAAGCTCGCTTAAGTCCTTGGCTGGGTTATTATTATCAACCTCGACAATGATCGGCGTTTTCGGCCTGGTGCCCTGGCCCATGGCCTTGCGCTCCAGTTCGACGCCCTCGTTCTTTATGGATTCGACAAAATCCATAAAAGCGTCCGTTCCCACCACGCTGACATACTCCTCGACATCGTTGCCGGGATACATCCTTCGCAAGCCCCGCCCCAGAGTTTGCTCGGGCAGGATATTGCTCTTGGCGGAATAGGCCCGCAGGCCGACAATGGTGGTGACGTTTTTTACGTCCCAGCCTTCCTTGAGCATCAGCACCGAGACAATTGCCTTGAACGGCGAGTCCCAGCTATCGATCTCGTTTGACTGCTTTCGTAATTTTTCCAATTCTTCTTTGGCCTTGCCGCTTGCCGCCTCGGAAATCTCGCCGTTTTTCTTGGTGTGAATGACCAGCACTCCGTCTTTCAGCTCGGGAAAATTACCCTCCAGGTACTCGGCCACCTCGTCGCAGTTTTTGGTGTCATCAGTCATCACAAAGAGAATGGCCTTCTTGCCCATTTTCTTGTGCTCACCGTAAGCCTTGCGCCACTCCTCAACCCCGAGTTGCAGGTAATCGGTATATTTTTCGGTAAAAATGGAACTCTGCCGTTCAGAAAGTTTTGTCCGGCTGGCTGAATCCGGCAGCACCGGGTGCTTCACCACATTCTGAGTAATGGCCTCGACCAGGGGATAATCGGCAATGGTCTGCACAAAAATGGCGCCGTTATTGTGCTTGGGGGTGGCGGTGACATCCACCTGCAGGGAAAGAAAATGATCCTTCTGTTTCAAACGGTTGTGGATATCCTCGATGGATTTGAACCAGGCCAAACGGTTGTCATGGATATGATGGGCCTCGTCGTTCAATACCACCAGTTCGTCGATCTCCCGGACGATATCGCCGAGATCAACCTTGGAGTCGGTGGTCTTGCCGGTGGGGCGCTTACCCAGAAAATAATCCATCAGATCACCGTCCTCAATGCTCGGCTCCACCTCGCTCCCCGCATAGACCCGATGGATGTTAGTCAGAAAGATATTACCAATCTTTCGCGTAATATTGACATCATCCTGGATATGCAGGGTCAGTTGAAAATCATCTCGCCAATTCCGGCCGTCATGACCATTGTCCGGCAGCACCGGGTCTTCAAAAAAGATACGCAAGCCGTCAAAGTCGGCGCGGATACGGTCAAGGACGATGATGTTCGGCGCGATCACCAGAAAGTTGCGGGCCAGTTCGGAATCAGGCTCATATAGTTTATGGTAATAACACCAGGCCAGAATCAGACTCATGACCTTGGTCTTGCCGCTGCCGGTGGCCATCTTGATGACGAACCGCCGCCACTCCTCGTCAAACATCCCGGCCGACACCGCGCCAGACGAATCGAAGCGCAGCAGGTCGTATTTATCCTTCACCCGAATCGCGTCAAAAAGATAGATGACAGTTTCAACCGCCTCTTGCTGGGCAAAATAGTATCGAAATGGTTGGCTGCTGCCGTCCGCCCCGGGGAGCAGGTGTTCCTTGGCAAACCACCAGTTGAGCAGGGCGACGCTGGTATTGCTGGCCCCTTCGTAGCCCGCCTCCCGCCAGGCCATAACTTTCCCCCGCAGGGTGTGGACCAGGGGCGGCAGGAGTTTTTCATAACTCGATTCCCGCAAGGCTTCGTCCGCCGGGAACCAGCGGACCTCCGGGGAAAGAACGGCATGGGGAGATGATGGAAAATCAGGATGAATGGCCATTATTCTCCTCCTTCCAGTTTGCCTACCCGATGGTCTTCGACCAGAAGCTTCATCTGCTGGATGGCGATGGCGTTCAGTTTTACCAGCCGCTCTTTTTGGGTCATGCCTTCATGGATAAAATGCGCATTGAGATTTTCCAGGTTGGCAAGGCAGACAAGCTGCGAGATATTGGCGTAGTCCCGGATATTGCCTTTTTTACCGGGACTTTCGTCCCGCCACTCTTTGGCGGTCCTGCCGAACAGGGCTATATTCAGGACATCGGCCTCGCTGGCGTAGATATGGTTGATCTGCGCGGGTGTCAACTCGGCGGGAATCAGGTTTTCCTTGATGGCGTCGGTATGGATGCGGTAGTTGATCTTGGCCAGGTTCCTCTTGATGTCCCAGCCGAGCTGCTTCTGCTCTTCCTTCTTGAGCCGCTGGAACTCCTTGATGAGATAAAATTTAAACTCAACGGATATCCATGTGGCAAACTCAAAAGCGATATCCTTGTGCGCATAGGTGCCGCCATACCGGCCTGACTTTGATATCAAGCCTATGGCATTTGTCGCCTCTATCCACTTCTTGGGAGACAGGACAAAGTAATTGATGGCTTCGTAAAAATTAAAGCGTGCTGAATGCGATCATGGATATCATTCAGCCAATTAATAATTCAAAATATTTGAATACGCCTTTAATTGCGGCGTTCTGCTCTTTGGTAACAAAAAAGT
>Ga0272441_10001643_pt1 | contig 47202 bp, 41 predicted proteins | sample SSMProp6N_FD_193582 | JGI IMG/M metagenome (GOLD analysis project Ga0272441, IMG submission 193582) | Marine sediment archaeal communities from Little Sippewissett salt marsh, Falmouth, MA, United States - SSM-Prop-6N | ecosystem: Environmental > Aquatic > Marine > Wetlands > Sediment ... | reverse complement strand
GTGCCCTAGAGGACGAAAAGGCTTTTAATAGCAGGCTGGCTCAGTTGCAGGAAGAGTTGCTAAGCGGAAAGCGCGATCCGGATCATGAGAAACAGTATGCTAAATATTTTGAAGTTAAAAGCACCCCTATTCGGGGCACAAAGGTTATTGCCAAAGAAGATGCTATAGCAGAGGCAAAACGCAACTATGGTTATTTTGCCCTTTTAAGCAACGAGATAAAAGACGCCATTGAAGCGTTGGAGATCTACCGAAACAAGGACCTCGTCGAGAAGGCCTTTGACAACTTAAAAGAGCGTCTGAATTTGAGGCGATTAGCCGTATCATCAGAGCAAAGCCTGGATGGAAAACTCTTCGTGCAGTTCATAGCTCTCATATTTTTGTCCTATATCACTAAAAAGATGCAGAAAAACAAAGTCTTCAAGGATCATACACTGCAGGAGGTTTTGGATGAGCTCGATATTATCGAATGCTTTGAAGTGCCCGGCCAAAAATTAATGGTCGGTGAAACAACTAAACGGCAGATAGAACTCTACTCCAAATTAGGCGTTACTCCGCCAGACTCGTTACAATAATTCGGGAATTCAGGTTTTAAGCTTTCAGCTATGAGCCATGAACTAGTCTCTACGAGCTATCAACTATGAGCTAATCGCTATAATCTATCAGACTGCAAAACATCGGAAATACGGCTTCCCGAAATAGCGCTTATACCATTACCCAACGGATACGTAATATTGGTGCGGCATGCAACATAACAGGCTTCGATATTTTTCGTTCCATAGTCAAGCGCAAAAGTGTTCAAGCCTTTCGTATCGTATTCATCAACCACTTCAGCCAATTTACACTCAATGGCTATTGCCTGGGCGTTGCGTTCAATTATCAAGTCCACTTCGTCACCACGGGCCGTGCGCCAGAACCACATCGGAATATTGCGGCCCCGTGAAGCGAAAAACTTGACCGCTTCCATAACAACATATGTCTCCCACAACGCCCCGGCTGCGGGATGACGTTCCACGGCCTGCCATCTATCAAAACCCATCAAGAATGCTGCCAGACCAGTGTCGCACATGTAGATCTTTGGAGATTTAACAATCCGCTTGGAGATGTTGCGGAAGTATGGCTCCAAAAGAAAAACCTGACCTGAGGCCTGCAATACCGATATCCATTTCTTTGCCGTGTTCGGCGCTATACCCACATCGCGCGCAAGATCAGAATAGGACAAGATCTGCGAGGTCCGCGCAGCTACGGCCCTTAGGAAACGGTCAAAGTCACGAAGGCTTCCGACATTCAATATATTGCGGACATCTCTTTCCAGATAAGTTGTCAGATAACCAACATACCAGAAATGACGATCAAGTTCCGAACGGGCATGCAGCTCCGGATATCCTCCATGGAACAGAAAGGCTGTTTCACTAAACTTTTTTTCCCCCTCCGAGGAAAGCATTTCCTCTGCCGAGAGATTCAAAACGGTCAGCATGCCGCAACGGCCGGCCAGACTTTCTGTAACGCCCTCCATCAACTGAAACAACTGTGAGCCTGTTAGAATGAGGCGTCCCGGTTTACGATCCGCATCAATAATCGCCTTCAGATACCTGAAAAGAGAAGGCGCGTATTGGACTTCATCGATAATCAGCGGAAGGCCATGTTCCTTAAAAAAAGCACCAGGATTTTTCTCAGCCTGCGCCGCAACAGCAGGCAAGTCTAGGGATATATAATTGATATCAGGGAAGGCATGTTGGACCAGCGTTGTTTTGCCAACCTGTCTTGCTCCAGTCACCGCGACAGCGGGGAACTGCGCGAACAGATTCTTTAAGGCTTTATCGTATATTCTTGTTATCCACATGCGGATATTTAGCAATGCTGGTGCTAAATTGTCAACAGCTTTAACATAAACGACTTACAATCTTCGCAAACCCTGTTATGCGTACCAATTTATTATATATTTTTTGCATTAAGCTAAGAACCATGAACTATGAGCTATCATCTTTAAGCTTTGCCCTTTTAGCTTTCAGCTTTTATCTTTGGCCTTTTTGTTTTGCATTTGCTATCAGCTATGAGCTATGGGCTAATCACTCTATCAATTCTCAACCAATCTCATACGAACAATATATGAAAAGGCAATAAAAAGACAAAAATATACCAAAATAACGGACACCACGACAATACTGCCATAATGAATAAGCCATAACATACTTAGCCCAACAACTAACTGGGCAAGACCATAACCCATGGACACCTTCCAATGGGATATCTCCATCTCGTTTACAAATATCTGGTATAGGTGTCGTCTATGAGGCTTGCTTAGTCTCTCTCCATCATTAATCCGTACCGCCATTGTGCTGAGTTCATCAGCATAAAAGGGAAATAAACAGGCACAAAGACATATGAACTCAAGCCAAGTCCTCGAAAGTTCACTCACTAAAACGGCAAAGACAAACCCCAAAAGAATACTGCCGACATCGCCCATAAAAACACGGGCCTTTGGCATATTAAAGGGCAAAAAACCTAAGCAGGCAAAAGCAAGGCTAATGCAAACAATACCTTCAGATGAACCATCTTCAATCGAAAATGCGTAAAATGCCACTAATGAAAACCCGATAATACCTGTTATAGCCGCTATACCGTTAATGCCGTCCATAAAATTATAAATATTTGCAGTTCCCACAATAAAGACCAATAAAAATGCAACAGCAGCTAACCCCAGGGGCATATCAAAATGATAGGATGGATTGGTGATGGCACCACCTATACCGGCCCAGACCACAACAATGGCCGCGCCAAACTGGATAACCAATCGGAAGCCTGGAGACAGGTGAATCCTATCACCCATAAGACTTATAAAAGCTACCATAGTTACTGCGCCCCAAAACCAAATACTAAGGCCTGTCCATAAAGCAACAACAATAAAGGCCGCAAGGATACCCAGCCCACCACCTTTTGGGGTTGGTCTTGAATGAGAACTTCTATTGTTGGGGATATCAACTAACCCGAAAAAACGGCCATATTTAATAACTGTCAAAGCCCCCATAAAGCCAAGAGCAATAGCTACACTATAGAGAACAATACCCACCCTTCTTACTCAATACTAAATCCGATACTACTGATTATACCAAAAATCTTATCTGTCATTATTGTCCTGGGCATTCAAAAAAACAGTCTCCATAGAATGCCGTGGCGAAAATCCTGTTGACAGCATACGACTGTTATCAAAAACAAGATCGGTCGACACCTTATAATAGCATGCATGCCACCAATCACGATTGTCTTTAAACAACATACCCATGAAACGCGTTAAGAGCCGCACCGGATAGAGAGGAACGTAAATCACCGGTCGACCAGAGTACTTCCCTGATTTTTTGAAGACATTTATAATCTGTTTAAAAGAATATTCCTTGGCGTCAGATACATTAAAAATGTTCAAAGTGCATCCGTCTATTTTCATGTCCTTATAATGATTTAACAGATAGGAAACAAAATCCACCAGGTTTGGTCTGGCCAAGGCTGTCATGAGTTGCTCTCCTCGCCCGAAACGTAAATAGGCCAGATTTTTAGGTGCAAACACACGCCTATCAATGTTCAAACTCCAGCCCCTATCATATACAGGGGCAAGTCGTAATATGGTTAATCTTTTTAGAATATCGTTTTCAAACAAAGCAATAAGCCTTTTTTCCGCATCGAGCTTGCTTAGTCCATAAGCACTTGTAGGTCGACATGTACTATCTTCAGTAACAGGGATATCCAAATCCCTTTCGCCATATACAGAGATGGTCGACAAAAATATGAAATGAACGTTCATATTACTGCTAGCAGCTGCCCTTGCAAGATTTTCCGTTGCCTCGCTGTTTACCCGAATATACTTCTCATGATCAACTGACCCTATTTTTTGATGTGCGATACCGGCACAATGGATAACAACATCAGGAATGTACTTATCACAAATAGCTTTAATCGACTCACTATCGGTTACATCTGCCTTTCCCCAATTGTTTTTGAACTTACCATCTACAAAACCTTCAATATCTACACCAATAACATTGAAGTCTATCATCATACTGCAACACAAAGCACTGCCGATAAAACCATTGGAACCAGTAACTAGTATTTTTAATTGACTCATTCTTACGAAACCTATGATGAAAACTTCATAAAATCAGCCGCCATTTTTTGCATAATAGTAGTGCTTGTATATTGCTTGACGAATTCCTCCCTCGCTTTCTCTTTACAACTCAAGGATTTAAATTTGAACATAAAATCTTCAGCATCGCAGGGGTTAAATACAATAGAATTCTCTACATTTTTATTCAAAAACTTTTTTGCGAACCCATTAACCCCTGCAATTATTGGCTTACCAGTAGCTGCATATTCAAATATTTTAGATGGTAATACTTTTTCAAATGCTGGACAGTCATTAAGATGTAAAAAGAGATAGTCACTTTGCCTGTAGAATTCCATCAACTCTTCACGCCCTACAGGATTATGCAGAACAACATTGGTTACTCTCTGATTTCTAAGGTTCTCTTCAAGCATTGATCGCATGCCACCGTCACCAATAACCCAGAACTCATTCTCATCTTCCGTCATTTTTGCAACAGTCGGGATTATCTTTTCAAGCCCCTGCCCTTGTCCGATATTCCCCGCATAGGTGATAATCCTTTCGGGGGTAGGTGTTTCCTTCTTAAAGGAACGACCTAAAAACTCTCCATCAATGCCATTTGTGAAAAACGAGAACTTTTTATCAGGAGCAATATTTCGGAAATATTCATGAAAACCTTCAGAAACAAAATTCACTTTATCAGCTTTCGAGATGGTGTATCGCTCCACAAGAAGAGATATAGGAAGAACAATCCACGAAATTGGGGGAGAAAGAAGTGATCTCATTGTATCAGTGAAAATATCCCTTATATCAAGATACAACCGCGCATCCTTCACTATAGCAATTATTGAACCTAAAAAAGCCGTTAAAAGGCGGGATGATGTCGCAAAAACCACATCATAATCTTTCCCTTTAATATATTTTATTGCTTTAATTAAATACGAGGAAAAAGCACGAGCCTGATCAATGAATCCACTTTTATGGTCAGGAAGCTTTATTCTAATAATATTTATATTCCTATCATTCTCCACAAGATTTGCTTCCCTGCGGAATGTTTTATACCTATTGGGCATGGTCGTAATCACATCAACAGAATCATCATCTTTTAATAATGGCCGCAAAGCGTTTATAAACGCCGAAGACCTGAAAGAACCCGCGCATAAATCCGGTTTGAAATAAAAAGTCAATATTAGAATTTTCAAATTGACGACTCCTCAAGATATCTGCATATATGATTTACTATACGTTCACTCGCCTTACCGTCCCATAAATCCGGTATACTTCCAGTTTTGTTTCGACCATGAAGGATTTTTTCTACTTCGGATCTCAATTTTTTCATATCGTGACCTACCAAAATATTGGTACCCACATGCACGGTAATGGGTCGTTCTGTATTTTCCCTTAGGGTTAAACATGGAACACCCAATGCCGTAGTCTCCTCCTGCAATCCGCCGCTATCCGTCAACATGACCTTACAATCCTTCCAAAGATATAGAAAGTCGTTGTAGTTCAGGGGGTCAGTTATAATTATTCCCTTTGATACGTCATTTAAAACAGCGGCATTTTTAACAAAAAGATGATCGAGTCTGAATTCATCTATTCTGCTGCGAGTTCTTGGATGGCAAGGAAAAACAACCGGCATATCACAGGCTATTTCATTTAACGACTCTATAAGATCTGTCAGTATACTCTTATCATCAACGTTCGATGGCCGGTGAAGAGTCATGCATAAATACCTCTCGGGCAAACTATCTTTCAGTGAACGAATGGAAGGAGTTATAGCATCTATATTATCAATCTTGCTTAATTGATAAAAAAGATTATCTATCATTACATGTCCGACAAAATAGATAGAATCTTTGTCATGCCCTTCTGCCAAAAGGTTCTGTGTTCCATTATTCTCGGTAGTAAAAAAAAGGTCAGTGATGGCATCAGTAGCAAGCCTGTTAATCTCTTCCGGCATTTGACGATCCCTTGAACGTAATCCAGCCTCAATATGCGCTAATGTTATATGGAGTTTTTTTGCAACGAGCCCAGTTGCAATGGTTGAATTCACATCACCCACCACAACTACCATGTCCGGCATTTCCTGACGACAAACCTCTTCGAAACTGATCATGATATTTGCTGTTTGAACAGCATGAGTACCTGAACCTGCATCCAGATAATAATCCGGTTTCTTTATCCCCAAACCAGAAAAGAAAGCATCCGACATATTATCATCGTAATGCTGGCCCGTATGTACCAAAATGGCATTAAGATCATTATGAACCCCTATCGCCCTCAAGATCGGGGCAATCTTCATAAAATTCGGACGGGCTCCAGCTACAAGGATGATCTTTTTCATATCAACATTTCCTTTTTATCTAGACAAACATCAATCTTGTGGAAATATTCAAGGGCAGTTCTGCCTCCACCTTGCCAAGCACAACTTGATTGGGAAGGCTTGTGCAGAATTCCGGGTGATATGTGCTATCTTGGAGAAAAACATTTACCGTCTTATCCAGCACCATTTTTACGATTAACTTTTCATCAGCATCGTAGATATGCCACTCGTCCACAACCGTTCTGACATGAAGAGATGGGTGAAAATGAAAGAAAACACGCACACAATGAGTGCCTGATCCCTCAACACTATCCGATATAACCAGTTCATCGTCAGAGAATGCCCAGGTTCGCTGGTGAAGACCAACTGATTTTAATCGTTCAAATCCATTATGAGCTGCACAAATCACATCTTTTTCATGGAATATTTTAATCTCTCGATTCAAAATCCTGGCCCTTCTGGCGACCCTGAAACCGCTCCAAACTTCTGAGGAATCCTCTCCATCAACCGACAGTGTATTGTGCGCCGGTGTCTTTCGTTGCCGTAACCGCTCCTGGCTGATTCCATAACAGGATGTTCCGCTGTTAACCAAAACTCGCTGCTTACCCCTTGACAACTCAAACGAAAGCGTATCTGCGTGCGCATGTCCAGGAAGATAATCCGGACCTATAGCAGCCGCATCAACTATAAGAAACCATTTACCCCTCCTGACAGAATAATAGCCGGTATCAGGAAGACAGCCAACACTTCTATCCGGTTCCTCATCCAAGGAAATACCCACTCTGCTTGCATATTTCATAATCATATCAGGCCTGGCCGCTACGCCTATTGCTGCATCATTAAAAAAGGCGATTTCACCATCGGGATGTAGTTGTTTATTTAATGCAAATAGCATCATTTCCAACTTTTCAATCCACACTTCCTTGCATGATTCCGGTATCATACCAAAAAACGCATTTGTTATATTAATAAGATCAAGCAGGTCCTCAAGAATAATAGCATGATACATGGGTGATCGTTCAAAATGACCGCCATCATCCAAAATCTGCTCCGAGATCTGCTTTGATAATATGTTTAGTCCCTTATCCAGCCAAAGTAATGCTTCATTTCCATCAAAAAAAAGCCCCGAGAAAACAAGGGCCTTGGCATTGGCAAACACATGGTTGCCGAGCAGATGAAATTCTGGTTTTTTATATAGATACCGTATTTGAACCGCCAGACTGTGTAGGATATTATCAGACAGTGTGTTTCCAGCTAAAGCCCATTTAATCCAGTTAACGATGCGAAGAGAGGTTGGATAAGGCTCCCAGCCATTACCCATACCAGGAGGGTTTTCTTCAATCCACTTTTCAATCAGATCAAGATATACCTCCTTTTTATTTTCAGCATCAAACGCTTGCAACTCATCAAAATAGTGCAGGTTATAAAGCCAAAGTTTTCCCCATTTAGGGTTATTCCAATCCCTTACGGAATTAAGTTCATGTTCTTGATTTAAAAACCTAAAACAATAAGGGTACAGCAGAGACGAGCTTTTCACGCATGGCTTTACCCAATCACCTTTTATTACACTTGTTGGTGGCGCCGATGATATATCCGGTCTTGGTTTATACAGTTTAAACCATAATCTGCCATACACTTGAACAGGCTTTAGGTATTTAACAGTATGGAATAGACGAACTAATTTCATGAATAGTTTTGGATTACTAATTCTAATATTATGCGCTTATTTTATGATTGGCGCCTTTAAATGTTCACTTTATCTCTACCCACCGCCCTTCTCTAAACGATTCAACAGCGGCAAAACTAACCCTGGTAGTATTGATAATCTCGCCATAGGAAATCAACGGCACACCGCCTTTTACAACCCGCTCAACCAGCAACCTGAACTGTTCTGAGTGTCCCTTATCCTGTTTTTTCTTCAAGCTTGAAAACCCTTTAAACCCAAATCCGGTTAATGTCCGCCAGTTATCCATAACGAGGGAACGTCCCTGGGTATGCACCTCAATGCGTTCCTTGGAGTATGCCTTATTGCCGTTGGCAAAATAATTAATAACCGCATTGGAACCATTTTCATATCGCAGCAGAATACTTGCATTGTCGGTATTCTCTTCTGGGGATTGTCCCATTGCATTCATGCAAACCGTGTCAACCTTGCTTCCAGCCAGATAAGAACAAAGATCGATAAAATGGCATGCTTCACCAACAATGCGGCCTCCTCCAACCGCAATATCATGAACCCAGGAATTAGCAGGGATCTCCCCGGCATTCATGGTAGCCACAATATTTACCGCCCCCATGCCGATAAGGGATTTCATCTTTTGGGCAAGAGGGGCAAAACGACGATTAAAACCAACAGTCAGAACAGGGCCAATATGATCGGCAGAAATGCGACCATACACCTGATCAATCCGGTTCAATTCTTCATCATTCAAACACAGTGGTTTTTCTACAAAAACACTCTTACCCGCTTCCAATGATTCAACAACCATGGATGCATGCAAATCATGCCTTGTGGTGATTATCACCAGATCAACTTCATCATCTTCAAGCAAATGCCGGTAATCCGTTGCAGCACATGCGATTCCTGAACGTTTTGCCAAAGTGCCTGCTGTCAGTCCACCAGCGGAAACAATGTATTTAATCTGGGCATCAAACGATTTCAGAGCTGGTATAAGAGTAGCACTGGTAAAATTACCCGCACCAATAATACCTATAACCCCTTTACCCTTATTAAAGAACCGCTCGGTCAGTTTTACAACCAGTCGTTTATCCACCTTGTCTTCATAAACAAGCAAGGATGCGATAGCAGAAGCATTTTTCATATTTCCATAAATTCGGCTGTACTCTGCCAAAGGAACTTTTCTGGTAATCAACGGCTCAACATCAAGCTGACCACTTTCTATTGCGGAGAGAATCGCATCAAAATTGCGGTTTTCGCTCCAGCGAACAAATGCCACGGGATAATCCTGGCCTTTCTGTTCATAGTTATCATCATATCGCCCCGGTCCATAGGAACATGACACCTGAAAACTCAATTCCTTCTCATAAAATTCAGCTCTGGAAATGTCAAGCCCTACAACACCAACCAGGACAATACGCCCCCGCTTTCGACTCATGCGCGCGGACTGTGATACAATCTCATTTCCTTTTGCTGATGCGGTAATCAGCACGGCATCAGCTCCGATACCGCTGGTCTGCTCCTCCACAAACCTGACTTGATCTGTCCCTCCTGCCGGATTAACGGCAATAACGCCAAGCTTGCCAGCAATATCAACCTTTGCCTGATCATAATCAAAACCAATAACACGGCAGCCATTAGCCCTTAGAATCTGTGCTGCAATAAGACCTATCAATCCAAGACCTATAACAACGACCGTTTCTCCAAAAGACGGTTTAAGAAGACGAACACCCTGCAGTCCGATAGCACCGATCACTGTAAAGGTTGCGGCTTCATCGCTGACACTATCAGGAATCTTTGCGCATAAATTTTTGGGTACACAAACGATTTCCGCATGTGGCCCGTTGGAGGCAACCCTGTCGCCCAATTGAAACTCGGTTACGCCTTTGCCGACACCAATTACTCGGCCCACATTGCAATATCCAAGCGGCAAAGGCTGGCCCAGCTTATTAAAAACAGCTTCTAACGTCGGCAGCACACCATCGCTTCGGATCTTATCAAGCACCATCTTTACCTTATCCGGTTGCTGACGGGCCTTTTCTATCAAATTTGCATGACCAAACTCCACCAGCATCCTCTCTGTACCAAGAGACACAAGGGATCGTGATGTTTGGATTTTAACGTAACCAGCCTTTACTTGTGGTGCAGGGAGTTCAACAAGTTCTGTCTTTCCATTCTTTAAATTTTGTAGAATTTGTTTCATTTATTTGAGTTCATCTGCCCAACTTGTTACATCCATTTCAATTAGAAACAAAAAGGATTTAGTCATAGCACCTTCTCACTTTTTTATTGGCATCCGGATTTTCTATTATCTCTTTCCGCCTCTTCCCAATCCTAATAATTTCATAATCATCGCACCTGTAGAATATATACTTTCCTGCGACTTATAATCTTTATATGATTTGTTTGGGGCTTTCATATATCCTAACAATTCATCTACTGATACCCCGAGTTTTTTTGCTATATATTCAATATCCTGATTAATAGTTTTTTCATCCCAAGATGGTTGTGCGAGTTCTTCCAACGCATCTTTCCTGGTCATTTGGTTTGTTAATATCAAGCTAGAAAATTGAACTCTCCGGGTATCATAACCAAATTTTTTTGGAAGCCAGTACCCCTCATAAAATTTTGTAAATACCGATTCAAAATGCTTTTGTGGATAGGTTTGCCATCCAAAATTATCAATAAGAAAATTTACAGCTTCTTTTTTAACATAAGGGATATAGTTCAAAGGTGTTACCACCCTGATCCCTTTAATATACCGTAAATATACCTTATGCCAAAGAATGTTGGTTATCGGAAAATTAATAAGGGGTCTTTCTCCAAATTTGCCATGAATATCTTTTAACTGAGTTACATCAGATTGATAATACATCCACTCAATGGGGTTCCTAATACACTCCGTTGAATAATTAGCACCTGTTAAAATATATTTGACCTTATGTTTTTCAGCAAAATTATACATTGTAGCAAAAATTGCATGGTCTTGTGGGGAATCAATATGAGGAACACCAGATTTAAAAAAGGCAAGTTGAAGATCGCGCATCTCTTGCCAGTCAATGACAACGGTATGCAAATCCAAACCTAACTTACCCACCATTTTTTCGATATTATTCACAGCAAGTTCAGTATTCCAACCCGTATCAACACAGAAAACCAAAGGGCGAAGTCCAAGTTTTTCTTTGGCAATATAGAGCAAGTATGAGCTGTCAGCACCACCACTCATCCCAATAATACAATCAAAATCCTTACCTTCCCCCTCTTTTTTAATCTTATCAATTTTTTTCTGAAGATCATCCCAACCCTTTTTATCAGTATGCCAGTTTGGCAAAATTTCTTTATAAAATCGATTACAATGATCACAGACACCTTTACTATCAAATGAAATCTTTGAATCTGATGTATCCATGACACAATTCGTGCAGATTTGATAAGAATTGTTAGTCATTTTAAGTCAATCTCCTTTGCTTTATTCGTTCTTCAGTCTGTATCATAAAAGAAAATGTTTCATATGCACAACGCGACCAGGAATACTTACTAGAAAGCTCTTTTGCACGAGCGGCAAGCATAGAGCGTTTAGGAGCATCATTGATTATATCTTCGATCGCATCGGCAATCGAATACGGGTTTTCTGGATCGAAATAAACACCACCGTCTTCCAGCACCTCGGGCATGGGTCCACGATTAGAGCAGACAATCGGTAAGCCCGCAGCCATGGCTTCAACTAAAGTGTTGGGCATATTTTCACAACTGGAAGCGAACACAAACAGGTCGGCTCGAGAAAGATAACCGGGCAGAGTATGTTGCGGAACGAACCCACGTTGGAATACAAACTCTCGATAGGGATCTGATTCTGCTATCTGAGCCGCTAGCCTCGCCTGCGCCTTCCCATTGCCACCTCCCACCAATTCAATTTGTACATCAAAACCTCTCAGCCGAAGTTGTGCAACAGCACGAACCACATTCCACTGATGTTTATAAGGAGCGGTGTTAGAGATATAGAGACAACGAATTGGTTGCCCTCCTGTCTGTGGCCAGTTACGTTCAGACTTAATGGTCTGAAACTCTTCGCCTACTCCATGCGGAATATAGACAATATCTGAAATCGATCCACAAGATTGCCGAATCACACTGGCGGCATAGCGAGTTAGGAACACTGTCCCATCAGCAGCCTTCAGGGAGGCGTTTTGGACATAACGCAAGGCTATCAAACGCAAGCGCGCCTTGCTGATTCCGTAACGATTGATCTCACCGGGTTCATAAGAAAGCATGTCGCGGCTCATGGTAACAGCAGGCCGAAAACGGCATACCGAACCTGCATCTACATTCAACAGCAAGGAACATCTCGCTTTTCGAAGTTCAACAGGCAAAGAGAACCGTTCCCACCACAATTGATGAAAAATCGTGCGTTCAAGTTCTGGCGGCTGGTGTTTGACAATCCACTGAACCTTAGGTATTGCATCAAGTAATCCTGCATAGCTCCATACATGCACCTCGCTGATATTAAAAACGGATGGATCAACTTCCTTGAGAATTCCCACAAGATGAGCTATGGCCCCACCTGAGCGAGCGCGGGAAGCGTTGATGCCGAAAATCTTACTCATTGCATTATTTTCTTCCCCTACCCACCAAATGGCCTGCCTTCAACACTTCAATATCACGCAGTCCAGCCTCCTTGAGCCATAGACACACGGTGACTGCAGTTTGCGGATTATCGTAAGCAGGCGCAAGCCAGTCGAATGTATCGAGCAATGCCCATTCGAGTAGTTGCTGCTCGTTGAGCGGCAGAATCCCATCGTAGTTGGCTACCGGGACGATACGTTTGAGTAATTTTCCCACAATAGGAACACGCCCGAATTTTCGGCTGATCCGCAACATAACCGGTACTAACTTTTCTATTACTGAGAATAATTGTGCTTTTGGCAATTGTTTGGTAATCGGCCTCAGCCAATACTTAGGAAGTATACAGCTCTTGAATGATTTCTCATAATAATCAACACAAAGTCGCCCATTTTTCGAAAGCATGGGCGGTAAAGCCGCAAATGCCTTGGCCACATCGGGTGTATGCTGTAATACACCGAGCGAGTATATAAAAGAAAAAGATTCAAGGGCAAACGGTAAAGCATAGATGTCGCCCTGGACCACATGAAGATTATGATGTTGTTTGAGGTTGGTGTAGCAGGCATCGACTGCGATGGAGTAATCAAGAGCCACTACCTGTGCTCCAGTACTAAGGGCTATTTCAGCAAAACGCCCTGATCCGCAGCCGACATCCAAAACCCACTGATCGCGCAAGTCTCTCGGAACCCAGCTTGTGGCTTTCCAAAATCTATCGGCTGAAATCGGATGCCCAGAATGGCTGTCAAGCTGAGTCTTGGAAAAATAGTTCCACTGCATACCAAAATTGTCGGCATAGTTTGACTCCGGTACAAAACGCGGGATACCTTTATAAATCGGGTAGCGGTACTGATAATCCTCTGAGATCAGCCAACCCGAGTTGATGTTTTTTTCATTATCCACTGATTCCTCAAGCACCAACCGCTGTCCTGACTGAGGACATCGTAATAATTGCAGCAATTCAAGCTTCATAATAATATCCTTGCATAGTCCAAATCTTATAACACGAATATCATGTCAAACAGTAACCTTATACTCCCTTCTCCAGAGCTCAAACATCGTTAATGCAAACAATCGATCTGCATTGGCAAAACCACGAAATTGCGCCTTTATTAACTCTTCGATCACTTTTCTATCAAAAATCATAGGATCCGACTCCATCAAAACTGATTTCATATATTTTCCCCATTCGCCCTTGAACCAAACGGCAAGAGGAAGAGAAAATCCTTGTTTGCGTTTTATATCCAAACTCTTCGGCAACATACGTTTTCCTAATCTGCGAAGAAGAATTTTGCGTTCATTCAAAGTTGCACGGAGACTGTCCGGTAAACGTTCAAATGCAAACTCAATAAGTTTGTGGTCCAGAAAAGGGGATCGCAACTCCAACGAGTGCAGCATACTGGCTCTATCTGACTTAACTAAATAATCATCCGCCAACGTTGTGTAGAAATCCGTTCGTGCAATATTTTGTATAATGTTCAATGAAGGATCAACATAAATGGCCTTTTTCGACTCTGGAGATATTAGAGAATAAGCCATGTTAGCATATAGTGGCGATAAAAGTCTACGACGGGATACTTCATCGAAATAGAGATTTATCGCACTGATACTCCTCGCAGCATCGCCTCTAAGTCCTATCAGGTGGTTTCTACCCCTTGTGCCTACAGGCAGGACATAGGAAGCAAATAGAGAAACTCCATTTCTTATTTTTTCAGGAATATAATACCTTAAACGTTCAATCTTTTGTAAATAGGTATAATGTGAGTAACCGCCAAACAGCTCATCTCCACCGTCACCTCCTAAGGCAACCTTGACCGATTTTCCGACAAGATTTGCGAGTATTGATGTAGGAACAATAGAATGATCCGCGATAGGCTCATCGAATTGTCTTGCAAGTTGGGGTAAAAGTGAAATCGAAGCAGGTTCGGCAACTAGTTCATTATGGTCTGTTCCAAAAAAATCTGCAACTAACTTGGCATAAGGTCCTTCATTAAATGAACTGTGTCCGGGAAAGGATATTGTAAAGGTTTTAATTGGTTTACTGGTTGATCTGGCTGCGATGGCAGTTACAAGCGATGAGTCAAGACCCCCACTTAAAAGAATTCCGATAGGCACATCTGCTACAAGTTGTCTACGAACTGCCTCAACAAGATGAATCTCAAGTTCATTCGTAAGATTTTCTATCGATTCACCGTGCAAAGGGCTGTTCTCAGGCAGTGCCCAGTAACGCCAAATATTAACGGAATGCGTCTTCATATTAAATAACATTGCATGTCCAGGAAGAAGCTTATATGTACCTTTCAGAATAGTCTGTTCACCATGCACGTACCCATAGGCAAAGTAATGGTCGAGCGCATCTAAATCGAGTTTGCGTGAAAAATCCGGATCAGCCATCAATGCTTTGAGTTCCGAGGAAAACACAAACCGATCATCTGAAATCTTATAGAACAAAGGCTTTTCGCCAGCCCTGTCACGTGCAAGAAAAAGTGTGCGGGAAACCCCATCGTAAATAGCAAAAGCAAAAGCGCCCGTCAGGTGCTCTAAACAATCTGTTCCCCATTTCTTGTAGGCTTCAAGAAGCACTTCCGTATCGCTGCATGTATGAAAGAGATGTCCTGACTTTCGTAAATCTTCACGCAAATCTATATAATTATATATCTCGCCATTGAGAACTGCGACATACTGCCCTGTGCCGTCTTCCATCGGTTGATGTCCAGTGTGTGACAGATCGATGATTGCAAGCCGCTGGTGTCCGAAACCAACATTCCCATCTGGTGACCACCATTCCCCAGAATCGTCCGGACCGCGATGAAGCAACATGGCACGGCCTTTAGAAAGCCAACCTCTGTCAATGATTCCCTTTTTACAGACTAGCCCTATAATTCCACACACAAGTGTTGTCCTTTCTTCCGTATGGCCCAGAACAAAAAGTAATTTATCTCACTCACTTTTATTTGACCTCATGCAAAGCGATTGCATAAACCGTATTGGCAAGCAATCGATATGATTGTTGATGAAATTAAATGAATTGCCCCCCGATCGATTGCGGGATGCGTCTATGCCAACGGCTAAACTCATGGTCTTATAGTTTCAGCCTTTATATATTTTCGGATGATGAGAATGAGGCATATAGTCTCGATTAAAATAAACCGCAGTTGGTGAAAGTTTCTTCTTAACTACTGCGGGACAACCAGCAAGCAGGACATATTTTTCTTGAAAATTTTTAGTAACAACTGAATTCATACCAACGAAAGTGTAGTCAGAGACACTGCTTCCTGGAACAAATCGCGAGCTGGAGCCGATATAACACCAATCACCGATCGTTATCGGACGCTGATCATCAAGATTTGTTGAAGAAATACCGTGTGAAAAAAAATGAGAAGAACGACCAGCAACGATGCAGTTTTTCCCTATCCTGACATCAGACGAAGCTTCGATAAAATGAAATCGAGTAATTCCACTATTACGTCCAAGATAAAAATTTCCAGTTCTCCCACCTGTAATCCAATTAAACATTACGAGTGCTGATCCTGTTTCAAGCTTCAACTCTTTTAAACGCCATAATAGATTAAAATGTCCGATATAAACATTATCCCCTATTTCAAGATTTTCGGCATCAACTATTGAAAACCCTATAAAGCAGTTGTTACCGATTTTTGCACCAAGTAAGCGAAATATAATTACTTTTATCTTACTCGGCATGAAAGCTATTAAATATTTTAGCATGGATTACTTCCTTGTCTTTTCTTCCTTATTATTTATGGACCACACATAAGATTATAATATTTACGGTTTATGCTTATTATATGATCGTTAGCGTACTTTAGTAAACATTCTTACGAAAAACGAGCTACACGCAGTTTATGTCCCGGATGATCAAAGCATTCAATAATGTCAAATTCATCAAGAAATACTTCCATGGTATGCTTTTTGAATGGATCCTTGTCCTCCATCTTCTTTTTGAGATACGATAAATATTTAAGAACAATAAATTCTACAAATAGCTTTCCATCTAAGCTGAGATCAGATTAAACGTAGGCGCGATTGAAATTTAGACGCTCTTTCAGATTCCCGAATGCCTTTTCCACAAGATCTTTATTTCTGTAGATTTCCAAGGCTTCAATTGGGTCTTTGATCTCGTTACTAAGCCATACAAAGTATCCGTAGTTTTTCTTTGCTTCAGTGAGTAAATCCTCTTTTGCGATAACTCTCACGCTCCGATTACGGGTGGTCGTTACATCAAATTATTTAGCATACTGTTATTCATGTTCCGGGTTTTGTCTACCATTTTTGGAATCAATGAACTTATTGTATGCCATGTCATATATACTCTCAATATATGATACATATGCATTTGATGAGAAGTGCGTTCTTACACGTAATGCTGCTTCAGAACAGCATCTATCAAGAGTGGATCTATCGCTAATAAGCTTTTCAATTGCATCAGCAATATGACTTGCATCTAGCCCCACTCGGTAACCAACAGCTTCATCTACAATTTTCCAGGTTTCGCCAACATCACTTGCAATCACAGCGCATCCGGCTCCCATTGCTTCCAATAACGACTGACTTGGATAATTATCTTCAGTTTGTAATGAAACAAATATTTTTGCTTTGTTTAAATAAACCTGTGTATCATTCGAAAAAGCAACTTTTAAAAAAGGTCCCAATTCATATTCTTTTATTAGGCGTTGAATCTTAGAAAATAAAGGACCCTCTCCAAGCATGTATGCGTTGAATATCAAACCCCGATCACGAAGGATCGCAATACTGTGTATGAAAAGCAGTGGTGATTTTTCATCGGAAAACCGCCCCATAAATAATATATCAATTTTTTCTGCATTAGAATCCTGACGCTGTTTGTTGTCAGGGTAAAATGCGAAGCAGCACGGATTTACTATTGTTTGCCACCGAACTATACTTTTATCAGAATAAATACTATCAATTGCCTTTTTTATACGATTCGTTTGGCAATGAACAATAGCTGGTAACTTTGAAGCGCGCCTGTAGTGTATTCTATTGAAACATTTGAATGTAGAATCAACACATTCAAATACAAGTGGCAAGTCAGGAGGAGGTAAAAGATTACAGGGAAGACCAAAATGAACAATATTTTTATAATTATCATTTAATTTATTTAATATTTTTCTAAATTTCAATGTAACAAGTCTTCTTCTTATCCCAAAAACATAAGGCAAATGACTTATGAAAGGGAACAAACTTACTATACGATGTACTAAAAAATATTCTTTAACTGCTATGATATTTGGATGATCGTCAAATGGTAATAGCCCTGTTAATGCAAGCTTATTTTTAAGTATTTCAGGGATGACAAGAACTGCATTAACTACATTCCTGTTAAGCAACTCACGCCAAATGTTTGCAAATCTTTTTTCTGCACCAGCTACACCATAGCTAATATTGACAAGATAAACCGTTTTCATATAGAATCTCCGATCTTAAGGTCTGTCTGCATCATTACCTGGATATTTTCGTTAGTTTGTTTCAATTAATCTACCCAATTTACCAGTTCTTCCACCACTTCTAATCAGCAACCCACCAGCCACTGCTGCCGGAATAATCATGATTGCCGAGTTCAGTAAATAGGGTACGCTGATAGCCATTACCAAGTATGCCATTCCGGTCAGATTTGCCACCGCGATGCCGGCTAAACCATAGGCCCGCATACCCCTATGCATCATGTGCCACAATAACATGAAGGCTGCAAGGCTCAACGTTCCCCCAATAAAACCTCCTGCAGAAGCATAGTAGAGAATAAAGGCATGCGGGTTAGAGTCAGCAGGGTTGATTGCTGATTCATCCGCAGCTTGTCCGCTATGATATGCATCTGTAATCATCATGGCCTCCTTGAAACCTGAGAAACCAACCCCGACAGGATGTGATAATAAGATCTCCCCTACGCCTACTACGTATTTCATTCGTATTTGAGTAGATTTATGCTTTGATGAATCCATGAAATTAAGTTTCTCCACAATCATTTGTTTGAGAGAGCAGTAGAACACTTGAGAGTTTTCTGACATAGAGTAAATAAATGAAACAATAGTTAAAAGCACTATAAAATAAAACATCAAATGACTTTTCCTTATCCACAATGCTTTAAGTGCGACTGCTGTCAAGCATAAAAACCCCGCAAAGCATGCAAACAAGCCAATTTTGGAATAACTAATTAGCGCTCCGCTACCGCATATTACTGTACCCCAAAAAGCTATAAACACATCGATGCGTTTCCTTGAGAGTAGCAAAAGCCAAGCTGAAAGACACACGCCTATCCCCATTGCCGGACCGGGTGTATTCTGCCCCAGTAAACGTGGCAGAGCCCCCACTATAATGTATGGATGTGCAAAGGTGTAAAATAGATTTACAATGGTTCCTGCAATCAGACCGATAAGAAATGCCCTGAGAAAATATAGTGGTTCATGTGCGGCCCACTGTGTAGCAGCAATCAACAACAAAGCCATCAGAATAAGTCGACCAGACCTGCCTAAATCATGGAGAGGCAGCGGACCGAACGTTGATATTACAGCACACCACACAGCCAGAACAATCATGCATGTGCAGGCTAAAGAATTTGGATATTTCAACCGCAATATAAGACGTTGTACACGTCTGAAACTGACAAGCACCAAATATACAATGAAAAGTGCTTCATTAATGTACAACCTTGGAAGGAATTGAATCTTCGCGACCCACCAAGGAAGATCAACATGCCCTGCAACCGGCAGACAAAAATTCCAGGCACTGATGAATAAGATTGTGAATGCTAAAATTCGATCTAATCGAGTCAAGTCGCCGACATTGTTCAGGCGAGCACCCCGCCAATTGTTTCTGTGGGTAACATCACTTTGGTCATGTCCTCTTTGGGTATCTGAGGATATAGTTGTCGTATTCACCATGGCGGATTATCTGTCCCCGGATGTGCGTGCTTGAATAAAAACCGCGAGTCTCTCGAAACAAGTCGTCAATCGCATAATGTCATCGTCTGCAAGTGGTCTGGACCAGTCATTGTATACCGACGGCATGTAGCGGGCTAGGTACTGAGTAAACGCCCATAATATCTCTTTATAGGTCGGAGTCGGAGTGGCGAGTATTGTCCGGATTTGCGCCGGCAAGTCGGTTATGCAACCTACTTGTGCAACCCTTGGGAATTTGAGATAGGGAGAGTCACCGAAAATGAGTACAGGTTTGCCAAGAAGGGAGGCTTCAAGGCAACATGTTCCTTGGACGCCAAATACCAAATCTGCATGCTCGATAAAGTCCCTCAAACGTACTGTAGGGTGAACAAGTGCAACACCGGGCAGTGCAGTCAACTTTCGAAGTTGAGCGGGTAAATAGTTGTCGGCATCGCTGATATGTAGTTTTACGAGCAACTTCATATTGGGTGGCATGGCGCGCACTAACTGGCCGATTAGGTGAATCTGGTCTGCAAAAAACGGCGCCCAACTATCAATGGAAGACTCCGGTTGCATTTGGAGTGCGTAGATTGCAAAACAACTATCTGGAGGTTCGCGGAGAAAAAGTCTTTGAGGAAGTAGCAACATGTTTCTGAGCCTGCGAAGGTAGTCGTCGATTCTACGTATGTTGCTTGGCCATGTATAGTGGTCCATCTGCATAGATAGTGTTCGCAAAAAACGCCGAATCAGATTTGCCACATTCGCAGGCGCTCGCCTTAGCAAAATGCTCATTGAATGTGACGAGACATAAGCAGGGACATGCATTTTGTTGTCTAAAAATGCTGCAAGAATTTCAGACGCCTCTGCCTTTAGATCATCATCTATAGGTCTACGGATGGGGAGAAGGGCATTAGGGCTAATCTGATCACAAAACCCCATGTATCCTTTCGGAACAGTCGTAAATCCCATTGCCATCCAGGGTATGCCTAGTCTCCGGCACACAGCAAGCCCTATACCGGAGTGGAGGCTGTCAAATCCGCCGATAACGACGTCGGGCTTCTGCGTTTCAAGTATTTCTTTTATACGATGTACGAGCAACGTGGCATATGACAACACTTCCTCTCGTGGAAGTTTGCAGAGAACACGATCTCCCAGAATCATGTTGTGAATGGTTGGAACGTCGTCCTTTTCGAGAGAGGCAAGCAGATCAAGATCAGGGGCAGGCAATAGTTCATTCATCGCACGCCGAATCGGTATCACATCTGAACGCTGTTTGCTTTTCATTACATCAATGGCCTGAATATTCGTCAATACGATGTGGGAAAAACGGATATACGTCTTCTCCTGGATACGGTCGAACATACCGTTTATCAAATCCGCATCCCATCCGATGCTAGTAATATGAAAGTATTGCTTCACACACATTTCTCGTATATCGCTCCCTTCTATTCAATTATCTTTACCTGCTTCATATCTTTGGTCATCATTTTGGTTATCATTCTAAATTTCTTTGATTATGAATTAAAACAGCATAGGGCAAAATTAGGGTAATCAGCTGATTTCAGCCTTATTTAAAAAAGATATACTGGTAATATTTTTTATTGCATTTCTACGATCGTCATAACTCATCGCGGAAAACCACAAAATTGAAGCCACAATGATTATTGTAGCAGACATCACTCCGGCCAACATAGACCAGCTGTTTACCTTTACATAATTACCCATAAAGCCGGAGATTGCCAATAAAATTATACAAACAACAGGGGTCCTGGATAAATATGTCGATATAAAAAAAGATGCCTTACGCTGTGTTAGCCTTGATGCATAATATGAATAGCTTATACACATCGATATAATCCCTGCCAAAAGCGAAAGCAGCAAACCCATAGTCTGATAGAGGGGGATCAAGAGCCAAGCAAAAAAAATCGTTATTGATACTGAGATGGCGCCAAGGATCGTACTTTTTCTTGCTTCAAGGGCCATCACGATAATAGAACCGTCTACTGCCTGTATTGATTTTAGAATAAATAGGAGCACAATGAGACATGTTTCTATCTGGCCGGCAAAATACTCTGGGCTGGTCCAAATTCCTATGAAGGACTTGTTCCAGAGACAAACAACGGTTCCGATTGATGTCAAACCCACCCAGAGAAGAGATAGTAACTGCCCTCGCGCGGTCAATAGTTTGGCATAGTCCTTTTCACCCATCAATCTACTCAGACCCGGGGTAGCTGCGTTGAATGCGCTACTGCAGAAACTTGAGGCAGCCGACATGAGGTACCTGCTTAAAGTATACACCGTTACATATCTTGGCCCTGCAAGGTATCCCAATAATATCATGTCCATAGCAAAATTCGCAGTAGACACTATCTTCAATGCCATAAACCATCCCGTGAGTTTAATAAAACTTATCACTTGCATCCATGTTACACGGGCGAATCCAAACCATGAAACGTTGGCGAGGACAATCCAACCAATGCTTATTCCTGTCACGAGAGAAACTGTACAAAGTGCCACAGACATGCCTGGCAAGCCATAGCCAAAATAAAGCATACATGCCGTAAGTACACCGCCTAAAGTTATCGATAAGAAACGAATCACTATGGATTTGTAGGAAAGATTCATCGCCGCTAAAACTTGATCAAAGATGAAGAGAACTTGAGTTATAATAAACGCAAGCACTAACAAAGCAGAGGTGATACGAACTATTGTAAAGTGCTGTTCCTCGACACTACTTACATAAGGCGCAAGCCATACAATTATTCCGCCTGCAATGAGATAGATCGGAAGAATGATAATATTTGCAGACAGGGCAGCGGTTACAGATTGTCGCAGCTCGATTTTTGAGGCAATGGTTCGGTCTTTTGCGATAACCCATTTTAGCGTAGTGGAGGTTTGCAAATCCGCCATCGCCATATAGGAATTCAATTGGCTTAGGATTTGCCAAACGCCATAAAATATAGATCCGAGGGTCGAAACAATATATGGATTCAGAAAAAAGGCAACAACCATCCTCGTGAATGTATCAACCCAACTAGCCATAGAGTTGAGATAAGCTCGCTGCCGAAGATTTTCCCTTATAGGCACTGAATGCTCACCTAAAGCTTTAGAAATCATGGATGTATTTGTTTTCATTGGAATAAAACTATTATATTCTTAATGCTATTCTATCAGGTCCAGGTGAAGAGGTTCCCCAGCAACAATATCTCTGCTAGCATTTTTCCCGATAACCTTATCCAGATAACGCGTATGCAAACCATATCCCGGACGTATCGAACGTACGTTTTCTTCGGTAAATACTTCGCCTTGATTAATATCCTTTACAACGAAAAGTGATCTGCGAAACACACGGCTTTCTTTTTGTTTTTCTGTAACTTCATAACTTAGCTTGCCAAGCGCCTTTTCTGCTGTTCTAATTGCATCTACCATCCACCTGAATTCATCCGGCTCCAAAGAAAATGCGCTGTCCGGGCCTTGAACTTCTCTAGACAGGGTAAAATGCTTTTCAATAATACATGCCCCCAATGCAACCGCCGCCACAGGCACAGCAATACCAAGTGTATGGTCTGAAAGGCCGGTTGGCACCCCAAAAGCTTCAGCCAAATGGGGAATAGTTCGCAAATTCATTTCATCCGGTGGTGCAGGATAAGCGCTAGTGCATTTCATCAATGCCAATTGGTCGCCGCCTGCCTCTCGTATTGTTTTCACCGCTTCGTCAATCTCATCCAGGGTTGCCATGCCGGTAGACATTATTATAGGCTTGCCGGTTTTTGCAATCTTTCGCAAAAGAGGGATATCAACAACTTCAAACGATGCAACTTTATAGGCAGGGACGTCCATCTTCTCTAAAAAATCAACTGCAGTATGGTCAAAGGGCGAAGAAAACAGATCCATTCCAAGTTCGTTTGCTATCTTCATTAGTTTGGGTTGCCATTCCCAAGGTGTATATGCTTCTTTATAAAGGTCATATAGATTCTTTCCTTCCCAAATGGTCCCCTTGATGCGAAAATATTCATTGCTACAATTAATTGTTATAGTGTCAGGAGTATAAGTCTGAAGTTTGACTGCATCTGCTCCGGCTTGTTTTGCTGCTTCAATTATTTTAACCGCTTCGTCGAAATTCTGGTTATGATTAGCGGACATCTCTGCAATGATATAAACTGATTGTTCTTTACCTATGTAATGTTTATTTATATTCATCCTTTTCTTTCCGCTTCCGATTGATTATTGACAGCTTTTCCAATCAATTCTCTAATATCAGTATCCCAACCTTTTTTTTCAAGGAGATATTCAAATCTCTGTTTATCCTTCAATCTGTGAAAAGAACCTCCATGCTTTTGAGAAATCCTATTTACATCTCCTTGCATTATATTTGGCCAAACCTTTCTGAAAAGCTGTATTATCTCTTCATTTAGTTTATTATATGTACTTGAAAGAGTTTCGCCTTCCGGTTCAAAGGTAACTTCTTTTTGAATGATTATGCCCCCAGTATCCAGGCCTTCATCTATATAATGAATTGAAACACCTTTGGGCGTATCTTCAAGAAAACTCCAGAGGTTTGGATCAGCACCTCTATTCCATGGCAAAAATGATATGTGTAGATTGATGATATTGCCATTTATGTATTCTATTATTTCTTTTTTTATTATGTGTCGATATCTATAGCTAATTACAAATTCAATTTTGTTGTCTTTAATATAACTTATATCAATATAATTTTCAGTCTCAATAACTTTACAGTTGTATTTCGTCAATATCGGAGCCAGTGGTGTTGGAACTTTGCCTAGAACTAGAACATTCATATAAAAGCTCCAATAACCGCTTTAGCACCTAGGCCATCAACTAATTGTTGTCCTTTCACACTATATAACTCTCTAAGATTTGTATTGTTCATAATATTAGATAATGTCCGAGTTATTTTTTCTAAAGTTAATTTATCATACCACGAGAGATTAAATGAAACACCCAAATCATGAAGACTCTGTGCAATTCCTTCCTGATTGTCCGCCAAAACAATCGTTATGAAAGGCAATCCCATAAATGCCATTTCCCAACAGGTACTTCCCCCTGAAGAAACGGCCAGATCTGCCCAAGCCATAAGCTCAGTCATATTATTAACATTAGACACAATCTCATAACTGAAACATGAAGGATAAAGTTCCTTTTCAAGACTTATAATATTAAGATTTGCAGGGCCTACAACAATTTTAACTTCAAGATCTGATTCATTAAGTTTATTCAATGCCTTGATGATTATTAATGTAACATTATATGGGTCTGAACCACCCATAGTTACTAATATTCTTCTAGCCTTATTGGTTATTTTTTGTTTATGAAGCTTATGCTCTAAATATTCCTTGCGAAGTAAAACATACTTACATCCAAATAGTTTCACAACATCTTTATCACATGAGTATTTTAGACTCGAAGCATGAATATTCTGATTGAGCAATACATCTGCGTAGTAATGTTGCAAGTGAGCCATATCGTCAATCACTAACAATTTATAGCCATCGTCTTTTAAAGATTTATGGTATTCCGGAGTAAAATGATAGCCGTCAATGACAATCCAAGGCTCAGATAGCAAATTGTTTTTTCCAAGTTCTTCGAGTGCTTTTCTTGTTTGTCTGAGGTCACAGGAATCTGGATGTGATTTATCAATAGGAATAAATTGAAAGCATTCATTATCGATTCTCTGCTTCAGATTTTCATTTTTACAGTTGCTTAAAAAAATAACTTTTCCACCCTGATTCTGCCATTCCTGGGCTAAAGCTATACAGCGCATAATATGGCCTGTACCCATAAAAGAATCAGCATCAGCACGAATTATCAGATATTTTTGAGACAATTTCATTGGTTCAGAAATTCAGATATTTATTTCTTTAGTAATTTTTCATCTTCTTCAAGAGATTTGTATAGTCCTTCATTTCTTATTAGATGTATGTTTATTTGAGCCAACTCAGGCCTTTTATATATTAATTCCAAGATATGCTTCATCCGAAAATTTCTATTTGCAGGATAAAGTGTTTCTAGCACCTGCCTGACAAAATCGAAATCTTCCTTTTCATCTACGGTCCATCTCATCTGAGACAAATCCTCTTTGTATTCCCAACTACCTATTTTAAATATCTCAGAATGACTTCTGATATACGGCGTTACATGTTCAATCTCAGAAGGCAACATAGCATGATTGTAAGTATATTCTAGTGTATCGATATTAAAAATCTCCGCATCCAGCCCATCTGGAAGTGTTGGACGAGCGCAATTACTTACATAATCCAGATTTTCAGAAAAATAATATTCAATGAGCATAGTTAATATCTCAGGATCTATAAGAGGACAATCTGCAGTAACACGCATAATATGCTCGGCATTATATAATGTTGCTGCTTCGTAGAACCGCTCTAAAACATTATTTTCTGAACCTCTAAAAACATCAATACCCATTGTAAAACCAAGTGCTGCTATTTCATCATCTTCAGGATTCATAGTAGTAGCGAGTATAATTCTTTTTATACATTTGCAGCATTGAACACGTCCAATCAAATAGCTCAGCAAAGGTCGTCCGAGGACTTCCTTCATAACCTTCCCCGGTAATCTGGCAGAAGTCATTCTAGCCTGAATGATCGCTGTTACATTATATTCCATTATGCAAGCCTTTTAAATCCAACACTGGAAGGTTCCCCCATTAATTTTCTATCGATATCATTACTCTCAATTGATCTCGCTATCTCTGCAAAGGCGTTATCAGTGGCTTCAAGATAGGCTTTAACATGATCATGTGTGTGGGCATACATGGCATAGTAAAGATTTGAGGATAAAAAGCCTTGTTCAAGCATAAGTTGAATAAAGTACGCCTTCATCGACTGTGATTTTTCATTTTCAAAAGCAAAATGACTCATGGGTTTCATCCCGCCAACTTCTATAGCCAAACCATGTTTATCCGCTATCTCCTTCCATCCGGATTGGATTTTCACTCCAAGCCAAACAAGATGCCTTCCTGCATCAACTCTTTTGTGCTTTTTTATCATTGCAATTGCAGCTGTTGGCCCTATTCTTTCTGTCCAGTTTGTGCTGCTGATAAAAGTATGTTGTGCTGCCTGCATGACGTTTGACTTACCGATTACTGCCGCTATGGGATATCCGTTTCCGAGCGCCTTAGAAAAAACAGCTACATCCGGCTGTTCATTTAAATACTTAAGATGAGCGCCTCCAGTATTACATCTAAATCCAGCTGAAATCTCATCAACGACAAAAACCGCACCAGTCTCATCGGCCAAACTACGTACACCTTCAATAAACCCTTTTTCCGGTTCATAATTACGTAATGGTTCCATGACAATCGCTGCCAAATCTTTACCATGATTTATCACTATATCTTCAAGATCTTTCAAGTGATTATAACGGAAAGGTAATGCCATACCTTCTAAAACGCGAGGAACACCGATCGGGCTAAGGCCTGAAATGAGATGTTCACCTAAAGCATTCTTCGTACCCAGATTCGCACATAAATACCAGTCGTGCCACCCATGATAACCACAAAAAGCAATTTTATCCTTTCCGGTATGAGCGCGTGCAATTCGAATCGCAATCGTCATCGCCTCCCCACCGGAACGTGCATATCTAACCATCTCCGACCAAGGATGAAGTTCGCAGAGCAATTCAGCTAATTCAACCTCCTCTGGACAATTTAAAGAACAACTTGTACCTCTTAAAATTGCTTCTTGAACTGCAGTATCTACATCTGGATCAGCGTACCCAAGAATATTTGCCCCAATACCTCCGATACTCATATCAATATATTTATTTCCATCAAGATCCCAAACATGAACACCTTCTGCTTTGCTGAAATATCCCGGCCAAATACCGTAAGAAAACATATCCGGTCTTTTTGAGAGAAGTTGGTTCATGCCAGGAATGAGACTTTTGGCACGTTCCTGCATTTCTAAGCTTTTATGTATATTCATATTAAATAAATGTAACTTACTAATCTGTTATTGATTTATCTTCTGCAATTGCATCTCTACACTTCAAGGCAATATCCATAAAATCATCCTCGGACAAACCTATGTCATTTAGAAAAGGGGTTAGAGATTCGGGTCTTTTCCCATCGTGTTCTTCCATCAATACCAATCCTTTATCTCTTGATAATATACCGTCACGAATATCAACGCTTGCAAGTTGACAGGTTCTCCCATAACCTCTTTTAAGAAACTTGAGGTAATCTCTAATCCCGATATATTTGCATTCTATTTTGTCATAGGTAATATAAGACCCCTCAATGTATTCCGCTTCTTCCCAACCCAATTCTTTCTTAATCAGAGTAACCTGTTCTCTCACATTCCAATCAATGTAATCAGCTTGATTTATACCCACAATATTTAATCGCTTCAATTCTTCTTCCGTCGGATACATATATGGTTCTAAATCACTCATTGAAATATTATCATCTACCATTTCTTCTACTTGTATCCCCAAATTTATTTTTTGCTGAAAAAATTCTAAGTCCCTTTCTTTACCCATATCTTTTTCTAATACATAATCACTTGCACCCCAGATAAGCAGCGGTATTTTATATTTCACCGCAACCTGCATCGGATATGCATAAATACCGCAATGACAATGCCAGCAAAAATCACCTGTTCTCTTTAATGATTTTAACATTAATTCTCTTACAATTTTCCAATTTGGTTTGAACTCTATGATATCAGATCCGATTTGTTTTAATATCTTTTCCTGATTTCTCTTTATAACATCTGTAAAAAATAGATGATTAAATGTAACTACCAAAGGCTTCATTCCATACCTCTTAACCATGGTATAGAGAGTAAAAACACTGTCTTTTCCTCCGCTAAAAGGGACTATACAGTTGTATTTACGATCTTCCTTTTTTGCTATTTCTTTGTGTTCATTCAATATCTCGATCAAATCATTTTCTGAGTATGGTCTCTTTACTTTTTTTGCCCTGCAAACATTACAAACCCCATTATTATCAAATTCTATATTCGCATACGTCTCAGGTAGTAAACATTTTGCACATCTCCTCATTCTTTTCTCCTATTTTAATCTACAATTATTTTGGGTGGCAATTTACCTAATAATTTTTCATCTGGTTTAAATTCTTTTGACAACAATCCTTCTATTATATGATCAACTCGTTGGTTTTTATAATCAATAAACTTTTTTGAAATCCTACCTTCAGTTCGAAACCCATTTTTTCTAAACACATTCGCAGAGTTTTCATGTCCTTGATAATAGCCTCCATACAATTTTACCAGTTTGCATTGTCGAAAAACATAATAAACAACTCCATGAACAGCCTCTGTTGCATATCCCTTACCTGATGCTTCGGAATGTCCGATTACAAATGAAATATCTGCAAAGTAGTGATTCCAATCTATATGAGGAAGTGTTACTGTTCCAACAAGTCTTCTCCCCCCTTTATCATAAACTCCAAAGTGCATTTTATTTCTGATATCTTTCAGCGCTGATTGAACATACTCAATCACCTTATCTTTTGTCTGAGGAACAAACCTTATCTCTAAATATCTGGTAACTACAGGATCATTAAGCCATTCTATATATTCTACTGATATATCTTGTAGTTCAATATCGCGCAATACAAGGTTCTTTGTTTTGATTATTGGTAGGCGGTTATCTCTTAATATTATTTTCATTCATTCATCAAGGAAACTGTTACTTATTGTAATCACATATTTATCCGCTAAACCAGCGTGTAGGATTCAGTATCCTTTCGTCAACCTCATTAAAAGTATACCTAACTTCGTCGACAATATTTTCATAAATACCATCTTCCCAAATTCTAACATTCTGAAGAACCTGCTCTGGCGTTTCTGCACCAATGATAATCTTAGCATTTGGATATGCTTGTTTTGTATATAAAAGTGCAAGATCATGCTTAGGAATACTTTTTTCTAACGCAAAAATCTCCAGTTTTTGTAAAACAGGGGCAGCAAATAATAGTTGGGAAGGTATATCCTGTGCATTCATGAATATTAGTCCCTGCAAAAAAACACTCCGCACATAAATATTCTTTTTAAGCTTATCTGCAAGTTCAAAAACCCCGGCATTTTCAAATCGGCGGTCCAATATATTCGATGGCAACTGAACAATAGAAATATGATCGGTTTTCAATGCCTGTATTGCCTTTTCAGGCGAATAAACTGAAATCCCTATATGTTCAATCAATCCCTTTTCTTTAAACTTAAAAAGTATTTCTCCAAGTCCATCATTCCATTGCTCCAAAATATCCTCTCTGTGCAGTAAATAACCATATAAGTGGTCACATTTGGTGTTATTTAGAGTTATATCAAGTATATTCTGTATCTTAGTAAACTCGATATGATCTAACTCCTGATGGGTTTTGCTGATGATAGAGACATACTTTGAAATCCCCAACAATGATAAACAGTTTCCAAGAATCTTTTCGCTTTCACCATATGATTGCGCGGTATCAAATTCAAATATGCCTGACTCCCAAGCCGTTTTGATAATTCCTTCTGCTGTTTTAGGATCAGGCTTCCCAATCTTGTTTGATATACCATAAATCATACCTAATTGTGCTGTACCAAGAACAAGACGGGATGTTTCGCTGGATTGCTTTGTTTGCATATTCAGGAAGTTAAACAATCTTTTAGATCTTTGACAACCCGTTCAACATCTCCATTCGTCATCCGTGGAAACATGGGCAGCGAAATAATTTGCTCATAAGCAGCTTCGGCCACAGGACACATACCAGTATCTGTATGGAATGTCTCTTTGTAAAATGGTTGTAGGTGTACAGGTATATAATGAACATTAACGCCTATACCTTTTCCCCGAAGATTGTTAAAAAACGTGGTTCTATCAATACCTAGAACGGTCGAATCAATCCTGACAACATAGAGATGAAATGCATTAACTACATCAGTACGATTTACGAGAGGAATTATCCCTGTGAGGCTTGCAAATGCCTCATCATACCTAGAAGCGATTTCACGCCTGCGCTTCAAGAACTTTGGCAACTTCTGCAACTGGGAAATACCAAGAGCACATTGAAAATCAGTCATGCGGTAATTGTACCCAAGATCAGTCATTTCATAAAACCATGAACCTTGCTTTTCTCGTTGATGATGATCCGTCGTAATTCCATGATTCCGAAAAATCCTCATTCGATTTGCATAATTAGCATCATCTGTTGTTATCATTCCACCTTCACCGGTAGTTATATGCTTTACAGGATGGAAGCTGAAGATGTTAAGATCTGCAAGGGAACCTACTTTCTGTCCCTTGTACTCTGCTCCTATTGCGTGACATGAATCCGCCACCAGAACAAGATTGTTCTGATCAGCTATTTTTCTAAGAGAATCATAATCGCAGGGTTGGCCTGCATAATCTACCGCAATAATCGCTTTTGTCTTTGATGTAATCTTTGATTCCACTTGTTTTGGATCCAGAAGGAGCGTTTCGGGATCGACATCTGCAAAAATCGGTTTTCCTTTCTGATAAACAACACAATTGGCGGTAGCTGCAAATGTTATGGGGGACACGACAACTTCATCACCAGGGACAATTCCTATAGTGTACATGGCAGCATGCAGTGCAGCAGTTCCACTGCTCACTGCCACCGCATATTTTGCTCCCACATAATCCGCAACCGCATGTTCAAATTCATCCACTTTTGGCCCTGTGGTCAGCCAGTCGGAGCGTAGTACTTCTACTACAGCTTGTATATCATCTTCATCGATATATTGCTTTCCATAAGGAATCATAATCTTACAATCATCTCCCTTGCCTCTTCAATGCTTAATTTCCATGGATTTGACCCTGAATCATATTCAAAATCCTCTGGTACCGGCTTTCCTCCATTTGTACTAAACCTATGTTTGAAAAAACTGAAATCTGGCTGAATAACATATTTGTCATCATACTCTATTGTCTTATGAGCATCATCTCTTGGAACCATTACTTCATGGAGTTTTTCTCCAGGTCTGATTCCGATGATTTCTGTTTTGCATTCAGGGGCAATAGCCTCTGCAAGACCCATCATACTCATACTCGGTATCTTGGGAATAAAAAGCTCTCCACCAACCATGATTTCTAGACACTTAAGAACAAAATCAACGCCTTGTTCAAGTGTGATCCAAAAACGCGTCATCCGAGGATCTGTTATAGGTAAAACCCCTTCAACTCTCTTTTTAAGGAAAAATGGAATTACACTACCTCTGCTTCCCATTACATTACCATACCTAACCACACTGAATATTGAATGATCCCTTCCTACATATGAATTACCTGCAATGAACAATTTGTCTGAGCAGAGTTTAGTAGCACCATAAAGATTAATGGGGTTTGCTGCCTTGTCAGTGCTTAGCGCAATTACTTTTTTTACGCCCTGATCTATGGCTACATTAATTACATTTTGAGCACCAAGGATATTTGTTTTCACTGCCTCAAAAGGATTGTATTCGGCTGCAGGAACCTGCTTCAAAGCAGCAGCATGAATCACAATATCAACATTGTGAAATGCCCTGTATAACCTTTCTTTATCCCGAACGTCTCCTATAAAATAGCGGATGTTATCGTATTTAGAATCGGGGAACTGCTGTGCCATTTCAAACTGCTTGAGTTCATCACGGCTGAATATAATCGTTCGTTTTGGCTTATATTTTTCCAGGATGATTTCCGTGCATTTCTTGCCAAAAGATCCTGTGCCGCCAGTAATTAGGACATTTTTATTGTTTAACATGTTTTATCGCTCCATTATGCTATTTCATAATTCTTTAAGATCATTTTTATATTTATCTTATTTATCATTTGGGCAATTTATTTTACAATCGATAATATCATATGATGATGAACCCACCATAATATATCCATTGAATCCCAATTTTCTTGTCTCCTTACAAAGCCTTTCATGGCTAATTCTATCAGAATGAGCCTCAATAAAAAGAGCCTTATTGTATTCGTCATAACCATAACCACACCTCTTAGCATGGGGCAAGCCAAACAACGCTGGCCGCCCGCTTATAGCTGGTATTATAAAAGCATTTTTTATTGATATGGGATCAGAATCACTCCAAAAATCAACTTCCTGCTTTGAAATGTATACCATATATTTCTTTAAGCTATTTTTTTTATTAATATATTTTAATTGCCTTATGTAGGGAGTTATCGATGACGAACGTATTATTCGAGCTTTTTGTTTCTCAACTTTACCAATTTCTCTCATTAAATACGGGATCCCGTTATTCAAACTGCCATACATTCCAAATAACACGATTGCTGTGGTTGCAACTGCGATTCCCTTGAGATTAGATGTAAACGCTTCTTTAGAAATGTAATTTTTAGATGAAAGTATTATTGGAATAGCAACGAACATTGATATATTCGTAAAGTAAAATACACTAGGCATTCCTTTTATACTTAAAGGCATGAAACCTACTAATGATACAACTATCAAGAACAGAAACATTTCCTTCAGTCTGTCAAAGCTACTTCTATCATAGTAATAATACATAGTAACAAGTATTATGGATAACAACACAAAAAAATAGTGTGTGAAAAAGAAAATAATTAAGGATTCTAACTCTCCGAATTGTTCATTTACAGATTGATTTAGGTGTAGCTTGGCATAACTAAGAAACTCAAAATTAAATAGACTGTTGTTTGGATGAACAAAAAAAGATGCTAAAAAAGCAAAGAGCATAATGTATATTGCTGCTTTTAAGATATTCTTAAAACATACTTCACTCTTAAGCCTTAGATTTAACACTTGTATAGATTTCTTGGTACCACTTATTTTTTTAAGATCTCCCCACAAATATAATTCGCATATAACCAACAGGATAAGACCCATACATCCGACCGAAATCTTACTTGCAGATAATACAATCAAAAACAATAAAGCTAAGATAATGTTTGGCTTATATTTTGCGCAAATCAAATAAGACAAAAAAGCGTACAGCATGATTAAACTGATCAGATAGCTCTCAGAAATAAAATATGAATCCCATAATAATCCGTATGTCGCAAACGTATCACGGCCAAGAAAACCAATAAAAATACTCACCAACAAAAGAAACGATATATATAAATTAAAGTCGTTCTTGCTCGGCACAAGTTCTTCCGCAAAACTCATGGCTGATAAAAAAAGTAAAGGAATAAAAACGATAAAGGTAGTATAACCATACACTTGGTATGTAAACACATCGAGTATATTCGATATATTACCATACAAAAAATGTGAAAATACATGATAGCCTATAAAAGGGAGACCATGGAGTCCTGTAGAAACGGCATGGTAATTGTTTATCATGTTCGCATAGGCCACATGGAATAAAGTATCAATATGCAAAGCACCATTCAGTATCCTATAGTCTATCCACAGATTACCATAACCGCGCGCCATCCCGGTGATAGCTATTAAAGCCAAACCAATTGAAATCACGGATAGTAAAAAAATATTCAAATAGGTGGAAAACCCTACAGAACATCTACTCTTTCGAAATCCATGAAGAAATATTGTCAAAAGAATAACCAGGAAAGCCGTGAATACCCAGAAAGAGTGAACAATACCGAGAATTAATATGGAAATAACTGAAAATAATAACGCCAATCCATAATTATTTAATTTTTCAACCAGTATCCAAATTGATAAAAACAAATACAAACTAAGTAGTAGATTTTTGAATAGAATGACATTATTTGCATATTGACCAGCAATAAGCGATACAATGGTCGCCACGGAAATTGAAGTAATCAAAAAGACAACGAGTATTTTTCTTTTCATGTCAAGTTTCATTGTATATGATTGGTTAATCAGGCACTCAAAGTTATATATTCATTTTTTCGCAATCACACAAAACCCGCTTGCAATATTTTCTGCGTACGGTAGGTTAACCTTGAAAAGGTCCAGAAATTTCATTGGCCAGGTCAACAGCATGATCGTCAAAAACAAGATATCATGGAGCGTTTTACTGCCGAAAGACAAGAGGATGGAAAACCATTCCTGGAATACCCACAAGAAACCAGATGTAGGCCCGGCGCCTATAAACACTTCCACTTCATTGAATTCAGTAAAAAGCTTTCTTGCCCCAGAAATTGTCCACCTGTGAAAATCATCGGGTGCGGCATGAAACGGCTGCATAAATGGAAGATAACAGAATATATCCCCCCCTTCATCAATACCCTGTACATCTCTTTGACAACACTTTCCGGATGAGGTACATGTTCCAGCATGGCTGTATTTATGATGCAATTAACTGATTCATCTTTTATCTGCAAATCTGCGACATCCGCTACAATATCCACTTCATCGAATGCAAAAATATCAACATTAATAATGTCTTTTCTACCATAGAGATGAGTCGGTCCACTTCCAAGGTTCAGGATAATATCATCTTTGTCATAGCTTGCCAGCAGCTTTTTCAAACGTTTACGATAGGCATAGCTGCTAAGCACAGGCGCAAGCCAATACAAAAGCGTGTAGTAAATTTTGCCATAGCGCTTTAAAACATTCTGTACTTTGCCCAGAAAATTATTCCCCGCAGATCTTTTTGGCAACCTGTCACCCGGCAAAAAACAGATCGCCTGATTCTGATCAGTATATTTTTCATCAGGCTTGATAATATGTCTAATTTTTTCTTTTTTCATAAATAATGAGGACTGGGCTATTAACAAAAGATCTGCTTGAATTTGAACGTCTATACACCGTAAAAACGCCTTACTTGCTCTGCCACCATCTCCACATCCTTTTCTTTCATTTCATAATAAAGCGGCAACCTTACAATCCTGTCGCTTATGTTGTCCGTTACATGCATTTCCCCACTTGTTCGACCGTACTTGTTTCCTGCAGGCGAAGAATGGAGCGGAACATAATGAAAGACCGTCATGATTCCGTTTTGTAACAAATAATCTATGAGCCTGTGGCGCTCTTCAAGCGAGCGGGTTATTATGTAGAAGATATGACCGTTGCCGTTGTTTTCAGACTCTGAAGCAGGAAGACGGATTATATCATTTTCCTCAAGTGGTCGAAGAAAACTTAAGTATTTCTCAAATATCCAATTCCTTTTTTTTATAATTTTTTCAGCCTCCTCCAGCTGAGCGTATAAAAATGCCCCCACCAACTCACTGGGGAGAAATGATGATCCTATATCTACCCATGTATATTTATCAACCTCGCCGAGAAAAAACTGTTTCCTATTAGTTCCTTTATTACCGATGACTTCCGATCGTTCGAGAAATGCTTCATTGTTAATCAGCAGTGCACCACCCTCACCACTTATAATATTCTTAGTTTCATGAAAACTCAGACAACCTAGATGCCCGATTGTTCCTAACGATCTTTCCTTATAATAAGAAAACAATGCCTGGGCAGCATCTTCAACAACCCATCGATTATATTTCTTTGCGATCTCCATAATTTCATCCATGGCGCAACCAATGCCGGCATAGTGAACAGGGACTATCGCTTTTGTTCTAGAAGTAATCGCCTGCTCAATCAAATTTTCATCAATATTAAGGGTGTCTTCCTTTATATCAACAAAAACAGGGACTCCTCCGCGTAATACAAATGCATTGGCTGTTGATACAAAAGTAAAAGAAGGCATGATTATTTCATCACCAGGCCTTATGTCGCACAAAATAGCTGCCATCTCCAGCGCACCCGTACACGAATGCGTAAGCAAGGCTTTAGTACATCCAAGTTTGCTTTCTAGCCACTCATGGCAACGGGCAGTGAATGATCCGTTGCCAGAAAGGTGCGCGTCCGCAACAGCTTGGGTAATGTAGTCGAGCTCTTTGCCAACAATAAATGGTTTATTAAATGGGATAAATGGATTATTTTCCATTTTTGATTGCCACAACCAACAGAGACCCACCAATGGGAAAAACAATACCAGTTTCAATCATATATCGTTCGATACGACATATACAACTCAACACCCTATTAATAAATGGATGTATACTTAACTCATCGTCGTCATTCACTTTCCCGTTGCTCTTTTTCCTAAAACGAGAGATAATCAAAATAGGAAGCAATAAACTCATAAATGATGTAGCCTTCATAACCTCAAAACCGGTATTTTCTAGCTTCCTAAAAAGATCATCCTTGATATACCTGCGTTTATGACACCCTCTTTCATCCTGCGCAGACCACAACCACATATGTTGTGGTACAGTAATAATAACCCCGCCCCCCCATTTTAATGAATTATAAATAGATTGCAATGCGCACACATCATTATCAATATGCTCTAAGACATCAAACACACCAACAGCATTAAACTCATCTTTAAATGGTAATTGACAAATATTGCTTTGAAACACGTTGCTATCAGGAACCCTTGAATGCGTATGATAAAGACTCCTTTGATGTATGTCACTTGCAAAGATTCTCATTTGGGGGAATGATCTTGAGATCTCTTCTAATACAAAACCAGTTCCACACCCAACTTCGCAAAATTTACGTGCTGTTGGAAAATATTCTCTCAAAACCCATGTCAACAATCTATTACGGTTATCAAACCAAAAATGCCCTTTCTCAACCTCCCTTAATAACTCATAGTCCTCGGCATTATATCCATCATTCACATATGCAACTTCGGGATCAAACATAAGATATCCATCAATAATATCAGGTTTATATCCACATTGTGGGCATTCCCAGCTCTCATTATCAAAAATCGCTTCACACCTTAAGCAATATTTCATAAAACTATTCGAGGTGACACGTAATATATCTTATATCCAATATTTTACCATCTCTGTGCCCCAATTATTATCCCGGCAGTTATTAGAATCAGACCAAGCACTTTGGATATATTGAGCGGTTCAGAAAAAAGAATAGAGCTGAATATAAGTACGAGAATAAAGGAAAGGCTCATAAATGGATACGCATAACTTAAATCGAATTTCGTCATTGCCGCCATCCAACACAGTGATGCCAAAAATGCTGAGATGAGGCCTGATAATATCCATGGATTCAAAACCATAGAGAAAAGAAATGTGGCCTTATCTACAATAGACGATGGAAGTTCCCCCGCCTTCTCCATTCTCCACTTGATAACTAGTTGTCCGTATAGCGTGAACAAAACCGTTCCTGCAATATATGAATAAGCAGAGATCTTATACATTTACGTATTTCGTTTTATGATAATAAACACGTCTTCCCTGAATAACTAATCAAGTATGGCCAAGCCAAAACCGGTTCTCCCATAGCCATCACCATTGTAGAGCATGTATCGATTACCCTTATGATCAAAAATGAATGGATAGCAAATCATCTCGCTATCCCAACCTGTTATAGATACATCAATACCTATCTCATCATCCTTTCGTACCCATTTAATACCATCCAGCGACTCTGCATATCTGATGCGGTATGTTTCCGTATTCTTTGTAGCGCGTGAACAGAACCACATCTTATACAAATCAGCATCTTTTCGTACTCGTGGAACGCCAAGGGCATATTCATACTCATCCTTAAAGTCTACTGCAACTGTACCGTCTCGGTCCCATTCAATTCCATTCTTTGACTCTGCATACTCGAGATTATAATAATGTCTTGCTTCCCCTTTAAGATTAATCCAACGCACACATGAAGTAAACCACGCCCGAAATCGGCCATCTTCAAAATGAACTTCGGGTGTCGCTACAAAATGCGGATTATTTCTTGTCCTATCTATAATCGGTCCATCATAGAGTCGAATAAATTTTTGTTTTACCTCATCCCATTGCGCAACACCGATTGAATTTCTGATCTTTACTGTTATCCCCAGATTGATACCTGTATAGTAGAGAAATTTTAAACCATTTACGTTCACAATGGAATTGGGTAAGGCTCCACTATCATCAAAACAACCAAGCTCTCCTGGGCAAAGAATTGGCTTTTCGCTTAACCTCAATACTTTTGATGGGTTTGTAATCTCAATTTCAAGAAATGCACCATGACCCCTATTATACTTATCTCTTGGAGAAAAATAGATCCTGTACAAATCATCCTCAATATGCTCGGCTATGGGAATCATTGCATGGGAATACATCCAATCGCTATGATTATCTGCACAAAAAATCTTTCCAATCTTTTTCCATTTCATAAATAGTATACCTAAATAATTATGTCTCCACTATTCTTTTCTACTTTCTTTGCCGGGTTTCCCATATAGACACCATTGGGTTCCGTATCTCCCATCACCAAACTCCCGGCAGATATCAAGCAACCATCTGCAACTGATATTTTATCTCTAATGGTAGAATTTACACCAATAAAACAATTCCTTCCAATACTGACTCTCCCCGAGATGACTACATGGGAAGCAATAAATGTATTATCCCCAACTATAGTGTGGTGCCCGATGTGATTTCCGCTCCATAAAGTGACATTGTCACCAATTTTTACGAACGGTTGGATATTATTCATCTCCAGTATAAAGCAATTCTCTCCACATAACAGATCAGGCCAGGTAATGGCTTTACTGCTCATGTAACCTGCAAGTTTGTAACCCTTGATCTTCGCTTCCTTACACTTATCTGCTCTTATCTTGTTCATTTGACTATACCCCAAGGCTACAAACATATCATATTCATAAGGAGGATAAATCCGATCAACCTCTTCAAATGGAACTACTGGGAGACCATTATGATATTCTTTTTTTATATAAGCTGCATCTACAGTATAGGCAACTGGTTCATAATTAGAATCATGTCGAAATAGATAGTTCGCGACTTCCCCCTGATCTGTCGCACCAAATATAATCAGTTTTTTCATATCATTATATCTCATCATCTCTTTCATAGATCGCACGAATTATTGTGTAAGGACGTCTTTTCACCTCAATAAAAATCTTTGATAAATATATACCAAGAATACCAAGACTAAACATTAGTATGCCACCTAGAAACCATATGGATATAATAATAGATGTCCACCCTTCAACTGGAATCCCATATACAATCTTTATAAATAAAGTCTTTAATGCGAAGAAAGAGGCGGCACAGGTCACAACCAAACCCAAATAGAATATTAAAGCTAAAGGCTTACTACTAAATGATGTAATGTAATTAATAGCCAACTCGGCCTTACGAAACAGATTATATGTAGAAGAGGCTTTTGATCCTTTTTGAACAAATATAGACCCCTGATTATATCCTGTTAATTCACATAATCCAGCAAAGACAAGCTCTCTTTCAGTAAACTGGAGCAAACTATGCACATATCGTTTAGACATAAGCCGGGCAACTGTCTGATTATTATCTAATTTTACATCAGAAAAAAGATTAAAAAATATATTAAATAGTGCCCCGCTAGACCTTTCAAAAAACCCGCCCTTTCTTCTCTCTTGAATTCCATACACCATATCCATATGATCAGACTCATTTAGTTCGTGCCAAAATCGCTCAAGCCATTCAGGTTCTTCCTCTAAATCAATATCTATTAGAAATATATTCTCACCTCGGGCATGCGCTAAGCCGGTCATCATGGCCTTATGATGACCGAAATTCCTCGAAAGATCGATCAACTTGACTTTAGAATCCTTTTTCTGAATTTCAATTGCTAGATCTAAAGCATTATCAGGCGATCCATCATTTACAAATATAATCTCGAAATTATCAGTTATACTTTTGGCTACAGCACAAATCCTTGAATAAAACTCCTCGACATACTGCCCTGAACAGTACATGGTTGTAACTATTGATAATTGCATCTTAAAAACTCTTTAAGTATTCCCTGCTTTTGGGACCCATGTTGAGAATCAGATCAATTATACTGACATTATGCTCAAATGGTAAATATAGCTGATCATACTGAGGATAGCCTGAATAATCCATATAAGTAACCCTAATATTCTCCTTTATAAACAAGTTCTCATCAATATAGCACTTTGCAGCTGGTCCAGAAATATATTCATCTGCCCCTGCCTGAACACAAAGATCAACGAGCCGCTCTGTCTTGCCTTCTTTTAAATTATAATCCATTGACCATGATATTCTTGTATCTAATCCTAATAATTCACAGATACTTTTTATGAATCTATAATTAACTTCGCTGAGATAATCCTCATTGCATTCCCAATAAAGATCCTCAATAAAATCATGATGCTCTCTCCAAAAAGGGGCCTTGGAATAATTTTGTTTAATGGTCTTCCAATGCTTTTGATTCCATGCTCTATAGCTGATCTTCGTGTCTCTTATCTTCTGTGGATATGAGTAATTTACGGGAATTGTAATCCATTGCGATCCATTTCTCGTCTTTATTCTATTTCTATTCCGCCAATCATTCTTTGTATACTGACAATCATCGTAAATGATGAATTCATCCACCATATTGATCATATCAAAATATCCCTTCCATGGGATATAATTAGATTGTAAAATCGCAACCTTCTTACTTATCATAGCAAGATGTCTTCCATCAAATCCAGAGGCTTAATAATTGCTATCCACTGAAAGACTGAGGAGTGGGCTTGAGGGTCCTTATTTTTTACATTGATATATTTTAGCTCATAGCTCATAGCTCATAGCTCATAGCTCATAGGGAGGCTCGAGGGTCAGGTCTTGATCTTTGAGTTTCATGCATTATTTGATTTGCTCATAAACCATAAAACATCTTTTTTGGCACGGATTGCATTGATTACACGGTTTTATTCTCTCAGATTGATGTGAAGATGGTAAGTACTACTCATCTCTGTTCAAAGACAAGAACACCTTATCATAAATCCTCTTTGCAATTTCCAGGACTTCAGTAGCTACTTCCTTCGTGGGAAAACCAGAGGGCAATAAACCCAGGCCACTCGGATAGCGCGTATCTATATAAATATCATCCACGATATTGAGTTCATCCTCATCAATTCTAATTTCTATCCCTTCTGCTGTTTCATTAATGATTCTATACAACCGGACAACACTGTGTATCTTTGGAACTTGCTTCCCATGTTCTTCAAGGATTGCCTTTAGACATTTCTCAATGCATTGCTGGCAGTGAAATAGCACTATATTGGCAACATATTCATTTTCAAGGAGACCTTTTGCCGCTTCAAGGTCTCTATCTGCAAATACTATCCATGCTTTTGCCCCATCTTTCATAAAAGATTCACACCCTTCTCTTCTATATCCCTTATAAATGAGGTCTTTAAAGATTTAAGGAGATCCCACTCATCTTTGGTATAAACAATAAGATCAAGAGGATATTTCCTTCTTATTTCTAACATTTTCTTTGAAATAGAATTTTTATTTCTTAAGTAATCTTTGTAATTCTTGCTCATACCTTTGCGCTCAGACACAATAACCAAATCTATATCACTATCTGATCCAGGAGTCCCATATGCATGAGATCCGAACAAGATTACCTTATGAAGATTTTCTTTTCTCAGGCATTGCAATATTTCTTTTCTTATCTTTTCATCCAGCATGCTTAATACCTTCTCATGGTATGTACCCAATAATATTACTATTCAATAGTATAAAATAATCATTTCTCATATCTGTATCATAATTATCACGAATTTAAATTCAAAGGATAGTCTCTTTTTCTGGCACGGATTGCACGGATTACACCGTTTTATCTGGCTGAACGGACATCCTCTTTGATCCTCTGTATATGTCCTCTTCCCAAGCCTTTCACCTCACAGCCCAGTTTAAAGTATTTCCTGATTCTCTCATCATCGAGAACACCGAAACAGTCAATGATTGCCGCCGGGGATCCTATCATCTTCACCAGAGTATCCGGATCAAGATCGAGGTATTCTTTATGTCTTACTGCCAGCACCACGGCATCGGCGTTGTTTATAGCCATTTTCAGGTCTTTTTGTACTCTCAGATCCATTAGGCTGTCCTGGTTTCTGAAAAACCTTGACCAGCTCGCACCAACTGACGGGTAGGTCTCCTGGGCCTCAAATTCCCACCAGTGTTCGACATATGGATCATGGACCCTGATGTCCGCTCCCATTTCAGCAAGTTTTCTGACCATGAGTTCAGAACCGCTGTAGCGGGTGTCTCCCACATCCTCCCGATATGAAGCGCCTAAAACAGTGATCGTGGACGCAGCAACGATCTTGCCCATATACCTTAAAGCATCCCTGATAAGCTGTACTGCATGCAGGGCCCGTGTATCATTGATGTTGATTGCCTGCGGGGTAATCGAAAAGTTCTCATCCTCAAAACCCATCAGATGCCGGTAGGCCCAGGCACCAAGGCCACCGTCCTCAAGGCTCGGTGTCAGGTCTTGATTTTTGAATTTTGTCTATTATTTAATTAGCTCATAAACCATAAAAACAACTTTTTTCTCGGCACGGGTTCTTCACTTCGCTCAGGGTTCCACTTCGCGGGTCCCTCAATTTGTTCGCTTCGCTCAGGCTCCCACTGTGTGCCCCCTCATCTGCACGGATGACACTGTTCTTTTTCATCAATTTGACAAAGCTCCGCCACCATGGGTGAACCATGTATTCGTTTTATTGCTGCTTGTTATCATAATCATCACCTGATTTAATCAATCCCTGTTTGGTTTTCAACTTGAAAACATATTTTTATTATGATTGTGGGCAAAGCTAGGAAGAGTCGCTTTGTAAAAGCGAAAAATAAAATGCTTTTTTTGGCACGGATTTCTTCGCTTCGCTCAGGCTCCCATTCCATGGGTCCCTCATTTTAAAAGGTCGAGGGTCAAGAAAAGGTCGAGGGTCAAGTCTTGATCTTTGAATTTTACTCATAGATCATAGCTGATAGAGAAAATAATAAAGACAAAATTGAGAGTAAAGATGTTTTTTCATTGGATTGGGGGCTTTATGGATAAGAGCATTAGTATAAATGCGTAATCAAGCCTATCGCCCTGAAATCTATTATTCAGGATCATACCTGAAAGGGTAATAGCCTCCGGTCTTGGGTGCCCCCTTGAAAATTATGAGATTTTCATCCCGGAGTTGCTTGACCCACCGCTCTACGGTCTTGGACGATACCTGTAGCATCTCGGATAGCTCAGGAATTCTAAGCCCTGGATTTTCTCTTATACAAACAAGAAGCCTCTTTACTCCCTCACTTACTCCCTCACTTACTCCCTCACTTACTCCCTCATCCTTACGTGTTTTAAGTTGAAACATCACCAGAAGACCATCACCCATTTCTTCTACATTGAAATTCACCTCGGGGTAAGCCTCCAACTCTTTACGTATTCGGATGAAACCACTGCCATATTTCTCTATGTTCTTAGTCAAATAGAAAGCCTCGGCAACCAGCTTGTTGCGCAAATGCGACTGATAATGGTCAGACTTGAGATCTTCGATTGTGAGGCCTCCATATAGTTTTCCTGGACTAAAAAATGTGATCTGGTCATCAAAGATCTTTATCTGAATATCAGAAGGGTTGGTATAATCCCGATGCACGACTGCATTTAGCAAAACCTCCCGCAGTGCGGGCAATGGATAAGTAAAACGTTCCCTGCGCTTCAAACCGCCATCAAACTCAAAGGCTACACTAATGTGCGATACTATTACCTTCATTGCATGCTCAACAGCTTCAAACAGGGTGTCCGTAATCTGATGGTCATCTATAATAACGGACGGTGTCTTGAAGCGGCCAATATGGATATGTTGCCGCATAGGATTTTCTGAAAACAGCAACAGCGCTGACCACGTCGGTCGACCACCAACTATGTACTTGAGCTTTTCCAGGGCAAGCAATGGAGATTGATCAAGGCTAAATCGGCCCGATTGATTAACCTGTTCGATAAACCTCTCAATCTTGCTGACTGAAAGAACATCAATCGATTCTCCCTGAGCCTCATAGGCATCCCAGGACAACTGGAGAGACTGCATATACAAGTCGGTGATTTCGCTGAGGCGTAGTTGGTGGTTGGACGAAGCAACCCGCTTGAAATATCGCCCTCTTGTGCTGATCGGCTTAACCGGGTATTCTCCAACCTTCATAAGTACAACTGTTCTTCCTTCTACCTGATAGGCATCGATGTCAGGAATAATGGCAGGACTTGTTGTTGATTTTACCTGTCCCAGCCAATCATTGAGAGTTTCCTTTCCCAAACTTACCCCGCTTATTGATCCATTATCGGCCACACCGACAAGCACAATACCTCCCCGGGTATTGGCAAATGCCACCAGGGTTTCAATGGCTTCCCTGTCGAAGGACTTCTTGAACTCAACCGTCTCGGTCTCGCCAGAATGAATTATGGCTTTTAGATCATCTCGATTCATTTTTGTTATGGATATTTAGCTGATAGCCAATTAGCTCATAGCTCATAGCCAATTAGCTCGTAGCTGATTAGCTGATAGCTCATTAGCAAAATCGAAAATCAAACACTTCTAGAGAAGTGATGAAGATAAAACAAAGAAGTAAAGATGTTTTTCATCGAGCTGGGGATTTGATTGAAGATATCAGGTGCATAGAAATCATCAAGAACATGACCACAAAAGAACTGTTTATTTTTTGATGTTTCATAGTGCCCAGTATCCTCCAGTTTTTTTACTACCCCGCCGTTCTATCTTTCCATCCGAAATAAGTTCGGCAATATAACGATCAATCGTCCTGCCAGGTATGCCCAACTTCTCAACTATAATCTTGCGCTGTACCCCTGGATTCTCATTGATAAAGCGGAGAACACCAATTTTTAATTCGCCATTTAATTCGCCATTTAATGCGCCATTTAATGCGCCAATGGGAGCACCCTCTTTAATAGGCTCTTGCTGGGAGACTTGCATAGACAAGATGATCTTGATTCGGAAGCCACCAGAATAGTTTTCAAATAACGGTTGAGGCAAGCCTGCTTCCCGGCAAGCATCCAGAATACGCCTGATACCGCTCCCATACCGCTCGATCAATCCCAGATCATAAAATACCAGTGCAATCAGCTTATTGCGGGGCTTTGAAGTATGATCCGGATCAAGCAAGTCATCGACGGTCATATTATATGGTAAAAACCCCGGACTCCATATCTGTAGAGCATCTTCAAAAATCTTGATCTGAATATCGGCAACATCGCCATATTCACGATGACAGATCGCATTGATTACAGCTTCACGTATTGCGGGCAATGGGTAATCCCAGATTTCCCTTCTCTGTGGTTTACCGTTAATTTCAAAGCGGACGTGAATGTTCTTTTTTATGAACTCGACTGTCTCCTCGACCTGTTCAATAATAGATCCCTCAATGATCTTGTTATCCATAATATGGACTTTTTCTCGCAAACGGCCAGCATGCACGACGGCCTGCGTCAGAGGGGATTGCGGCATCTTTCCGAACAGCAGGATAGCAGCACGTGTGATCTCCTGCTCCGATTTTACAAGCTCCAGCTTTTTCAGCACCTGCCAAGGGTCTTCTTGTCCAGAAAACGATCTCCGCCCTTGAACCACCGCTTGGCGCATATAATTATGGACAGCCGACATATCTAAATCATCCTTGGTCTTGCCTGAAACAAGAACTGCATCCATGCTCTGGCCAGTGCTATGCAAATGCATTTCCGCAATTTCGGATGGAGACATCGACCGATTTGTGCTACCGGAGCGACGATAACAACGTCCGCGTGTTGCAACCGGCTTCAAAGGAAACTCTGCCACGGACAATATAATGATTTCACCTTCTGCGGTTGTACTCTTTTCCGCTTCCGGGATAATTGATGGTTCTGTTGATGTAGCAATCCGGTTAACATAATCACGCAACACTTCTTTTCCGAAGCGTAGGCCCGCGGGTCTACCCTCATCAGAAACACCTATAAGCACACGTCCGCCCCTGGTGTTTGCAAACGCAACAACGGTTTCAATAACATCGGCATTAAACTGCTTTTTGAATTCTAGAATCTCAGATTCCCCATTGGATATTATGTCTGTAATCGTTGGCATTATATTAGCTCATAGACTTTGGGTGTCATATTTGGGTCTTGATTCTTAATATTCATATTTCGCCAGCTTCTTTCAAAAGCCGATTTGCTATCTTTTCGTGAATATAGGAACCAAGTTTAGACAGCCTATTCATAAACAATCCCATTGATGGGATTTTTCCAACGTTTTTGGCTCGCAACAAAATTCCTAATGTACCAGTGAGTTGGCACGGATTTCTTCGCTTCGCTCAGGCTCCCATTCCATGGGTCCCTCATTTTCACAGATGACACTGTTTTAACCATATCATTATGGTATTACCTGAAACGGTTTTCTATTAATTCTGTATATACTAAAGTCTCTTTTATCAAATGTTGCTACGGTTTTGATCTCTGTATCCATTGCCAGGCAGACTATTGTTGCGTCGGCATAATCCATTGGCAAATCAAAATATTTTTTCATCAGCTTCTTGGCTTTTTCCAGGCTTCCATTACCTGTTGGTATTAATTCTACACTTTTTTTTAATACAAAATCAATAGCAGCGCTTTGAGCTTCTATTGAAAAATTCAAAAGGTAAAGAACCTCTGTTAAAACAGCCTCGGTTGAAAACAGCTCCCCTGAATAGCCCTTAAGCCATTGTACACATTGTTCATGCCTTGATTCACTGCGGTCAATGAGTGCAACCCAAGGACCTGTATCAAGAATTGCCTTCATTATCTCCGCTTATCTTTTTAATAAGATGTTCTCTGTGCCGCTGTCCGAGATCA
>Ga0272441_10001642_pt1 | contig 47209 bp, 44 predicted proteins | sample SSMProp6N_FD_193582 | JGI IMG/M metagenome (GOLD analysis project Ga0272441, IMG submission 193582) | Marine sediment archaeal communities from Little Sippewissett salt marsh, Falmouth, MA, United States - SSM-Prop-6N | ecosystem: Environmental > Aquatic > Marine > Wetlands > Sediment ... | reverse complement strand
AGAGACTGTCGTGGATGACCAGTCTGTCGTGGCCGCTTCACTCGACGATACTGAAGATCAGACCGATATCGTTGAGGAAATCGATATCTCTTCGGACCAGGATGCTCAAGACCTCTTCGAGACCGAGTCAGAAACTGTCGAGGATGACCAGTCTGTCGTGACCGCTTCACTCGACGATACTGAAGATCAGACCGATATCGTTGAGGAGATCGATATCTCTTCGGACCAGGATGCTCAAGACCTCTTCGAGACCGAGTCAGAGACTGTCGAGGATGAACAGTCTGTCGTGGCCGCTTCACTCGACGATACTGAAGATCAGACCGATATCGTTGAGGAGATCGATGCATCTTCGGACCAGGATGCTCAAGACCTCTTCGAGACCGAGTCAGCGCAGGAGGATCTGCAGGGAAAGACAGTTTCAGGAGAAGAGGAAGACGTAATAGATATAACCGAAGAGGATATCGGATCCCAACTCTTTGAAGAAAAAACCGACCCTGTTCAGGAGGAAGATATACCTATCCTGGACATAGATGATGATTCGCAAAGCCTGATTGAGGTCGAGTCCGAAACCACGGATGATATATCTATCGAGTCAGATTCTGCAGAAGATACTGCCGATCAGACCAAAGATGTTAAAAAAGAGGAATATAAACAAGGCCAGGCCGAAGAAGAAATGCGGTCCGAACCGGTTTATACGGAAAGATTTGAAAAACAGCCCGAAGTCATCCCTGCTGCCCCATCACAAAAAAACTGGAAGGGGATTGCCATAGGTGCTTCTGCAACAACGATCTTTGTTGCAATAGTATCCTTTCTTGTCTGGAGCATCTTGCCCTACCTGACACAGGAGGATATAAATACACCACCTCCGGAGATACATTATATAATAGAGCCACCCCTTGTACTGAATGTAGCCCCAAAGGAGATGTACAAGGCCCATACCGATCAATTCAGCATCAGGCCTGACAAACGTTTCGTTGATGCGTTTGAAGGGCTGATCGATATGCATGCAAGAATGAGCCAACAAAGACCTCAAGAAAACCAACTAAGTATGATGGTAATGAAAAACACGGGCAACAAGACCGTAATACGTTTATTAAAGAACAAAAAGGCCGTCTCCGAGATCAGCATGCCATTGCCGATGGATTTCAGCATAACCATGTCAAAACTTGAAGAATGGTTGAAGGCTATAGAAGCTGCAAACCCTGTTTCTTCGGCCAGCCCAATGCAGTCTGTATCTAAAGACGATCTAAAAAATGCAGCTAAAGATATCTCTTTGCTAGATCCCCTCTCGACGATAAATTACCTCTCCAGACTAGACAATATCAGCAAAAAACAAGGGCCTCACCCGGAGATCCTCAAGGAAAGTCTTAAAGGGTACACCATGCTGTTGATGGGCCTTACTCCCGACATAATGGACAGGACATCAAATATAGCCTCACATTGCCTTGACCTGCTTGCTATGGCCAAGCACCTCGATCCCTCAATCCCCTTATCCAGGGAAGAAGCACTGCTCGCTATGAACATGGGCTACAAGGCCCATACCGACACTCTGATAAAGAAAGGTCTCGGCAATGCTTCCGACCATGCTGATTCTATTCTTGAGGCATACATGAAGATGGATCTGGGTGCATTGCAGTCATTGCAAAAGAAAAATCCGGGCATACTGGGGCAATACCTGCTCGCGCGTATGTATAGAGAGCTAGGCTCTCCCCATGAAGCACAGAAAGAAGCATTGGCCCTGGCCAATGATCTCCCAGCCATGTATCCGACCGCAGTGGAGATAATATATTCAGGAGACGTCAACATCGCCAAGACACTAACCACGATATATCCACTGGACATTGCTTCACAAATAATGGAGTCTAATCTTCCGGATGTTCTCACAAACAGAGTTTCCTGGGAAAAACAGGTCAAACTATTTCACGGTACTGGGAAAAAAGCGGATATCTCGTGGGCCAAGAGGTTCAAGCTCTCCCAGGAATGGAAAAGTTACTCAAAGCATCTGTCATTGAGGGCGTTTAATACCAATCTGAATCAATGGAAGCCCTTTGAAGAAGACAACACACCGGGCCTTATTATCGATGAGGGCATCATAAAATCCGTATTCAGGACCATGTTTTCAGATGCCCTGGCACTGAGATACCATCTTTTCAAAAACCGCATGCAGGATCTTGATATAACCGAAAATTATATTAAAGACCTGTCTGAAAAAGACAGGGAAAATCCGCTTGTCATGGAACTGGCTTCAGATCTATTCTCCACAAAAGGAAAAACCAAAGAAGCAGACGATTTATGTTTAAAGGTCATCCATCACCCCGACACATCCATCCCGCTTACATCAAGGGCATTCTTCTCTATTACTGATCCAGCTACAAGGGTCCGTCTGGAGCAAAAGGCTATCAAGCATTTAGACGGCAGCCCCGAGAACCTACGCAGAATGGGTGCTATCCAAGAAAGGATAAAAAACATGGATACCGCTGCCTCGTTCTACACAAACGCCCTGTCGGCAAACCCCTTCAACTATAGTCTATACAATAAACTTGTCAAAATATCAGGAAGTAACAAATCTATTGTTCGGGCGCTCAAAAAATATCCCGACAGGCATGCCCTCATGATAAATGAAGGGGATTATTTTGCTCAAAAGAAAGATAAGAAATCCAGAGAAAAGGCCCTTAAATACTACAACAATGCATTACGGGCTGATTTTGTACCGACAGACCTGCTTATAAAAAAGGCGGTCGTTCTCGAGAAACTGGGCCGATATAAAGAGGCAATCAAATTTATGCGGGAATGGATAGAAAAATACTCAAAAAGCAACCGACCCACCTCTGTGTTAAAGGCAGAACTGGCAAAGATGTATATCGTTACCAACAAGCCTGAAACAGCCCTCGAAGTATTAAAAGACGATCTGGAGTCAACCGATGCCGGGGTAATGATGATACTTGGAGACACCTACGAGGCCATGAATAACGACAGCATGGCTGAAAAGGTTTATCTAAGGGCGATCAGTCGTCATCCTAAGGCAGCAGAGGTCCTTGTCCGGACAGCCTCATTCTTCTGGAGAAAAGGCGACAATAACAGGGCTGCAAAGATCATTGCAAAACAACGGATTAGTCCTGACGAAGAATCTATATGGTATTTCGATGAGTTTACCCGAATCTTTGCTAAAAAGCCGGTTAAGGACGTCTATGACGCCCTGGGCTCTCTGCTGGACAATAATATAGACAAAACAGAAGTCAGTTCTCTGTGTACCCAGTTTTCCATGGCCAGCAAAAGGCCTGAGATCGCCTACACCTTCCTGCAGAGGATAAAACTGGAGGATACGGCCGAGATCGAAAGAATTGTGGACAGCTATATAGCACTAAAGAAATACAAGGGTAAAAAACAGGCTCAGAAATATATCCATAAGGCATTGAATCGTGAACATCTTGAGGCACTTGTCCTTGTCTTTCACGAAAAAGGCCAGTTTGACCTCATACTGGACTACCTTGACAAGCCACAGGACTTCCCTATGAAAAGCAGTGAATATCTGTGGTTGCAAAAGGTTGCGGCATGGATCGCATTAGGGAAAAAACCCTCTCACCTACGAGGCGAGATAACCGTGCACTACCAGATTTACTCAAGAGATTATCACCATACCATTGGCCGATACTTGACGGGTATGGCAACTAAAGACCAGTTATTGGGTATGATGCAAACGCCAAGGCAGCGATGTGAATTCTCCTATTACATAGGATTGTCCGAACGCCTGCGAGGCAACTATGAGGAGGCGGCCAAATGGTATCAATTATGCCTGGAAACCCTGCTCAAAGACACCAATGAATATAACTATGCATTGGAAGAACTATCCAGGTGGTCACGAATAGGGACCAACAACAGAAATCGTATGATCACCGAGGATATCAAGGACTATTACGAAAGATATTAATCCTAGACAGGGGCACAATGCATCGTGCCCCTGTCATATCAATAAATACCAATGACTGTGAATATGTAAAAATATCGCTAGTCATGTCATATTATCCGTGCACCTTCATCATTGATATATCGCGTCGTGGTCACGATGCATCGTGCCCCTATACATATAACGCGGCAATGGGTGATATTTCGCTGTACGGAGAGGGTACACATTTAATACATATTCTGAATTCTTCATATTTATCCCAAATAACCGGTTAAGCACTTCCAGATCCCTCCGATAAGTTTTATAGGATGAAATGGTTATTGAGATACTTCATTATAATGTGCGTTCTATTTCCTGCATTGATCTTCACAATGGGTATTGCAAAACATCCTGCAGATATCTCCTACAGAGGATTCCCGGCGTTATATCCCACGAATTATCTCGCCGACAAGGCCGCCTCTCACCGTCTGATACTGATAGGCACTCATCATAAAAACCCGCAGGTTCATAACATAATAATAGATGCCCTGCCCTTGCTGGCACACGACTCCGGTATAAATACCATATTTATGGAAATACCGTCTGACCAGCAACATGCAATAGACCTTTTCGCCCGGGGCATGGCACCGGTAGAGTCTATCGGCATGTGGGACATCATTGCATCCGGCACGTATTATGACATCCTCCTCAAGGCCAGAGACCTTGGGCTGAAAATAGTAGCCATAGATAAACCAAAGGCGTTATATACCTCGAGAGACAGGTGGATGGGTAATAAGGTGTGTAGGCATCTCGATGCCGATCCTGATGCAAAAGGGATCATAATCGTGGGCGCACGCCACGTATTCAAGGATATCAAGTGGATAAACCTCGATGATCCTTCACTGGCCGATTATCTTCATGGGCGCGACATCTTCTCTGTTATCATGTGGCCCAAGGCCATAGAGACAACTCTACCCATAGCCATTGACATCAGCCCCAGCATATTTAAAGGTGTAAAGGATCCTATCCTCACGGCAATGAACACCATGCCCAATGTTTCACTCGCGACAACGGCAGACGGTGTTATCCTGATGCCCTGAACACCTCATTTTCTGCCTTATAAGCTGTTGCCTCGTGGGTAAACAAGATTATATCAGGTATTGAAATACAGGCTTTTACGATATATTATAACGGTCTATGGCCATATTATACACAGGAGACAACCCAAGGCTTGAGGCGGACCTTGCCGGAGATCAGGATGCCCCCTGCGTCGTTATTACCCACCCACACTCACTCATGGGTGGGAACATGTACAATAATGTTGTCATGGCCGCCTTTGACCTGGCCATTGAAAAGGGATTCAGGGCCATCAGATTCAATTTTAGGGGCGCAGGAGGAAGCAGCGGCAGATTCGACAACGGAATCGGCGAAATATCGGACATTGAAACAATCGCAGGCTATGTGGGCAATCCATCGGTCATCATAGGTTATTCGTTCGGGGCATGGGTGGCATCTAAATATCTGAAAGACAATCCAGTGCCGTCCATATTCATCTCCCCCCCAAATGCAATGTTCGACTTCCCTTGCCTCAAAGGCCATGACATCGACTCGATAATAGGGGCCCAGGACCAATTCTTAGATCTTTCCACTATCTTCAATCTACTGGACAAAGAGAGGGTAAAAATAATCAACAGCGCAGACCATTTCTGGTTCGGCAAAGAAGACCGGCTTAAGGCATATCTTGCTGAAAAGCTTGACCCATTGAGAACATCGTCTTGAAGAAGATAACCTTACTGATAATAGCCATAGCCCTGATGCAATCATGTGCCTTTGAAGGCACAGAGTCATTCGAAGGGTTTATCTCCAGGTTTGAAACCGACGATCTGTTCATGGAATCCAGGATCTCTGATGACTTTTACATAGAAGAGTTCGAAAAACAGGGGGATGGTAGCCCCATAAACAAAAGGCAGATCAAGGGTGCCCCGTCTGCATACACCTATGACGGACGGATATATCCGAGCAGTAATCAGCAAAAAAAGCTGGACATAAGCCTGTATCTTCGCATAAAGATCGCAAACGACATCCGGGTCATGACCCTGAAAAGTCCGTATGACGAAGATATCGCCCATTACTGGTTTTATTGTGTAGATGGGGTCTGGATATTAGAATCAAAGGTTATCGGCAACAGATAAATAGATATATGTAAGGAGGCCAGCAAATGCCGGGCAAACCCAAAAGAGAACAGCGGACCATCATATTTGTCAGCTATGAAAGCGAGTACGCCAAATCAGGCGGATTAGGCGCGGTTATGTCGATCCTGCCGAAACAGATGGCCCTTCATGAAAAAGACTGCCTCGTAATGGCACCTTTGTTCAAAAAGATAACAAACCTTGAAAGACTACTTGAAAACAAAAAGATCAAGGGGTTCAAAACCTGCGCACAGTTCGATCTCATGATCGGAGAAAAGGGTTATATCGTTGATATCATAGAGGTAATAGGACCTGAAGGCTTCAGGACATATCTATTATCATCGAACGATTTTTTCAATGCCCCGGCTGATCCCTTCATGAATCCGGTCAATGCGGAAAAACCCATGAATCCCTACACCAACCCGGTCAACCCGGTAAAGCTTGCCGAGGATGCACTGTTTTTCTGTGCAGCGATACCGAAGGCCCTTATCGAGCTCGGCAAGACTCAAGATATAGTGCTGCATCTCCAGGACTGGGAGGCGGCATGCACAGCAAAGGCTGTCAAGATGGACCCTGCCTTTTCTTCTGCCGCGTGTATCCTCACCCTGCATAACCCCTATGACAGACACCTCGGAAATATGGGCTTCGGTCTTGTCGCCGAGCTGACAAACCACCTTGGGATGAATTACGACAACATACTCTCACAGATGATCCCCCTGGTCGACGGGCCAATCTCGACAGTATCACAAAACTTTGCAGATGAATTGATAAGCAGCCCGCTCCACACAAAGGTCTTTGCAAAACACCTGCAGGGACTGTTTGAACATAAGGGCATGATAGGCATAGACAACGGGATCTTCGGGGAGAAACGCTTCCCTTTTCCAGAAAATGCCCTTGCTAAAGCCAGACAGGGGGACTTTGAAGAGATACGCAAGGAAAAGCTCAAACGGCGAAAAGAATTGGCAAAGGTATTAAAATCATACCAGCAAAGGCTAAACACCCTCTCAAAAGAGACCTGGGGAGACGACCTTGACCTGAACGACCCGGACATCCCTGTATTTCTTGTATTGGGAAGAGACGATCCCCGGCAGAAGGGATTCGACGTGGTTGCCTCGGCCATAGACCTGATACCCAAAGGCAAGGCAAGGTATATCTTTACGCCTATGCCCGGTGATGAGGGTTTTATCGGTCTCGATTTTCTGAGAAAGCTCGCCAATGACCGGAAGGGCGAGGTAAAGGTATTCCCGTTGAGGCTCGATCCAGAGCCGTTCAGGGCATTGCAGAAAGGAAGCTCATACATGGTCATGTGCTCCCTGTACGAACCGTTCGGTGCTGCAACAGAGGCGTACATTGCCGGTATGCCCGTAGTGGCAAGGGCTACAGGCGGCCTTGTACAGCAGGTCATCCCCTACCCCAGCGCGGCACTGAGCCGTCAGGGATACAGTATGAGCACCATGTTCCACTGCCGGGGAAACGAGCCGACCGGATTCTTGTTCCGCGAACCGGAACTGTCAAACGAGGTCTATGGATGGCAGAGGATTGTCGACTGCAATTACTGGAACACTAATCCCAAAGGAGACCGCCAGAGAGACAGAAAAGGCACTGCCCTTTTCGACTCGATCGTTCAACGATCCGCCTGGGCTCTTCAGGAGGCAATCGACCTGTACCGAACAAACCAGCAGGACTACTCAAGGATGATCTATCACGGCTTTAATATGCTCGACAATTTCAGCTGGGACAGGTCAGTCCGGAATTATCAGAGGCTCTACGACCTTGTCTGCAAATGACTTATATAGACGGGGTGGAAAATATCCTTTTATTTAAAAGTATAATCTTGTATAGTCTGCCGGTTTTGAACGACTGATAATTTATATATAAATAATCAAGGGGGAATAATGGGTAAAGAGACAAGAGAACCGGGAAGGATCTGGTTCAAGCTTCGCGGGATTATGGCAGCGCCGCTGTTTCTACTTTCTCTATACATCAAAAGGGGGAGAGTTAATATAGCCTGGATAACCTTTCCCGCCGGTATCATAACATTTCTCATGGGCGTTTTTATCAGGACCTGGTCTGAAATGCATATCCGTTACCGTCTGAAGGGACACAAGGTGCTGGCCACAACCGGACCTTATGCCTATATGAGAAATCCCCTTTATGTCGGCAACACCCTTATCCTTACAGGGATACCGATGCTGATGGGCCTTTTATGGTTTGTTCCTTTAACCGTTATAAGCAGTCTTATAAACTATTCGCTCTCTATAAGGTATGAAGAACCTCACCTGGTCAAGAAATACGGCGAGCCCTACATAAAGTATCTAGAGACTACACCGAGATGGATACCCAAGATCTGGCCGAGTACTATGCAGACAAAAGAAGATCTGAAGGATCTCATAATCCCCAGCATCAAATCAGAGGCCCACACCCTGCTTCTGTTGATACCTGTGATAATCGTCAAGCTGTGGAATAAAAGATAGCATATATTATCGGCCGGATTGCGCCGTTGACCGTCACTGACGGTTTGACAGTTTTTTTGCCAAAATGACAACCTTTAACGGCATGTTTTCCAACCATATTGTCATTTTGTCAAATTGTGGTTCGATCAAATCGAAGGCAAATGACATAATGTCATTAGCCCTTCAAACACTCTTTATTTTTATCAATCTATTCAATCTGTTATATCTTATATTAACTGGCATAACTCTTGCTGTTACTACTGCGATTAAAGAAAGAAGGAGAAAGACAATGGTTGCACTATGGATAATAATCGGCTGTCTGTTTCTGACAGGGATCGGTATAAGGTTTTTATATCAGGTTCTTGGGATCTCTCCGGTCGAGGCAACTGCCGTATTTATACTTATCGCTCTCCTGGTAGGGGTCAATTCCGGACCGGCCAGACAGATAATAGCGCAGATGTTATAAAAAGAGTCATGGGAAGGATAAAAAGATACACCCCCCCTAGAAGATTGATCGCAAAGATCACAAGGATAAGCGCCTATAGTTTCGTCCTGGTGATCAGCACCTTCCTGGGACTGTATGCGGGTATACAGCTGGATCAATTCACCGGCATGGCCCCTAATTTCACCCTTCTCGGTCTTATCATGGGTATTGTTTTGGGGTTCAGGGGTTTTATACAAGAGGCGGTTACAGAAAGGAAAGGACAGTCATGACCATCATATTCGCTACTATAGGAATCATCTCGTTTGTTGCAATATCTCTGCGGTTTGCATTAAGGATTTCATCCAAAGAGCCGGCAACATATCGCGCAGAATAATATACTTAATTTTGTGATATTTTTTACGGGTTCTGCCCGTTAAATATCGAATCGACTATGAGGCTATTCAGGTTATACGCAGATTCGCATATGTAACATTCATATTTACGGATCTGGCCATTATAGGTTTGTTCATATTCATGGATCTATGGCTGAAGAGGCACCATCAGTACATGTTTTTGGATAAACACCCTGTTTCGATATATCACAGCATCCTTACGGCCATGCTCGAAGAAAACCGTCAGATTATTGATTAAATGAATACACGGGGGCCAAGGTCGGCCTTGCATGCCGTTCACGTGTCCTTAAAAAAGGCCATATTCTTTACCGAAAGGGCGCTTATCTTCAACTGAAACAACAGCTCTATAACTCAAGATCTCTTGACTATGCCCGCGCGGATTGTATTTTTATGATATGGCCCAATCCGGAGGTAGCGTACATGGCTGTAAAGGCGCACCCTGACAACATCAAAAAACGCATCAAAAAGCTCGATTTGGAAAAACCCAACCTCTCCAACAATCATTCCATACTCATTACGTTTCTCGAAGCCTCGAACGATATCCTCTTGGTCGTTGATAAAAAAGGAACAGTCGTTTTATCCAACACCACCGCAGCCCGGGTATACGGCAGACACATTGACAAGATCACGGGAACATGTCTGTGGGATTATTATTCCAAGGATGATAGCAAGATCGTCAAGGAACATTTCAATACGGTTTTTCAGACCGGAAAACCCCTCGGTTATGCAGATACAAAAGGGGCATCATGGTATTATATCATGCTTTATCCGATCTTTGATGCAGACAGCAAACCAGCCAAAATAGCTGTTTATTCTCAAGACATTACAGATCTCAAAAATACGGAATCTCTTCTGAAGCTCCAGCGAGACCTTGGTATGGCACTGAGCGATACAGGGGATCTCAGAGAAATACTTTCCATGGTACTGGATACTCTCCTTCACATCGATGGGATCGATGCGGGCGGCATATATCTTGTTGATGAAACTACCGGCGGCGTGAATCTGGCTGTACATAAGGGACTGCCTGAAGAATTTATAAAGGGAGCAACCCATTTTAATTCGGATTCTCCCGGTTTCGACTTTATTATGCAAGGCATTCCAATATACTGGGACCATGAAGGGACATCAAAGAAATCGGATACGATAAGGATCTATGGGGGTTTTAAAGGTGTAGCCATCATCCCTGTAATATTTAACAACAAGGTTATTGCCTCAATCAACCTTGTATCGTTTCAAAAAACATCCATACCCATCATTGCCCGGGTTATCCTTGAAACTATCGCCTCCCGTATAGGTGGAGTCATAGAAAGGACAAAGGCCCAGGAGACATTGGCGGAAAGAGAAAAACGATACAGCACGCTGTTCGATTCGGCAAACGACGCCATACTTATTATATCAGACGGTATTATAATCGACTGCAACAACAAAAGCACAGATACATTCAAATGCTCAAAGGATGATTTACTGGGACAACTATATGAGACGTTTCTGTCCGAAGACCAGCATGACGGTGAAAGATCTTATAGGAGGCCCTCGACCCTCCTTCAGATGGTCCTTTATCAGGAACCCTTGTCATACGAGTGTATACATAAATGTCCGGACGGCACACTCTTTGAGAGCGAGGTGAGCCTTAGCAGCACAGAACTGAAAGGCGAATATTATATACAGGCAATAATCAGAGACATTACGGATCGCAAAAAAAGGGAAGAAGAACAGATCATGTTAAGCAAGTTTGAAACCATCAGCAGACTCTCTGCAGGGATCGCCCATGACTTCAACAACCTCCTTTCCGCGATAACCGGCAACATCGAGCTTGCCGAATCTTATCATGAACAGGGGGACAAGACTGCCCTAAGGCTTTCACGTGCACTCGAAGCCTGCAGCAGGGCAAAGGACCTTATATCTCAGTTCGCCATACTTTCCAGAAGCCGCCCTACAGACAGGGCATCGAGATCTATCTCACCACTGATAAGGGCATCGGCCAATATTGCCCTGACCGGGTCAGATATACGGCACGAGTGTTATCTGCCGGATGACCTCTGGACCGTTGAATTCGATGATGGTCAAATCATGCATGCAATTAACAATATAATAATAAACGCAAAGGAGGCAATGCCGCACGGGGGAGCAGTAAACATAACCGCCGGAAATGTATTTATCGGAAAGGACCGTATCGAGTCCAGCATTCGGATAAACAAGGGTCCATACGTGAGGATTTCCGTCCATGATGCCGGAAAGGGCATTGATCAGGAATCCATATCAAAAATATTTGACCCGTATTTTTCTACCAAGGACCTAGGCCCTGAAAAAGGTATAGGCTTCGGCCTTACAACGGCCTACTATATAATCAACAGGCACGGAGGATATCTCTTCGCCGAATCAACCGTCGGCAAGGGGACCACACTGGTTATCTACCTCCCAGCCACTATACCGGATAGTACCGTGAAAAAAAACGAACAGCATATACTCGACAAAGGGAAGATCCTTTTAATGGACAATGATGAAATGATCAGGGACATCGGAAGCCAGGTACTCGGCACTCTCGGTTATAACATAGAAACCACTTATAACAGTTCAGATACCATAGATAGATTCAGACAGGCCCATGATAGCGATCAGCCTTTCGATGCAGTAATCCTCGATATAACCCTCAGAGGCGGATCCGGCGGCAAAGAAACATTGAAACAACTCAAAAAGATCGACCCAAAGGTCAGATGTATCCTATCTAGCAGATATAAGGATGATCCTATAATCATTGATTATGACAAATACGGTTTTAGCGGCTTTACCCAGAAACCTTTTAAGATTAAAGAATTGAGCAGGACATTATACAAGATCATAAAGCCTCGAGACACCAAGATTCAGAAGCACTGACACCCCAAAGATGTCTTTGCCCAACTCGATAAAACATAGGGGGTAGTAGACATGAAGATATTTATCACAGGAGCATCGGGTTTTATAGGCTCACATCTGATTGAACGACTCAGACAGACCGATCATGATCTATTCTGTCTTGTAAGGAGAACCAGCAGTATAAGAAATCTCGAAGATGCTGGCGTACAGCTTATTTGGGGGGATTTGAGAGAAAAGGATACGCTATATGCCGGCATGTCCGGGTGCGATTATGTTATTCACCTCGCCGGCGCCCATACGTTCTGGGAGCCCGACAGTCACGTTTATTCCGATATCAATGCCGGAGGAACGAAGAATGTCATGGAGTGTGCACTTGAGACAGGAATCAAAAAAGTTATCCATTTATCGGATATCGCAGTCTATGGAAAACCATCCACCATACCTTTCAATGAGGACAGTGTCGTCGGTCCGAGGAGGTTCAGCGAATACGCACGGTCAAAATACGAAGGCGATCTGATCTCTTGGGGTCTTTTTAACAAAAAAGGATTGCCGCTTATAGTACTCTATCCGGGCGTTGTCCTGGGACGAGGCAACAACAGACCCTCGGGAGACATGATAAGGCGGCTTGTTAAACATAGACTCCCGGCAAAGGCCTTTATGGACTCCATCCACACCTTTGTTCATGTAAGGGATCTTGTTGAGGCGATCGCTATCTGCACAGAGAAAAAAAACATTATAGGTGAACACTTCATAATAGGCACACACCATGTATCGATCAGGGAGCTTATGGAGATGATCGGTTCCATATCGGACGCGGTTCTTCCCGGATTTACACTTCCGGACCCCATGGTACTGATGTTATCGAAAATCCTCACTCAGATAGCGGATATCATAAAATACCCCCCGCCCATGCAACTCTCTTATGACCTCATGGTGACATTAAAGGAGGGTTCTGTTGCCGATGGGACAAAGGCACAACAAGAATTGGGGATTACATATTCATCTATCCGTGATGCCCTTTCAGAAGAGATAAATGCACCAAGTCTGGATGAAAAACTATATGACAGGAGAAAGGCGAAAAGAATGCAAGTAGATATGAGCGTGGCCTATCGCAGCGAAGGTCAGGATCATGAGGAATCCGCCCGTCTTAACAATATCAGCGAAGGGGGCATCTTCCTCGAGACAGACAAACCCCTGGACAAAGGAAGATATGTGAGTGCAAATCTTTTCGGTGAAAATGTAGGTCAATTCATCTATGTTAGGGGCAAAGTACTGAGGAAAACAAGCAAAGGTATGGCCATAGAGATAACCCACTCTGACCAGGATATCTCAAGAATATTTTCCGGTTAAGGAAATTGTTCTAACCGCGATGTTATATGCTATCAACTCAACGACGCATGAATATGTTTGACGTCATCATGATCATTTTATAGGATTATGTAATATATCTGATTTAGGAGTCAACATGATCCCAAGAGTGGACCATATAGCATCAAACACCTACATGCATGCCCTCAAAAAGACATCCTGCGCCTCGTATACTCGGAACCTGCCATGATGTATGTCCATATAGACAACTATATCAGAATCCTCGAGTCGGATATCCCCCTTAAGACAATAAAAAAGATCGAGGCTGATCTTACACTGCCGAATCCAAGATGGGAACAGGTCGAAAACTACGGCAGGGGAAAAAGGAGAAACTTTCAGCCGGAGCATCTCTTTTTCTTCTGGAGAAAAAGCGGGGTGCTCATCCTGCCGCGCGGATATATCAGCACACTGAAAAAGGTCCTCAAGGACACCGAATACAGCATTGTCGACAGGACAAGACTGCAGTCCAAGACCGATTTTATCTGCAGGCATACACTACACCCTTATCAGAAAAGGGCTGTAGAAGTGCTTTCAAAGAGACGTTTCGGGGTACTGGAGGCCCCTCCGGGCGCTGGCAAGACCATCATCGCCCTGAATCTTATCGCCCTGAGGGGTCAGGCCGCACTTGTAATCGTCCATACCAAAGAATTGATGTACCAATGGCAAAAACGCGCCGTGGAGTTTTTAGGCATTAGAGAAGAAGAGGTGGGCCTGATAGGGGATGGCAAAAAGGTGATCGGCAAAGACCTCACCATAGCCATAATCAACTCCCTTAACAGGGTGATCGATGATATAGGACCCCTCATAGGCAATGTTATTGTCGATGAGTGTCATCATATGCCTGCAAAGACCTTTACCGAAATCGTCAGCATGCTGGACTGCGCCTATATGCTCGGACTCTCGGCAACCCCCTACAGGAGGGACAGGCTCACGAAACTGATCTATCTGTTTTTAGGAGACAGGACACATGTTATAAATCCCAGGCATCTCCAGGCCATCGATCGGATAATGAGGGCAAAGCTGCTCTTGAGACACACCCGGTGTAAATACTATTTTGATGCGAATGAATACCAGTATATGATCGCAGCCCTGATCAGCGATGAGAAACGAAACATGATCATCGTGGATGATGTGATAGAACGTATCGATTCAGAAAACAACGGCATAGCCCTGGTTATATCCGACAGGGTTGCGCATTGCCGGGATATACATACAAGACTGTGCTCCCAAGGTATCAGGTCTCATCTGCTGACAGGCTCACTTCCGGCAAAAAAACGCGCGGAGATAGTAGAGGGCCTCAACAGGGGAGAAGCCGATGTACTTGTGGCCACATCCCAACTGATCGGCGAGGGGTTCGACCTTAAAGGGCTGTCATCGATATTCCTTGCAACCCCGATCAGGTTTACCGGCAGGGTAAAGCAGTATATCGGCCGTATCCTGCGTGTGGCTGAAGGAAAACAAGATGCTCTTATCTATGACTATGTCGATGAAAACGGTATACTGAAAAACAGCTTTCGATCAAGACTGTATGCCTACCGCGACCTGGGGGTAAAGCTGAACAACATCCAATTCTAGTCTATCTGTCAAGGATACCCTCTAAAAGCCTGTCAATAACCTCGCCCGTGCCTTGATCCCCCGGCTCTATCCCCAACCTGTCTTTCAACCTATCGATACCTTTTTCAAGGCCTTTTCGGGTATAATACTCGGTAAGGGCCTCTCCTACATCCTTTGTATCCACGTTGATGATCGGCCTCTGCAAGGTCCCTTTGACCCTGACCGGAATCATGATCCTCTGCTTATCATCAAACAAGGCACTCAAGGCCTCGTTTCTCCGTATGAGTTTCTGCGACTGTTTCCGGGAGAGGGTTACAGAACCCTTCATATCTATGTCGTTATCGTTCAAATTGATATCACCGTCGAGCTCTGCTATGGAGTCTGTCGGCCTGCTCGTATATATATTGACAAGCCTTACAGGCCTTAAGGTGATAATCTTGTTACCCATCTCGAAATTGCCCCGAAGCAGATCGAATCTGGTTGTCTTGTGCCTTTTGAACTCTTCCCGTTCAAGCCCGAACAGATCTTTGATCCCCTCCACCTTGAGAAGATCATCAAGGATACCCCCTGCCAGGTCGAAATTGTTCCACTGCCCCCGGGCGAGATCCAACAAGCCCTCAGCAGATATGGAATCCAGACCGGCCACCCTGGCATTTCCATGCACATCGGCCTTTCCCGAGAGTTTACCGGCAATAACATCCCTGTATTCGGTAAGCGTATTAAGGACATCGCCGCAGTCTATTTCCCTTAACACAGGTGATACGGACCAGTCCCCGGTGGAAATATCGTAAACGCCAAAAGCCTGCACATCACCCTGAAATGCCCCGGCACGGAAGGTCTTGACCGTTAAAAACCCCGGGGTATACTGAAAGCCGGATTCTATCTTTGTCATATCAACGTCGAACAGCCTGGCCGTATCCATCCCGATGCTCCCTGATCCGCGCAGTTTTTGCCCTTGCCTTTTTTTTACCTGAACTTCCAGGGTCATACCCTTGATATCCGCATGAGAGACCTTTCCGGGCCGGGCTTTTCCCCCCTTTACCAGGTCCATGATAAAACCGAGCCTGTCCGAAGACACCTTCAGATTCATGGATATATCATCGGGCCTTCCGTGTATAGAAGTCCACAATTCAATCGAGCCTTCCGGCCTGTACGGATCAACAACGGGTGTTATCTTCTCCCAGCCTTTAAGATAAAAAACTTCTATCTTTGCCTGGGCATTGAATATAGGAGACGATCCAATAGACCGTATCTCACCTGAACCGTCCAGCACCAGATCGTGAAGGGCAAACCTTGCGGACCTGAGGCTGATGTCCCGGCCCCTGATATCGCCCTTTACCTCAAGAGAGCAAGGGATCTTTGCGGGCTTGTTGAATATATCCCTGTATGCGATATCCATTTGAGACAAATCCAAGGCCCCTTGTATACGGATATCCTTCATGTTGCCCGACGAAGACAGCCTTAAGCCCAGTGGCCCTTTATAACGAATCTCCTTGGGTATAAGATGCGAATACATGGGAAAGGACTTTATCATGGAATCCGGATCAATTCTGGGGGCATTTGAGTCTATGTCCCACTCAAGGCCTTCCGCCTCCATAACCATTCTGGCCTTATAATCCATACGGTTACCGTTCATCTCGATCATACCCGAGCTTATATACAAGGTCTTTGTCGCACTCTCAAAGGTTAGAGCGTTATTCAGCGAGCATGATATCGGGCCTGTCTTTCCAAGAGTATTACCTGATGGTACGTCGATATCCTCTACTATCAAATCGCTGACCCTTATGTCAGAGACAGCAGAGATACCCTCTGTTAAAGATCCGCTTACACTCAGATTGATGCCTGCCAAACCCGAGATGATGCTCACCGGCAATTTCAAAGACACCATGTCAACCGGAAGATCTTTTGTCTCCAAACGCATATCAAACGGTGTATCTTTAACATCGAGGCCTTGGCCGACAGGTCCGAACGTTCCTGCCAGGGCTATGTCCTGTTTGCCGTCCTCGGTAATATCAGCTGCGAGCATTATGGGTACCGCCCTGTTCAGAGACAGATCCCTCACCTCAATATCGAGCCTATCTATAATTATAGGCCCGGCATCAGGCAGGTCCTTTTCGTCCTTGTACTCGCATCTGCCGTTTTCTATCTCGAGTTTGCTTATGAGAAGCGCCGCAAGGATACCGGCCGCATTGTCCTTGTTGCCGGCGCCTTCATACATGTCCTTTTCTACAGCATACGACTGATTATCAGCACCTGCGACTATAATGCCGTCGACATTGAAGCGCCCCTTTGAATCACGGGATATACGCACGCTTGGTTTATTCAGGATTATCTTCATGACTCGTATGCGTCTTTGCAAAAGGGGCATAAACTCTACACGAACCTGCACACTGTCTATCGCAAGAAAGTCGCTGTCGGAAAATTCAGTGTTATCAGCGATACGTACGCCCTTTATCCGGGCGCCCAGGCCATCTACGATCATAAGGTCTATACTTTCAAAATCGATCTCTCTATTGATATACGGCCTTATCCTGTCGAGAATAGCCCCCTTGTACCTATTCAGGTCGATCATAAACGGGGCAAGAAGTGTTGCAATAATAAATAAAAAAAGGATTATCGAGATACCGATCAGGAACTTTTTCATTTTCGCGATATCGGCAAATCACCCTTAGGGATGATGACTACCGCCCTTTCAAAGATTTCAATCTTGAGCACCTGAAAAATATCTATCTGATATGTGGGGTATGCATAACAGGACCATGTTATCCCTAAAACAAAGACGGTTATAAGCCCCGACCTCTTCATAAACATCCCCCAAATGTCATCACATATACATTTGATACCATACCGGCTGCATTTCAGTCAATATCACGGAATCGTTACCAGGGGGGTTCAATATACCTGCAAAATATTATATAGCTGTATATGTTTCTCAAAAAAATTAAAAAAATCATAAGGGGTAAATAACGTGTTCATTCCCATAGGTGATACGCCGAACCCACGCGACTTCCGGCCATGGGTAAATTGGGGGATAATTACTGTAAACATAGTTATCTACATTGTCATCAGCTATCCCCTGTCCATGCAGGCTGTAAACCCGGGCGACCCTGCGCTCCACGATTTTCTCCTCAGCATAAGCAGATCTCTACCGAGTGGGATCTCATTAAGAGAGATCCTTACCCATATAAGCCGTTACGATCTTTATGTGTTTCTACATGGCTATAAGCCCGGCATGCCTGAATGGAATGACCTCTTTTTCAGCATGTTCCTGCATGCAGGATTTCTGCACCTTGCAGGCAACATGCTCTTTCTCTGGATATATGGAGACAATGTAGAATTCCGCCTCGGCCGTGCCACCTATCTTGCCGTCTATATCGGGACGGGTATCGCGGCCACCCTCTTCTTCTCGGCCTTTTCCACATCATCTACAACCCCCCTGATAGGGGCATCAGGGGCTATCTCGGGTGTTCTAGGTCTGTATTTTCTTCTATTTCCCAGAAACAAGATAAAGATGTTTATCGCACTTTTTCCGTTCTACTTCGATGTCGTGCATCTTCCCAGCCGTCTGGTGCTGGCGTTTTACCTGATCATAGACAATCTATTGCCGTTTTTCGCCGGTTCAGAATCCGGAGTGGCTCACGGGGCACACATAGGAGGCTTTATCGCCGGCCTAGCCATAGCAGCCCTTGGAGAAAGGCTCTCCTGGAATTTACCCTGGAAAGACCGCATATGGTTTTCAAAGAATCAGAAAAACAGCGAAAGACCGAGCGAGCAATCCATCCATGGGCTCAAAGATGCTCTCCACCGTGGTGATGCCTCCAATGCCCTCGAAGCGTTTCCCATATTGAATCAGAAGGATCTTCAAGGACTCAGCCCGATCGAATGTGTAAAGCTTGCCAGATGGCTTGACAATGCAGGCCATAATATAGCGGCGACAACCCTGCTCCGTAGATGTCTTGCCGCCAATCCAAAATCACAGGATCTGGCCGTTATATTCCTGGAACTCGGCCTCATGCGTCTTAATCAGGGCCAGCCTACGGCAGCATACCAGCACCTTCTAAGCGTCTTTGACCATAACCCCACGCCACAAATAGAACAGGAGGCCCGTCTCGCCCTGAATCGCATACACATGCACAAAGATGCAGGCCCTCACTAAACCATAGAAGCACCTGCATATATATTATAGCATTACCGAACTTATATCAATTATTCATAGATTTATATACCATCGATGCCCAATAAATATATATATCATACAATATGTGGTACTTTTTTACCCATAATAAGGATATTTTTTTACACACATACGCACGGTTTTCTTATACCTGAGCATTTTTATTAATACATCTTATTGTTTATATTGATTATAATGAATGGCACACTCATTGCTGCATAATAAGCAAGGGTATGTTTTGGTTGTATCAGTATTGATTTACTACGTTAATTCGGTTCAAAACGAAAAGGGAGGCGAAAGATGATGGTAAAAGATATTGAGACCGGAAACAACATGCAATGCATGCATGCCGCTAGAACCATCCTGGACCTGATCAGGAATGAGTGTCAGGGTTTTATCCTTCCCCCTTCGGAAGTCAAAAACCTTCTCGGCATTGAACGTCACGAGATGACATGGTATTTAAACAAGAGATTAAAACGATTAAAGAAGATCCTCGCGAACAATTTCATAGCGATGGAGATCAGCCCTGAAAAAGGGGTTTGCATCGTGCTCTATCAGACCCCTGCACATACATGCGTTGCCTTATCGCCGGCCAGGATCATCTGCTGATCACGCAAGGCGGGTCGGCATCAGAGATATTGTATGCACAAAAGTCGTCGGCCTCTCACCCGACACGAGGCATTATACAGCTCGACTGATTTCAAAGGTGTAATTCCGGTTACGATATTTTATATCGATCTAAACGCTTAGCACTATTATGTCTTTCAATTACTGATAGTTACATGTGGACTAATTCTTGCATTTCATTCGACATGGAGATAATGCAAGATTTGATCTATGTCTTTTCCGATACCCGTCATTGCATATCCATTATATTCTGTGTGATAGTATCTGTTTATTACTGCCTTTACAGGGCATAAACACACATATTAAATCGTTCTTTAACCAAATACATCGATATGAAAACCTTGCACACGCTTAGCTCAGTCTATTGACTTGTGATAAAATCCGTCAGATTTATGCTCGCACATTTACTGCCTTTCAATTCCGCGGCCGATGAGAAGTCCTTTAACGTACCGCCATTGCCATCATCCCATGCGACATACATGCTTATCTCTTTGCCGAAGACCTTATCTTCTATACCCCAAAAACGATAGAATGATAGGTTTTTGTCCATTATAGGGTTGTCTTGATCCTTATGCCATGGGCCCTTGATTTCAGAAGAAGCCGTTTTTGCACTCTTGAGCCAGACGAGTTTTGTATGCCCCAGGATAGTTGCTCGAGTATTCATCTCCGAATATGCATTGGAACGGACAGACAGGATATACAGCTTGGTTATGGACACAGAAAACAGCATTATTATCAAAAGTGCCACCATTACCTCGATCAGACTGAAGCCATCTTTCATTTCAGCTCCTTCCACACCCCTGAATATACATACATACGCACGGCACCTGATGCAGGCAAGACCCTGACAGCAATGGATTCATTATCCGACCTGAGATATATGGTCCCTGCATTGCATGAACCCATATTAGAATAACACACCCTGTTATTGCTAAAACTCACCCCATCAGTTGGAACCTTTGTATTGTTTGGGCCGCTGGTGGCCGAGCAGTCAAATACTACGCCCTTACAGAGTCTGTAAGGGCCCATATGCCGTTCTTTGGAATCATTAACAGCATTGTTATTTTCATCCCCGTAGCAAAAAATTTCACCTTGCGCGGAAGAGAAATTCATTCGCCACTTATGCCCGGAGCTCATGGCATTTTCACGGACCATGTAAAACAAACCTACGATCTCATTGGCCTGACGGTCCAGCGATCTGTGCAGGAAGTACTTTCCCATCCCGGGAAGGGCCATGGCCGCCATGACAGAGGCAATGGCCAGCACTATCAATAATTCAAGAAGGGTTACACCTTCATTTTTCATCAAACAAGCGTTTTGCTTATACGGTCAGACCTGTTGAGATCCCGAAGGATCTCGTTTGCAATACATATACCCCATAACAATTCACCCTCCGAGTCTATCCAGGAGGCATTCATACGATCTGATATATACAGCCTTTCCACGGGCCGGATATAATGTTTACAAGAAAAGACAAACGGTGCCCTCATTGTTTCAGAATATCTGAACCATGGCCTGACCTTATTATCTTTACCGTAAGGGTCAACCATATCAAAGCTTACAAAAAAATCATTCATAAAGGGGACAATCCGCCTGAGCCTCTTCAATATCATCCCTGATGCCCATGATAACAATTCAAGACGTGATGTCAATGGATGATCATCCCCCTTTATCCTTGTCATGATCCACAATCTTGCATTCGGCTCACCCCGCAAGACCCTAATGACAATAGGGTAGCCAAGATCCTCGGGCGGCGAGACAAAGAGCAGTTCCCCCATACCTACGGGGATGACCTCATCCTTCAGCTCACATGTGGCATACAGGCAAAAACCCTCCTGATTCGCATTGTTGCTGATCTCATCATCCGAGAGATAATAACGCGCCTTTATCATAGACCCGTTCATCTGAAGCCCTGAAATGTTCCTGTTATCATACACAAGCCCGGCCTCTTGTGTTGATATATACTCACCCCTGGCACTTTTGAGGTATGATCCCAAGATCTCTTTCAATTCTCCGTAACCGGTAACATACATACCCATCAGCGATGTCATGTACCTTAGATAGCCCAGGTAGTTTGATTTGCCGGTCCTGCCCATCGCGGTCACGATTATATTTTCATACGGCTCCATCTTTGGAACTCTTCGCCTGGATTCACGGAAAATAGCAGAACCGCTGGTCATTGACCTGCTTAATATACCGAGATATTTGTGCATGTGCCTTTTGGGCAGGCTCATATCCCCGAACAACCTTTCAGGGATTATATCTGTCCGTCTGCCCGGCATTATACTCTGTATGAGATCGATCTTTGTGGCCCTGATGGCATCCACGATATGGGTATCTACTGAACCGAGAATAGGTTTTATGCCTCTGTCGAAAAACGAGGATGTTATGAACAGAGGTATATCGTCAAGGGCAGAACAGCCCTCATGCATGGGCGATGTATCCGCCCAAAGGCATGAAAAACCCTTGTTGGCCAGCAGTATACAGGTTAAAAGGCCTGAGAGGCCCTCACCCGACCCTACGACATCATACGTCTGATTCATTCAACACCATCTTCATTCATGATACTGACCCCGATACCGGCAAGCATTGCAGCACAAACCCCGGCCCCTTCCGTCAGATCTTCCCCTACCCAGACCTTGTGCGAACCGCATGAAGGACTTTTTTCCTTGAGGATTGCAAACCTGGCATTAACAAGCCTTGCGATCCTTATCACATGCCGGGCTCCTTCTATAAAGTTGCGGGTAACATCCACGCCTGCGTCGTTGATGAGAATCGCCCCTCCATTAAGCACGCAAATGCCGTCACCCCCGACAAAACAGGCCTTTGGCCGGGGCGTAGCTAGCCCCCCGAGCTGTTCAGGGCAGACTGGGATCGGAATTATACCAGGATGAGTAATGAGCCCTTCATGCAATTTGGATCTGCCGTCGTACCTGCAGGTTATCCCCAAAAGGCAGGCGCTTATAATAACAGGCCCTTTCAGGCCTCTAAAGGAGGATTTATGAGACATTGAGAATCATCCTCTACAAGGTCCTTGATAAAGACCTTTCTTCCTATTTTACTAAGTCTTCCCTGGGCAAAAAGAGATATTGCCTTGGGATATATCTTGTGCTCGAGACGCAATATCCTATCCTTCAATCTTTCCTCCGAATCATCCGTATATACAGGCACAACCGCCTGGATGATAATCGGCCCGTTATCCACACCCGAATCGACAAAATGTACGGTGGCGCCGGAAAACCTCACTCCGTGATCTATTGCCTTCTGTCTCACGCCAAGCCCGGGAAAACAAGGTAGCAGGGCCGGGTGTATATTCATCACCCGATCAGGAAATCTATCCAGGAACTCATTTGTAAGCACCCTCATGAAACCCGCCAGCACGACAAGATCTATCTCATAATCCGTTAGAATTCTTATCAGCTCTTTATCGAAGCTCAGTCTGTCGGAAAAATCATGGTGGGAAACAACAAAAGCCGGTATACCCTTTCCATCGGCCCGTTCTATCGCATAGGCATCCGCGACATTGCTTATTACCACGCACACCTGACCGTCTATCTCTTTATTCCCGCACGCGTCCATTATGGATTGAAGATTAGAACCGCTGCCTGATACAAGAACACCTATGCGTATCAAAGGAACCCTACTCCACAAAGACCACTTGTTCAGAGCCCTTTTTCCGCGACTGGATAGCACCGATTATGCTGGCAGGTTCTTTCAGCCCTTTGAGTCTGAGCATGACATCATCCGCATCATTGCCGGAGACGATAAGCGCCATACCTATACCCATATTAAAGGTCCTGAACATCTCCTCGTCATGAATGTTCCCCATGTCCTTTATGAGCCTGAATATGGGCGGGATATCCCATGCCCCTTTATTGATTACCGCACACGACCTTCCCGGCAGAACACGGGGAATATTGTCGACAAACCCCCCGCCGGTAACATGGACAATGCCCTTAATCTTGAAGCCTCTCAATATATTTATCAGGCTTTTTACATAGATACGTGTAGGGACTAGGAGCTCTTCAGCCAAAGGCCTTCCGAGGTCCTCTACGTATTGATCTATATCCATCTTGGCACGATCAAAAAGCACCTTCCTGACCAGGGAAAAACCATTGCTGTGAAGACCTGAGGAATGCATACCGATGATAACGTCTTTTGCAGATATTCCCGACCCATCGATTATATTGTCACCATCGACTATACCCACACCGAAACCAGCCAGATCATATTCATCCTGACTGTAAAAACCGGGCATCTCCGCGGTCTCACCGCCGATCAGAGCACAGCCGGCCTCTTTGCATCCCTTTGCTATGCTGGATACGATCACCTTGGCCCTTTCCATGTCAAGTACACCGTGGGCCATATAATCAAGGAAAAACAAAGGTGTTGCACCGACTACGACAAGGTCGTTTACTACCATTGCAACAAGGTCGATCCCCACCCCTTCATGATTATCGGCCATGAATGCTATCTTGAGTTTTGTACCGACCCCGTCGGTCGAGGAGACAAGTATGGGCTCCTTGTAATTGTCCTTATCCAGCCTGAAAAGACCAGAAAAACCACCTATACCCCCAAGCACCTCGGGCCCGAAAGTAGATTTCACACTGGATTTGATATTCTTGATAAAGAGATTCTGTTTATCGATATCCACCCCTGCCTCTTTGTATGTCAGCGTCATCTTTTGCCCCCTATCAGATTCCCTACTATATGATCATTGCCTTCGTCAATTGAACTTTGAGCAAGCACTTAAAGATTAAGTATAATAACCGCCCAACAAATTACAATACCAAAGACCCTGTGAAGATCCTGTTCATATAGCACATATTATAAAAAAAAGGGATGGCGTTATGGACATCATCTTCGCCATCCCTATGAGGAGGTTTTTTTGGGGAGGTTCTTTTATTAATTATAATCGCTCGTATAATATTATCAAAGTCCTTACGTCTTTTTCATAAAGATATTTTTCAGATCTCACAGCCTCTTCCATATCCTTTGTGCTTTTTTTTTATTACTTACAGGTTATAAAGCAATTGATGTGCCAGGTCGGCTATAAATCTTTTATACCGTTGTTTTTGCAACTATTTCATCATTGATTCAACAAATCATTTAGGCTCCGCCTATATGGATACACAGATTGTGTGTATATTTAGTATACAAAAATCGGACACACATGTATATTAAATATACATTCGTTTTTAATGTACACACTCAGAGATTATGCAACGGCCTTAAAAACCCCATGGCATAAAATTTGAAGGATCCAACATCAACATATTAATATGAAAACAGGAAAAAAACTTTCAAACAGGATTTTATTAGGGATTTCCCCCTGGGTAATCCTCGGGTCGTTGTTTGTCATGGTCCCCATCTTCTCCTATATAACCATGGAGGGCATCCGGTCTCAAAGAGATATCATGACCATGCTGTTGAGCGAAAAAGGGGACGCATTGATAAGATCGTTCGAGGCAGGCACAAGGACAGGAATGATGGGCATGAACTGGAGCGGCGCTCAGGTACAGAGGCTTATCATGGAAACCGCCGAACAACCCGACATACTTTACATCCTTATAACGGACAAAAACGGCACAATCGTTGCGCACAACCAGCCCCTGTTTATCGGAAAAAACCACGGAACAGCCGTTGACAAGCCCAATATAGGAGATACGATCAAGAACAGGGTTATGTTTACCAGACAGGGAAAATCGATCTTTGAGGTCTACAGGCGGTTCAATCCATCCAGGGGCAAGATAATCAGGAGAGAGCGAAGAATCTTTTCTCAAGACTGGTTCTCCTCGCATATGCTGACGGAAAAACTCACACCCCCGAAACAGATCATCTATATAGGCCTGGACATGGCACCTATAGAAAAGGTCATCAGGGACAATATCAGACAAAAGATAGTGGTTGCCATTATACTCTTATTGTTCGGCTTCCTGGGGATAGTCTCCATAATCTTTGCACAGAACTACCGTCTGACAAAGGCCACCCTATCAAGGATCAAGGCCTTCTCCGATAATCTTGTCAATAATATGCCTATAGGGCTCATCTTTATAGAGGAAGACGGCAGGCTCACGGCACTCAACGATACGTCTGAAAAACTGCTTATGCTTTCCACAAAAGAGGTCATCGGCAAAAAGGCAACCGATGTTCTTCCTGCTCAGATCGCAGGCATAACCGGACAGATCGACGAATCCACGGATCTTATCTCCAAAGACATACAGTATAGGATCCAGGACAAGAAGATCCTCCTTGAAATCAGCGCAAGCATTCTTAAGGACGATAACGATGATTTTATCGGGCACATCATACTTCTACGGGACATATCCGAAATCGATTACCTGAAAAAAGAGGTCCAGAGGAGTGAACGTCTGGCATCACTGGGTAGTCTGGCTGCGGGCATTGCTCACGAGATACGCAACCCGCTCAGTTCCATAAAAGGCTTTGCCACATATTTCAAACAACGCTACAAGGATGTGCCGGAAGACCAGAAGACCGCGGATATCATGATAAGCGAGGTGGAAAGATTGAACAGGGCTGTCAGCCAATTGCTTGAATTTGCAAGGCCGATGCACATCAACAAAAAGGATATACCGATAATTGAACTGGTCAGCCAGTCCATAGAGATGATCGCCAACCAGGCAGAAAAACATAACATATCCATAGACAGCGCAAACCTGCCTCAGGATGAATGCATCGCTGTTGTCGATCCTGACAAGGTAAGACAGGTGTTGCTGAATATATTCCTCAATGCGATCGAGGCCATGGACGAAGGCGGGGCAATAAAGATATCGTACAGGGACGACCATGACAATTCCAGGGCAGCTATAGGCATTTCCGACACAGGATGCGGCATAGACCAAAAAGATATCCCCCATGTCTTTGATCCGTATTTTACCACCAAGCAGACAGGGACAGGCCTAGGGCTTGCGATCGCACATAAGATAATAGAGGCACATGGCGGAGAGTTAAATGTAGAAAGCGAAAAGGGAAAAGGAACAACGGTATCGATTATATTACCTGTAACAGGGAGCGGCTCATGAACAAACAGATCCATACGGACATCCTGGTAGTCGATGATGACAAGGGTCATCGCACTATGCTGAAGACCCTGCTTAAGGGCTGGGGATACACGGTCCATGAGGCGGACGATGGTTCAACGGCCATAGAAGAGGTCAAAAAATCCCCCTTTGATCTCATATTGATGGATATCAGGATGGTTAAGGTATCGGGCCTTGAGGCACTTACAGCGGTCAAAGAAATCAATCCTGCGATCCCGGTGATAATCATGACTGCATATTCATCGATAGAAACGGCGATCGAAGCCATGAAAAAGGGGGCGTACGAATACCTGACAAAGCCCCTGGATTTTGACGAGATGAGGCTCAAGATAGAACAGGCCATGGAACACAGCAAACTCAAGGAGGAAAACCGCCTTCTGAAAAGGCTTATCGGCGAAAAATTTGATTCACGCAATATCATAGGCAAAAGCCCTGTCATGAAAAGCCTGCTTGAAAGGACATACATGGCTGCATCCGCAGAAGCCACTGTCCTTATATACGGGGAGTCCGGCACGGGTAAGGAAATGATAGCCGGGGCCATACACTATAACAGCCCCCGCAGCGATGGGCCCTTTATCAAGATAAACTGCGCAGCCATATCCGAAGGTCTCCTTGAATCCGAGCTGTTCGGGCACGAGAAAGGGGCCTTTACCGGGGCAATCAGAAAAAAAGACGGACGCTTCAGCCAGGCCGACAGAGGCAGCCTGTTCCTTGATGAGGTAAGCGAGATGTCGTTGCCCATGCAGGCGAAGCTATTACGGATTATACAGGAAAAGGAATTTTCAAGGGTTGGGGGCGAAGAGGTTCTGCGCTCTGATGCGAGGATTATCGCGGCCACGAACAAAGACCTGCTAGGCCAGGTCAAACAAGGGGATTTCAGGGAAGATCTCTTCTATCGCCTCAATGTTATCACCCTCAATATGCCCCCGCTTAGAGATAGAATAGAGGATATCCCTTTGCTTGCCGATCATTTTCTTAAGATGCTTGCCGAAAAAAACAGGAAGAGCATCAAAGGTTTCACCCCTCAGGCCATGGACAGCCTGATAAGGCATACCTGGCCCGGAAACGTAAGGGAGCTCATGAACACGATCGAAAGCGGTGTTGTCCTTTCTAGGTCGGAATATCTCACAGATGAAGACCTCCCGATTATCCTTAACGGGTCCCAGGGTCCGACATCACAGGAACATGTCTGTTTCAATAATCTGCCGCTCGATGAGATAGAAAAGACCACCATATTGAATACCCTGGAATCATTGAACGGAAACAAGAGCGAGACAGCAAGAAAGCTGGGCATAACAAGGGCGACCCTTCACAAAAAACTCAAGAAATACTCCATGTCCTAAGGAGACAGCACATACCCCCTGAATAGATACAAAAGGGGCAGAACAACAACAATGAATATGAGGGTATTGCTGACGAAGAGATTCGATGAAAGCCTCGAATCAAGATTGAATAGAACCGAGGCCACAACAGAGTATATGGCGGCGGGCATAAAAGACTGTATCATTATGACCCCCTCAATATCACCATCAAGCTCTAGAAGGCTCAGGGCAGAAAATGTGACCAGCGGCACCATGACGAATTTTATCAGGCAAAGGGCGATATTTTCACTCCTTGAAGACATTATATCAGAAATGTTGAAATTCACTCCAAGGCTGAAATAATACAGGGCCACAGCGACCATTATGAGTATATCTACGGGAAAATACACACAGGGCCTTTCGAAACCGACTGTGTGAAAAACAATCCCCAGGATTATCGCATAAAGGGGCATATTCTGAAGGTTAAGAAAAAAATCGTTCAGCAGGGAAAATGTATAAGCACGGCCTGAAGCCACATATCTGGCGTAGGGAAATACGACAAGGAATACATAGGGCATGAAATACGACAGAAAGATAAATGAAAGGGCAAGTCCTCTTTCTCCCATAAACAGGTAACACAAGAATGATCCCATTGTAAAACCGTGGTTTGCAAGCGAAGAGCTTATAAGAAAGCTTGCAGAGCCTTTTTCTCCAAGGTGCAGTCCGGGCAGGATGACCCGGCCTAAAAACAGTCCGCTGCATACGATAACGAGCCCTGCAAAAGGCAGTACGACCAGATCCCAATCGAGACAAAGCCCCCATATACTCCATAAGACTATCAGGGGCTCTATGAGTATAAGGTTTATCCTCAAGAGCCGCCGAGTAAACAGTACAGGGTCCTTTATCAGGGTCCTGATTATTGTCCCGAAGGCAAAAGGCAGGATAATAACCACCTGAAAGATGATAAATTTCAGGGTAGTATTCATTTCAATAATATATCCGGCAACAACCGTCTATGAGGCCTTACACGCTATCTCCGTGTTGTTTCCTCGATGTTCTTTAATACAGCTATATACTGGTTCCTGCCCTCAAGGTCTTTACAGGAAAGCGTATCATCCTTCAGCAATTTCAGATGTGGCATTATATCAAGGCCATGAGGATTCTTACCCAACTTGTCCGCCCTGTCCAGTATAAGGATACAATAGTATCTTACAAGATATCCTGTTTTGGAATCACGTCTGTAAAGGTATGATTTACCACCCAGGGTGTCGAGGAAATAGCCTGCATATTCATACAACTGTCCGATATTGATCCTGAGTTTTCTTTCCCCGCTCCCTTTTATAAGGTACTGATATGCCAAAGCCATCAAGGGCTCGACCTGATCTTTTTCATGATCATGTATGGCCTTTATGAATTTGATATTATCCTTCCCCAGCACCCTGACAAAATGCGCTACATTGCTCAACAGTGTATATAGGTCTTTTGTCTCCCCAGAGACAACGGGCGGGTTATAGGCGAGTTTATCCATTATCTTCTCAAGGCGTTTGAACGAGCCTTCTTCCTCAGACACATACTCGGAGATATAACCCTTGTTGTCCAGTTGCCTGCAAAACTCCACCACCTCTTTTTTCAGATCATCGAACCCATGATCCTTATAGGATATTAAAGGGGTCTTCTCAGGCGTCTTTATGGTTTCATGGACAACCGGAGGAGGACTGGCATTGACGACAGGAGGACCGGCCTCGACAACAGGCGGTTCTTCCTTTACGACTTCCTGCTGTATATGTGTGGTCTCCGGGATTTGTTTATCCTTAAAAAAACACGTTTCCACAAATACAAAGGCAAGTATTGCAACTACTGCAACAAGGATTAACGGCATCATTTTCTTCATATCCACCCCCATCTTTATTAATAACAGCCCCTTATATCTCAGATCATACTTAAACAGATTATATATGTCATATACATCAAAAATAAAACTCTGCAACTCAAATACCAGTCCACAACGAATCTATGATGTTAATATCGAGAGGAAAGGTCCTATCCTTCAACAGACCGGGGGCGTCTATGCCCTGAGCATAGGGGGGTAAGACAGCATATCTGCCACAAGATGATTGTCAATTGCACAATATCTCTGTTATCGTATATACACAAAAGAAGCTTGGATGTTTTATTAATTTATCCTCGATTAGTTTAAGGATTCTATTTTGATAATAAGGAGGCATTCTGTGGACAGGTTATATTTCTCAAGGTTGGTCATATTACCGGCGATCCTCTCACTATCTCTTATGTGGGGTTGTGCATCGACGCAGGCCAAGATGACGGTTAACGGGATGAAACCCCTCATGAAGATCATGAGTGCTACGACAAACAGAAACTCAGATATCGAGCTTGTACGACAGGCCATGCCCGCAATGCTTATCCAGATGGACGGTCTTATCGAGGTCTGCCCCGAAGACAGATTCCTGCTTGCGAGCGCATCAGAGGCAAACCTGGGATATGCATTCTCGTTTGTCGAAGATACGGAGAGGTCACAGGCTAAAAAACTCTATCGCAAGGCAAGACAATATGCACTGCAATACCTGAAACTGAACGAGATGTTCGCTCTAGCCATTGACGGCAATAACATCTATGAGCTTCAAAAAGCATTAAGGACGATCCACAAGAGGGATGTCGCGGCCCTGTACTTCGCGGCAAACAGCTGGCTGAGCTGGATAAACATGAACGATTCGGGTGATCCTAACATCACTTCTGATTTCAAAATGATAGAGACCATAATGGAGCGGATACTGGTATTGGACGAGACATTTAATTATGGTGGAGTCCACGCACTGTGGGGTGTATACTATGCCTCGCGGCCCGAGATGTTCGGCGGGAGGCCCGAACTTGCACAGTATCATTTTCAGGAGGCCTTCGATATATCGGGGTCGAGATACCTGTTGTGGCATTACCTCTATGCAAGATACTACGCGGTAGAGACAAAGGACAGATTGCTCTTTGTAGACACATTGAACAAAATCATATCGACCCCTGAGGACACCCTGCCGGAAAAGGCGTTTATCAATGCAGTGGCCAGACATAAGGCCCTTGAATTATTGGGGCATATCGAGGACTATTTTTAGGACTTCACAGCGTAACAGACCTATTTTACAGATCAATTCAAACAGGACAAGAATACATATTAGGTGGGCATGGAAGAGCTGTTTGCTATCGATCTTTATTGATATATTGATAGCTTTTTTTATTGTCACATTGCCTTCTGCTAGGTTTTCCACACAAGTTCCCTGCAGAGTGGTGTTTCATAGGCATCTGTTTGCATATACAATCGGGCTGTGCTACATGGTAGCATCTCAATAAAAAGGATGTGGCATTCAAGATGAACCCCTGCGAAGACTGCCCTATAGAAGACAAGATCTATGAATGCTGTGGAAGATTCCCGGATACAGGTGAGTCCAAATTCCTCAGGATCGATGATACCAAGGGACTATATGCATGCCCTTACCTTGATGCAAACGGGTTATGCACGATATATGAAAACCGTCCTTTGGGCTGCAGGGACCATTACTGCGGCAGATTCAGCTCTTATACAAAGATCGGCCTGTTATACGAGGAATTCATCTCCCAATGGTATCATCATGATTTATAGGCCGATGATTACATAAGCCGTTCTTCTATAAGTATATACAGGCACCATCAAGACGTTCTAAGGATTATTTCAGGACCTGCCCCTTGACCTTGGCCTTTGCCCTCTTAAAGGACTTTTTCTTTTGACGCCTGATCTTCTCGATCTTTCTGGACAGTCCGGACGACCTTCCCTGGACGCTCTCTTCGATCTTGTCCGCAAGCATCCTTCTTGCAAAGAACCTGTTACATGACTGAGACCTTTCCTTCTGACATTTAACCTCTATCCCTGTGGGGGCATGCTTCAGGTATACACAGCTGGATGACTTGTTGACCTTTTGCCCACCCTTACCCTGAGAGCGGACGAACCTTTCCTCGATATCCTTTTCCTCGATACCCAGATCCTTCATCCTTTTTTCAAGATCCCTTATCTTTTCTAGACTTATAAAGGAACCACCCATGAAGAAATTAGTGAAGATACATCATATAGTAGATGCTGAAGACGATATAGGAAACAATCATGACCAGGAGAAAAGGCAGTTTTGACGGGATAGAAAACGATCCGAAAACAAGCCTGTTGCAACGAGGGCATTTGACGAACCACCTGCGGGAGAGTCTTTCATTGCATTTTGGACAATAAAATATCTTTGAATCGGCCCCAATGTCCCTTAATTCGATATTTTTCTTCAAAGATGAATGGACGTTTATATTTTCCCCGCATCCTGGACATCGTATCTCTGTTGGTTGAAAATCGTCCCAGACAATCTTTTTTGCGCATACAGGGCACTTCAGCACTAACATGATGCACCATCCTTGATGATATATATTGATGAAATATTCATAGCCACCGACCACCCTCTTGTATCAAAACCTTGAGATCATATTTATCAGAACCGTGTTCAATCATCAACCTGATTGTCCTTCCCTGTTTCCTGAAAAAGATATCCATCGCGGGATCAGTGCGCATATGGATCTCTTCGGGGAGCAGATTACCATCGAGAACAATGTATCCCCATGTATATGTAACCTTAATGTCCTCCCCGACTCTCCTCTTCAAGAGGTAAGCCCCCCTTGGAGGTACTCCGGCCAATGTGCTTATAATATTTACAGGAATTTCATAATCCTCGACAAGACGCCCCCACATATCCGAGATTATCAGCCTGTCCAGACTTATCTGCATGGTATATGCACCGATGCCTGCAGGACCATAGACCTGGACAATACCCATGCCGTCCGACTCTATGCAGAGGCCGCCGGTGACAATCAATTCTCTGCCCTTTATGTGGGCCCTGCCCTGTATCTCTGCACGAAAAGGGTATGCATCACCTTCATGTATGTCCAACGATGAGCACCCCATCACCATACAGATCAACAGCACGCACAACTTTTTCATATCTCGGATCTTATACTAGGCCGTCACCCTAAAGGCAAGCAATGGACTATTGACAAAAACACATATGCTATTATTTTTTAGACATGATAAGAAAGATTCTCGTCCCCACGGATTTCAGCGCATCATCAAGGTTTGCCTTATCCTATGCCATAAATATCAATAAATTATTCAGGGCCAGGCTGTATATCCTTCACGTACTCCAAGAGTTTACCGAATTCTCAGAGTACAATCTCAGTCCCAGCATACTGCCGCAGCTCTATATAGAATTCGAGCAGAATGCATCAGAAAGGCTCGAAGAGATGGTAGATTCTATGGTACCTGAAGAATTTCACTGTGACACCTATATATTACATGGTGTCCCGTTTTATGAGATCATTCAGTTCGCTAAAAAAGAACAGGCGGACCTGATTATAATCGGCGGCCATGGAAGGACCGGTCTGAAGCAGGTCCTCTTCGGCCATACTGCAGAAAAGGTGGTGAAAAAGGCGCCGTGCCCTGTCCTTTCCATCAAACACCCCGAGTCTGAATTCGCCATGCCGTAAAGACGTTTATGTCTGCTGAATCAGGTTAATCGGTCCTTCTGTACGGCCTTCAACAAATTGTCTCACATAGGGATTGTCTGTTGTCTTAAAGTCATCAGGAACACCCTCAAAGATTATCCGGCCCTTAAATATCATGGCCATATAATCCGCCACGTCAAAGGCACCTGCTATATCATGGCTTATGACAAGGCTTGTAGCCCCTGATTTGACCTGCACCTGCCTTATCAGGGCATTTATCGCCGATGTCATCACCGGGTCAAGCCCGGTGGTAGGCTCATCAAACAATAGCACCTCAGGACTCATGGCCAGTGCCCTTGCCAGCCCTACCCGCTTTCGCATACCCCCGGAAAGCTGCGAAGGCATCTTTTCCTCTATACCTTTGAGCCCGACCTCCTGAAGGAGTTCCGCGACTCTTTCAGCGATCTCTCCCATATTGAGGTCTGTATGCATGGCATAGGGAAAACCGACATTTCCACCCACTGTCATGGAATCAAACAAGGCCGCATCCTGGAAACATACCCCGAACCTTTTCCTGATGGCATTCAGATCCGATTCATCCATCTTGCATATATCATCACCGTCTATCAAAATCTGTCCCGAGTCCGGCTTAACCAAGCCGAGAATATTCTTTAACAGGACGCTCTTGCCTGTCCCGGTAGGTCCTATTATCACCGTTATTTTGGCCTTAGGTACATTGAGAAAAAGATCATCAAGGACAATCGAGCCCTTGAATGATTTACGCAGAGATCGTATATCTATCATGAACTTCCCTGCCAGGTTGTGGTGTACAGGTCTTTTCTCCTGTGTTCAAGCAGAGGAAACATCGACCTTATCTCATCGATCTTTTGCAGATCCACATTTGCCGTCTTGACACATTCATCCTCTCCGGTATCGACAATCACCTCTCCCCAGGGAGAGGCTACGATGGAATGACCATAGGGCTTGTACCCCAGACAGGCATTATATGCAGGCTGCACACCGACCACAACACCCTGAAGCTCAACTGCCCTCATCCTAACAAGCATTTCCCAGTGAGCCTTTCCAGTGGCCAGAGAAAACGCTGCAGGGACAAACAGCACACTTACACCCTTATCGATCAATACCTGTGTAAGCGGGGTAAAACGGATATCATAGCAGACTATGATAGATGATATGCCCCATGGTGTATTGAAGGCCCCCACCGAATCACCTGGCATGATAATATCCGATTCCGTTATCTGTTGTTCCCCTGGAGGGTTGCAGTCAAAGAGGTGGATCTTGTCATGTTGATGGACCTCATGACCCGCCGGATCGATCACCACAGACCTGTTAAAATACCGATCAACACCTGTATCGAAGGGCATTGAGCCCGCTACGATAAAGATCTTGTTGTCTATTGCCCTGCCTTTAAGCTCAGCAAGCGCTGTTTGAGTGAAGTTGGCGGCTTTTTTGATAGACGAAGGCTCATAGGGAGTAATGAACATCTCAGGCAAGACCGCCACCTTCGATCCGTTACCGGCCGCTTCATCTATCATTTCTAGGGCGCGGCCAAGGTTCTTCTCAAAATCATAACCCTGTTTGAGTTGGCATATCCCAACAGGCAGGATCTTTTCCTTCATCTCTTACCCTCCCCGGCAACCATCATGCTACATGATTATCTGATACAGACACAAATACTCAGGAGTCAATTGTTTTATCGATACAGCCTATTCATGCATGCACAGCATCTATGTTTCAGGATATCAATGAATAAATAGCCCTTATAAGGTATTTCGAATTTGTTTCTCTCGGCAGCCAGAGGTTTATCTTGGTGTCTTGGGTCTTGACCGTCTTGATCCATTCCTTCAGCAACCTCGGCTTTATATGATAACAGAACAGTTCATCCCAGGAACTTATGCTGATGACATCCACCTGATCTATGGAATTCAGGGCATTGGGCATCTCCATGTTCCCTACTATTATCAGGTGTTTTACAAAACTCGACTGCAGCAGGGCTTCTCTGTCCAGACCGATAGTATTTGCTGCCGGTATGAGAGATTTCAATTTCCATAACAGTGTCTGCACATCGGAAAGCGCCACATAAGAGGAGTTCGGTATCATATGGAAGGCTGTCGAGGCATCAAATCTCCGGTTATAGACAAGCCACGCTATGATATTTACAATCCGTCTCGCGTTCATGGCTGTATTCTCACCATTGATCTCGGGTTGGGCTCCGGACACAGACCATATCCCGTCTTTATAGTAAAAGAATAATTCCTTGTAGCACGGTTCTCTCTTCTTGACCCTTTTTTCACATTCTATCTTGTCGTTCTTTGATACATAAAAGACCTCGACCCTGCGCCGCAGTATCTCCATCTCAACATCTTCATCTAGGGAGGAATTTAAAAGAAAGGCCTTTGCCTTGCGGATGAGCTGAACAGTGGTTTTTTTAAGGTATTCATGTATATCGTCTCCAAATGCCCTATATTCTTCCACCCCACCTTCTTCAAATTCATTGAGACTCTTAATGATATTAAGCGACCAGCCCCATGACTTGACAACATCAACCGTTATTGTAGCCTTGTCCTTCTGGTTCAACTTGAGCAGGTCGTTGACCTTTATATTGGGACAGACCTTCATATAAAAACATTTTCTAAGTATATCTACAGTCTTATAATCGTCTTTAGATGAATAGAATGCCTCTACCCGTTTAAAAATCTCCAGGTAAGGATCAACAATGTCGTCCCTTTTTGCATGCAGGATATTCTCCTTGAGAACCTCGCATAACAGCTGGTCGTTTTCCCCCTGTTCAAGGTATGTTGCAACAAGCGCCATCTTCAAGACAGATTTCAGCGGATCATCAAGGGCCTTGTGCATCTGCCATAATGCCGCGCCCAGAAGCTCCTGTTGGGGTATCCGGGTTAAGTTTCCCATATCTATAAATTCATCCGCCTCGACATCCATGGTCTTGTGCAGATTTTGAAAAGTCTTGTCATAGACATCAGGATCGCTTCCGGATCTTACTATCCACCATAACGGTATCCTGCCTTCTATAATGGTCATGGTCCGGTAGAATTCCTCTTTGAGGATATTTTTTAACGCAGACCCCGAGCCTTCATGAGACACCTCACCAAAATTATTCACCTGGATATCACAGATATCCATCAGGAAGAAATGTACATCAACGAGGTATTTACTTGTCATCTCACGCCTGAGTATGTGCAGCTTGGTCTCCAGAAGCTTCAGCCTTGCCTTGCCTATGGCACTCGTGTCTATGACAACCCATATGTCATAATCGGATTCTTTCGTCTGCCCAAGGCTGCCTACCGAACCGATGGTATACAGGCCTTCTATCTCTCTGTGCCTCGGGACGAAATCGTGCATGTCCGAAAGGTTAATCCTGGTTGAAAAATGGGTACTCAGCTTCCTGATTGTGTCTGCCGGCCACTCCATGCCCTTTATACCGCACGGACAGTCCATATCGCCCATGTATCCGGGCAGACCGGGATGGTTGATATGGACAGACAAGGGCAGAAGATACAGCATCACCCTTGCCCCGACAGGGTCATTCTCCAGCATTATACCCTTTTTATATCTGTTATAATGCCGGACGGCCCTGACCATGGTAGACAGCCTTGTCCCGGAATCCTTCATATAAAGGTCTTATCGCATCTATTCGATACCTACTTTAATCTGTACCTGAGCAGGAACCCACCCAGCATGATCATGGCAAAGCATAAAACTTGGCCCATGGTAAACGGACCGATGATAAAACCCAGCTGAGCATCAGGCTCTCTGAAAAACTCGATAAAAAACCTCATGATTCCATATATGATCAGAAAGGTGGCCACGATGAGACCGTGAACATGATTTTTCTTATTGACAAGATACAGAATAATGAAAAGCACTACTCCTTCCAGTAAGGCCTCATAGATCTGGGAAGGATGTCTCGGAAAGTCTCCCCCCCCCGGGAAGATTATCCCCCAAGGCATATCGGTTGCCCTGCCGTAGAGTTCGGCATTGATAAAATTTCCTATACGCCCGAAGAAAAGGCCGGGAGGTGCCGAGATCGCCCCAAGATCAGCGATCATCCAAAACGGTTTATCCCTTTTTCTGGAGTATATCCACCCTGCAAGGATAACCCCTATCAGCCCGCCATGAAAGGACATGCCCCCTTCCCACACGGCAAAGATCTTCAATGGATTATAGATATAATACCAGAAATTGTAAAACAGGCAGTACCCGATCCTCGCGCCTGCAATGAGTCCCATTATGCAGCCTGCGAGAAGATCCTCGATATCCGTCTTATACATGTTATATCGCTTCAGCCTTGAAACATGGATCATGATCCCATAGGAGAAAATAAAACCAAGTATGTACATCAGTCCATACCATCTGAGCTGAAATGGGCCTATATGGATCAATACAGGGTCGATATTAGGGTATCTCATTACTCAAGTGATTGGCACATCAGCAATATATAAGTCAAGAACATGAATGGACATTACCCCTCTATGATCCATAATCATTCATCTTTCTTAAACAATTTCTTGCCTTAGCCTTGACTAAATTACATTGAATTGATATTAATTATACAATTATAAAAAAGGAATTTATCATGTTTAAGGTTGGAGATCTAATTGTTTACCCTGCACACGGCGTTGCCGAGGTGGAATCTATCGAAACCAGAGAGATATCCGGCAACAGTATTTCTTTTTTTATCCTGACCGTCCTTGATACGCAGATGACGGTCATGGTTCCCGTATCGAATGTTAAAAATGTCGGTATACGCCAGCTCATAGACGAAGAAGGCATCAAAATGGTACTCGACATACTGAATCAACGCTCGGTACCCATAGACAATCAGACATGGAACCGAAGGTACAGGGAATACATGGAGAAGATCAAGAGCGGATCGGCCTTCGAGATAGCAGAGGTGCTGAGGGATCTGAATATACTCAAGAGGGGCAAGGAGCTTTCTTTCGGAGAAAGGAAGATGTATGACACGGCAAAAAACCTGCTCGTCAACGAGATAGCTACTTCCAAAAAGATCGACAAGAAAGATGTCGAAATGATGATCCTCGAGGCGACAGGCAAGACAGATACTGTATCAGACTGATACAAAGGGCATTATTTATGAAGTGGTTTTTGCGTGCTTTGATCGTTGCAGTCGTACTTTACGGCTCCTTTAACTATGCCGCCCTGCATATGGGCGGAGGCATCTGGCTGATCATAATGCCCATAATGGCCGAATCATGTCTTCTGGCCATCTTTATCAGTGAATTCAGAGGCTTCAGACTCCATCCAATGGCCTATGTAGGCGGGTTTCTGGGGGCCATCCTGGGCCTGCTTATAGGGAGCCTGTTCGGTTATGTGCTTCTCAACCTTGAAGGAGGGATCTTCCTCTTTATACTTTTCAATACGATCTTTGCGTACCTGGGCTATACCATAGGCATTGCCTGGGGCAAAGAGATGGGTGACCTGCCTATATTCAAGCACACATCAAAGGTAGAGATCCTTAAATACAGGATACTGGATACAAGCGTGATCATCGATGGCAGGGTGCCGGATATATGCGAGGCCGGTTTTATCGATGGCATCCTTGTCGCCCCGCAATTTGTACTGAATGAACTCCAGCACATTGCAGATTCATCGGATTCCCTAAAAAGGGCCCGCGGACGCAGGGGTCTGGATATCCTCAACAAGCTGCAAAAAAGCCCGCACGTAAAGATAGAGGTCTCTGAAACGGATTTTCCCAAGATAAAAGAGGTCGACTCAAAGCTGATAGCCCTTGCAAAAGAACTCGGGGGCGATATACTCACCAATGATTTCAACCTCAACAAGATAGCCCAGATACAAGGTGTTGATGTCCTGAACATCAACCAGCTTGCAAACGCCGTAAAGCCGATTGTCCTGCCGGGAGAGACCATGACGGTGACCGTAGCCAAGCAGGGTAAAGAGAAAGGCCAGGGCGTGGCCTACCTTGACGATGGGACCATGGTCGTAGTTGAACAGGGCGAAGGCCTCTTGAACAAGAGCATAGAAGTGATTGTAACATCAATCCTTCAGACCCCTGCAGGCCGTATGATATTCGGCGCACCAAAAACCAATGGCGAATAGTGCGATCATTGTAGCAGGCGGAAGCGGCAGACGCTTCGGTACAAAAAAACAATTCCTGGATCTGCTGGGTACATCCGTCATTGAACGTGCTGTTTCATGTTTTGACTCTCACCCCCTGATCGACAGCATCGTTGTAGTCGTGCCCGACGAGGACATCCAGACCACCAGGGGGGCTTTAAAAGACATAAAAAAACCCCTCACAATCACCCGTGGTGGCCACAACCGCCAGGAATCCGTGTGGAACGGGCTTCAATCAGCATTAAAAAGCGACATCGTCACCATACACGACGGTGTAAGGCCTCTCGTTTCCCGCACACTGATATCGAGTGTGATCGAGGGTGTAAAGGATTTCGATGCATGCATCCCGGGCCTGGCTGTCTCCAACACTATCAAGGTGGTTAAAGGCGATATTGTTGTCCGCACCATATCCAGGGCCAATGTCTACCAGATACAGACGCCTCAGGTCTTTTATACCCAGACGCTCATAAAGGCCCATGAATCGGCCCAGGCAGGTCGGCATGATCAGTTCACCGATGACAGCGCGCTTATAGAGGCCATTGGCGGCAGGGTACGGATAGTCAAGGGCGATCCCTATAATATAAAGATCACACTTAAAGAAGACCTCCAGACGGCAGAGGCCCTGCTAAGATGTCATACAGAGTTGGAATAGGCTTTGACATCCATCGCCTGGTTGAAGGAAGGCCTTTGATCTTAGGCGGCATATCGGTAGAGTATGAAAAGGGTCTGCTCGGGCATTCAGACGGGGATGTCATCACGCATGCGGTATGTGATGCCATCTTAGGGGCACTGGCCCTTGGCGACATAGGGCAGTACTATCCTGATACCGATGAGGGGATAAAAGGGATCGATTCCATGTATATGCTCAAAGAGATAGCGGCTTCGGCACAAAAGACACATAAACTGGTAAATATAGATGCAAACTGCATATGCGAAAAACCTAAACTCTCGGCCTACAGGGATCGGATGACAAACAGGATTGCAGATACCTGCAATATAGATCCCTCATGTGTCTCGATAAAGTTCCGTACACATGAAGGCTTGGGAGAAATCGGGAAAGGTGAGGCAATAGCTGCACAGGCGGTATCGCTCTTGCAGAAGATTACTGACAAAAAATGAGGATTAAGCTATGGATCTGACAGTTTTCAATACCCCTTCAAAAAAGAAACAACCCTTTATTCCACTCAAAGGCACTGACGTGGGCATGTATGTATGCGGGGTTACCGTGTATGATATGTGCCATATCGGTCATGCAAGGTCCCTTATAGTATTCGATATCATATCAAGATTCCTGAAAAAAATGGGTTACAGACTGACCTATGTGAGGAATTTCACCGATGTGGATGACAAGATCATAGACCGGGCCAATGCGCTGGGTAGGCCGTATAATGAGATCGCCGGACAATATATAGACGAATTTTATACCGATATGGATATCCTGAAGATCAAAAAGGCCGATATTGAGCCCAAGGCCACCGATCACATCGCCGAGATAATCGAGATGGTCAGGATACTTCAGGATAAAGGCCTTGCATACGAGGCGTCAGATGGCAGTGTCTATTTCAGCGTCTCAAGATTCAAAGGTTATGGAAAGTTAAGCGGCAGAAGGCCTGAGGATATGATCGCGGGTGCACGTGTCGATATACAAGGCAGCAAGAACGACCCACTCGACTTTGCACTCTGGAAGAAGAGCAAAGATGGAGAGCCCTGGTGGGAGAGCCCCTGGTCAAAGGGTAGACCGGGCTGGCATATAGAATGCTCTGCCATGAGCACGCATTTTCTCGGACCGACCCTAGACATTCATGGCGGGGGCATGGACCTCATATTTCCACATCACGAAAACGAGACAGCACAGTCTGAAGGCGCCTATGGCCAGGAGTTCGTAAGATACTGGGTCCATAACGGCTTTGTCACTATAGAGGGCGAGAAGATGAGCAAGTCCCTGGGCAATTTCATGACAATACGTGAGCTTTCCAGGGATGTCCATCCAGAGATAATAAGACTTCTCCTGCTTTCAAGACATTACAGGAGCCCGATCGACTTTTCAAAGGATGCACTGAATTCATCGCAATCATCCCTTGTCCGATTCTACGAGATGCTCGACAGGACAGAACAGACCCCTTCAAAGGATTGTCCTCAAAGACTTCATGACCAGATCGATACCCTAAAGACAAATTTCGACTCGGCCATGCGTGATGATTTCAATACGGCAAAGGCTGTTGCACATATCCATGACTTTACCACAGGTATCAACAGGGCACTGGATATGGACCCGGTCATCTCCGACAAAGACAAGTCGGGCATAAAATCAGCCGTAAAAGACGTCTCTGAGATCCTCGGCATACTCGAAGACGACCCGCGTGTCTTTCTAGATGCTATCAAACGATCAGGCATAGGCGAGATCGGGATCACCTCCGACGAAATCGAACGCCTTATCCGGAAAAGAAACACGGCAAGGAAGGACCGCGACTTTAAAATGGCCGACGAAATCAGGGACATGCTCAAGGCAAAGGGTATCCAGCTCAAGGACGGCCCTGAAGGTACTGTCTGGGAAAGGGTGTAGCATTACAGACAATGGGATTCAGGCTTGTATCAGGCTTTAAACCCCAGGGAGACCAGCCCCAGGCCATAGAAGCGCTCTGCCGGGGCATAGAGGCCGGCACAAGAGACCAGGTGCTGCTCGGTGTGACCGGTTCAGGCAAGACCTTTACCATGGCCTGCGTCATAGAAAGTATGAACCGGCCTGCCCTAGTGATAGCACCCAATAAGATCCTGGCCGCTCAACTCTTCGGCGAGTTCAAGGAGCTGTTTCCCGACAATGCAGTGGAATACTTTGTGAGCTATTACGATTATTATCAGCCGGAGGCATATGTCCCCTCTCGGGACCTATATATCGAAAAAGACTCCTCTATCAACGAAGACATCGATAAGTTGAGGCACAGGGCGACCCGCGCGCTGTTCGAAAGGGATGACTGCATCATAGTTGCATCTGTATCGTGCATATACGGCCTGGGTTCTCCCGAGGCATACCAGGGCATGCTCTTATATCTTGAAGAAGGAAAAGATCTTACACGCGAAGACATCTTAAAAAAGCTGGTAGAGATACAATATGAGAGAAACGATTATGACTTCCACAGGGGCAGCTTCAGGGTAAGGGGGGATATCATCGATGTCTTTCCCGTGCACGAGGAGGACATAGGCATACGCATAGAACTCTTCGGGGACACCGTGGATGCCCTGTGGATGATAGATACCCTGAAGGCAAAAAAGATCAAGCGGATATCACACTTTCCTGTCTACCCTGCCTCTCACTATGTCACACCGCAATCAACCCTTGTCAGGTCTATAGAGACCATAAAACAGGAACTCCGTCAAAGGATCGAATTCTTCAGGTCTGAAAACAGGCTCATCGAGGCACAACGGATCGAAGAAAGGACCAATTATGACCTTGAGATGCTGATCGAGACGGGTTTCTGCAAGGGCATAGAAAATTATTCAAGGCACCTGACCGGCAGGTCACCGGGCCAGGCGCCCCCTACCCTAATGGATTATTTCCCGGAAGATGCCATCATCTTCCTCGATGAATCCCACGTGGCGGTCCCCCAGCTCATCGGCATGTATCGCGGCGATCATTCAAGAAAATCAACCCTGGTGGATTTTGGTTTCCGTCTTCCTTCCGCCCTGGATAACAGACCGCTCAGGTTTGATGAATTCAATACACTGGTCAACACGATCGTCTATCTATCCGCCACCCCGGGTGACTATGAGCTCAATCAGACGCGGGGAAAGGCCGTAGAACAGCTTGTCAGACCCACAGGCCTGATCGACCCTCCGATCGAGATCAGGCCCGCCAAAAACCAGGTGGACGATCTCTACAGGGAGATCATCGGAACCGTAAAAAAGGGCAATCGCGTCCTGGTGACCACCCTTACTAAACGAATGGCCGAAGAACTTTGCGACTATTACAAAAACCTCGATCTCAAGGTAAAATATATGCACTCCGACATAGACACACTGGAGAGGATAGAGATCGTCAAACAGCTCAGACAAGGCGTGTTCGATGTATTGGTCGGCATCAACCTCTTGAGGGAAGGCCTCGACATCCCGGAGGTGTCGCTGATCGCCATACTCGATGCGGACAAGGAGGGTTTTCTACGTTCAGAGCGATCTCTGATCCAGACCTCGGGAAGGGCCGCAAGGAATATCGAGGGCAGGGTCATCATGTATGCGGATTCTAAAACCAAATCAATGGCAAAGGCCATATCCGAAACAACAAGAAGACGTCAGGTGCAGCAGCAATACAACAAAAAACACTCTATTACACCCAGGAGCATAGAAAAGAATATCCGCGATATTCTGTCATCCATATATGAACGTGACTATACCGATATCTCATCACAGGTAAAGACATCCATGGGGACCGTACGTATCGATGAACTGCAGACCACGATAAAAAGACTGGAAAAGGACATGCTCAAGGCGGCAGATGACCTGAGGTTTGAAGAGGCGGCAAAATTCCGTGACGAGATTAAGCGCCTTAAAAGGATCTTACTGGCGGTTCAGGGATGAATACACGGACAATCACCATACTGAAAGATCTCGGATATACCACTGAGACAAATCAAGGATTGACGGTTGTGTACAAATCATCCATGCCGAGGCTCAGGGACGCAATACTGACAAAAGACGTGCTCGGCGATGCATCGGGGCTAAAAGGCAGATTTCCTCTCAGGGTCATCGAGCCTGATCTGGTTGTACGTAGCCTCATACACGGCGGTTTTTTCCGACATATCACACAGGACCGATTCATAAGCACATCCAGAAGCTTAAGAGAGCTCATTATAAGCGCACATCTCTTATCCAGAAAGATAGCAACACCCGAGATCATGGGACTGCGCTTCATCAGAAGTGCCCTGTCGTATCGTATAAACGTAATTACCCGCCTTGTGCCCGGTTCAACAGACCTGCTCGATTATATGGAGACCCCGCATAATGACAGCCTCAGCATCTTTAAGCAATCAGGTGTTATTATCCGCAAGATGCATGACGCGGGCGTGTACCATGCAGACCTGCATATAAAAAACATCCTTACGGATAAACAGGGATGCCTCTGGATACTAGATCTGGACAAGGCCCGCAAATTTTCCGTAATCCCCTCTTTTGTCAGGATCAACAACCTCAGAAGATTTGTCCGTTCATGCAGAAAATGGCAGGCATCAGGCAGGATCATCCTCCCTGATGAATGGAAAAATCACCTGTTTGAAGGATACTATAATGCTAATAGGCCTTAATAGGCATACTATTTTTTCACTGAACAGGGCCTGTTAAACCGACAATAGAACCCCTTACATCCTGTATCAAACGGTCCCTTTCCTCCATGCTGTATTCGGATGCATCTATAGGAGACCCGATATTGACGATTGCCTTCTTATCCAGATGAAAATCCCATGTGTCGGGCTTTAAGATCCTGTCTGAATCCTTAATACCTACAGGGATAATCGTAGCGCCGGTCTGAATGGCCGTTACGAAACCGCCCTTCTTGAATTCACCGAGAGAACCGTTGCGGGAACGGGTGCCCTCAGGGGCAATCCAGACTACGATACCGCCTTCCATCTTTTCTTTGGCAATGTTCATATCCTTTATGGCCTGCGGACGATTCTTACGGTCGACCGAAAGAAATTCCGCCGCATCCAGGGCCCTGCCCCATATAGGAACCTTAAACAGTTCCTTTTTTGTAAGCATACGTATACTCCCGGAAAATGATACGAATATCAGAGGTATATCATAGTGGCTCCTGTGATTCGACATGATGATATAAGGTCTGCCCGGTACAAGTTCGACCTTATGAGGGTTTGATACCTCATATGTCGCCCGGACAATATCCAGAAGCCTCTGCGACCACGATCGCAACACCTTGTCCGCATATACACGTTCATAGGTATCGCTGTACCTCAGATATAAACCCACAAAGGATACCTTTAGCGTCACATAGACCGACTTGATTATAATCACTAATTTAAGCAGCAACGATGACTTCACAAAAAGCATACCTCCTTCTTCTGTATATCAACTACAACACAACCTCCTGAGTGAATTCAATAAAAAAAATCATCGTCCATCTCACCATAACAATTCGACAAAACGAATTATTTTCCATTCACCCATATATTAATCAAGATTGCCTTTGAAATAAATCTATATTAATGAAGTGTTTGAGTTTTGCCGATACACTAATGATAACAAAAGGAGGTTACCGTATATGAGATGCCCTAAATGCGGCTATACAAGCTTTGATTACCTTGACAGATGTAAAAGCTGCGGGGAAGACCTTGTTCCGACAAAGATCAAACTGAATATCTATACAAAAAAGCCAGAGATAGACATTGACAGTGAGGGCTTTGCCGTCGGCAAGGTCTCAGAGGATCAGAAGGATATGCTGACGTCCGGATCATATGAAGATCAGGATCAGAAGGTATCCATGGGCGATGTTCTTGAGGAAGAAGGTGAATCCCTGGAGAGTTTTGATTTTAGCGATGACGATAAAAAATAATCATCATCCGGGTTGATCTTTATCATACTTGGGTCTGAGTCCTGAATAGATCGTATATAACTTCTATCGAGACAATTAGTCGAGGAGGTTATACGTGAAGATATGCACGGTCAATATAGCATACGTGGGCCTGACTACAGGCGCATGCCCTGCCAGCATGGAGAATTATGTCATATTCGCAGACAAGAAATAATCGAGTTGTAGAAATAAATATAATCTCTTGACAAGATACGACAAATTAATTACACATCCATCTTAGTGCCGAGGTAGCTCAGTTGGTAGAGCAGAGGACTGAAAATCCTCGTGTCGGCGGTTCAATTCCGTCCCTCGGCACCAAATGCGTTTGTTTATTCCTTTTTTTGTATTCAGGCATTATATCCCATGATCAATATCGGCTTTAAGTATGTCATTGCTGCATCAAGAAGGGGTACATTGGTGGTCATTATATCGCACCATAGAACAATCGTATAAGGCTTTACGGTATTTACTGCCCAAAGTAAGGGCATGGCGGACAAAGGTCTTTAGACCATCTTTTTGAAGTTCATAGTATAATTTCTTTTGTTATCGAAACAGGCGCTTACCTTAACCCACATTCGACAAAAATGGGATAGAAAGCGCCTAAAATTAGCGCTCCATGATTTATAACATATTGATATTATTGAACATGGTTATGCTGAAAACAAATGTAGTGTCTGAAATATTATTTT